>Ga0335072_10000254_pt1 | contig 114145 bp, 105 predicted proteins | sample Lox_Sample_21_FD_206725 | JGI IMG/M metagenome (GOLD analysis project Ga0335072, IMG submission 206725) | Soil microbial communities from Loxahatchee National Wildlife Refuge, Florida, United States - Lox_Sample_2.1 | ecosystem: Environmental > Terrestrial > Soil > Wetlands | place: USA...
CGGTCAGACGACAGGACAGCGGCAACAAAGATATCCGGACCCGGAGACTCAGTGCAGTGTCCCAAGAATTCGTAGCTAATCAACGGAGAAACAGCAAACGCAGATTCTTCGCTTACCACCCCCAAACTGAAAGGCGTTTGGGTGGACTGGCCGTCCAGGCGGATGCGCCTTCGGCGCGAGATCGCTCAGAATGACAGCCGCGATTCTGTTGAGAACTCTTTGGGACAGGACAAGAGCCGTTTCAGGACGCGGCGCTCGATCTTCGTCCGCCTCGGCTGCTGCCAGTCCGCGGTTTCGGTCAGTCCAGGCCCTGAACCGCCTTTTCAAGGCTGGCTTCGTCTTCGACGTTAAGGCAGATTTGCGCCCGATCGATTTGCCGCATCAGTCCGCTGAGCACCTTCCCGGGTCCCACTTCAACAAAGCGAACCGGCCCCTCTGCCATCAACAGGCGAATCGATTCGACCCAGCGAACAGCCCCCGTCACCTGCCGGATCAGCGCATCGCGAAGCTTCTCCGGTTCGCGAACCAGCGCAGCGTCGACATTCACTGCCACCGGAATACCGGAAGCCTTGAACGTTAACCCGTGCAACAGCTCTGCCAGTCGATCTTGAGCCGGCTGCATCAGCGCGCAGTGGAAAGGCGCACTCACCTGCAGCATGACCACCCTCTTTGCCCCGCGTTCTTTACACAGCGCCGCAGCCCGTTCCACCGCAGCCGCTTCTCCCGAGATCACCGTCTGCTCGGGCGAGTTAAAGTTCGCGGCCGAGACGATCGCCTGCGTCTCCGCTGCCGCGTCCTGGCATGCCCGCGCTGCCTCCTCCGATCTCAGCGCCAGCACCGCAGCCATAGCACCCTTTCCGGCAGGCACCGCCTCCTGCATGAAGCGGCCACGTTCCCGGACGGTTCGCACCCCATCCGCAAACGCCAGCGATCCGGCTGCGACATTTGCCGCGTACTCGCCCAGCGAATGGCCCGCGGTTAAGTGGGGCGTCACCCCGCGCTCCGCCAGCACGCGCAGCGCTGCAACCGACACCGTGTAGATCGCCGGCTGCTGAAATTCGGTCAGCTTTAATTGGTCTTCCGGCCCATCGAAGCAGAGCTTCGAAATAGAAAAGCCGAGGGCATCGTCCGCTTCTTCAAAGGTACGGCGCGCAACGGCGAACTTCTCGGCCAGATCCCGGCCCATGCCCGCATACTGCGAGTTTTGCCCGGGAAATAGGAATGCAAGCCTGTTCATGTCTCAGGAAATGATACTGGATTGAAGCGGATCGTCTGGCCGGCGCTGCAGAAAGACGAGCGCCAGTCTGATTCCGGGGTGTGGAAATTTAACTTTCTTGCCTGCTCGCGCGTCTATAAGCCAGAGGCACGCAGGACGTGCTGCAGATGTGCCCGTCCTGCTGCTGTCCTCAATGGAAGCCCCGGTGGTTCGTGGGTCCGCCGGGGCTTTTTTATTGCGATGCCATTCGCCGCTAGGCGGAAGCCGCCAGGCTTCCTGTATGCCGGGCCGCAACCGTGGTGCTCGGGGCCGCCGCGTGGTGGGTCAGACGATGAACGAAGTGATAGGGCGGCCAAGGTCCGGAAAGCTGCATCTGGCAATCCTTCATGAGCACGCTCGCGCTGCTGTATTTGTTCTGGTACCGCTCCACGCCGGTGGAGTCAATCAGGTGCGCGATGTCCAGCAGCATCTTTCCCGTTTCCAGACGCCGGCAGGTCACTTCTTCCGCCAGCGGCAGGAACATCCGGTGCATCTGAACGGTTACCGCGCGCGCCTTGGTCTGCCGTTCGCGCTGCAGCGCCGCATTCTCTCTCAAATTCGAGAGATAGGCCCGCCCCACCGCAGGGGCAGGGTTGGGTGCATATCGCTTCGCCTGGTCCCGGCAGCAGTCGTCGAGCACCACCTTGAGGTGCATCTCCGCTTTACCGCGCAGCCGCTCGATATTGGTGAGAAATTGCCGTTGGTTGGAACGAATGGACCGGCGAAGAGCATCATCGTCGGCAAAGACTGTGCCAAAACGAAAAGGCAGGACGGTAGAGGTTTTGAAGCAATCGGAAATGACTCGGGCGTGTTCGACGCCGGCTTGCTGAGTAAGAGATTCGGAGGGGGAATATTCGCTGACGATGACGGCTAAATCACTGGCTGGATAGAGGAAAATCTGATTTCCCTGGATTCCGGTTACCGCTTCCATCGGAATCGGTTTTCGGTGCCGAAGAAGTTCGGGAAAGGCCTGTCGTTCGGTTATGCAGTAGGCATACCACGCCATAGAAGATCGCTCCGCTTGCTGCTTGGGAAGTGGGACTGCAACATCAGCTTCTCGGGGATTGACATGGCTTCGATTTTGATTGAACGCTTACGCGCGCCATTGTTCACCAGACTGCCCCGTATCCTAGTCCTTCCTGTAAACGCCTGGCAACAGGGACTTCGCGGTCATCAATTGAAGGTTAGCAATCGCTCTGTAGGTTGATTTCATATTATGAACACTTGCTTCACTTGATCAATAATCAGGAGCACCGGTGACTCTCGTCACTGCGCGCCGATCATTTCCAGGTCTTCCGGGAGATCTACATCCAAAGCACCCTCAGACCATGCAATTGTTTCAAGCTGAGCTTTGTGGGCCAAAATGAGCTCCCTTGCGCCCTGATCCCCCTGTAATGTCATCAGCTCCGGAAACAGCTGTGACGCAAAGACGGCGGGAACTCCTGCCCTGTCCCGGTAACGGGAGGCGGTCACCAGGGCATTTCCGGCGGCCTGCGTGCGAAGGATCGACTTTACATGTTCAACGCTCAGAAGGGGCTGATCGCAGACCAGCACCAGTATTCCCGCAGCGGCTGACGATAATCCGGAAATGGACAGAAGCCCACAGCGCAACGATGACGCCATCCCCTCCGGCCAATCCTGATTGACGGTAATGGCGAGTGGAAGGGCCGCCAGCTCGGAGTGCATCTCCTCCGCACCGCTGCCCAGCACCACCACGACCGGCGAGCAGCCTGCTTCGACAGCAATGCGTGCCGTCCGACGGAGCAGCGTTTCCCCATCGACTCGAATCAGCTGCTTGGGCCGGCCCATCCGGGTTGAAGCCCCTGCGGCCAGCAGGATCGCCGCGAACCGCGGCTCAGGCATGAACAGGCGGAGCCGCGTCGATCCGCCGTACCGGTTTCCCGGCAAAAACCGCCTGCAGTTCGGCGGCAATCGACAGGGCAATAGCGGCTGGTGAATGACCGCCGAGGTCCAGCCCTACCGGCGTATGCAGGCGGCTCATGACCTCTGCAACGCTTAGCCCCAGTTGCGGACCCACTTCCCCCGCCAGCCGCTCAGTACGACGCTTCGGCCCGAGGATTCCCAGGTACCTTATTGGCTGTGGCAGGAGAAGGTTGAGCAACTTCCTGTCCTGTTCGTAGCTGTGCGTCATAATGACCGCGGCATTATCGCTGCCCACCGTCAAGATCTGCTCCGGAACTTCCACCCTTGCCGCCAGGGGGAACCGGTCCCGGCGCGCCAGCTGTGAGCGTCCATCGGCGACCGTCACGTGCCAGCCCAAAGTGGCGCCAAACTCCACCAGGGGTTGCGCATCGTCGCCTGCCCCAAAGATGAAGAGAGCGGGCGGCGGAGCAACATACTCTACGAAATATCCCTCGACGCGCCGCGACTCCCCGGACTCCAGAGCTTCCCTGCCTATCGCAGACAGGCGGTCATTGCCTCGGCGGTCGAAAACCACCTCGCCGGCATCATCCAGGATCAATACGGTGCCAGGAGCATCCGTCTCCATGCTCGAGACAGCGACGGACGCGGTTCTCTCCTCCACGCTGCGGCGTAATGCCTCCAGCGTCTGCGCGGCTCCTGCGCCCCGCTCCAACAGGACCAGCACGGTCCCGCCGCAGCCGAGCCCATAGGGCAGATCGCCGTCGTCGTCGAAAAAGCTGCTGTAGCGCTGGATGGACGGCCCGTTCGAGGTCAGCCACCAGGCCTTCTTCGCTACTTCAGCCTCCAGGCATCCGCCGCTGATCGTGCCTGCGCGCAGACCTGAAGCGGTCAGCAGCATCCTTGCGCCAGGCCGGCGGTAGGCAGAACCTTCCACGCCGACCACCGTGGCGAGGCACACTTCCTCTTCCGCGGCGGCAGCGCGCTTCCAGAGGCCGAGGATTTTCTCCAGCTCCGCCATATCGGATGTCAGGCGCGCAGGGCTCCGGACGCAGACAACAGGTCTTCCACCCGCACCGGCAGCTTGCGCACCCGCACGCCGGTCGCGTGATACACAGCCATGGTCAGCGCAGGAGCAATGCCGGCCAGGCCGATTTCCCCGATGCCGCGCGCCCCGTACTCATTCAGGTGGTAGTCAGGATACTCCACAAAAATGCACTCCAGCTCGGGAATGTCGGCGTTTGTGGAGACAAGATAGTCGGCGAAGTTGTTGTTGATCGGCTTGGCGTTGCGCGGATCGTAGATCGTCTCCTCGAACATCCCCATGCCGATGCCCATGACCACGGCGCCGAGGATCTGATTCCGCCCGGTTTTCTTGTTAATGATGCGGCCCGCGTCGATCACCGACAGCGCCCGCGTCACGCGGAGATGGGCGATTCCCGGATCCCAGGTGACCTCAATGAACTGCGCTCCAAAGGAGTGGGCCGAATACTTTTTCCCCTCCGCCTCCTGCGGAGCCGTCTTTGCTTCCCCTTCCAATGCGGCCAGCCGCGCCATCTTCAGGATCTGGCCGAAAGGCATGCCGCTCTCCGGCCGCTGATCGGCGGTATGGATGTAGCCGGCGGTCATGGTGAGCTTCGGTGGATCGCCGCCCGCGCTCTGCGCCTCGGCGTGAAAAGGCGAGCCCGGGGTGCTCTGCGCCACCGCGATCACGCGACTGATTGCCTGCTGGGTGGCCTGGGCGGCTGCCGGCAAAACCGTCGCCGTGGCTGTCGAGCCTCCGGAGGTCGGCCCATCGGGGAGCGAGCTGTCGCCGAGCACCACGTCGATCTTGTCGATGGGAATGCCGGTCTTCTCAGAAACCACCTGGGCGAAGATCGTATAGGTGCCGGTGCCAATGTCCTGGGTGGCGCAGCTGGCTCGTGCCGTCCCGTCGGCGTTGAGCCGGACGCGCACGGTGGCCGAGCCGCGGCCTGCGTGCCATGTGGCCGTCGCCATGCCCCAGCCGAGGATCTCGTTACCGCGCCGCATCGAGCCCACCTGGGGGGTTCGCTTCGACCAGCCGAATTTCTCCGCGCCGGTCTGGTAGCACTCGTGCAGCCGCTTGCTGGTGTAGGGACGGGCCGGGTTGTAGCTCTCGTCCTGATCCGCGGAGTTCCTCTCCCGCAGCTCGATCGGATCGAGGTTCAGCTTTACGGCCAGCTCATCCATGGCCGATTCCATCGGAAAGAGCCCGGGGACGATGCCCGGCCCGCGCATCGGCGTCGGGGTTCCGATGTTGTGCTCCACCAGGACCTGATTGGCAGCGACGTTCTCGCAGCTGTAGAGCATGGTCGTGACGCCGGTGCAGTTTTCGGTGTAGGTGTCGACCATCGATGTCGGCTGCACGACGTCGTGCTGAATCGAGAGCAGCTTGCCGTCCTGGGTCGCACCCAGCTTCACGTGATGCTGGGTCAAAGGCCGATGTCCCACGGTGGTGAACATCAGATTGCGCGGCACCACGACCTTGACGGGCCGCTTCACCTGCTTCGCGCCCATGGCCGCCAGCAGCGAATGCGGCCAGGGGAACAGCTTGCCGCCGAATCCCGAGCCGCAGAAGGGCGAGAGCACAAGAACCCGTTCCAGGGGTATGCCCAGCATCTCCGACATGACGCGCTGGTGATTCACTACCCCCTGGGACGTTTCGTAGAGCGTGACCTTGTCGCCACCCCAAACCGCGATGGTGGCATGCATCTCCATCGGGTTATGGGTCTCGACCGGGATCAGGTATTCTGCGTCGATTTTCACCGGCGCGCTGTTGAATGCCTGATCGGCATCGCCGCGCTTGTAGTGGGTTTGCGGATCTTTCTTCGGCGTTTCACCCGCCGACATTTCCACCACCGGCTTGCGCACTTCGTAATTCACCTTCACCCTGGCAGCGGCATCCTGCGCCTGCTCGAAGGTATTGGCGATCACCAGCGCGACGAACTGTCCGTAGTAGTAGACATTGTCGTCTTCAAAGGGCGGCCGAGCCTCACTGGTCCGGCTCTGCTCGAGCCGGCCCGCCGACCGAAACAGCGGCTCGGTGTTGCCGTGATGCAGGATCGCCAGCACACCTGGCATCCGCTCGGCGGCAGAGGTATCGATGCTCGCGATGTGGGCGTTGCCCACGGTGCTCGCCACGGGCACCCCGAACGCGACATTTTCGAGGGGATGATCGACGGCGTAGCGCGCTGCCCCGGTTACCTTCAGCGGCCCATCCACGCGCGTCACCGACGCGCCAATGATTGAAGTACCCATGAGACTCCTCAGGCGGTTTGAGTGGTGACTTCCAGAGCGCGCACGATGGCGCGCTTCGCCAGTTCGATCTTGAATCCGTTATTGGCCAGCGGTTTGGCTCCGTCCATGGCGGCATCGGCGGCTTTGCGAAACACCGAACCATTGGCTTCCTGGCCTTGCAGGGCCTGCTCGGCCTCGCGCGACCGCCAGGGCTTCGTGCCGACCCCGCCCAGGGCGATGCGGGCTCGCTGGATCTTGCCGCCGCTCACCTCGACCACCGCCGCTGCGGAGGCTAGGGCAAACTCATACTGAGCGCGGTCGCGCAGCTTGAGATAATGCGAACGCGTGCCGGAGGCCGGCGCCGGCAGCGAAACATGGGTGATCAGCTCGCCGGGAACGAGCACGTTTTCCCGATCCGGCGTGCTTCCTGGAACGAGATAGAATTCGTCGAGCGCAATCGACCGCTCGCCCTTCGCTCCGCGGGTGTGCACCGTCGCCTCTAAAGCCATCATGGCCACGGCCATGTCCGACGGATGGGTGGCCACGCAATGCTCGCTTCCGCCCAGCACCGCGTGGATGCGGTTGTAACCATCGAGCGCCGCACAACCCGAGCCCGGCTTGCGCTTATTGCAGGGATAGTTGATATCGCGGAAGTAGTAACAGCGCGTCCGCTGCAGCAGATTGCCGCCGGTGGTGGCCATATTGCGCAGCTGCGGCGATGCTCCCGACAACAGCGCCTCCGACAACACCGCGTACTTCTGGCGAACCGCATCGTTATTGGCGAGGTCGCTGTTGCGCACCATCGCGCCAATGCGCAAGCCTCCACCGGGCAGAGGCTCGATGCGATCGAGCGGCAGCGCATTGATGTCGACGACTGTCTGGGGCTTCATCACGTCGAGCTTCATCAGGTCGACCAGCGTGGTGCCACCCGCAATGAAAGTTCCACTGGAGCGCACAGCGCCCTCCACAGTCCGTGCCTGGCTGTAGCGAAAGGTCTCCATGCCTGCTCCTATGCTGTGCGATTGCCGCGGGCCTGCTGCACCGCGGCCACAATATTGTTGTAGGCTCCGCAGCGGCAGATATTTCCGCTCATAGCGGCCCGCACCGCGTCATCGTCTGCGCCAATCGGTTCGTGCAGCAGCGCCGACGCGGACATAATCTGGCCGGGCGTGCAGTAGCCACACTGGAAGCCGTCGTGCTCGAGAAAGGCCTGCTGCACCGGGTGCAGCTGGCCGCCCTGAGCCAGACCCTCGATGGTGGTGATCTTGTCGCCCTGATGCATGACGGCGAAACTGAGGCACGAATTCACCCGGCGCCCGTTCACGTGCACAGTACACGCGCCGCATTGTCCGTGATCGCAGCCCTTTTTCGTTCCGAACATCTGTATGTGGTCCCGCAGGGCATCGAGCAGCGTGACGCGGGGCTCCAGCTTCAGGCGATAATCTTTGCCGTTCACTGTGAGGGTGACAGGAACCGCCCCCGCAACACTCGCCACGTCTTCTTTTTCAGCATTGTCGGTTTGGGCCGCATGCGCCAGAGGCGCAGCGGTCGCTGTTACGCCGGCCGCGCCCAGTTGGGCCAGAAATGAGCGGCGCGAAAACCTGCCCAAGGCGGGTTCGGGCTTGTCCTGCTTTTGCTCCTGCTTCTGCTCTTCGGACGGCGGTTCCGGTCTGACCACTTTCAGGGGATTCTTGGGCTCCATTACGACTCCTCTGGGCTTGGATGTTGGGACTTCGCCAGCGGACGCCAAGAATTCGACCAGATTCCATTTCAGGGCATGACGTCATTCCTTTTCAGGGCATGGCGTCGCCGCTTGCGGCAGCGCAGTTCTCTCCGGCATCGATCAGAACTGCGTGGATCAGAGCTGCGTGGCGTTATGCGCGGCCGGTGCAGCCTTCTTCCGCCGGCTCAGCACAAACTCGTTATCGCTGGTGCGCCGCGTGGCGGTGGCTCGCTCGATCTTGCGCCAGAATGCCACGAAATAATCGATCGCCGAAATGGTTGAAACCGCAGCCATATAGTAGATGCCGACGACAGCGATCAAATCGACGGGGACGATAAACCAGCCAAAGTGCCACTCGTACCAGCCATGATCGAGCACCACCGCTACCACGGACACGATCTGAATTACCGTCTTCAGCTTGCCTAAATCGCTGGCTTCGATGGTGAAGCCTTCGGTCGATGCGATGGACCGCAGCCCGCTGACCAGGAACTCTCGCCCGATCACCACCACCGCGATCCACGGCTTGACCACGTGCGGATTGAACTGCACCAGGGTGATGTAAGCCGAGGTGATCAGCAGCTTGTCGGCAATGGGATCGAGCAGCATGCCCATGGTCGTGATCTGGCCGCGGCTGCGCGCGAGATAGCCGTCAATCCCGTCGGAGATCGACACCACGATGAAGAAAAGGGAGACGCAGACTTCCTGCTCGCCATGCCATCCGTTGTGCGGAAAATGGGGCGAAAGCATCCAGATGAGCACCGGAACGCTAAAGATACGGCCCATCGTTATGGAATTGGGCAGGTTCACGGCAGAGGACACGGCGCGCCTACAGCCATTATGCACCAGCAGAGCCGCGGCCTGGCTGAACAGAAGATGAACCGGCCGGCCTAAGCTTCAGGGCAGAGGCGTGCCGATCAGGTAGGTAATCGGCACTGGATTTCCCTTCTCCTCCCCCACCCGCCACTTATAGTCGGGGGCGGAGAGGCCCTCCGTGAGCTCACGCAGATCATCCACCGAGTAGCTGCGCAGGCACGAAAGCACTCCGTCGATCCACAGAACGGCGGGAATCACGGGCAGCAGATACGTAAAAACCAGCCGGCGCAGGGGAAGCGGCATCTCCGCGGCGGCATTCCGCAGAGCGAGCACGGGAACACCGTTGACCGCCAGCAGAGTTCCGGGGGTCCGCCGGGCAGCTTCGAAGACCGCGATCCCCTCGCGGTGCGCGAAGGCGTCGGCGAGCATCGCGCGTGCCGATTCCGGATCGAAGTGGTGGAAGGAAGAGAAGATGGTGCGAAAACCACGCAGGTCGGTGGGAACTCTCCGGGCATCGACAGGCTGGGCGTGCACCCTGAATCCCTCGCCCGTCTCCATGTCCGTGTTCGGATAGAGGTCGGTGAAGCAGACTTCCAGCGTGTTCCCGTTGGCGACTTCCCCGTAAAGGGTGGGCCACGGGCCGCCGCCCCCCGAGCATAGATCCACGACCCGCTCGGCTCTCGACCGTTGAAGTGCGTCGCGCAGCAGCGGAACGATGGGACGATAGGTGCGGTTCGCCTTCCACATTCCCTCCAGCGCCTGCGTCACCAGATCGCGCAGGAAGCCAGGGAACCACTCCTGATCGTGAAGCTCAAACCACTTCTGCCGCTGCATAGAATTCCTGAGAGTCGGATGCAGGCGGCGGTTCTGCCGTCGTTTCTTCTGGCTGCGGAGATGTATCTCGCGCAGGATCGCAAGCGAGAACCGCCCCGTGCTGCCGACCGCGCCGTCAGCCTCAGCCGTAACGTCTATCCCCTGCACGGGTTTGCCGCGGGCACCTCTCTCCGGCAGAGCAGGCTTGGCCCTCCCGCGGCTGAGCGAAAACGCGGTATCCTCCGTCATTAGAGCAGACGTGCGAATTTGCCTGTGCCGGACTGGGAATTCCGGCCAAAGGACTGCCAGGATGAGTTGCTTTGAAGGCCAGCTCGCCGGCTGGGTGGCGCCTGCTCCGGTTGCAAAACCATTGGATACCAGCAAGACGATCGCCGCCCTGGTTGCCGAGTACTCGACGGCTCTTTACCGCGTCGCGTTTTCTGTGACGCGCAATGCCGCGGAAGCTGAAGACGCCGTCCAGGAGACCTTCCTGCGGGTGCTGAAACATGAGTCGCGGCTCGCGGAGATTCGCGATTATCGCGTCTGGCTGGTCCGCATCGTGTGGAATATTGTCCTGGACAAAAAGCGCCGGGCGAAAACGAGGCCCGAGAACGAAGACCTCGCCGACCACGCCCGGGCTCTTCCTGCGGGCGACCTGGGCGCCGATGAAACGGTGATCTCACTTCAGGAGCACGCACGCATTCTTGCTTTGATCGACCGGCTGCCGCGCCCTGAGCGCGAGGCGATTTTGCTCTCAGCCGTGCAGGAGCTCTCCACCGCCGAGATCGCGGCCACCCTCGGCACAACGGAATCCTCCATCCGCTCTCGAATCTTTCGCGCACGCAAAGAGCTGGCCGCTTTACTGGAAGAAGAAGGTATCCCCAGATGAACCACGAGTTTCATACCGGTTCCGATTCTCAGCTGAACGGCCGCGTCGACGCCGCGCTGCGCGCCATCGGTGCCGCTGCACCGCCCGCGGGCTTTGAGGGGCGCATTCTCACGCGCCTGGCGGCAGAGCGCGTGCAGAACACGGCGAGCTTTCAGGGTCTGCGCGTCACGCGCTTTCCTCGTTTTGCCGGTCCGGCTGTGTGTGTGCTGTCGAGCTGCCTCGTTGCGGTTGTCATCGTGGCGGGCTCGGTCAGCCACTCGCGTCACAGCGTTCCCTCGCCGTCGATGGCCGCACCCGTGCTGCATCTGCCCGCTTCCGGAGTGGGCGCCGCCTCTGCTGCGCAGGAAGCGCCGCCGGCCTCCGCCCCCATCCCTGCGGGAAAATCCGCGCGCGGTCACTCGCGCCGCTCCGCTCAGGGCCGGGCACGGATCGCTCCGCATGCCAGGAAAGCTCCGGGCGTGGTGGTTCCGAGCTCCCCGGCACCGCCGCAGAATTAGCGCCGCCTCCACGATCGGGCCTGGCGGGCTGCCACAATCGTTCTTCGCGGCTGTACTCTGATCTGTGCGCACTGTATTGACTGCCAGCCAGCTCCTGACCCCCGATGAGGTCATCGAACGCCCCGCCGTCGTCGTGGAAGACGGCGTGATTGCCTCCATCGCTTCTCAGCAGGACGCGCCTCTGCCTCAGGGGCGCCACGTCGAGTTCCCCGACTGCACGCTGATCCCGGCTCTGTTTGACGTGCATATTCACGGCAGCGGCGGGCACGACGTGATGGAAGCCACGCCCTCTGCGCTCGACCAGATTGGCACCTTTCTCTCCCGGCGTGGGGTCGGAGCCTACCTCGCCACCACCGTTACGGCACCGCTCGACACGCTGCTGAGCTCGCTCAGCGGAATCGCCAAACTGCTTCGCTCCACGGTCAGCGGCGCGCGGCCTCTGGGCATTCACCTGGAAGGCCCGTTTCTGTCTCCGCATAAGCGCGGCGCGCACGCAGAACACCAGCTGCAGACGCCCTCCGTGGCTCTGTTCGATCGCCTGTGGCAGGCGGCTGAGGGCAACATCCGCCTCATGACCATTGCTCCGGAGCTGCCTGGGGCGGAAGAGACCATCGCCCACGCCACGCGTCTCGGCGTCCGCATCAGCCTTGGCCACAGCAATGCCGATACCGCTGCCGCTCAGGCTGGGGTGCGCGCCGGTGGAGTCAGCGCCACCCACACCTTTAACGCCATGCGTGCGTTCGATCATCGCGAGCCCGGCCTGCTGGGGGAAGTCCTCACCAACGACATCCTCTACGCGGAAATCATCTGCGACGGAATGCACGTGCATCCCGCGGCCGTTCGCATCTTCTGGAAGAGCAAAGGTAGCCGCCGTGGTCTCCTCGTGACCGACGCGATGGCCGGTACGGGTATGCCCGACGGCAGCTATTGGCTTGGAGACCTTGAGGTGCGCGTGGTGAATGGCCGCTGCATCATCGGCGAAAATACCCTGGCCGGCAGCACCCTTACCCTGGAACGCGCCGTTCGCAATTTCGCCGAGTTCACAGGCGCCACTCTCGACCAGATCATTCCGCTCGCCACCCGCAATCCGGCTCGCATGATCGGACTGGACGGCGAAGTTGGGGCGCTGGCCGCCGGCCGCTCGGCCGACATCACGGTGCTCTCGTCGAAGCACGAAGTCGTTGAGACGTTTCTGCGCGGTGAGCCGCGGGCCGTCAGCGCTCCTGAAAGCCGGTTCAACGGGTGATCCGCATCACTGAGCAGCCGGCGCGGTCAGCACGCCGAAGAGCACGTTGACGCTGCCGTCGACCGGAGGACTGTCCAGGCCGAGGATCTTCACTACCAGGGGATACACATTCACGTTCTCGAAGGGCTGGAGTTTAACTCCGGACCGGATATCCGGCCCTTCCGCGTAGAAGACCGCCTTCATATTCGGCATCATGTAGGGATCGAAGCCATGATTCCCTGGCGTGGGTGCGCGATCCTCATGATCTGCCGCGGGGGCCTGTGCCCGAATCGCATAGGGGCCGCGCGCCACGATCACCGGATCACCCTCGCGGGGATTACTGTTGAAATGCAGCTCTGCCGGCACGTTCGCGCGCCGATAAACCATGTAGGACGCGTCTGCGGCCTTGAGCTTCTGATAGGCCGCGTTGGCTGCCTGCTCCGAGGGCGCATAGAGAAATGCTCCCGCGGTAACGAAACCCTCCAGCGGTGCAAACTTGTCCAGGTCATCCCAGCCGCCCTGGATCTTCTCCATTCCGTGATCCGAAACGATGATGAGGTCGATGGGCAGATGCAGCGCATCCAGATCTTTCTCGAGCGTGCCCATCAGCGCATCCACCTGCTTGACGGCGGCCGCTGTTTGCGGGCTGTCCGGGCCGAACTCATGACCGGCGTGATCGACGTTGGAGTAGTAGAGCGTGATGAAGTGCGGCCTTTGCTCCGGCGGCAGCTTCAGCCAGGCAATCACCTGATTGATGCGCTTCTCATCCGGATACTGATTATCGAAGTGGAGATAGTAGCTGGGCCGTTCGCCGGCAATCTCGGCCTCCGAGCCAGGCCAGAAGAAGCACGCAGTGCGCATTCCCTGCTTTTCCGCCAGCGACCACAGCGGCGTGCCTCCGTACCATGAGCCATCCCGGCTCGTCTTCGGATCGCTGTAGGAGTACCGCTCCTTGCGCGCCGGATCGTAGAACTGATTGCCCACGATTCCGTGGTGCTCCGGGTAGAGGCCGGTCACCAGCGTGTAATGGTTGGGAAAGGTCAGCGAAGGGTAGGCGGGGATCATGCCATCCGGCACGCTGGCGCCCTTCGCCGCGATGGCCAGCAGATGCTTCGCGCCGTACTTCTTCGCGTAGTCGTAACGGAAGCCGTCGAGCGAGACCATCACCACATAGTGCCTGGCGATTTGCTGCGGCGCGTTCGGACCGTGATCGACCGCGATGACGGCGCCGGTTGGCTGGGTGGCCTGCTGCGCCTGGGCAGCGCAGAAAGCCACGAACAACAACAGAGGGATCAGCCGCATTCGTGCCATCCGCGCACCCCGGATTCTTTCCAGTCCGAATCGTTCCAGCCAGGATGGCAACAGCTTACTCGATCTATCTCAGTCGTAGGCCGCCGTCATGGGCTGAAATTCCTCACCGACCCATTGCGTGAAGGTGTCGCTGGACTGGTTCCTTCCCAGGAAGTGCAGCACGATCTCGCGTCCCGGCATCGAGCCGCCCGGCTCCAGCACCGCGCGCCGATACTTCATCGCCACCGGCGAATCCATGAGCGCATGGCGCGGGAACTGGCTGAAGAAATCCAGCGCAATCACCTTGTCGTACAGATAGGTGTAGTAGTTAGACGAATAGCCCATCAAATGGGTGAAGCTCGCATACATCCGGTTGCCGTCGATCCACGCATAGGGGAGGAAGCGCTGATAGAGACTGCGCATCAGATCATCCGGATCGAGCCCCACTGGATCGAGGCGATGCGTCTCGAGCGAATAGGTCGTATAGAACAGCTGCGTGCGCACCCAATCGGCGCGGCCAAATGCTCCGGCCCGATTCATGCGCAACACCAGCTCCGCCGGGATCGGCTCGCCTGTCTCATAGTGATGGGCGAAGCTGGCCAGCAGCCGCGGATCACGGAAGAACTCCTCCAGCATCTGCGAAGGCACTTCGACAAAATCTCCCTCGGTCGCGATCCCGCTGATTCCGGCCCACGCCTGGCGGCCGCCCAGCAGGGCGTGCATCAGATGGCCGAATTCGTGGAAGAACGTCACCACGTCGGAGTACTGGAGCAGCCCCGGATTGCCCTCCTTCGGCTCAGGGAAATTGCAGATCAGCGCCGCCTCCGGCAACTGCCGTCCCTGTATGCCCGGGACGAGCGGGTGCGCCGAGAACCACTTGTCCTTTCCTTCGCGCGGATGCATGTCCAGGTAGAACCGGCCTGCCAGCTCCGTCCCGTCCCAAACCTCCCAGGCGCTCACCGCCGGATTCCACACATCAGGGTTCTCGATGCGCCGGAACTTCACCTGGAACAGCTTCTCGGCCGTGGCCAGCACGCCGCGCTCAACGCGATCGTAAGGGAAGTAAGGCCGCACCGACTGCGAGTCGAACTCGAACGCCGACCGCCGATACTGCTCCAGCCAGAAGCCGCGGCTGGCTGCGTCGATCTGCGTCAGCCCAGGCTGCGCCGCCTGCGCGAACTCGAGGATCATCGCGTATTCCTTCTCCGCGCCGGCCTTGCTCGCCCCGTCGAGATCGTCGAGAAACGCCTGCATATTGGCCGCCGATTCCATCATCTGATCGGCGGTGGCCAGATCCGCCCAGTGCGCGAAGCCCAGAATGCCCGCAATCTCTTTGCGGATGGTCAGCAGATCGAGCAGCACCTGGCGGTTCGCCGGAAAGGCGCGCGTGTTGTAGGCCAGGAACATCCTGCGCCGGAGGTCAGCCGACCGCGCGAAGGTCATGACGGGCAGATAATCGGGGAAGTCGGTCGTGAGGATGATTTTGCCGTCCTCACCCGGCTGATGCGCGTCGAGGAAGTCCGGTGGCAGGCCGTCCAGTTCAGCAAGGTCCTCCACCGTCACGGTGTTGCCCCCCTCCTGCACATTGCGCGCGAAGGTCAGGCCCAGCAGCGTGGACTTGTCCTGCAATTCCTTGATGCGTGCCCTGGTGGCATCGTCTTTATCCACGCCGGCCAGGCGGTACTGCAAGAGCGTCCGGTCGAGATAATGCTTCGTCGCCGCATCCGCTTTGCTCGCGTCAGTGGCGGCCAGGGCCTGATAGACGTCCCGGTTCAGCGACAACTCCACGCCCGCCTGGGCAATCTGCTGGAGCAGTTCCTGGGCTGCATCACGGACGGCTTTGTCCGGATGCACGCTGTGCAGCAGGCCTGTCTCCGATCCGGTCTGCGCCAGCTCGGCCACGGCGTCGTCGTAGGCGCGCAGGGTGTTTTCGAGGGTGCGCTCACCACTGACACTGAGCACGCGCTCGATTCCCTCGCGATGGCGGCGCAGCTGATCTTCAACCCAGCTCTTGAGAGCTGCGGGATCGGCGAAATTCCAGGAATGATCAAGAATGGCGGATGCGGGATCGGAAAGCTGAGGAGTGGCCTGCGAAGTCATAGGAAAGCCTCTCTTCGCAGGGTATCGCAGATGCCCTCAGGCGAGCGATGTACGCCGGCCGTGACTCATACGGCCAACACCACCATTCGTTCAATAATTATCGTCGCCGGCGTGGTATCCCAAAAACGGCAACGAACGGCGAACCAGGAAACGCAGATTCTTCGCTGACCACCCCCAAAGGACTGGCCGTCCAGGCATCTGCGCCTTCGGCGCGCCCGTACGGGGTTTTGGGTTCGTGGTGGCAAACCTTACGCGGCAGCGGGTTGCGGGAGAATCGTCGAGGTTCTTCGACTCCCCTTCCCCTTCGCTACGCTTCGGGTCAGGGTCGCTCAGAATGACAGCCGATATTGTGTTGAGAACCTTTGGGACAGGGTGCTACAGGATCTTCTTGCCGAAGGCCGACGAGATCAGTTCGACCGCCAGATCGGCGGTGCGGTTGTGCTCGTCGATTACGGGATTGACCTCGACCACCTCAAGCGCCACCATGCGTCCGTGATCGGCGATGATTTCCATCGCCAGATGAGCCTCGCGGTAGGTCGCGCCGCCGCGTACCGGCGTTCCTACGCCGGGCGCGTCTTCCGGATCGATCCAGTCCATATCGAGCGAGACGTGATAGCCGGCGGTTCCGCGCCCGGCCGCACGCAGCGCCTCTTCCATCACCGTGCGCATACTGCGCTCGTCGATGTCGCGCATGGTGTAGACCTCGCTGATGCCGGCGCGGCGAATGTTCTCCTTCTCGCTCGCGTCGATATCCCGCACCCCGATCAGCACCACATTCTCCGGGCGCACTTTGGGCGACCAGCCGAGAATTTTCGACAGCGGCTCAGGCCCCATGCCCAGCAGCGCTGCCAGCGGCATGCCGTGCACGTTGCCGCTGGGCGATGTCGCCGGGGTGTTGATATCCGCATGCGCGTCGATCCAGATCAGCCCGATGTTCTGATTCTGGCGCCGGTAGAAGTCGGCCACTCCGGAGACGCTGCCGGCGGCCACCGAGTGGTCGCCACCCAGCACGACTGGGGTCATGCCCTCGCCCAGCGTCTTCAGAACCATTTCGGCGGTACGCGTGCAGGTCTCGGTGATCTCCTTCAGATAGCGCGCGTTCTGATTGCCCGCGGACTTCGTTTCGGCGATCTCCACGCTGATGTTGCCGCCGTCGCGCACTTCGTGTCCCAACGCTTCGAGCCGGGATTCGAGGCCTGCCACGCGCACCGCCGACGGACCCATATCGACGCCGCGTCGCGACGCACCGAGGTCGAGCGGGACGCCAATGACCTTGATCCTGCGCGGCGGCAGCATCTGCACGCCGCCGGAAGTGGAGGGTCCGGCCAGCGTGGCCCCGGTCAATGGGGTTCCGGCGAGGCCGGCAGGCTGCGGGGATTTGTCTTTCTCGTTGCTCATCGCGATTCTATTGAGAACTTTCGAAACAGGACACTAGGGGTAGATACGGTTCAGCGTCCGCGCAAAGGGAATCGTCTCGCGCACATGATCGAGACCGCAAATCCACGCCACCGCTCGCTCGATGCCCATGCCGAATCCCGAGTGCGGAACCGAACCATACCGCCGCAGATCGAGATACCACTGGAAGGCATCGATCGGCAACTGGTGGTCTTCGATCCGCTTCTTCAGCAATTCGTAAGAGGCGATGCGCTGCGAGCCGCCAATCACCTCGCCGTACCCCTCCGGCGCCAGCAGGTCCACGCACAGCGCGTACTTCGGATCCTCGGGATCGGGCTCCATATAGAACGCCTTCACCGCCGCCGGGTACCGGTGCACCATCACCGGCCGGTCGAACTGTGAAGAAAGATACGTTTCATCCGGTGAACCGAAGTCGTTCCCGTATTCAAACGGCTGCTCCAGTACCCCTTTGGCGTGGGCCTCGTTCAGCATGGCTACGGCTTCGTCGTAGCGCAGCCGCGGAAACGGCGCCCGAATCGCCTCCAGCTTGGTCGTGTCGCGGCTAATCGTCTTCAGCTCGGCTGCGCGCCTGGTCAAAACGCGCTCCACGATAAAGCTGATGAAGTTTTCAGCCAGACCCATCAGATCGTCGAGATTCGCAAAAGCCCACTCCGGCTCGACCATCCAGAACTCGGTCAGATGCCGCCGCGTCTTCGATTTCTCTGCACGAAACGTGGGCCCGAAGGAATAGACCTTGCCCAGAGCCAGCGCCGTGCTCTCGATGTAGAGCTGGCCGCTCTGCGTCAGGTACGCTTCGTCCCCGAAATACTCCACAGGAAAGAGCGTGCTGGTTCCTTCGCAGGCGGCCGGCGTCAGGATGGGCGGATCGGTGAGCACGAAGCCGTTGTCGTCCAGGAAATCGCGCGCTGCCTTGATAATCTCCGCGCGAATGCGCAGGATCGCCGCCTGTCGCGGAGTTCGGACCCACAGATGCCGGCGCTCCATGAGGAAGTCGGTGCCGTGCTCCTTCAGCGAGATGGGATACGGATCCTCCTCCGGGACCCGCTGCAGGACCTCGACGTTCTCCACATCCAATTCGTAACCGCCAGGCGCACGTTTATCGGCGCGCACCCTGCCGGTCACGATGACGGAGGACTCCTGGGTCAGCCCCTTGATCCGCTCGAAGACTTCGGGCGCCACCGCGGCCTTGGGCACGATTCCCTGAATCGTCCCGGTGCCGTCGCGAAAAATGGGAAACAGCAGCTTTCCGCTCTCGCGCAGGTTGTAGAGCCAGCCATGCAGTGTGACTGCCTGGCCTTCATGACCGCCGATTTCGCCGATGGTCGAAAGAGGAGCTTTGGCCGCTTCCGCCGTTACCGTTTCCGCGTTTCCGTCTGCCATGATCTTCGAACCCTGCCTTTATTTCCGCTCCCCCGCGTCCATTTTTTCGAATGCACGCTTCGCCTTCTCCACTACGGAATCCGCTGTTTCTCCAAGCCCGTAGTGGATCTCCAGAACGCCGGCCGGGGTTTGCGGAGCCACCTTCAACCCGCCCAGCGCATCATCCCAGGCAATCGTTCCGTCGCCCGGCCAGAGGTGAGAGTCCTTGTCGCCCTTGTTGTCGTGCAGATGCGACGACCGCACCCGGTCGGTGAGCACTTCCAGCGCCGGCCCAATGCCATCGCCCAGATGCGCATGGCCTACGTCGAGGCAAACTCCCAGATCGGTCAGGTGCCCCGCATTCAGAATCTCGATCAGGTGCGCGGGCGTTGCGACTTCGCCCTGCAGATTCTCAATCAGCAGCTTCACGCCCAGCGGGTTGGCAAAGGCCCGCAGATGCTCCAGCGCCGTGATGGAGTGCTCCAGCGCCCGCAGTCCCCACGTATCGTCGCGGTCGCCGAGGTGCACGATGAGAAAGCGGAACGGAATCTGCTCGGCCGCTTCGAGCGCCCGCTTGATCTCATCCATCCCGTTGATTCGCCGCGCCTTTTCCGGATGGATCACGTTCACAGAAGGCACGCCTCCGCGCCCCATCTCCAGATCGGGAAAGAGAGGCGCGTGCATGGAGAAAGCCTCGGTCGGATTCGCGCGGAACCACTCCGCCAGCTCGCGCACGTGCGAGCGGCTGGTGTAGTCGAAATGCTGCTTCGCCGCGAAGAGCTCTACGCCCTGCGCGCCTGCGCGGGCGAACACATCCAGAAGTCCGGGATGAAGGCGATGCTCAAGAAAAACGTGCGATGAGATGACTTTCAGCATGAGTGAGGCTCCAGAGAGGCGCCTCATTTATCTTCTCACCCGGCTCTGCGGCCGGAAACGGGGTTCCCGGCGGGCGCAGGTACCTCCGGCGCAGCCCGCGTCCCGTGATGGAACACAATCTGCCAGCGGCCTTCCCGCCGAACCCAAAGCGAGCTGCGCAAAAAGGTCGCGCCCGGCTCGGGTGGGCGGTCGGGACGAATGCTTCGGTAGGTGACGAGCACAATGTCGGCGCTCAGCGGCCGGGCTTCGAACTGGGCGATGGCGATGTGCTGCTCTGGCTCGGAACCGAGGAGGTCGAGGATCTGCTGCTTGTCGAAGATGCGCCCCGAGCTGCCGTACTCAACGAAATCGTCGGCCAGCAGCGCAGATACCGCGGGGCGGCTGCGGCGAAAGTCCGGCTGGAGCAGGCGCTCTTCCAGCTCGCGCAGCTCCTCTCCGATCTCCTCGTCCCGCATCGCTGCCCCTTTTTGCGGTGGCCTGCTTACTCCGCGGCCGCTTCTTCGCCCTTCACGGTGACGCTGACATGCGCTGTCACTTCGCGATGCAGCTTCACCGGCACATGGAACTCGCCCGTCGACTTCAGGGGCTCGTCCAGATGTACCTTGCGCCGATCGATGGTGAAGCCCTTGTCCGCGAGCCCCTGGGCGATATCCGCCGAGGTGACGGAACCGAAAAGGTGGTCGTTCTCGCCCACACGGCGCGTGAAGACCAGCGATACATTGTTGAGCTGCGTAACCAGCTGCTCGGCCTCTGCCTTTTCTTTGGCGGAACGCCGCACAGCGGAGGCCTTCATCTGCTCGATCACTGCCTTGTTGGCGGGAGTCGCCTCCATAGCAAGGCGCTTGGGCAGCAGATAATTGCGGCCATATCCATCGGCGACCTTCACCACATCGCCGCGATGGCCCAGGCTTGAGACATCTTCTCTGAGAATCACTTCCATTCGACAATCTCCAGGCTCCGGGCGTTTGCTCAGAGCGCACTTTCTGCGGCACATTCGCGGATGGACCGGCTCGCCGCATTTCCGCCGGCCGGTTCCCGGCTGGCCGCTGTTTCCTGACCGCTTCCGGGCAGCGTTTAGAACCGTGCAGCAAAGGGCAGCAGAGCAATATTCCGCGCCTGCTTGATCGCCCGCGTGAGCCGCCGCTGATGGGTGGTGCACACGCCGGTCAGCCGCCGCGGCACAATCTTGCCGCGCTCTGCTACAAACCCCTGCAGCAGGCGCACATCGCGGTAGGAGATGGCGTCAATCTTCTCCGTGCAGAACTTGCAGACTTTCTTGCGGCGGAAAAACTTGCGTCCGCCCGGACCACCCGGACCTCCTGGGCGTCCACCGGGACCTGAAGGGCGCCCAGCCGGGGCGTCGGGCCTTGCGGGAGTCGTTGTCATTTCGTCAGCCATATCCATTCCTCCGGCCGGCCGCCGCATGCGGTGCCAGCCAAAATCTCAAATTCTATCAATGCCAGGTCGCCGTTAAGCGCTGGCCGGAGCCGCTGTCTCAGCGGGGGCAGGAGCGGCTTCCACCGGCTCCGGCGGAATCGCGCTCAGCTTCCTGCGCGACGCGCGGATCGCCTTCACCTTGTTCAGGCGCTTTTCCTCTTCGTCCATGCGCACGGTGATGAACTTGATCACTGGCTCAGAGACGCGCAGGCGGCGCTCCAGCTCGGCAACCAGTGCTCCATCGGCATCCACCGTGAGCAGGATGTAGTTGCCGTCGGCAAATTTCCGCACCAGATACGCCAGCTTGCGGCGTCCCAGCTTCTCGGTGGAACGAAGATTCCCACCGCCGTTGGTCACCGTCTGCTCGAGCCCGGCAATCAGCTTATCCAGATCCTCGTCGGCCATATCCGGCCTGACGATAAACATCACTTCGTAGAAACGTTGCATCGTCTGCTTCTCTTTCCTCCCGGACTCGCCGTCCGGTCAACCGAAATTCGCTTCCGTCTTTACTTCTCCGCCGAGCCGTTCCCGGATTCTCCCGGATCACGGCGGTTGAACTCATTCATGGCGGCCTGAATTCCGCCTGCCGCCACCACTTCTACCGCACGCGCCACCCGGTCCAGCACCGGATCGATGGCGGTCAGATCCCGCTTGCTCATCGGCGTCAGCAGATAATCCCTGCCGCGCCGAAAAGCCTCCTGCTTCACTCCCGCCTCCGGCCCAACGCCGATGCGGATTCTTGCCCACTCATCCGTGCCAAGGCTGCCGGAGACCGAACGCGCCCCGTTGTGCCCCGCCGCGCTGCCGCGCTCGCGTACGCGCACGGTTCCGAGCGGCAAATCCAGCTCGTCATACAGCACCAGCAGGCCCCGGGCAGGATCGGTGTCGAACTCATCCACCAGCGCCCCCACCGACAGCCCGCTCAGGTTCATGTACGTCTCAGGCTTGGCCAGGATTACTTCCCGGCCTGCCATTCGAACCTTCGCCGTCAGGGCCCGGCAGCGGCGGTTTACCACCGCCACGCCGTGATCATCCGCGATGCGGTCAATCGCCAGAAACCCGGCATTGTGCGGCGTGAACTGGTACTCGATCCCAGGATTCCCGAGCCCGACCACCAGAAACGCGCCGCCCTCCTCGGCCACTTACTTCTTGCCGCCCTTCTCTGCAGCCGGAGCAGCGCCTTCTGTCTCCTGCTTGCCCTTCTTGACCACTTCCGGCTCAGCCGGAGTACCCGCCGCCACAGCTGCCTCGCCCTCAGGCGTCGGTGCGGCTTCCTCCTTCACTGCCGTGACGTGCGCCACCGGTGTGTCCTCGGGTGTCAGGAAGCGCAGACTGCCCGCGTGCGGGAGATCGGAAACGCGCAGCACCATGCCGAAGGTAAGGTTCGAAACATCCACCGAGATATTGCTCGGAATATCGCCCGGCAGGCACTCGATCTCCACTTCACGCAGCATCTGATCCAGAATTCCCCCCTGCGTCTTCACGCCTATGGCCACCCCGGCGAGCTGGATCGGCACCTCGACCCGAATCGGCTTATCCAGCGCGATCCGCTTGAAGTCGATATGGATCAGCTTCCCCTTGATCGGCTCGTATTGCCAGTCGACGATCATCACCTTGGCCTTCGAGCCGGAAAACTCCAGGTCAAAGATGGTGTTGTGTCCCGTCTCTGAGTGAAGAATCTTCTGGATCTGCTTCGGATCGACTTCCAGCGCCACGGCCGGTTCCGCGGCCCCGTAGACCACAGCGGGAATCTTGCCCCTGACGCGCACGCGGCGGGCTGCATTCTTGTTGAACTTGCCCTCGCGGGGCAGTGCACTAACGATTTCCTGAGTAATCATCTCTTTTCCTCTCGGGCATCGAGAAACCAGCTGTTAGCGTTTAGCGTTTAGCTTGTTCAGTTGGTCTCCCACTCCCTTCTGTACGACGACTTGTTCAATCGCCGCCAATTTATGTTTCACAACTTCGTCGGCTAATAGCTGGCGGCTAATAGCTGGCAGCTAATAGCTAAAAGCTGCACGTATCAGTTGAACAGCGTGCTCACGCTGGTCTCCATGTGAATGCTCTCAATAGCCGCGGCCAGCAGCCCCGCCACGGAAAGCACTTTGACCTTTCCCGACTCCTTCAGTCCGTGCGCTTCGTCCCGCAGCGGAATAGAATCGGTCACCACCAACTGCTCCAACCGTGAACCCGCGATGCGCTGCACCGCCTCGCCGGAAAGCACCGGATGAGAAGCTCCCGCATAAACCCTGGTCGCACCCTTCTCCAGCAGCGCATCCACCGTCTTCACCAGCGTCCCCGCAGTATCGATGATGTCATCGACGATCAGGCAGGTACGTCCCTTCACCTCGCCGATCACATGCATCACTTCCGTGACATTGATATCCGTCCGTCGCTTATCGACGATAGCCATCGGAACACCCAGCTTGGTCGCGATAAAGCGTGCCCTCTCCACTCCACCGGCATCGGGGGAGACCACGGTCAGATCCGGCAAATTGAGCTCTTTGATATACCCAATCATTACCGGGCTGGCGAAAAGATGATCGACCGGAATATTGAAGAAGCCCTGAATTTGTGCAGCGTGCAGATCCATGAACAGCGCGCGGTGCGCCCCGGCGGTGGTCATCAAATCGGCGACCAACTTGGAGGAGATGGCAACGCGGGGACGGTCTTTCCGATCCTGGCGGGCGTAGCCGTAGTACGGAACCACCACCGTGATGCGGCCCGCCGAGGCGCGCTTGAGGGCGTCGATCATAATGAGCAGCTCCACGAGGTGCTGATCGACGGGCCAGCAGGTCGGCTGGACGACAAAAACGTCGGCTCCGCGCACGTTCTCCAAAAGCTGGAAGTAAACTTCGCCATCAGCGAAACGCTGCATGCGCGTTTCTCCGAGCGTGACGCCGATGTGCCGGCAGATGGCCTCTGCCAACTCGCGATTCGCCGTGCCGGAGAAAATCTTGAAGCGCCTGTCCTCATTCGATACCCGCGAACGCCTCGCCTGCGGCTGAGGTTTCGCCTTCCCCGAGTTTCCATCCACCGTGGCTGCCACACTTGTTGGCGCGGCTGCCGCGAGCGTCTCTGTCGCGTCTATCTTCACAAGCTCCTCCTGGCTGGTTTGCCTGGTTTCACCTGAGTTTGAGGCGATCTACCGCCGGCCCCTGTTGCCCTGCACTGCTGCTGCACTTCTGGCTGGGCGACCAGGATTCGAACCTGGACAAAGTGCTCCAAAGGCACTTGACCTACCATTAGTCGATCGCCCAAAAAACTTAAATCCGAACCGCTTCTCGGCTAACCATCTTTCCACCAACCGGTGTTTCGCTGACCGCTTCTTAGCGACCCGGTGTTTCGCCAATCCCCCAGCATTCCATTCGCGGCAACGTTCTCGTCCGCAGTGACCGAATTCCCGAGGCCTCGAGTCGTGCCTGAGCAGCGTCTGCTGCCCCTGCATTGCGGTACAGCCCAAACAACGCAGATCCGGAGCCGGTAAGAGCAGCATACAGAGCCGCTTCCGCCCGATCGCCGGTGCCCGCGAGAATGCGCTTGATATTTCCGAGTGAGGGATGCTGACGAAAGACGACCTCTTCGAAGTCGTTTTCAATCCCGGTTCGGACAAGCGCGAGAAGCGGATCCGAGGCCTCACCTGTCGGTGTTGCTCCCGATTTCCCGGCCAGGCCTTCGCCCCTGGCGAAGACACCGGAGGAGTGCGTGCTTTTCCCGGCGGACGCATCCACCGGAAGCCCCGGACAAAATGCCGAGGCGAGAGCCCGACTCAACTTGGTTAGTGTATCGGAGCCATCCGCGGGGGTCAATTGCGCATTGGCGGCGCCCGCGCGCAGGGCATGGGCGGTATCCCAGTCCCGGAAGGCCTGCGGCGTAGAAACCCCAACCTCGGGCAGCGCCAGGACGCACTCGGTCGGAGGCAGATCCGGCAGCGGATAGACCTCTTCGCCATGCCCCACGCCCAGCACGGCTCCGCCGATCAGAAACAGCGGCACATCGGAACCGACCTGCGCGGCGAGGCGCAGCCGCTCCGGCCCAGGCAGGCGGCTGATTCCATGAGCCGCCAGTTCGGCTTCGAGCGAAAGGAGCGCGGCCACTGCATTCGCCGATCCAGCGCCCAGGCCACCCTGCACCGGCAATCGCTTCTCGATGTGCACCTGCACTTCGGCCTGAAGATCGAGCGCTGCCAGCGCCAGCTTCACCATCTTCCATGCTGTATTGCGTGGATCGCAGGGAACGCGCGCGTCGTTGCTGGTCATCCGGATGACGGTTTCCGCCGACGGCCGAGCCTCGACCGTCACCAGATCATGTGCGTCCAGCGTCTGATAGCAGGTGGTCAGCGCATGAAAGCCGTCAGGCCGCACCGGACCGATGGCCAGCCCGAGGTTGACCTTGCAGTAAGAGCGTACCGTCGTCGCCATCGGCCGAATTAGAGAATGTACCGCGACAGGTCCTGGTTCTTCACGATGGTCGAGACCATCTGCCGCACGTACTCCGGATCGATGACCACGACCTTCTCTTTCCCGTTCGCCGTTTCGCGCTCGATCACCGGCAGAGGCGCCGTCGTGCCTTCACCGACTGCCGCCAGTTCCACCACCGTCCCCTGATCGCCCTTCGGCTGCGCGCGCGTCAGATCCGGAGCCAGAAAGCTGATCTCGTCCAGCACCCGCTCCATAATGGTGTGCAGCCGCCGCGCCCCAATGTTCTCCGTCGCCTCATTCACGCGGAAGGCAAAGTGCGCCATCTCCTGGATCGCCTCCGGCGTGAATTCCAGTTTCAGCCCCTCGGTTTCGAGCAGCGCCGTGTACTGGCGAACCAGGGAGGACTTCGGCTCGGTCAGGATCCGGACAAAATCCTCAACAGTCAGCGACTGCAGTTCGACGCGGATCGGAAACCGCCCCTGCAACTCCGGAATCAGGTCGCTGGGCTTCGATACGTGAAAGGCGCCCGCAGCGATAAAGAGGATGTAGTCGGTCCGCACCATCCCGTAGCGCGTATTGACGGTCGTTCCTTCGACGATGGGCAGGATGTCGCGCTGCACGCCTTCGCGGGAGACATCGGGACCATGGCCGCCTTCGCGGCCAGCGATCTTGTCGATCTCATCCAGGAAGACGATGCCCGAACTCTCTACCCGCTCCACGGCGAGGCGCGTCACCTGATCCATGTCGATCAGCCGGCCCTCTTCTTCCTGCACCAGGTATTCGAAGGCGTCGGACACCTTCATCTTCCGCTTCCTGGTGCGCTGGCCGAAGATGTTGGGCAGCATGTCCTTCAGGTTGACGTCCATCTCCTCGACGCCCTGGTTGGAGATGATCTCGAAAGAGGGCGCATTGCGCTCCCGCACATCAATCTCCACCATGCGATCGTCCAGCTTCCCTTCGCGGAACTGCTGCCGCAGCTTCTCGCGGGTCCTGTGATGCGAATCCCCACCGGGGGCCGGCAGCGTGAGAGTCTTCCCATCCACCTCCGCTGTCGCACTCGGCTGCCCCGGCGCAGCGGCGGGAGGAGGCAGCAGCACATCCAGCAGCCTCTCCTCGGCATTCATCTCTGCCCGGTCTTCCACCTCTTCGAGCTTCTCTTCGCGCACCATGTCGATGGCGATCTCGACCAGATCGCGGACAATCGAATCGACATCGCGCCCTACATACCCGACTTCAGTAAACTTCGAGGCTTCGATCTTCAGGAAAGGCGAGTTCGTCAGCTTCGCCAGCCGCCGCGCAATCTCCGTCTTGCCCACGCCCGTTGGGCCAATCATGATGATGTTCTTGGGCATGATCTCGTCGGCAAGTTCCGGCGTCAGCTTCTGCCGGCGCATGCGGTTGCGCAGCGCAATAGCCACGGCTCGCTTCGCCGCCTTCTGCCCTACCACGTATTTGTCCAGCTCTCCGACGATCTCCCTCGGCGTCAGTTCCTCGAGCGACAGATCCTGATCTTCGGCGGTTCCCGGTAAATAAATAGCCATTTGAGCTGCTCCTCGGCGGCTCTTGCCCTATGAGTGAAGCTCTTCGATGGTGAGCTTGTCGTTGGTGTAAATACAGATTTGCCCAGCGATGCGCAATGCCTTCTCCGCAACCTCCCGCGCCGGAAGCTCGGTGTTCTCCATCAGCGCCCGAGCCGCTGCCAGCGCATAGGATCCGCCGCTGCCGATCGCCGCTATGCCTTCATCGGGCTCAATCACATCGCCCGACCCGCTGATCAGAAACGTTTGATTCAGATCGGAAACCACCAGCAGCGCCTCCAGACTGCGCAGCATCTTGTCGGTGCGCCAGTCCTTCGCCAGCTCTACCGCGGAGCGCCCCAGATTGCCGGCATACTGCTCCAGCTTCGTTTCAAACCGGCTGAACAGCGAAAAGGCATCGGCAGTCGATCCCGCAAAACCCGCCAGGATCTTGTCCTGATACAGCCGCCGGATCTTTTTCGCTGTGTGCTTGAACACCGCCTCGCCCATCGTGACCTGGCCGTCAGCCGCCATCACCACGCTGGTTCCGCGACGCACGCAGATCACCGTCGTCGAGCGGATCCGCACGGCATTTCCGGCGCGGGCAGAACTGTTCTCACTGAAGGAAAAACGACCGCCAGAAGCGGCCGTTTTGGAAACCCTGCGATTCGACATGTCTTCTGCGAGTATAGCGCAGCGCTCCCTCTTCCCTCTCCCGAAAACCCTCTGCGTCTCCCGCCTTTCTGAGCTATTCTGCTTGAGTTAAGCACGCGATTTCCGACACAGGTCCTTTCCCCCGGGAGCTCCGGATGGTTACCCTTTCACTGCGCGATCCCCACGTCATCGGGACGGTCGCAACCTCGCTTCTCTGCTTCGGCGGCGTCGCAGCCTATCTGGCGCTCCGTCGCCGCCCCACGCCGGAGGAGATCGAGCGCGAGCGCCGCGCACTGCTGGTCCGCTCCGGGCGCATCATCGATGGCACTATTCTTGATCTCTCGGAGTTCGATTCACAGGAAGCTGGCCGCAGCGGCGAGGTCCGCCTGATCATTTACAAATACGAGATTGGCGGCGTCGAGTACGAATGCTCGCAGGACGTTGCCGCTCTGCGCGACCATGTAAAGACCGAAGACCTGCATCTCGGCTTTCCCTGCTCGGTCCGGTACGACGTTCACCGTCCGGAAAACAGCATCGTCATCGCAGAGAACTGGAGCGGTCTGCGTAATACAGCCGAATCCGTCCCCATCCGTCGTCCGTCCCCACCGCGAAAATCTCGCCCACCCGCTTCTATGCCTCGCCGCTGAACGGCCAACCTAATTCCACCTCCAGCCCCCTCAGGGCGGGCCGCCCGCATCCATCCAACAGGTTCGCTCTCAGAGGCTCGCTGCGGTATTCATCGCGCAGGAACCAGGCAGAGAAGATCCCGGGAGATAAACTAATCACGTATGCATGTTCACGGCGCAACCACGGCAGCCATGCAAAAGGTGCTGCGCCTCTCACTAATCGCCACTATCGCCTACGTCCTGCTCACCCTCGTTGCAGGATTGCGTGCCCACTCTCTGGCGCTGGTTTCCGAGGCCGGACACAACGCCTCCGACGCCCTCGCCATCGTTCTTTCCTTCGTGGCCGTCTGGTTTCAGACTCGTCCTGCCACCGACCGCAAAACCTTCGGCTACCAGCGGGCCGGCGTGCTTGCCGCCTTCCTCAATGCCCTTACCCTGATCCTCATCGCCCTCTGGATCGCCGTCGAGGCCCTCCACAGGCTGAGCCACCCCACCCCGGTTGGACCGCGCCTCATGATGTTCGTAGCCGCTGCCGGCGTTCTCATGAATGGCATCATCGCCGCGATGCTCTGGCGTGTCAGCCACGACATCAACATCCGCAGCGTCTTCATTCATATGCTCGGCGACACGCTGTCCACCGCAGCAGTGATCGTCGGCGGCCTCGCCATCCTCCTCACCGGCCGCATTTGGATCGACCCTGCTCTTTCTCTCGCGATCGCCGCCATGATCCTGTGGTCTTCAGTCGTGATCGTCCGCGAAACCCTCAATATCCTGCTCGAAGGCACGCCACGCGGCATTACTCTCATGGAGATTCGGGAGACTCTGTCACAGATTGACGGCGTCGAGGACGTCCACGACCTTCACGTCTGGAGTCTGGGCTCGAACACGCACGCTCTTGCCAGCCACATCACGATTGCCGATATCCCGCCATCGGAGAGCAATCTGATCCTCGACCAGATCAACTCAGTGCTGCGAGAGCGATTCCGCATTCACCACACTACTCTGCAGTTCGAGCACGTGGTCTGCGAGACCGCGCATGGCTGCCTCATGGCGGTCGATGAGCACGACGCCCACCACCATCATCACGGGCATTCACACGCGCATTAGCAAACTTGCTGTTCTGGAATCGGCGTCGGCACGCGCCGCATGCCTCTTCCTCCAGAGACTGGAATGGCGAGAGTTGATGGGGTCAGCTACCGGCTTCCGGCTACTCCCCGGACTGTGGCTTGTCTCTACGCCGACGGCTGCCCAGCCCAAGCCAGCGTCCGCGCCGGCAGAAATACCCGAACACACGCGCCGGGCCACTCTGGTTCATTGCAGTTAGCAACCCGGATCGCGCCCCCGTGCTTTTGCACGATACCCATGCTGACCCACAGCCCGAGACCGGTGCCGTTCGCTCCTTTTGTCGTAAAGAAAGGCTGGAACAGCCTGCGCGCAACATCCTCTGTAATGCCCGGGCCACTGTCCGCCACTTCGATGACCGCGCCGGTTCCCTGCAGTTCGGCGGCTTCGGCATGCTCCATCCGAATGCGGATCCGCCCTCGCGGGCCAGCCGCTTCGATGGCATTCACAATCAGGTTCGTAAATACCTGCCGCAGCTCCGCCGGAAAACCTTCGACCATCAGAGCCTTCGAGATGTTTGCCTCCATTCGGATACCCTGGTGTTGCAGCCGCCGGTCCAGCAGCAATAGCACGCCCTCAATCAGTTCCTGAAGATTCAGCTGGATCGGTGCCCTCGGCTCCCGGTAGAGGCTCAGCATTGTCCGGCTGATCTGCATGGTGCGCCCTAACTCCTGCTGCGCCAGACGCAGATATTCAGCCCGCTGTGCGGGATCGTTCTCCTGCTCCAGCAGAAAATGCAGGTTGGCCACTGAGTCCAGCGGGTTGTGGATCTCATGCGCGATGCTTGCCGCCAGCCTTCCCGCGACCGCCAGCTTTTCTGAGGCCACCAGAGCCGCCTGCATCCGGCGCTCTTCCGTTACATCGCGAAAGACCAGAACCACGCCAATCATCTCTCCGGAGGCGTTCCGAATTGGCGCGGCGCTGTCATCGATCACAAACTCCGGTCCGTTCCGCGCAATCAGCAGAGTGTGGTTCGCCAGGCCGATCACATGCCCCAGCCTGCGGACCTTCTCTACCGGATTTTCCGCCGCCTCGCGGGTCGATTCATGGACGATGCGAAACACATCCTCCAGCGGGTGCCCTTTGGCGTCATTCAGCAGCCAACCAGTCAGCTTTTCGGCGACCGGGTTCATGAAGGTAACAGCGCCATTCGTCTCGCAGGCGATGACCGCGTCCCCGATCGATTCGAGTGTGGTTTTGAACCACTCCTGGCTATCCCGCACTTCTTCGGACCGGCGCGTGATCTCAGCAATCTGCCGTAGATAGCTGATGGAGATGGTTTTGACGTGATGGCGGATAAAGACAGCCAGGATTGTCCCAACCACCAGCGCCGAAATCAGCAGCGAATACAGCTCGCGGCGCTGCAGCCTGCGTGCCCGCTGGTATTCATGGCGTCTTACGTCCTGCTGCTGCTGCAGCATTCCGCGCGCGGTCGCCCGGATGCGGTCCATCATCTGCTTGCCGTGCTGATTCAGCTGGGGATCGGCCAGAACCGCAGCATCCTTATTGAGAACGCCATGGGCAAACCGCAGCCACTGCACATATTGCTTATTCAGATCGTTCAGCGCGCCCAGTTGCGCAGGATCGTCAGCCAGCATCGTGCGCAGGGCTTCGAATTGAGCTTGCGTTGGGTCGAGCGCCGATGTCCATGGAGCCAGCATGCCGGGATCGCCCGTTAGCTGAAAACCGCGCAGCCCCGTCTCCTGATCGATGATCAGGTTTTGCAAACGCTGCACCTGGGCGGTGATCTGATCGCTGTGGTCCAGCGCACGCTGGGCTCGTGCGGCGGCCACGATCTGCCACACGACGACGCCCGTCATCAGGACCAAAAGGACCAGCGGAAGAACAACCAGCTGGCGCAGCGCTCGGTTAAATTCCGGAAGCTTCACCGCACCGCCCCGAGCGCCTTCGAGCTGGCGGATTCCAGCATCAGGCGTAACTTCTCGAGTAATTCGGTGGGACCTTCCCCCTTGAGAACCGTTACATCAGCCAGCGCGACAACTTCAGCGGGAAGGTTGATGTAGGCCGACAGCAACATGATCGGCACCCGAGGCTGCTCATGGCGCATGGTCTGGGCCACGACCCCGCCGTCCATCTCGGGCATGTAGTAGTCCAGCACGACCCCATCGATCAGCTCGTCCCGGAAAAGCCCCAGCCCGCTGCGGCCATCGATCGCAGTCAAAACCCGATAGCCAGCCCGCTCCAGGACTGCCTTGCGGATTTGCAGTCCCAGCGCTTCGTCGTCGATACAAAGGATAGTGGGTAATGGGGACACGGAGCTCATTTATCCGCCAGACCCACTGGGCTCGTTCGTTCGGGGACCGGGGTAAAAAAATTTGAACCTGAACTACGAAACGATGCGCGGAGTATAGCACCCGGCCCCTCCGCCGCCGTATGGCGCAAACGTCGTATGCCAAACACCTGGAAGGGGTAAGCTCTTGGCAATTGTAAGGAACCCGGAGCTTCCTCGCTGGTTGCTGTGGATAGGCCCCGGTCTTCGGAATTAACAGTACGTTTGCATTCTCTTTGCCTGGGTGCGTTAGCCTGATGGCGGAATGTGCCTGCTCGCCGCAGCGCCGGAAAGGACCCTCTCTTGAGTCAAACCGTCTTTGTGCTCGAGGACGACGTCGACATCGCCCGCCTGATTCAGCATCATCTCGAAGCAGCAGGCTTCCCGGCCCGGCTCTATGGAACCACCCCCAACCTCATCCCCGATGCCGAGCGGCAGACGCCTGCCCTGTTCCTGCTCGATATCATGGTGCCCGGCGGCGACGGTCTCGATCTCTGCCGCCGACTGAGGAATCACCCCTCGCTCAGCAGCGTTCCCATCATCTTTGTCACCGCCCGCGCCGGCGAAAACGACCGCGTGATGGGCCTCGAATTGGGCGCCGACGATTATGTGACCAAGCCATTCGCTCCGCGCGAACTGCTGGCTCGCGTCAAGGCGGTCCTTCGCCGCTTCGAGCGGCCCTCCACGCCCTCCACCATCGCCTTCGAAGACGTGGAGATCGACGCAAGTGCCATGCAGTTGAAGGTGCGCGGCGCTCTTACGACCACCACAGCCACCGAATTTCGGCTGCTCGATTACCTGGCGCGTCATCCCGGCCGCGTCTTCAGCCGCGATCACCTGCTCGACGCGGTGTGGGGCGATGCGCGCTTCGTCACTCCTCGCTCGGTGGACGTGTATGTGCGCCGTATTCGCGAGAAGATCGAGACCGATCCGGAAAATCCGCGCTATTTGAAGACGGTGCGTGGCGCGGGGTACCGCTTCGAGATTCCCAAGTCCGCGGAGCGGCCGGTCCTCGAAGCGGCGATGGGCGCGTAAAGTATCGTCATGAACATTCCCGAATTGCTGCTGCTCGAGTTCGATGAGGAAATGCCCGGCACCCGCCGCATTCTGGAGCGTGTGCCGGAAGCCAGCTTCGCCTGGAAGCCCCACGAGAAGTCGATGACTCTGGGGCGGCTCGCGTCCCATCTTGCCGACCTGCCCAATCGCTGCTCCACCATCATCAGCACTGAAACCTACGTACGTGTTCCGGGAACGCCGCCCTTTGCGGCAGCTTCCACCAGCGATCTCCTCGAGCACTTCGATACGGCGGCAGAGTCCGCGCGCACAGCGCTCGGCAGTCTGCGCGAAGACCAGCTTCCGGTCACCTGGACCCTGAAGATGGGCGACCGCACCATGGCCACTCTGCCGCGCGCCATGGCTCTGCGCCGGGTCTTTATGGATCACATGATTCACCATCGCGGGCAGCTCGGCGTCTATCTGCGGCTGCTGGATGTCCCTGTCCCCGGTATGTACGGGCCCTCGGCTGACGATGCGCCCCCGGCGCGATGAGCGAAGCCGAACCTGAAAGGACTCTCGGGCCTGAAAATGCTCTAATGACAGCACTGGGATTGGTGTGTGACCGGTAGGGTATTTTCCAAGCTGCTGCTGTCTTTTGTGCTCGTCCTGTGCCTCGGCACGGCAGCGCTCGACTTTTCCTTTCGCAACATCGTCGACCACTCGCTGCACGCAGAGGCGCGGGTCGCGCAGATGACCCCCGATCAGGAGGCGGCCTCGCTCCACATCCTGCGCCGGGATCTGCTGACCGCATCGCTGCTTTCGCTGGTCTTCGCCACCCTGGTTTCCGCTTTGGTCGCCGGCCGCATCGCCTCACGGCTGCGCCGCATGGTCGGCTTTGCCAACCGCATCGCGGCCGGTGATTTCGGTGCGCGTCTTGAAGAGAACGGGAGCGATGAGATCGCCGATGTGGCGCACGCCCTCGACAGCACAGCCGCCCGTCTGGAGCAGTCCTTTCAGGCTCTCGAAAGCAAACAGCGCGAGCTGGCCGCCCTGCTCGATTCCATGCAGGAAGCGGTCGTGGCCGTCAACGCCGCCGGACAGGTGAGCTGGTCCAATGCGGTGATGCAGCGCATCGCGCCCGGAGCGGTGCGCGCCGGCAAAGCTCTGGTGGTGAGCGTCCGCGACCCCGAGGTCCTGCTCTGCGTCGAGTCGGCGCTCCGCGACCGCACCATCCGCAGCGGCCGAGCTATCTCCGTCGTTCCAGGCCGGGTCTTTGAAGTCAGTGCCGCGCCCACGCCCGATGGCGGCGCCGTTGCGGTGCTGCACGACGTCACCAAGATCGAGCATGCCGATAAGATGCGCCGCGACTTCGTGGCCAACGTCTCGCATGAGCTGCGTACGCCGCTCACCTCCATCTCCGGCTATGTGGAAACGCTGCTCGAGGAGAGCATTGACCTGCCCGATCACGCCCGCGAGTTCATGGCCATCATCCTGAAGAACGCGCGGCGCGTGAACCGTCTCACCGAAGATCTGCTGGCCCTGGCGCAGGTCGAATCCGGCGAGTACAAACTCAAGCTCCAGCCGGTACGCGCCTCGGCTCTGGTCGAAGACGCGATCGAGTCGCTGGCGGGCATGGTGGTCGAATCCGGTGTGGCTCTGGTACCCGGTGAAACCATCGACGACCTGGTGCTCGCCGATGTCGATGCGATGACCCAGGTCTTCGGCAACCTGATTGAGAACGCCATGAAGTACGGAGCCGCAGGAGAGCGGGTGGTGGTGGGCGCGCGCCGGCTCGAGAACGCCGTGGAGTTCTACGTGCAGGACTTCGGCCAGGGCATGGCCTCTGAGCATCTCAACCGCATCTTCGAGCGCTTTTATCGAGTCGACAAAGCTCGGTCCCGCGAGTCAGGCGGGACCGGCCTCGGACTGGCCATCGTCAAGCACATCGTGCTCGCCCACGGTGGAACCATCCGCGCGGAGAGTGAGCTGGGGGCAGGGGCGACTTTCCTGTTTACGCTGCCGCTGGCGTCGCCAGCCCAGCCCGCGTCGGAAGGCGAAGCTGCTCGCGGGGCTGTCGCCCGCAGCCGCTGACCCCCCACCCCCTCCCTGGCGCCGATCAGGATCTATATGAAAACAAACGATCTAACGGTTGTTTACCACTCCGATAACAACCGCTCATTGATTCCAGGAGGGTTAGAGCCCTCTTGCTGAATCGAGGAGCTTTGATCTGGATTTCGTTCACCGCCCGGACCCTCAGAGACTTGTGAGCCGGAAGGGGGTCTTGCAAAGAGAGCCGGACGACGGGAGAGAATCGCCAACATTGGATCTCAGCCGCAACCGGCAGCCCCACCCCGCCCACGGGCCGATGCAGATCTATTTCAAAACAATGGACTTAGCAGCTGTTGACCACCCTGATAACATTTGGTCACTCAATCGTAAGGAGTTATGACCGTTTCATTGACTCGAACAGGGCTAAATCCCGCTTCGCTCCATTGTGCGAGCATTCCTTTTTCAAAGAGCAAAGAAAAAGCCCGACCGCTGGCGGTCAGGCCTGGTTGTCCTTCTCTTATTTTATCAATCCGGGACGCCCGGAACGGCAAGGCGGCGAGCCGTGTCTGCCATCGAAATGCCTGATGGGTGGAGACTTAACCGGCGGCATTACTTCGGGCACCTTGACAGGGAACCGGAAAGCGCACGGTGCGCTCGGCGGTCGGTCTCTCGAGTCCCGGAACGCCCGCTGTTGCGGACTCCGAGTTGTTGATTTCCGGAATGCCGCTCGCTGCTCTCAATTGAAACAGCAGTTCAAAAGCCGCATTCGCTGACAGGCAATTTTTCCTGCGTATTAGCCGTCCGGCCGATACACGTGCTCACGCGATAGGTTTGCCCGTCAAACTGCCAGGTGGTGATCACCTGGTGAATGCCCTGGTAATTAGTTAAAACGATGTCGCGGTAGGTATGGTGGCGAGTGTCTTTGAGGTCCCAGTCTCCGGCTACGGAATTGAGTATCGGAACGTCCACGGAACCTTTCTGCCGAAACACCAGGAATGGGCAATTCCCATGCACGCCGCAGTTCTTCACCGAGATTGCTATGATCGCCTGAATCCCCGTCCTCGACAGAGGCTCCTCGAAGATGCTGAATGACGCGAGAAGGTCAGGATTGTGATCTCCGACCGAATCCTGCAACGCGCGAAGCAAAATAGCCCGCTCGCTTTTGGTGAGAGCCGAGGTGCGGTGCACGCGGCCTCCCGGACCAACGGTGAGCACCTGGCCGACAGCCAGCATTCCGAACAGCAAGGCAGCAATCATCGCCGTAAGTTTCTGCGGACAAGGTACCACGCTGAGACGGCCCGGAGTGTCGCGAAACACCCCGAGATGTTTCGCAGCAAGCTCCTGCGTTATTGACGCGACACGGGCAATACAGAAAAGTGGAGTTGACCGAGCTGAATCACGGCAAAATTTAGCTCGCCCGGAGAATGGAGCACTAAAATGAGCTATGCCCACGAGGACCGTCCACGCTGTCTGTTCGCATGACTGCCCGGACTCCTGTGGTGTGCTGGTCACGATTGATGAGGGAGGGCGGGCGACCCATCTCCGCGGCGACCCGGCCCATCCGGTCACCCGTGGGTTTCTTTGTGGCAAGGTCGCGAAGTACCTCGACCGGGTGTACTCGCCGGATCGGCTGCTCTATCCCATGCGCCGGCGCGCCGGAGTCGGCAAAGGCTCGCTGCCCCACCAGCGCGAGGCCGAGGCCTTCGAGCGCATCTCCTGGGACGAGGCTCTGGACACCATCGCCGGCCGGCTGGCGGAGATTTCCCGCAAATACGGGCCGGAGTCGATCCTGCCCTATTCCTATGCCGGGACCATTGGCGTGCTGGGCTATGGCTCGATGGACCGCCGCTTCTTCCATCGGCTTGGCGCCTCGCAGCTGGACCGTACCATCTGCGCGACCACCGGGGGCGAAGCGATGCTTTCGGTTTACGGTCGCAAGCTCGGCACCGACACCGAAGCCTTCCGGCACGCGCGGCTGATCATCGCCTGGGCTGCGAACATTCACGGCAACAATATTCATCTGTGGCCCTTCATCGAAGAGGCTCGCCGCAACGGCGCGAAGCTGGTGGTTATCGATCCTTACGCGACGCGCACGGCGCGCGCCGCGGACTGGCACATCCCCATCAACCCGGGAACTGACTCGGCCCTGGCGTTGGGGATGATGCACATTCTGGTGCGCGACAACCTCTTCGATCAGGAGTATGTGGCTCGCTGGACGCACGGCTTCGATCGGCTGAGGGAGCGCATCGCCGAATATCCGCCTGAGCGAGTCTCGGCGCTCACCGGAATTTCCGTCGCCGACATCGAACGGCTGACCCGGGAGTATGCCACCACCACGCCCGCGGTAATCCGCATGAATTATGGAGTGCAGCGCAGCGACAACGGCGGCGCGGCGGTGCGGGCCATCGCCATGCTGCCGGCACTCACCGGCTCTTGGAAGCATTACGGCGGCGGGCTGCAGCTTTCGACCAGCAGCGCCTTCCGGTGGAACAGCGTGGCGCTGGAGCGCCCCGACCTGATGCAGGCCAGTCCGCTGGGCCGGGCGGCGCGTGTGGTCAATATGTCGCTGCTGGGGCAGGCGCTCACTAAGCTGAGCGATCCGGCGGTGCATGCACTTTTCGTCTACAACTCGAATCCGGCTGCGGTCGCGCCCGATCAGGGTGCCGTTCTCCGCGGCCTCGCGCGGCCGGATCTGTTCACGGTGGTACACGAACAATTCTTTACGGACACGGCGGATTACGCCGACATCGTGCTGCCCGCGACCACGTTTCTCGAGCACAAGGATGTGCAGGGCGCGTACGGTCACTACTACGTGCAGCTGTCAGAGCAGGCGATCGAGCCGCGGGGAGAGGCGCGATCGAATGTGTGGCTGTTCTCGCAGCTGGCGCAGCGCATGGGATTCCCGGAAAGTTGCTTCCGCGATTCAGCGGATGACCTGATCGCCCAGGCTTTGCGCGCGGATCAGGGCCCGGAACAACAGGATCCATGGCTTGCAGGGATTACGCCGGAGGGGCTGGCGCAATCGGGAGGAATGGAGCGTCTGCACTTCCCCGGAGAATCAGGACAGCACGCCGGCTTCCAGCCATTCGCCGAAGGTCCCTTTGCGACGCCCAGCGGCAAGATCGAATTGTTCTCCGAGGCGCTGGCTGCGCGCGGCGTCGATCCGCTGCCTGAATTTCGGCCCGCCCCGGAGTCGCGCCACACGGAAGCGAGCGATCGTTATCCGCTCGAGTTTCTGGGGCGCAAAGCCGACAACTATATGAACTCCACCTTCGCGAACCTTCCTGGCCATCAGAAGATGGAGTCCGGTCATGCCGGCGTTCTGGAGATGCACGGCGAGGATGCGGCGGCGCGAGGCATAGGCGAAGGCGACATGGTGGAGATTTTTAACGATCGCGGCAGCCTTTCTCTGCGTGCGCATGTCAACGGAAGCGTGCGTCCCGGCGTGGTGGCGGCGCGGCTGGGATGGAACAAGCTCTCTGCCGGCGGTCACAATGTGAATCTGCTCACGCCGCAGCGCGTCAACGATCTGGGCGGCGGTCCGGTCTTCTACTCGGTTCTGGTTGAAGTGCGCAAGGCGGGCTGCACCGGGCCACAGGGCCGCTGATTCCGATAAACTGAAGGCAAATTTGCCTGGGGCAGGCGCTGCTGCTGCATCGGTATGCGGGATAGGAGAGTGGTTTGACATTGCTGTCGGTGGGCCTTCTGCCGCCTGCCTCATCCCATGCTGCAGCGACGGCCGCGGGGTCCAGGGCGGGCGGGTATCGCGCTGATATAATCGCCTTTTCCCATAGATTGGCCCGATTTTGAGCAGTGAGGGTGTGCCTATTTTTCCCGTGAACTTCTGGAGCCCAGGCTCCCCGCACGTACAATCCAGGAATTTGCGCCAGCGGTGGGGGCGCATCATGCTGTTGGTTCTCGTTCTGGCTCCTGTTTTGCCGGCCGCTCCGCTGTTCGCACAGCAGGCTGCGCCACCCGCAGCAGCGGGCCAGCAACAGAATGTCGTTCAGATCCGCGTTATCGGCAGCCGCCGCATCCCCAAGGAGACGGTGCTGGCGCGCATGTTCAGCCATGTGGGCGAACCCTACGATCCGCTCACCGTCGAGCGCGATTTCAACTCCCTCTGGAACACCGGCTACTTCGAAGACGTCCGCATCGAGAAGGAAGACACGCCGCAGGGCATCATCCTCGACGTCTACGTTCGCGAGAAGCCCACCATTCGCGAGATCAACTATAAGGGTCTGAATTCGGTCACGCAGTCCGACGTGATGGACCGCTTCAAGAAGGAAAAGGTGGGACTGACACCGGAGAGCCAGTACGATCCGGCCCGCATCGCCCATGCCCGGGCCGTGATCCTGGAGATGCTGGCCGAGCACGGCCACCAGTTCGCCACGGTGAAGCCGGAGGTCAAGGACATCCCTCCCGCGTCGGTGCAGCTGAACTTCCTTATTAAAGAAGGGCCGACGGTGAAGGTCGGCAGGATCACCTTCAGCGGCAACCAGCACGTCAGCTCGCGGACGCTGCGCGCGTCGATGCGCAATTTGCGGCCTGTGGGTGTCCCGCACTCCATCATCCTCGAGGACCTGTTCGCGCGCACGTACGACGCCAGCAAGCTTGAAGAGGATACGGAGCGTGTGCGTCAGGCGTATCGCGACCGCGGCTATCTGCGCGGCGGACCGATCGGCTCAGCGCAGACCCGCATCCGCAACGAAGGCGGCCTCTCCTTCTTCACCTTCCGGCCGCGGAAGGGCAAGCGCATCGACATCCATATGGATATCGAGGAGGGCGAGCGCTATCGGCTGACCGGCATCACGTTCACCGGCAACAAGGCCGTGCCTAACACCAAGGCACTGCGGGCGATCTTCGCGGAGAAGGACGGATCGATCTTCAACATGACCGCCTTCCAGAAGGGCCTTGAGAACCTGCGCAAGGCCTACGGGCAGCTGGGCTACATCAATTTCGTCGGCATCCCGACGCCGACCTTTGACGACACGAAGCACACTGTCACCTGGAACATCGACATCGACGAAGGCAAGCAGTTCACCGTCTCGCGCATCGAGTTCCAGGGCAACAACGTCACGCGCGACTTCGTGATCCGCCGCGAACTGCTTCTGCAGGAAGGCCAGGTTTACAACAGCCATCTGTGGGAGATGAGCCTGCTGCGCCTGAATCAGCTGGAGTATTTCAATCCCCTGCGCGTCGATCAGGATTCGGAGACCCACCAGAACACCGAAGCGGGCACCGTCGACCTGCTGCTCAAGGTGCAGGAAAAGGGCAAGAACGCGATTGGTTTGAACGGCGGCGTCAGCGGCCTCTCCGGCGCGTTCCTCGGCCTGAATTACCAGACCAACAACTTCCTCGGTCTGGGCGAAACGCTGAGCGTACAGGCCAGCGCCGGCAGCCTGGCGCGCAATCTCCTGTTCGCGTTTAACGAGCCTTATCTGCGCAACAAGCCGCTGAACGTCGGCTTCCAGGTCTTCGACAACAAGACGGACTTCAACGCCTCGAAGAGCTATTCGCTAACCGGCAACGTGAACCAAAATGCGGCTACCTCTTCGCTGCTGCAGAACTACAACCAGGGACGCAAGGGGTTCACGCTCTCGGCCAGCTATCCGCTGAAGCACTTCAACCTCTTCGGCTTCTCCCGCGTGGGCGCAACCTATTCGTGGGACAGCTCCTCGATCCGGGCGTTCAGCCAGGCGTCGACGAACCTCTTCCAGACGCTTGCTTTCCGCAGCGGCATCCAGGGGCAGAATGCGCTGGAGGGCATCGTCACCAGCTCGGCGATGTTCAGCTATAACTCCAGCAACATCGACAGCAACTACCTGCCGCACGGCGGGCAATCGCTCTCGGCCACGGTACAGCTGGCGGGCATCTGGGGCAGCGTCCGCTATGTGCGTCCGGTTGTCGAGTACAAGCGCTTCGATCCGATGAAGGGACTGCGGTTCAACAAGGCGGGCCGCAACACCCTGGGCGTTCGCCTGCAGGCGGTGTACATCTCCGGATTCAGCGGCGACGTCGCACCGCCCTTCGACCGGCCTCTGGCGGGCGGCGAAGCGGATATTCGCGGCTTTGACGTGCGCACCGTCTCGCCCTATGGATTCGTGCCCACGCGCGTGCAGTTCGCGCTGATGAATCCGGATGGCTCGGTAGTGCCGCGCGACCCCACGAACCCGAGCCTGGGTCCCATCGAGGTACCGCTGCCCGTATACGGCATCGCCACCATCGGGGGCGACACCAACTTCACGATGAACACGCAGTACATGATCCCGATCTACGGACGGACGGTCGGATTCAACTTCTTCAACGACTTCGGCATGGATATGGCGATTAACTCCAATCAGCTGCGCCAGAGCCCCGAAGGCATCGACGCGCTGGATTCGCCGCTGTACGGCTGCCCCAACTACGTGAACGGAACCTGCCAGGGCGGTCAGCAAATTACCTTCAGCCGGACGATCGATCCGATCCCGGGCACCAACTACGTGCCGCGTGATTCGGCGGGCGCCGAGCTGGACGTGATGATGCCGATCATCAACGCTCCGTTCCGCATCTACTACGCGGTCAATCCGCTGAAGCTTTACGACACGTTCGGCCGGCAAAACCTGATCACCCGCAGCATGTTTCCGGCAGGTGGCGCAGGCGACTACTCGTACGCGCAGGCCGAACAGTACTACAACGGCCTGTATGTTCTGCGCGAGCCGAGCAAGACCTTCCGCCTGACGGTGAGCACCACCTTCTAGAACTGGGCTCAGGGGCAGTGCGGCGGCTTCGACGCACTGCATGAGCCCCGCTTCGATGGCGCGTCTCATGCGAGGTCCTTCTGAACCCGGAGGGTCTATGAGACCCGCTCCGGAGCGAAACCGGCGATCCTTTGTCCCGCTCGAATTAGTAGTGCACGTCTTTCTTCGACGGAAAGCCGCGTCGAGAGCCGTGACTACGGGATACATCTTCGCTGGTTCGCTCTAACCCGTTTTACCGCCCCTCCGGAGCTTCCCTGGAACGCTCCGGAGTGCCCTGAGCCGGTGCAGGATTCGTTTGACGACGCCTCTGCCCGGACCTATAATTTGCCCAAGTTCCTGAGAATTTCTCTCTGTCCGTATCTTTCGAATCCGGGCTGACGACCGAGGCCTGGTACCTTGCTCCGGTAGTACTGAGGAGGAGGGATGTGAGAGAGCGAGAATACGGGCCAAGCCACCCAGGACACCCAAGGAGTTTGTGAATTCCATGAAGCGTTCGTTGTCTCTCGTTTGCGTGCTTGCGTCCGGACTGGGCGCCTGCGCCGTAGCCCAGGCCGCCCCACCGGCGACACCTGATCCAGCCGCCGCCCCGACGGCCCCCGTCGCGATTACCGGCGCCACCAAGATCGCCGTCATCAATTTCCAGCAGGCGGTCGGCCAGACCAACGAATTCCAGCGTGATTACGCTGATCTGAAGAAGAAGTACGGCCCTCGCGAACAGACGCTGCAGCAGCAGAACACCGAAATTGAAACCATGAAGAAGCAGCTGCAGGATGCGGGGGCGACCCTGAGTGACGCCGACCGCCAGGCCCGACTGCGGACCATCGACGACAAGACCAAGACCCTGCAGCGCTCGGCCGAAGATCTGCGCAACGACGAGCAGTCCGATGGCCAGGAGACCTTCCAGCAGGTTGGCCAGAAGGTCTTTGACACGATGCAGACGTACGCACAGGGGCAGGGCTTTAATCTGGTGCTCGATGCCAGCCAGCAGAACAGCGGGGTGCTGTGGCTGACTCCGGGGGCTGATATCACGAAAGCCGTGATCGAGGCATACAACACCAAGAGCGGCATTCCGGCCCCGACCAACGTTCCTTCGGCTCCGGCTCCGCAGCGCGCTCCGGGTGCGGCCGCCCATCCATCCACGCACTAAGACCGGCGACGAACCGTCCGGCAGCTTCTGATTCAGGGGCTGCCGGAGCACGACCGTAAGACCCCTCCGGTCATCTACGGCTGCGCTGTGGAAATTTCTGTGGAAGTTACCACCGTCAGCGTGTCGCTGCTGACTTAGTCATCAGGCGTTAATATGATGGAAACGGCGACCCATCCGGTATCTATCTTATTTTTCATCCGTTTATAAGAATTAACGTGGAGTTGCATCCACTTTTCGCCTCAAACCTCAATATTTGGCAACCTTTCGGTTTTCCACAGATCACGGTGAACACCGTGTGAACGGCAGCGGGTTTGCCTAAAGCTGCTCTAGCGAATAATCCCGCGCTCCGCCTTCTCCACGAAATCCACCAGATACTGCACGTCGGGCGACTGGATTCCCTCTTCGCGCAGCCTGGCAATCGCCTGCGCAATGTTCATTTTGCCGGCCAGGAGGAAGCGGAACGCATGGTGAATCGCGCGCAGCCGCTCCCGGTCGAATCCCTGCCGCTCCAGCCCCACTTTATTGATGCTGTAGGCGTGCACCTCGCGTTTGGCGGAGGTGAGGGAGAACGGCAGCACATCCTGGGTGATGGTGGTGCCCCCGCCGATATAGGAATAGCGACCGATCCGGCAGAACTGATGCACGGGGCAGAGCGCGCCTACAGTGGCGTAATCTTCGACCGTCACATGCCCTGCCAGAGTGGCAGCGTTGGCGAGAATGCAGTGATCGCCGATGACGCTGTCGTGGCCGATGTGGGTATACGCCATGATCAGGCAATGGCTGCCCACATACGTGGTGCCGCCTCCGCCTGCCGTACCCCGTGAGATGGTCACGCTCTCGCGAATGGTGTTGTCGTCGCCCATGGAGACGCCGGTGGGCTCGCCGCGATATTTGAGATCCTGCGGAGCAATCCCGACACACGCAAAGGAGTAAAAGCGGTTTCTGGCTCCGGCCCGCAGACGCCCATCCAGAACGACATGCGAGATTAGTTCGCAGTCTTCTCCGAGAACCACATGGGGCCCCACCGTACACCAGGGGCCAATGACGCAGGATTCAGGAATGACAGCGCCCGGAGCCACAATGGCTGTGGGATGAATGCTCAATCCCGTGTCACCATTTCCACGGGACGCTCGGCTGGAGCGCTCTCTGGCGGCGTGCTCTGCCGCGGTACCAGCTGGCACATGACGACGGCCTCGCAGGCGAGTTTGCCGTCCACGGTCACATGGCCCTCCATGCGGACGGCCCGCGGCCGCCAGTTCAGCACCGTGATCTCAATGCGCAGCTGATCGCCCGGCACCACCGGGCGCCGAAATTTCGCCCGCTCGATCCCGGTAAACACCATCAGCATCTTGTGCCGATCCGGGATTTCGGGCAGCAGCAGCGTCCCGCCCGCCTGGGCGATGGATTCCACCACGAGAGCTCCGGGCATGATGGGGAAATCGGGGAAATGCCCCTGGAAAAACGGCTCGTTGATGGACACATTTTTGATGGCGACGATCCGCTTCTTCCGTTCGATCTCGATGATCCGGTCGATCAGAAGAAACGGATAGCGGTGGGGCAGGATCTCCATGATGTCGCCGATCTCCAGCACCTGCCGGCCTTCCAGAATTGCATTTGCAGTATCCATAGCTCGCAGGGGCGATTATAACTGGCTCTCCCTGCGTTGACGCGGCTGCCGGGGGTGCTGCGGCGCTCGCCGCCGGACCAGAATGCCCTCCGGGGCGCCCCGCGGTACGGCGGAAAAACGAAAGTGATGGTCTGCGATTGCTATCCTTTGGATCGGTGGGATCAAAGCACCGCGCGGGACCATACACTATGTTTATGTCTCCCCCAGGCCGAGTGATTTGATGAGGAGTCAGAGAGAATGTCTGTGGCTGAGCGGCTCTATTATGCGGATTCCTTCCTGAAGGCCTTTACCGCAGCCGTGTCCGATATACGCGAGCTTTCCCGCGCCGAGGGCGACGCCGTTTGGCAGCTGGCCCTGGACCGCACGGCTTTCTATCCCACCAGCGGCGGCCAGCCGCACGATACGGGAGTCCTCCGCGCTATCTCGCGGGGCGGAGCCGCTCTGGATATCCCGGTCGAATCGGTCGAAGAAGACGAGCAGGGCGAGATCTGGCATCTGGTTCGCAAGCCGCTGACGGCGGGCACCCACGTCGAAGGCCAGATCGACTGGCATCGCCGCTTTGACCACATGCAACAGCACACCGGCCAGCACCTGCTCTCGGCGGTTTTTCTCCGTGAACAGCAGGCGGCTACCGTCTCCTTCCATTTGGGTGAGACCTCGTCCACCATTGACCTGACGTGCGCGCCCCTGGCGCACCACACTCTGGAACGCATCGAACGGCTGGCCAACGAGATCATCGCTGAGGACCGCCCGGTCGCTGCTCACCTGGTATCGCGTGCCGAAGCCGAGGCCATGCTGGCCTCGGGCGAACTGCGCAAGCTGCCGGAGCGTTCCGGAGATATTCGCCTGATCGAGATTGCCGACTGCGATCGCAATGCCTGCGGAGGCACGCATGTTCACTCGACCGGCCAGATCGGCGGGCTTCTTTTACGGGGAATTGAAAAGGTCACTCGCGGAATGCGGGTTGAATTTGTCTGCGGCCTGCGCGCTGTCGGAGCCGCCCGCGCAGATTTCTCCATCCTCAGCCAGTTAAGCGCAAGCCTTTCGGCAGGAGCCCCCGATCTTCCCTCCGCAGTCGAACGCCTCAAAGCCGAGGTGAAATCCGGAGCGAAGGAGCATCAGCGCCTCATCGAGCAGCTGGCTGACTACCATGCTGCACGGCTGGCGGTCGAAGTCCCCATCGAGCACGGGCTGCGTCTGGTACAGCGCTCGTGGCGGGATCGCGACTCTGCCTACATTCGTCTGCTGGCGTCGCGCCTGACCACAGCCGCGCCATCGACGGTAGCGATTCTCTCCTCCGAAGAGACGAGGTCGGCGCGAGTCTTCCTCGCCCGCAGCATCGATTTTGACTTCAACTGCGGCCAGTTGATGAAGCAGTCGCTGGCTGCTCTGGGCTTGCGAGGCGGCGGCTCAGCCGATCTCGCGCAGGGGGATATTCCGCCGGATCAGCTGGGTATGCTGCGCACTTCTCTGGTGGAAGCGATCCGCGCCGCAATCGGAAACTCACGTGATTCGCAGACTTCCTGAGATTCGTTGCGCGGTCGGCAGTGGGGCGCACGCGGTGCAGTGATTGTCCACGGCGTGCGCTGAGGCCTGCGGCGGATACGCCGCCGGCTGTTGGCATAGCAGCGCACATACCGTAAAATCAGAGATGCCTGCCTGTCTCGTGGGGCTATAGCTCAGCTGGGAGAGCGCATCGTTCGCAACGATGAGGTCGTCGGTTCGATCCCGACTAGCTCCACCAAAGAATCAACAACTTCCAGCGGTACAGTCTCAGGTGCACGCTGTTTTGTGACATGGTTTGTGCCATAACCCTCCGCTTCCACCCCTGAAAGTCTCCCAGTCGATAGCGCATCCAAGGCTGTCCTTTTGGCCTCCAGCCGTACATGGCTGTAATGAGCCAGCATCTTTGCCGAGACGTGCCCGGCAATGCTCATTACCGTCGAATCGCTCGCCTGTGACTCCGCGAGTTCCGTGATGGCGTGGTGGCGGAGGTCATGGAATCGCAGGCCTGCCGTCGTGCTCTTGACTTTGCTGAGATCGGCTCTGCATTCCTCATTCCGGCAGGACTCGGACGGCCCCTGTAGCTTGCCGCACTCTGGGCAGCGAATTGTCCGCGTGAGATTGCGCCATGCCGTACGCCATCCCTTTTGCGGCTTGGTGACATCAACGTGGCCATTCTCGCAGGCAAAGAAAACGAAATGGTCCAGTCCCGTTCCATTGATCTTCTTTGACCGCTCGCGTAACGCCATCATCACCTGTACAGCGTCCGCATTCAGCGGAATGACCCGCTCTCCCGCCTCCGTCTTGCTTCGCCTCACGGTCATGGTGCGGTTGAGAAGATCCACATCCCTCCAGCGCAAACCCTTTAGCTCGCAACCGCGTGCCGTGGTGTTCAGCGCCAGGACTGCCGCGAAGTATGCCGCTTGCCAGTCCTGATTGCTTGCGGCGGTCTTGAGCAGCCGGACCTTTTCCTCGTGGAGCAACGCCCGCCCTACTTGCTGCTTTACTGGCAATGGGCGTATCTCTTCCGAGAACTGATGCCAGCGCCTTGCTTTCTTGAGCACGCCCCGGATGATGTCCAATTCCCGGTTCACTGCCGCGTTCGCAATGCCGTTTTCTTTCCGATGGCGGATATAGCTCAACACGTCGGCGGGTGTGATTCGCAAAACTGGCGTCCTGCCAAAAACGCTGTTAACGACCTTTCCGCGCTCTTTCTCCGTCCGCACACTCAGAGGGGCCAGATGGGGTAGGCGATCCGCCAGGAACTGCTCCGCCGCCTCGGCAAATGGCATTCTGGCAATCGGCTGTCTCTTACTGGCAACCTTGCCCGCCTTCGCCACCGCTATCAAGTCCTTCTCTCTGGTTTGAGCTTCTCGCCAGTCGCTCGTTTCAAGTGATTGGCGGAACCGCTGACCGTCAATGACAAAGTCGGTGTGCCAAGTCTTACCGCGCTTTCTGAGTGCCATTCTTTCGACCTTTCTTTTTTGGTGCTGATGATCCCCGCTCCTTACGCCATGTTTCACCGTGCTTGTTCCACCACTTGCGCTTAACTTCGCGCTGCATTCTTTCGCTGCAATCAGTGGAGCAGTACTTCTGCCCTACTCGCTGCGCGATGAACTTCGACTCACACGCTTCGCAAATTCGCGCCCGCCAGCTTTCGCGGAAAAGAAGGTAAAGCGCCCGCTGAAAGTCACACCCGCCGTGATAGACAATCGTGCCCGTTGTCCAGTCCAAGGCAAACAAATCGGGCGGGATTGACCTGAGGCGAAGTGCGCTCGCCTCCTCCGGGTTCAGGTCGTCCGCTTTGGGAGTGGGACGAATTCCGAGCATGACGCCCAGATATGGGTCAGTTTCGCCGCCTCTCCAAATCTCGCCTACCCAAAAGGGAAAATCGAAGATGCCGGGCGTCTCATTCGCTGCCACTCTGTCGTAATCCACTTCCGGGAAGAAGTTCGGCCAGCGATTCCTGAAATGTGCCCACCCGCCAGCGTCCAGACGCATATTGGCAAACTCCGCCAGCGCACGGAAGAGCCTCCGGCGGTCCCGCTTCAACTCACGCTCCACCTTGCGCTCGTGTTGTTCGAATGCCCTTCTCACTTTTGGTGGGAGTAACTGCACGCTAGATTGTCCCCTTGAAAATGCTGCTAGATTATCCATTCACTATAGCCATCTAGCTCATTTCTGCCTATTCTGGACTCAGCAGATTTGGCCTGTCAAGGCCACAGAAAGTTAGTTAAGAGGAGGAATCGGATGAGCACACGATTGGTGGCTCTTTCAAAAGCCGCAGAGATGCTCGGCGTGAGCGTTTATACGGTTCGGCGCTTAATTGCGCGCGGTAATCTCATCGCTGTGAACGTGGGAGCACGCCGCCTCATAGCGGAAAGCGAGATTGACCGAATCATTCAGCGTGGCATAGGGAAGCCTCGCCCCACGAAGACAAGCCGGGCGGCGAGTTGAGCGATGGCGGACAGCGTGCCTCAACTCCTGACATTAGGCGATGTGGCAAAGGCCTTGGCAGTCAGCCCGCACACGGTAAGGGCCTGGGTGCGCCAAGGCAGGCTTCAGCCGACCAGAATCTGCAGAAGACTGCTATTCCACCCGGATCAGATAAACACTTTCGTGCAGGGTGCCACCCGCCCGGTTTCGCGCCCATAAAACAGTTCGGAACGATTGGCCGGGCGATTCTGCCGGACCTTCAACGCAAGCCCTTGGAGTTTTGGCAGAATGATGCGATTCATCACGTCCAAAGAGTTGTATGAGTCAAACCCTGAGCCGGTGAACTGGATATGCAAGCCGTGGCTCGCAGCCGAAGCGATCACCGAACTGGACGGCAAGGCAAAGACGGCGGGGAAAACTACTTGGGCGCTCGCAATGTGCCGAGCCATACTCACCGGAGGCGAGTTCCTCGGGGAACCCACTAAGCAGAGCGCCATCGTGTATTTGACCGAAGAGTCCCGCACGTCGTTCCGGGCAGCGATAGACCGGGCGGGAATCGGAGAGTCCGATGACTTCCATCTCCTGTTTTGGCGTGAAACTCATCAATTGCAGGATCGTGCCGACTTAGGAACGGTCTGGGAGCAAATCATCGACAATGCGGTGCAATATGCGGAGAACAAAGGCGCAGCTGTCCTGGTGGTGGATACATTCGCCCAGTTCGCCCGCTTGGTCGGTGACAGGGAGAACATCGCGGGTGACGTTCTTTCTGCCATGTGGCCGCTCCAGAAGGCGAGAGATGCCGGACTGGCAGTCCTAGTGATCCGACATGAGCGGAAGGAGGGTGGCAGCATCGGGGATTCAGGGCGGGGCAGTTCAGCGATGTCGGGGGCCATGGATATCGTTCTGCGCCTAAACAGGCCCAACGGAAAGCCATCAGGGAATTACCGGCAATTGGACGCGGTGTCCCGCTTTGATGACACGCCATCAGAGCTAACGATCGCCTTGAGCGAAAATGGCAGCGGGTATAAGGTTCTGGGAAACACCGCTACACCTGCCCTTCAGGAGACAATGAGCCGAATCCTTTCAGAACTGCCGGAAAGCGCGGAAGTGGCGCTTTCGGTGCAGGAGTTGTGCGACAGGACTGCTAGCACGCGCACCACGATCCAACTGGCAATCTCAGAATTAGAGGCAGGGGGCTTCCTGGAGAAGGTCGGCGAAGGCAAGAAGGGCAACCCAAATCGGTTCTTTCGGAATTCTGCCGAAACCCTCAGCCCACAGCACGGCGGAATGGCAGAAAACCCCTAAACCCAAGCGACCAGTGGCGATCACCCGCTCACGCGGAGAATTTAGTTAAACCCAAGGCTTCGAGCGATTCGGCTTTTATGTCTCTAAATGGTCATGAATCTGATAGATAGGTCTGAAACGTGGGGGAATCCGTACAAAAGTAATTTGCAAATGTCCAGATATTTGTGTGTAGAATTACCCGATATCAAGCGTCCCTATTACGCGTGATTGTGACGTTTTCATCTCTCCCTGCATCATGTGAGTATGGGGCTCGGAGGATTCCCGTGATGGCTCTTCCTACAACTGCCCGCCTCGGTGCGCGGGCGCATAATGACGCGACCAGGAGTTCGTTTCAGGAAGTCGCCGCCCGTTTAGCCGAAATCATAGGTCGTAAGCTCACAGCGTACATTGGGAATGTGGAGGACGTACGTTCGGTGGATCGTTGGATACAGGGGTCCAGTCCCTACGGAGACACAGAACGACGCTTGCGCTTTGCATACCAGTTGGTACTTACACTGTCGGAGCATGATCGGCCGACCGTGGTACAGTCTTGGCTGACCGGCATCAACCCTGAACTGAAGGATCGCACACCTATTCGACTTCTCCGTGAAGGGGATTTAGAGGTTGTCGGGCCCGACCTGATTGGTGCCGTGCGGGCGTTCATCGTTGGAGGCTAGTCTCTTTGCTGAAATATCGAACCCCGGAGGGTCCGATCTACCGGATTGCACGAGGCACGAACCCTTGGGAGTTCCCAGATTGGTCGAGAGCAACTGTCGATCCCTATGGAGCGCGCACCTTCGGAAGTCGATTCGACGATCCCGCCGGCGAATATCGCGTCCTCTATGCTGGGAGCCAAGTTCTGTCTTGTTATGTCGAAACCTTAGCGCGGTTTCGTCCTGACTACCCGCTGAAGCTAGCCCTCGCCGCGATCAAGGGCGAGGATGACTACCAGCAGATCGGCTACGTCTCTTCGGAGTGGTTCGAGAATCGCTACGTCGGCAAAGCGCGTGCGAAGGGAAGATACGCTGATCTCTACACGGCAGAATGGGTTTCACAACTACGCCCACATCTACAGCCTGAATGCATGAATCTGGGCTTGCCCGAGTTTGATTTGACGGTTCTGATGCAGGCACAAAAGCGCATCGTCACACAGATGGCTTCGAACTACATCAACGAGCTTGGATCCTTTTCCGGCATCTACTATGCCTCGCGCTATGGTAACGACCTTGAGAACTGGGCGCTCTTTGAATCGAAGGCGACGTTTCAGCCCTCGCCTGACGTGCGTCCGGTCTCAGCCACAGACCCCATGCTGCTGGAAGCGTTAAATATACTGCAACTCCAACTGCCAGAAGCTGCCAAGCCTGAAGTCCCAGAGCCCGTTAAACGGAACCGCCTATTCGCATGGGCTCTAGGTTTGAGTGAACTTATTAGAGGCAAGTCAGAGTAGTGCCCAGACAGTCTGATGGCGAGCCGCTTGAGCGATACTTTACGCCCGCCGCCCGGTTCATACGGGGTCGCCTAGCATTTCCGTGATCTGGATGCTCTTTCCACCCGTGCCATAGTCAGTTAAGAGCAACTGAATCCTCTTCGGCCCGCAGATCAGGTAGGCCGCGTCGAGGTCGGATGTCGGATCGTTCTGGAGCGATGTTGTGATTTTGCAAGTCGTGTGACCTTCGGCTTCGAGTTTTCGAAGAAGGCCTATGAGCACTCGACCATAATCAGCACCACTTCGAACGTCCGCAGCCCATTCTCTGGTGACGAGTGCAAGGCGATTGCCCTTATACAAAAGTTCGCCAAAAACCACGTCGGGATGATGCTTCGCAACCAGTAAGTATGTCGGGGAACCTGCGTCTTCGGCCTTGATCTTGCTAACCATACATTCGCTTGAGTCCGCGATCTTGGCCAGGTCGCCTTCAAGAGTAGAAGAAAGCGCGAAGTAATATCCGCAAACAAAAAGCGTCGGTTTATCAATCTGCTGCGCCACTGCCGTGGTGGTCGCAACTAGCCCCATCAGACCAGCGAGAAGCGCTCGGATGGTGTAATCGTGCCGCATCATTCGGAACCTTTCGCGCAAGCATCATCCGGCACAAGCCCCTGTGGCCCGCTGTTGACAGGACAGGCGCACCCATCCGGCTGTGTAAGCGATAGCTTACAGCCACTTCCAGGCTGACGGCCATGCTTTTTGCATGGCAGCGGACATCCTCACTCGGGTCGGCAGGCGGATTCGCGTCTTGCGGACGAAGCGCGGATGGACGCAGACCATGCTGGCGGATCATGCCCAGATCGCCAGAGAGCATCTTTCCGAACTGGAGCGGGGAAAGAAAGAGGCGGGCATCAGGACAATTCAGCAGATCGCAGCGGCGCTCGAAGTCTCGTTAGCTGAGTTCTTCGCCCCGTTCTGAGCAACTCCTCAAACCGTAAAGGCTGCCATGTTGAGCCTGTGGATGACCCTCGCCTAGTTGAATGAGAATGGGGGAGATGAAGTGAGCGATTGCGCGTGAAATGGTGAGCTTTCAGGCGAGGACGCGAATTTTATGGGGGCGGGGACCCCGGACAGGTTAAGTTTGCAGGAAGCTCACGGAAGCTTGTGGGGTCGGTAATCGAATTGAGGACAACACAATGGCCATCTTTGGAATCGGAGCGCATTACGATTCGGATGTTTCGGAGGAATTCCTGTCTCGTGGATTCGCCTGCGTTGGGTGGAGCGAGGACGACGCGCCACCGGCACATGCGATTCTGCGCCAATTGCGGACGGGGGACATCATGTTCATAAAATCCTGGAATCCGCAAACCGGCCTCACGATCAAGGGCGTCGGGGTCGTAACGGAAGGCAGGGTGCGCGCTGTCGATTCTTTGGGCACCGGTGTTCCAGTCCGATGGGTTTGGTCAGGAGATGTTCGAATCGGAAAGTTGGACGACAAATGGCCTGTTCGGACCGTCACGCTCTATGAAGAACAGCATCCACAAGTTCAGGCCCGGGTCATTGCCCTCTTGCTAGACCGGAATTGAACGAGTGATCTCGCTCTCCGAATACCCGTCGGAATCGCGTCCCTCAGAGCCCAGAACACCTCCTACAGAATGCAAGGCATCGGCCAATCCACTTGGCCCGCATGAGTCCTTCAGACCATTCTCTTTTTGTTCGCCTATACTGTCTTAGATGTTCGATCCCGATGCTCATATCCCGCGACCCAACCGTTCGCTGATCTATTTCGGCGCTTGCATCATTGCAGGGCTGCGTCTGGCAAGAGAACGGCAGGTGAACACGCGGGTGATTCCCACGCTGCACGCAATTGAGGAATCCGTTGATCTGGCCCACGAGATTTTCAATCGGGTCTTCCGCAAGGTGCCTCAACGGGTCGGCAGCGACAATCCTTACGACTCTCCCGATTCCCAGCTGAAATCAGATTGAGCCCCCATGTCTGGGTAAGAATTACGCGATTTAACCGGGGGTGCTATACGCTTCGAGTTCACGCTACGAGACTCTATCTGGCCCGAAAATTGTGAGTTCTCTGAAATGCGTCTCCCATCGGTAATGACTAATCTGCGCGCCAATGCACTGAAAATAGTGCAACCAAGGTGCCGTGACAGGGAAGTGCAACCAAGGTGCCGTGACAAGGAGGGCAACCCACAAGTCAGTGATGGGCATCACATTGCGTTACTTTCGTTCATTACGGAAGGACCGAAAAGATGCTATGCTGCATGTGCAAAGTGTCTGGATTTTCCGCTTGCAACTTCTGCACTAATAGTGCAGGATAGTGATTAAGCAATATTGCTCGGTGAAACCCCGAGCGCCTACCCTGGACCCCGGGCTGAAACGGGCAAAGCAATAGCCGCGAAAGCGGCTATTGCTTTTGGGGGCGAACATATAACGGTTTACCTCGAACGTAATCGCTGGCGTCCTGCGGATTCGTCAGAAATGATGTCACTACAAAACGATCTCGCTGCTCTGTTTTCCCACCCGCAAAGAGCAGCTTTACCTTAGAACCGCTTTTATTGTAGACACGCACATATACTTCATCTCCCTGGATGATGGTGTGTCCGTTTCTGTAGATTGCGTCCGGATCGCAAATCACTTCAGGAACCCAGAATAGTGTCCTGATCCTGTCTGTCTCCCACTTAAAGTCGCCACGAAAAACCGTCTCATCGAAGTCGTCGCGTTCGATGGTCTCTAACAGCTTCCATGCAACCCCACGATCCTCGTCTTTGGAGTGCCGGGCGATATTAATCAGCTTGGGGAAATTAGTCCTCTTAATCACGACCCGCTTCCCGCGAGGATCGAACAAGGGACAGCGCGGTACGAAATCCCGACAGAACAGTTCTAGCGATTGCTTCAAGCACAAGCTGTTATATGGAGGATGCTCGGAACCGCAGGCGTAAAACAATAGCCGATGATTAAGCGAGGAATCCAGCGCAGCCAGTTGTGTCCGCAGATCTAAGCCCATTAGGTGTCCCCTTTGCCATTTCCCTTTTCATGCGACGCCGGAATTCGGTACTATAAACGCGGAGGGCGGCAGGATCGAACTCCATTCCGTCCAGGGAATCGTACGGGGTATAAATCCCGATACTGCCACCAGGCAGACACCCTCCACAATAAAGTGCTCACCACGGCCTGACCCGTCTACTCCACCACGAAGACAGCGGATCAGGCCTTGCTGCTTCTGCCCGCCGTCACGGTGAGCGTGATGGCGACGGGCCGACATTCTTCTGCTCATTTTGCCCTCATTTCCGCATAGACCCTTTCGTATTCCTGCAGGGTATCAATGATGCTGAATACAAATGTGCGGTCCTCCAAAGACAGAGCGAATAGATCCACCGATAGTGACATCGTCAGTTGGCCTCCGCTGCGCAGGGAAATGACCTTTTGCGTTCCCAGCGTCGCAGTTTCCGTCTCTTCCTCGAATTCCGCCTCTCCGTTCACTCCCTCGGCGTCCCGCTTCGTCCGCCTCTTTCGGGGACCATTCGATGCGCGCGTCTGATCCAAGAGAAACTTTGAAAGTGTAAATCCGTTGGCTTTCGCGGCCTGCAGAAAGAACCTGACCGCCTTCTTCTTCGTCTCCCCGTCTACTCCGAACTCTTTCTCGAATTCAGACGAGATCATAGTGGTCGTCATCGTCGAGAGATCATGAGAGAAGATCGCCTTATACTTCTCTTCGATAATCGGCTTCAGAACTGCTGCTGGCGCCTGTCGATGCTGGACAAGCTCCTTCAGCGCCTCTGTCGGATTGGTCGTATCATTCATCAGGCCAAGGAAGCGGTAGGCAGACAGGATTTGGCTCTGCACTGTGCCCGGCTGATTTTTCCAAATCGAGCGATCAATTCGCGGGGGTATGCCTTGGGCGAGATTTTCCAGCGAGCTGATTAGAGTTTTATACGGCAAATATGGCGGAACCGCCCTTTGCTCATCTGCCATTGGAAGTCTCCTTGCGGTTATGCTGTGGCAACAACAGAGAGTGTAAGAGAGGATTTGCCGCAAAGCAAGTAGGAAATTCGATTATCCCCTTTATTCTTTCGTACCCTCTGCGAAGAGGGAAAGGAAAATGCGGACAGGTCAAAGAGTAGAAGTTATGGAAGCTTTTGATATAAAAGCAATTAAGCGGGTGGTTGCCGCTGATCAGCGAAACATCTACGTCTGCCGGGAGGATGAATTCGACCGTGCTACAGCTGAAAGCCGGGAACCCATTTGCGTTGGGTTTGGGCGGGAATTCCTTCTAAGGGTATTCGATGAAGATTGAAAAAGAAAAATTCGACTCACTTCTCCAGCGGCTTCCTGCAACAGTAGCCAGAGAAGACTCAGGCGATAAAGGGAACTCCGAAGCGGCGTGAGCCGATAATCCCTAAAGCCTCAGCCTTCGGAACCGCGACGAGTTCCAGATAATCAAGTTGGCCGTAATGGAACCTCAAATGCGCCCTCGCGCACAGCGTTTTCGTCAGGTCTTGATCGTCCGTCATGAATTCATCGCAATACGGCAGTGCAACAGACGCCCGTGCTGCCGATCAGTGCCACATCGGTGAGGCGTCGGTAACAGCCTCTCAACGACGTTGAATTCTTTATGCATAAATCAGGAAATTCTGATCCGCGTAAAACGTTCATTTGCCACGCTTCGCCGAACGCCTGATCGCCTGCGTAATTGCGCCGAGTCCAAGGAACACCCGCCTGCGATCCTCGCTCTCGAACGCAGCGAACAGAGCAGAACGGTCCCTCAACAGTGCATCCTTGCGCTTGTCGTGTTCCTGCGCGCTGCGATAGGTGAGGTTGTAACAGTTCCTGCACCGGAATGCCGCTTGCCCAGATGGCAGATACAGCCGTCCAACCCGCCGCCCGCAGTCGCAGAGGAACCAGAATCGGACGCCACCAAGGAAGGGCCTGACGGCATCCACGGGTATGAGTTGCCGATAGCCAGGCTCAAAAGCGCCATTCAAGCGCAGGAGTTGGGGACGGGCCAGAATCGCAAGACCTGTCGGCCCGGAGCGAGTAACACAGTATTGAAGGCTGCCAACTGACACCCCAATATCCCTGAGAGTCCAGGTGATTGTGCAAGGATCACCGGGGCGACTCCTAAGCGCACCACTGCGCCTGAGAAAGCGAATGCAGAGGTAGATGGGGCACTTTTCCACTGTCAACCGTGATGTCCAGCACCCTCTGCCCACAGCGGAATCTCCCGAAGCGATTTTCCTAAATCTTATTACGAGCCAGTGAGCCAAACAGGGTGGGCCACGCCCGCCCAATCCAGGCCTGAATTGCCTCGGAGAGAGCGCGGCACAGTCCTTTCGAACCGCTTTCTGATGGCCGAAAGCGTTTAGTTTCAATTGAAGTACATCAAAGCGGTGTATCGCTTTGATGTCGCGTGGGTCATTACACCAACTCGTGTAGTCCCCTTCAGCTTGGCTGATTTTTTTGAAATCGCCGTCCGCGAACCCCCATCGAGATTTCCGGCGTACCTGACCCCACCCGGCACCCCTTGAATGCGCCCCGCGCCCCGACGGGTCACATGACGCGGGTTGTGTGTCGCGCTTGTGTCATGGCTTGTGCCATAACCCTGCCATCCCTGCCGGAATCGGCCTGTGTCCCGTGGTGTCGCTCAGTCACAGGCTGGAGGCAGCGGACATGCCCGACACCCGCATGAACACTGCCTCTCTCTGTCATTCGGACTTCTTCTGTGTCACGTCATGTTGAACAGGCGTCAGAATTCGCAACGATGAGGTCGTCGGTTCGATCCCGACTAGCTCCACCATTAAGTCTCAGGATCCGTGCGATTTCGGACTTTTCTCGCACATTGTCGAGTTCTCCTGCGAAATGATGGCTTTTGGTGCCGCAGGGACACAGGAGAGAATTCTCCGCTTGCGGGATTCGGGTGGAAACTGGTCCGATTCTCCAGTCGGGAAATGGCGTTTGTCCTTCTGCCGTCGGGAAACTCTGGCGATTCCAGGTTTCAATGCCGATCTCAAGCCAGTTACCGGATAACAAAGCGGAATAGCCGCAGTGCAACCGGCACATCGCGCGGAATACGCGATTGGTTGTTCAGCCATGTCGGACTACCTGGCAACCGACGCAGTCTCCAATCGGCCACCCCGAATCCACTCCAGAATTGTCCGGTACTGCCAGCTCTGCTCGTTTCCCTTCCACCGCTGGCCGCCATTGTGCGTGGCCAGATAATCTCCTACGTTTCCCGCGCTGTCGGTAGGCCGTGTGGGCTTGATCAGCATCAGGCTCTTGGTTGGATCGCTGATATTCACCACATGCATCGCGTACTTATAGTTCTCTTCGCTGTCCTGATCTGAGAAGACTCCCTGATCATTGGGCGGCCGCAACCTGAAGATCACATGGCTGGCATGGCAGAACACACAAGCCTTCCCATCCGCGCCCTGCGTTGCCAGAATCGGCTCAATCTTCGCTACGAAGTAGTTGAAGTCCAGCACCGATCCGGGCTGAACATCCTTCAGTGCCTCGCTCAGCTTCTTTCCTTCCAGCACGCTCGCCGCAATCAGCTTCAGCCGGGGATTGCTGTCATTCTGTAACTGCTCCATCGCGGCGTGGAACTCCGGCCGCTGCTCCACCCCGTTCACCTTGCGCAACACATCCAGGCCCGCCGCCCGCACATTGTTATCAGGGCTGCGCAAACTAGCCAGCACTGTATCCAGCACCAGTTTGTTATCCAGCAAATCCGTGGGCTTCTTTACGGCCACCAGGTTCTTATTCAGAAAGTAAGCCTGATCCTGCGACACCGCCCCACCCGCAACTCCCAAATGCCGGCTTAGAAACTTAGGATCCCCCACTTCCTCGACAAACACACTCATTCCCTGAGGATTCAAATTGGCAAACGCCGTCTTCACCAACGGCGCTGTCTGCTCGTCTCCCAGGAAATGCTCGAGGCAAACCCGCACCGCCGCCCGCTGCACCTCGGGATTCTTATCATTCAAGCCAGCCAGCACCTGGTCCCGGATCGCCGGCTCCTGCATCAACCGCTGGAACGATGAAGCCGCATTCAGGACCTGCGCATAATTCGCCGGCCGCGGTTGTTGCTCCAGCAGCCCTCGCAGCGCTGCCAACACCTCCGGCTGTCGCCCCCAGGGGGAATCGCCCGGCAGCGCCGCCAGCAAGGGCAGCACCACCGCCTGGCTGTCAGGATTGCCCTGCTTCACAATCTCGACCACCTTGCTGACCAGATGCGGATCAGGTGCCGACGGCGCATCCAGATTCAGGATCCCGCGCTGCCCATCCTCGTAGACATACCGCACCGTCTGCCGCACCTCGAGATTCGGATCCTCGGACAGGTTCAGCGCGGCCAGGGTAAACCGCTCATCGCCGGCCCCGCTCAGCGTGCTCCCCGCCTTCAGCACTTCGATCTTCATGCTGTCGTCGGCGCCCTGCAGGCAGGCCAGCAGGGCATTCTCCAACTCCGGACCGGAACTTTTGAAGAAATGAATCAGGTCGCTGTCGTTGCCCACCCGGGTCTGGAAAAATCCGTTGTGTACGTCGTACTTGAAATCGACCGCCTCGCGATACGGCGGATATTCATAACCCGCACGATGCAGATCGGGCACACCGCTGACGTACTTCGTCAGCACCGCAGGCAGACCGATCGAGACCGTGTTCTCTTTGAGCGCAGGCAGAGCGTAGTGCCGCACATGAAAATCCCAAAGCGCGTTGAGGATTCCTGCGCGCCCCAAAGGGGTACCCTCGCGCAGCACCTTCGCCAGCACCTGTGCCTGGTCGCGCACCACCGCTTCGTAGCCCGCGCCAATACGGTCTTTGTCATCGTCCGTGGCGCTGGCCCGCACCCACGCAGTCAGATATCCGGTGTTCTCGTCGAGCAGGTCGTAGATGCTTTCCTGCAGACCCCTGCGGACCATCCCGTCGTTCTCGGTGTTGAGGCGCGTGGCCAATGTTTCAAGCGTGCTGCGACGCACATCCGGCTGGTCCACCTGCCAGTAGTACCAGCGCCATAATCCTGAAGCCGCCTCAAAGCGCACGTAGGGGACAGGATCGTTAATGTCGCGTTCGAGAGCAGCGAGGAGCTCCTTATCCTCCGTCAAATCTCTAAAGTGCTGGTTGAATACCCGCGCCGCGCCCCACCGGACCCGCGCGTTCAGCGAGCCCAGGGCGGCGATGAGCAGCGTGCGTCCCTGGGGAGCAGCCTCCTGCCGGCGAGACAGAATCATCCTGACCGCGTAGGCCGCGCTCGACTGCACCATCTTGGTCTGGTCACCGAGGGCTGTCATCAACTCCGGCAGGGACCCGGCATCCGCCATGTGGCCGATCGCGCGCGCGGCCGCTTCACGTGCCAGTGGCTGATCGCTTTTGATCAGGACGTCGCGGATTTGTTTCAGCACCGGCTCAGGAGCCAGGTCCCAGTACTGGTCCAGCTGCGACAGCAGGAGCGGCAGGTTATTCTTCGCAAGCTTCGTCGGAGGAGCCGGGAACCCCGCATCCCAATTCTTCGCCTCGGTGGTTCCCGGATAAAGCGTGGAGAGCGCCATCACCGCAAACTGCGTCGCGCGGAACGGAGTGTTGAAGCCCTGGTATACCGGATCTCCTTCCCAACTACCCTCCTGCCGCTGGGCGCCCAGCATGGCTTTCACTGCCACCGCCAAGTGCTCATCGCTCTCCGGACGCCGCCCCGCCTGGGCAAGGGCCAGCACCGAGTTATACGAAACAAAGTCCGCCGTTTTGGCCTTTTTGTCGAACGGATAAGGCCAGCCACCCTGCGGCGTCTCATATTCGTAAAGCTGATGGATCAGCGCATCGATCTGCGAAGAATACTTCGCCCGATCGATGGCGACCAGCATCATGATCTTCCAGTTCAAATCGATCACGTTCTTCGGCACATACGGCAGAGCCAACTGTTCTACATGATCCCGCTCCGCCAGCCACTTTGCATCCTTCGTCTGCCTGTAGACCATGTCAAACGTCTGCCAGCTTTGAGTTGCAATCTCAAACGGGCTGACGTCGGGCTCGCATCCGTCGGTTTCGTCGCCGGGCATCTCCTTCAGGCCCTTGTAATGGATCCTGAGATACTCGGCATACGGCAGATTGAAGTTCTTCCGCGGAGGATCATGGGTGACATTCTGCTCATATAGGTTGGTAATGAGAGGCAGCCGGCTGGACACCGTACGCGCCGAGTAAATCACCCGCACCCAGTTCGTGTTGGCCTCCCCATATAAGGGCCGGGCGTTGTTATAAATCCGATCCGTCAAAAACTCCAGGCTCGCCCGCTGGGTCGGCGCATAGCCTTTCTGCACCGCAGTCAGATATCCGCGCGTCGTGAACTGCGCCGGATGGCAGGCAATACACAGCTGCGTCTCGGAATGCTGCATGGTGGTGCGCAGCGCGACTGCACCCCGCCGAGGCGTATTCGAAAGCCACGAATCGCCCATGTTGACCAGGAAATCCATCCCGGCTCGCACCGCCAGGTGAGGATCGGCATACGGCGGAACCGGGAAGTCCGAAGTATGCAGCTGATACGCGGGATGGTTCGCGGCTATGCGAACGTAATACTCCTGCCCCGGCTGCAAAATCCGCGTGCGAAACTTGTAAAGCCCCGGATAGTTCTGCGTCGCCTCCACCTGGTAGACAAACTCACCAGTGTTGAATGGAACCACATCCGATCCGTCTTTGGCCTTCTGGAAGATATCGACATCGAGCGGAACATCGCGGTCGATCACGTTCAGCGTGAAGTAAACCAACCGCGGCTTGTCGCCCCTGAAGGTGAACCTGAACCACTGGAAGCCCCTGACCATGGCCGCGTACCCGTCCTCCTTGCGAGACGGGGCGTAGGGGCGTTCGTCGTCGCTGCCATAAATGGTCTGACCTAATTCAAAGGACTGTGCGTTCTGCCAGGTACCGTTGGGAGCCGCCGCGATCACCGCGGGCGCGCCGCCCTCCTCGATGATTTTTCGCGAACTGGCGCTGATTTCGGGAATCGCCCCGGCCGAAGACAAGCTCACCGTAACCGGTCCCGCGGCCCTCGGCTGTACCGTCATATACAGGTCCAGATCCGCCGTATGCAGCCACTTGGAATCGATAACCCCCTGGCTATCCCTGATCGTGGCCAGTACGGCATCGCTGCCCTGCAGCCGAGCCGGATCCTTCACCGCCACGGTGACGGCATACTTCGTCCCCGGCGCCGCCATACCCAGCCTGATGTCCTTCACCAGAGCAGGAGGAGCCTGGCCCGCATGGACAAAGCGTCCAACATGCACCACGGAGAAGACCGCCACCGCACCAGACACAAGCGCCCAGCGAACTTTAGCCGAACTCCCAGGCATCCCGGAACCTCCAAGAGCGACGCCCAAGACTATAAACCCGTCGAACTATCGGAAAACAGAGCTTTTCGAGAACCGCCTCCGGGATCCGTCCCCGATGGAACTGGCGGGAAAACAGGGGCGCCTGCGAGGACTTTCCGCCGGGATATGGGACTCTACAGCTCCGGCACCAAATTCTTTCGGATACAGACGATACGTCGCTTGAGGAATTCGGCTGCGGGCTCCCGCGCAAAACGGCTCAAGATCAGGAACTCCCAGCACCACCAAAAACATCCGTCAACCCATACAGCACTTTCGAGACGCGGTTGCGGCACACTCCGTCAGGCGGCCCGCAGATGGCGTATCCGCCGCAGCAGATCGATCGGGGCAATCGGCTTGGGAAGGAACTCGAATCTGTGGCCGTTTTTCCCGGCCGCCCGCACGAGAATTTTGCTGCCGGGATCGCCGGAAAAGAGGAGCACGCGGCAGTCGGGAACGATGGCACAAATTTCGATTGCCGTCTGAATGCCGTCGAGTTCCGGCATGCTCACATCGCTGAGAAGAAGATCGGGCCTCCAGTGCCGGGCCCTCTCGACGGCCAGCCTGCCTCCGTAGACAGGTACTGATTCGTAGCCGTTCTGATCCAGGATCATCGCGAGGCAATCTGCGATGATCCGCTCGTCGTCTGCCACCAGAATTCGTGGCCGTTCAGGGAGGTACATGGGGGACGCCTCTGCCCAGGAACGCGGTGCGACCAGTATAAGCAATCGTGGAGCTGATCGTCCGGAATCGGTGACCGAGCTGGAGCCAAGTCATTTCCCGCGGAGGTCGGGAATGGGCGATCAGGTACCGGGATGTTCCGCTGCAGAACGCAATCGGAAGGCTTACGTCAGTGCATGGCAACATTCCCACCGGCTCCCGGGCGGTTTGCCTTGAGCAGAAAGGCCCCGATGAACATCGTGGCTGCCGCCACCGCCAGCAGCCAGTAAGCGTCCACATAAGACAACGCCGCTGTCTGAGCGAGGACCATGCCGTAGAGTCTGCCGATGGCCTGATGCTGAGCGGTCGGCATGCTGAGGCCGGCATGGTTCAGCCGCAGTGCCAACCCCTGAGCGGCGGTGTGGAAGCGGGGAGACGCCGTCCAGGTCGCGAGCACCGACTGGTGGAACTGATCCCGCCGTGCCAGCACCGTCGTCACTGCGGAGGTCCCGACGCTTTGGCCGATGTTGCGCATGAAGTTCATCATGCCGGCGGCGGAATTGGTTTTCTCGGCGGCCAGTCCGACGTAGCCAGCCATGGTCATGGGCACAAAAAGGAACGGTATCGGGAAAGACTGCAGGACACGCAGCCACGCCGCACTGCCAAAGCTGACCAGCAGATCAGTTTGCCGCGCTGAGATATACATGCCAACCGCCATCGCCATCCAGCCAAAGGCGACGAGGTGACGGGCCTGCACGCGGGTCGTAAGCTGGCCGACCATGGGCAGGAGAAACAGCATCACGATGGCTCCCGCAGAAAGCACCATGCCGGCCGCTTCTGCCGTATACCCCATCAGCGTCTGGAGCAGCTGCGGCATCAGGACGGTCGAGCTGAACAGGGCCGCCCCCAGCACCAGGAACATCACGTTGGTGGTGGCGAAATTGAAATTCCTGAACAGATGGACATCCACGATGGGTTCTTTCTGATGCCATTCCCAGATCACCAGACTGACCAGGCCTACAACGGCGAGGACCGCCAGCGTGGCAATGAAGTGCGATCCGAACCAGTCGTCTTCCTGCCCCTTGTCGAGCATTACCTGCAGTGCACCGACGCCAATGGCCAGCAGCGAGAACCCAACATAGTCGAAGCGTGATGCGGCCTTCTTCAGGCGCTTGAGGTACGGTGGGTCGTCAACCAGTAATTGGACCAACAGCAGCGTCAGCGCCCCGACGGGAACATTGATGTAAAAGATCCAGCGCCAGGAGTAGTTGTCGGTGATCCAGCCGCCCAGCGTAGGCCCGAGCACCGGACCGCAGACCGCCGCGATTCCATAGAGTGCGAATGCCAGCCCGCGCTTTTCGGGAGGAAAGGTATCAGCGAGGATGGCCTGCGCCATGGGCTGCAGACCTCCTCCAAACGCGCCCTGGAGGATGCGAAAGAACAGCAGCAGTCCCAGGCTGGGCGCGATCCCGCACAAAAATGAACTCAGGGTAAAGAAGGCGATGCAGGTCATGAAGAAGCGCTTGCGCCCAAAGAGCCCAACCAGAAAACCGCTGATGGGAAGCACGATGGCATTTGCCACCAGATAGCTGGTGAGTACCCACGTGCTCTCGTCGTTGCTGGTGCCCAGATTGCCCGCGATGTGCGGCAGCGCCACATTGGCGATGCTCGAATCGAGGACCTCCATGAAGGCGGCGAGCGAAACCACGATCCCGATGATCCAGGGATTGACTTTGGGAGCCCAGGCTACGTCGTCGGCGGCGATTGCGTTTGCGCTCATCGGACTGTCACCTCGGGATCGACTGACAATCCCGGCTTGAGCAGGCCTTCGGCATTGAAGTCGCCGGCCTGCGAGTGATCGAAATCGATACGCACGGGCACACGCTGCACTACCTTCACGTAATTCCCGGTTGCGTTCTCCGGCGGCAGCAGGCTGAAGACGGATCCTGTTCCTCCGCCGAGGTTGGTCACGCGTCCGTTCCAGGTACGGCCGTAGGCATCCACTTTGATCTTCACCGGATCGCCCGGACGCATGTGGGCAAGCTGGGTTTCTTTAAAGTTGGCCGTGACCCAGACATCATCGAGAGGAACAATGTCCACCAGTTCCTGTCCCACGCTGACGTTCTGGCCGATTTCGACACTTCGTTTGCCAACGATTCCGTCGACCGGGGAGCGGATGATCGTATAGCTCAGGTTCAGTTCTGCCTGATCCAGTTCGGCCCTGCGGCGCTGCACCTGCGCAGTGGCAGAGTCAAATTTTGCGTGCGCCAGCGAAACCTGGTCGGGAGCCGTTCTGGCATCATCGAGAGCGGCCTTCGCCTGGAGCAGCTTTCCCTGGGCCTCATCGAGGGTCTGTTCGTCGGCCCGGACTACGGCGCCTGCCGCGGCAACGGCGGCACGATTCGCTTTGGCAGCTGCTACGGCCTGGTCGTACTGCTGGCGAGAAACATCCTGCTTCGCCACCAGCTGCGTGTAGCGAGTGAGGTCCGCATCCGTCTTCTGCGCATTCGCCTCCGCTGCGATCAGCTCCGCTTTAGCCGATTCCAGCTCCTGCCCCGCTGCGCCCACACCGGCTTCCCCGTTCTGGACGCCGGCTTTTGCTGAATCAAGATCGCTCCACGCTGAGGCCGATGCGATGGGCACGTTCCACCTCGAACCTGTGGCCGTGGCTTCGGCGTCTGTGAGGTTGGCTTTGGCCTGTTCGGCTGCGACTTTGTAATCGCTGGGATCGATGACCACCAGCACATCGCCGGCATGGATCATCTGACCCTCGATCACGTTCACCTGCTGCACATGTCCGGTAATCCGGGCGCTGAGCGGCATGATGTGACCATCCACCTGGGCGTCATCGGTGTCTTCATGCAGCCACGCGTTGTGCAGGAACCAGGCTCCGGCCGCGGCCAGCAGCAGGGCGGCAATCGCGGCCACCACAATTTTGGTGCGGCGGGCGGGGCGAGCCGGCTCTTTTTCTGCGGACTCCGGCATCGGAGCATTTTCCGGCAGCTCTTCTTCGAGGAGGGTGCCGCCGTGACTGTTGTTGGAAGCATTGCTGTGGTTCGACATTACTTTCCTCCGAGGTACTGCTGGTATTGCGTGCGCGCCACTCCGAGCGCGCGGGCCAGCGACAGCTTGGCGAAGTTGTGGCTATAGAGGCTGCTGATGTACTGGTCATTGGCGCCGGCCAGAGCCTGCTCGGCCTGCACCACCTCGACGCTGTCGGTCACTCCCGAGGCGAAGCGATCTTTCGACCGGGCCAGGTTCTCGTTGGCGAGAGAGACGTTCTGCTTCGCCACCGCAACCTGCTCGCGCGCGGCATTCAGGTTCAGAAAGGCCGTCCGCACGTCGTAGTCGATTTGTCCGCGCAGGTTTTCCGCTTCTGACCTGCGCTGCCGCAGTGAGGCTTGGGCTTCGGTGATCTCGCCTTTGATCCTGCCGCCGGTAAAGAGGGGAACGCTCACGCCCGCCTGGAAGTTGAACGTCCCGTGCGAGTGATCGAACGTCTGTCCCACGTCGCCGTAATTTCCATTCACGGCGAGGGAGGGCCAGCGCTCTCCCTTCGCTGCGGAGAGTGCCTGGGCGGCTGCCTTTTCGGCGTCGAGAGCCGCGCGAAGATCGCTGCGCGACTGATCGGCCATGCTCAGTGCGCTGTCGAGGCCGAGCGATTCCAGATCGGCATAGGGAAGCGTGTCGGTCAGATCAAACTGCTGCCCGAGCGGCAATCCGATGGCGCGCGCGAGCGCCAGCTTCGCAATGGCGAAGTTGTTGCGCGCGACGCTGAGGTTGTACTCCTCGGTGTGCAGCTCGACGGCCGTGCGCGTAACGTCGATGCGCGGCGCTGTGCCGGCCTGCATCTCGTCCTCTGCCTGCTCGTAGAGCGCTTTCGCATTCTGTACCTGCGCTTCCTGCGCCACGATGCGGGACTGATCCGCGATCGCTTCGAGATAGGCATTGCCCACCGTGAGCGTGATCGCGTCGAGTGTGTCCTGGTAGTTGAGCTGCGCTGCCTCTTCCGCACTGTGCGCCGCGCGCAAATGCTCGATGGAGGCAAAGCTGAACAGCGTCTCGCTCGCGTTCACACCTACGGAGCTGTAGCTGTAGGGCCCGATGACATGCGGAACACCCGGCACCTTCAGGCCGAGGGTCGCGAGGTCGGTCTGCGCTACATTCTCTGAGCCTTCCGCGCTCACATGCGGCAGCAGTGCGCTCAGTGCGACCAGCCGCTGGCCGCGGGCGGTTCGCGCATCTTCGCCGGTTTCGATCGCGCCCAGGTTGTAGGCGAGCGCGCGATGGATCGCGTCACGCAGAGTCAGGTGCAGCACGTCATTCGTGGCCGAGCCGGTTGGTACGCTCCCCGTCAGCGTGCCCGTGGTGTACTGGGCTGCCGCCGGCACGGCGCAGGCTGCGAGCGCGGCCATGATCATCGCTGCCGCGCACAAATGCGGCCTTGTCCGAAGGTCTGTCATCCTTTCATCTCCTTTTTGGGGACAGTGCGGGCCAGTTGCCTCAGGACGTGCCGGGTGAACACACCGGCGTGCAGGAATCGCGCGCCCTGCCGCATCAGCTCGTCGAGTGCAGCCGTCCCGTCCTCGCCGATGGCTGTAAGGTTCTCCACGTCGATCACGAGTTCACGGCCGCGAAGATTCCTCGCAGCGTTGTCGGCTGCGGCCCTGAACTCGGTGGTCCAGGGGATGATCAGCTTGCCCTCCAGAACCAGCCGGTACTGTGTTTTGGTCTCGATGATGGAAATCTTCAACACCGCTTTGCCCTCGCGCCGGCTATAAGGGCAACGCCTGTGCCAACCGCCCGGCGCGAGCTAACCCGCTGCTTTTTCAGCGAGCGACGACGAAGCGGAGTGTTGAAAGTCGACGGTGTTGGAGTTGAAAGTGTTGAAACTGTCGGAGGGAATCAGGGGGCGAAAGTGGGAGTCCGCAGCTCAGGCGAACTGCTTGGCGTGGAGGCCTAACTTTTTCATGCGGGAGAGCAGGGTGGTGCGATTGATCCCCAGCTGTGCCGCCGCTCCATCCGCTCCACCAACACGGCCTCTGCACTGGGTGAGAGCGCGCACGATGTCTTCGCGCTGTTTCTTCGAGTACTCCTCAGAAACAACGGCTCTGTCGGCCGGGGCTGGGATTGAGGCTATGATCGCGGCCTGGCTTGACCTGCCCCCGTTCGCCGCAGGCGTCTCAGCGGTCTTCCTGCGAAGCTCCGCGAGCGGAGCGTCCAGTGACCTGCCCCGGGTCAGAATCACGGCCCGCTCGATGAAGTTTTCCAGCTCACGGATATTTCCCGGCCAGTCCCAGTCCGTCAGTGCCTTCATGGCCGATGCCGGCACGGACTCGATCCGCTTCTGCATCTGGCGGGTGAACTTCTGCACGAAGTAGCTGACCAGCAGCGGAATGTCTTCTTTGCGTTCGCGCAGCGGCGGAATGCGAATGGGAAACACGTGCAGCCGGTAGTACAGATCGCTGCGGAACTCGCGGTCGGCCACCATCGTCTCGAGGTCGCGATTGGTCGCTGCCACCAACCGCACATTCACGCGGCGGGTGTGCGTGCTGCCCAGACGTTCGAATTCGCGCTCCTGGAGCGCCCGCAACAGCTTCGGCTGAATCTCGATGGGAATGTCTCCAACTTCGTCCAGAAAGAGTGTGCCCTGATCGGCCAGCTCCATCCGGCCAGTCTTTTGCGAGATGGCGCCGGTGAAGGCTCCCTTCTCGTGCCCGAACAATTCGCTCTCCAGCAGGCCGGTGGGGATGGCTGCGCAGTTCAGCTTTACGAAGGTCCGCTCCTTGCGCCGGCTCCGTTCGTGGATGGCGCGCGCGATCAGTTCCTTGCCGGTTCCCGTCTCGCCCAGCAGCAATACCGTCGACTCGCTGGGCGCGACGATTTCCACCAGTTGCAGAACATTCTTCAGCGCCAGGCTGTTGCCGATGATCTGCTCGAAGCCCATCTCGCTGCGGATCTCTTCTTCGAGATACAGCTTCTCCTGGGCGAGCTTGTCTTTCAGCCTCGAAATCTCTTCATAGGCCAGTGCGTTTTCGATGGCGATAGCGATCTGGCCGGCCACCTGGCCAAGAAACTCGATCTCATCGGCGGCGAAGGGGATTTCCGTGGTGCGGCCGATCGCCAGGGTTCCCAGCGCGCGTCCCCGATTTGCCAGAGGAAGGATACAGATGCTCTTGGCGCCTTCAGCCAGCGCCAGCTCACCGCGTACTTCGGGCGGAAACTGATGAGAATCGGTGGAGCTGATGACCAGCGGTTGCAGGCTGTCGATGGTCCTTTGGGTGGACTCCGTCGGAGTGATCAGGAGACCCTCCCTGACAATCCCCTTACCCTCCGGAAAGTCGAGGGCATAGACCCTGAGTTTTCCCGAGGCACCGTCGCGGAGCGAGATACCGACCAGATCGCCGCGCATCACGGAGCGAATATTTCCGGAGATCGCGGCCAGCACCTCCCGCAGGTCGAGGTTCGAGGTGATCTTGTTCGTCAGATTCAGCAACAGCTGAAGACGCTGGTTCTGCCTCTGCAGTTCCGCTTCTGTGCTCATGCCGTTCGCCAGCAGCAGCTTCTCGCCGCCGCGCATCGCCCGGCGCCTGACCTCGCAATCGCCTCGGGACGATTCGAATCCAGCGGTTGCTGCTTATGGAAAAGTCTACGACAGCGAAGTCGGTGGTCAGGGCAACAGGCCCTGCTGTGGCAAATCTGAAGTCGTAGCATAAATCGCGAAAAGCAACCACAGATTCTTCGCTCACCAGCCCCAAACTGAAAAACGTTCGGGGCCCTGTTTGCCCAGAATGACAGCCGCATTTATGTACCACGACTTGTGACTCATTGTGCTAGCTGCGAGCGTACTGCGGCTCGCTCGGCGGCTTGTAGCTGATCGCGAGCTGGGGAGTTTCCAGCCGCCGATTGAGTTGGTGGCGCGAGTCGAAGCAGGCCTCGAGAAGTCCGGTGGTGAGGAGCGTCCGCTCGACCGGCCACGGAGCGCGGTGCGTGGTGTAGAGCGCTTCGATCTGTGCGGCGAGAGCGGCTGACCAGTCCTGATTGGGCGCCGGCGGCAGGAAGAATTGAGTCGCAAGCGGCCCATCGTGGCCGGCGATGCGCAGCGCGATGTTGAAGTCCTCGATGGCGCCATCGAGCAGAAGCAGCGTTCCGCGGCTGCCGTCGCTGTACTCGATCGAGCAGGCGAGCGGGTTTTTAACCAGCTGCGGCAGCACGCCCGGGGCGGCGAGATCCTGGGTGCGGCCGTCGAGAACGGTGAGGCCCAGAGGCGTATCACTGCGCGACAGCGCGGAGCTGAGCAGTTCCTTCGACCAGCGGCCCGCGTGGCCGGCGGCCCACACGTCATCGCCCTCGAGCAGCTGCACGGCTTTGACGCCGGTCTCGCCACCGCGCCGGCGCTCCATCATCGCCTGCAGTGCTTCAAGAGCGTCGAAAGCTTCGCCGTCGAGGCTGCCGGGGCCGACGATCACCGCCTCTTCGACCGGTGCGTCGAGCGGCACATCGATGTCGGGCAACCGCCAGGTGAAAGGAAAGGCCGAGCCCGCCTGGAGCGGAAGATTGAGGCGCTGGGCGGTGGCGACCATGGTCTTCGCCTCCGGAAGGCTGAAGGAGAGCGCTCCGTAGCTGAAGAAAGGAACAGCGTGCTTCTCCTCTTCGAAGACCTGAGCGCACTGCTCGAAGAAGTCATAGGTGGGGAGCAGGATCTGTCCGCGGTCGTTCGAGGGATAATCGTCCTGCTCGACGACGGAGAGGACGGCGTCGATGGCGATGCGGTTGCCGCCGCAGCGCAGAGCGTCGGGGATATTGCGCGCGATGCGGAAGCCGAACTGGTGGGCGCGCGCTTCGCTGAGGTCGCCGGGGATTTCAATTTCTTCGTGATGCTGAGGAACCGGGTGTGCGGGTCTTCCTCCGGTCGGGCCAGGGCCCGCGGGCGCGAGGTGGGTTCCCTTCATGGCGAGCTGATAGCCGGTGGGCGCACCTTCGGCGCGGCGCGCGCGCTGATCCACATAGAGCGAGACCACCTGCACGGGCGGCATGTGCCAGTCGCCCTCCCAGGGATAACCCACCAGAAAGCGATCCGCGAAATCCTGCAGCGACGAGCCGAGCGAGTAGACGCTGCCGAGGATGGCGAGGCGCAGAGGGTGCTGCCCGGAAGATTCCTGGCCGAGGCCCGAGGCAAGCAGAGGCCGCGAGGCGAGCATGGCGGAAGCGAGTGCGGAGTAGCCAACAAATCGGCGGCGGGTCAGCATACGGCGATCTCTCCTGGTACGCGGCGAAACAGTGATTCGGTCATCAGCTTCTCCAGAAGGTGGATTCGGGATTGGGCTGGTAGTGAACTTCGGCAAGGTTGGGCGTCTCGACGCGCTGACCACCGTTGTAGCCGCTGTCCACGCCAGCGATCAGCATGCCGCTGGTGAGCAGCGTGCGCTCGATGGGATACTGCGCCTTGCCGGTCAGGAACATGATTTCGGCGTTGTGCACGAGCGGAGTGAAGAAGCTGGCGAGGGTGGTGCGGCCGTCCGGCATGGGCAGATACATCTGCGTGGAGAAAGGCCTGGCGTGACCTTCGATGGTGGCGGCGATGGTGAAGTCGCGGACGAGGCCGTTCATGAGCAGCATGGTGCAGCGCAGTCCGTCGCGGTGCTGATAGTTGTAGGCGACGGGATCGGGGACAAGGGTTCGCAGCTGATCAGGAGTTGGGAAAGTGCTGGTGAAGGTGGCACCGCCCGGAGCGAGTGTGGAACTGCGGCAGAGCGCCGACTTCACCAACTCCTTCGACCACACACCCTGCTGCCATGCATTCCAGAAAGCATCGCCGCGATAGCACTGCAACCACTCGACTCCGGTCTCACCGCCTTTGCGCCGCTCGACCATGCACTGGATGGTCTCGAGGCCATGAAAATCGTAGCTGCCCATGCCGCCGTAGCCGACGGAGACAGCCTCGCGGGCCACAGCGCCGAGAGGAAACTCGACCGAAGGCACGCGCCACGTCACAGCCAGACTGGAGCCGCCCTGGAGGGGGAAGTTGAGCTCGCGCGAGGTGGCCACCATCTGCTTGCACCAGTCCCAGTTCCAGGAAAGCTCCTTGTCGTTGAAGTAGGGAACGGAGCGGCCGCTGGAGCGGAAGACCTTCGTGATCTGCTCGAAGAACTCGAAGTGGGGATGCTTCATGATCCCATGCTCAGTGTAGGGATAGGTGCCGTGCTCTCCCACGACGACCACGCCATCGACGGCCAGCTTGCTGGTGCCGAGGGTGAGCGCGTCGGCGATGGTGGAGCAGATCTTCATCTCAGGATGACGATCGGCGCGCTCCTGGGTGAGATCGCCTTCGCCCTCGCGCTGATCGACGTAGAGCGAAACCACATCCATCGGTGGGTGGTGGTATGTCCCGTTCCATCCATAGCCGTCGAGGAAGCGGTCGACGACGTGCTGGGGGTGGAAATATTTCTTGTAGGCCGTGACGACGGCCGCGAGGCGTGGCCGATGGGAAGACGACGGAATTTGTGCCATTGACCGTCCTGTGGGGAATTCTTCTTCGCGCGAAGTGTAGCAAAAGATTACAGCGGCAAACTCGGACGATTGTCCTATTGCCAAAGATCGGCGGCATCGGTCGCCGCGCTGCGGAAAAGTATGCTGTCATCCGAATGGAACAGGGCTTCTCAATGGCGGTGCTCCGCTATACTGGCCCCGCAAGCCGAACCTCCGCATGTTGCGGTCGCGCAGGCGCTGAGTCTGCACGCATGCGCGAGGATCGCGGCTGAATCCTGACGTTTCGGAGGATCCTTCTGTTCACGCGCCGCCGTTTTCTTGCTTCTGCTGGTTCTGTGGGACTCGGGCTCTCGCTGCGAACCTTTGCTCACGCTGGCGCCGATGAACCGGCGCCGCAGATCTCCGCACGGGCGCGCGAGATTCAGAAGCGGGCACTGATCTTCGACGGGCACGTGCATGCGCTCGACCGCGAGTTCTATCACGGCGGCAGCATGGGCACGTTCACCACTGAGGGACAGTGGGATCTGGTGCGGGCGCGCGAGGGCGGCGTAGGCGCCTTCTTTCTCTCCGTGTTTGTACCCGAGGAGTATTACCCCGGACGTTTCGAGACGAAGCAGGCATTTCGTCGTGTGGACCACGCTCTTGAGCAGATCCGGATGAATCGCGACCTCGTGGAACTGGCGCTGAATGCCGACGATGTGGAGCGCATTCGCGCGCAGGGCAAAATCGCTGCGGTGCTGGACATCGAGGGCAGCTGGGACCTGGACGGCGACCTGGGCGTATTGCGCGATCTCTATCGGCTGGGACTACGTTCCGCGCAGCTTTCCGCCCATAACTGGAATCAGCATTACGCCGACGCCTGCTGCTCGACGGCGCAGTGGTATGGGCTGACCGAGCATGGCCGCGCCGTAATCCGGGAGATGAACCGGCTGGGCATGGCGATCAACGTCTCGCACTCCTCCGATGAAACGATCTCGCAGGCCATCGACATCAGCGATCGCCCCGTGATTGCGACCCACCACGGCATGCGCGCGGTGAACAATATTCCGCGCAACATGCCGGACTGGCTGATGAAGAAGCTGGCGGCGAAGGGCGGCCTGTTTGGTTTTCAGATCGGCAGCGAATTCGCCTGGCCGAAGGAATACGCCTGGTATATGGCGGAAAAGAAGAAAGCCTTCTGGGATACGGCGAGCATTCCCGACGAGGTGCGCGGCAAGACCATCTATGAAGTGGACGCCCTGGTCGCGCCGCACTTTCCCATGCTGGGCGCGCATCCGCCGGCCGCAGTGGCCATGACCATCGACGACTGGGTGGGCGTGGTGGATCGCGCCATCAACCTCATCGGCGAAGACCATGTTTCGCTGGGAACGGACTTCGACGGCGGCCCAACGCTGGCGCGCGGCATGCGCGATGTGCGCGACCTGCCCATGATTACCGACGCCATGCTGCGCCGTGGCTACTCCGAGGAGCGCATCGACAAGTTCTGGGGCGGCAACCTGCTGCGCTTCTTCCGCGAAGCAACGCGGGCGTGAGAGTGCGAACTGGCGAGTGTCGGATCCCGGCTGAATTTGGACTGGCGATTTAATGCGCGAGCCGAATTGATCAGTGTTTCCCGGGAAAACCTCCAAGACCGTGGAAGGTCATGTAGAGCGAATATGCGCTGACGGCAATGGCGATTGCCATCTCGAAGAACAGAATCGCAACTCCATATTTATACCAGGGATCGTACGCGGGTGTTTCGGTCGGAGAACCAACTGTTTTCATGTGTAATTCACCTCACTCGTGAGTGGCTGATTGCTAAGCGGCTTCTTCCACAGCAGGAATGATATTGAGCAGACCGTGTTCCTCAGGATGCCGCTCATAGCGTGCCGCCCAGAAATAGAAGAGAACAAAGGGCAGGAACATGGAAAGCGCAACGGTGAAATAGCCTGTATGAATATTCTTTCCGTGAGAGAAGATCAGCGGATATGCGATGCCTGCGGCAGTCGATATGCCGCCGATGAATCCTGAGGCGGTCCCGGGCCGATCGGGAAAGAGCAGGGGCACCAGCGCAAAGGTACCGCCAGTCCCGCACGAGATAAATACTCCGAGGATGACCAGCACCAAAACAGAAAGATGCAGGGAGCCAATCATGCCGGCCACGGTCAGACCGATCATTCCCAGAGTGATCAGAATAACCGCCGTTCCGAGCCAGTGCAGACGCGGCGCGTATGGAAGAGTCCTGGCGATGAAGGGCAGCGGCGTCCATCTTTTGCGCTGAAACAGATCTGACATGTACCCAGAGAACGGACGGAACAGGGAAGCGGAGAAGGATTCCACAGCGGCAAATGTTCCTGCAGCGATTTGAATCCCGGCAACTCCGGTGAAGCCGAGTGCCGCGATTTCGCCATGAAAGCCCCGTGTGAAATAGCCGGGAAGCCAGGCGTTCAGAGCAATCTCAAGGCCGAAGGACATCGCGTACGCCAGCATCAGAGCGACAGCAATGTAGCGACTCCAGACGAACAGGGTGCCGCGCAAGTCGCTGCGGGAGCGCACCAGCTCACTCTTCTCCGCTGTGGGCGCCGCTTTGCCTCGCACCAGGTACCACGCTGCGATCGCGAGAGCAATAAAGCCGAGCCAAAGAAAGGCGCTTTGGTAGTTGGTCCCAAAGATACGCGGCAGGACCAGCGCGCCCGCACCTGCTCCCACATTGCCAGTGCCGGCATAAAGCCCCTCCGCAGTCCCAATCTCATCCGATCTGAACCACTGTGCGACATGCTGGATGCCGATTACGAAGGACACTCCCGCCGCTGCGACGATCACGCGCTCGATAAAGAGCAGGCGGTAGTTCAGCGTGAAGGCCGAGGCGATGGAGACCAGGCCGCAGACTGCCAGAACGAAGGCAAAGGTGCGCGGCGCGCCGAAACGATCCGATGCCCAGCCGGCAGCCACTCGTCCGATGGGCGCCATCCAGATGGCGGAGCTCGCCAGAAGCCCCAGAGCTTTGATGCTCAGGTGGTAGTGGGCCGCAATACTCGGACTGAACGCGGCCGTCGCAAACCACATGAGAAAGCACCAGAAAAATCCAATGGTGGCGATAAACAGCTGCTCGACTTTATGCGTCTTCATGCCAATCTCCGAGGGATCAGGTGACTATTCCTGTCACAAAGCGGTGCTTAATCGCCCCAGCGGTACACCATCTCGGCATACCCGTATTGCAGGTCGTGCCCGGTGGGGTAAATCGCCGCAGGAACATTCCTTCCCCACGTGTATCCGTAATAGAAGTTCAGGGCGACATTGTGGGTGGTTTGCCAGTCTGCACTGGCATCGAGAAGCGACGCGAAGGAGGAGTGCCCGTTGGCGGGCCGGCCGGTGTATCCGAAGACCTTATTGTCGAATGCGCCGCCACCCTGATACCAAAGATCTTTGGACGAGGTAAGCTGCAGCCCATGCAGGTCGGCACGCACGTCGAGTTTGCGAGCCGGCTTGTCCACCACCTGTACGAATTCATCGGTGCTGTTCATCAGGTTGTAGAACGGAGTTCTTGCGTAGACGCGTGGCGTTGGCAAAATCTGGAAGAACGTAGTGTGCTTGTCGTCCGTGGGATTGTTGTCACCCGTACCGCGAAACCATCCTGCACGAAGCCAGGGCGAACTTTTCACGGAGCTCAGCCGATAACCAGCCTCGACCGCAGCCGCTCCGGCACTGTCGCTCTGCGCTCCCCAGTTGCCGTTCTGCAATGCGCCCCAGAAGACAAAGTCAAAGGAGCCGGGACCTGCCGGGATCGCGGCGAGCAAATTTCCGCCATAGGTCCCGAGGCGAATGTTGTGGTGGTCGGCCTGGCGGACTGCGAGTGCGCGGTTGTCGGTTTTTGCAATGCCGGTCCGCCCGTCGTGATAATCCATGCCGAAGGCGCGCATCAGCACGTGCCCACCGGCCGCGGACCGCGTCACGGCAACGTACTGAAGGTCCACATTCAGCTCCGGATTGCCGTTCATATTGAAGACACCCTGATCGGCGCGCGCAGCCATGGCGGTCGCGGTCCACGGTCCTGTGCTGTACTGAGCATTCAGGCCGTCGAAACTGCGCTGCGCATTAGAGAAGCCGAAGTTTCCCACCAGGCGCTGCGCGACGCGATTCGTCTGCAGCCACGCAATCGTGGCATTGGTCGGTCGGGTTTCCTGGCCGTCGAAAAACTCGAATCGCCCTAACCGTACATGACGATCGGGACCGGCAAACCGGTACTGCAGGAATCCTTGTTTCAGAAATGCAGCCGCAGAATCGTCGTTGTTTCCGTTGGAGGCATAGTAGGTACCCCCCAATCCCAACTGCCCCTGCGCGCTCACCGGAGAAACCGCATCGCTGGGTGCATCCAGGATCGCAGGCTGCGCCAGTTCCAGCTGCCAGTCCCATCGGTTCAGCTTCTGTGCGACTCCGACGCGCAGCAACGATTCCACATAGCCGTAGGATCCGGACTCAGGCGGAGCAGCAAACCATTGCCAGGCATCGATGCGGGTACGGTCATAGATCGAGAACCTGATCGCGTGATCAGCAGCAGCGGTCTTGCCGGGCGGACTTTGCGAATAGCATTGCGCGCCGCTGAGCGCAGCAGCAAAGAAAAGTATCCAGGGTCTCATCGTTCAGCGTTCCTCGCAGGGTTGTTATTTGGCCAGCCGCGGCTGGGTGAATGCAAAATCCGGGATAAACCGGACAGAAATGCACAAGTGTTCTGAATCGCGGCAGTCTGCCCGCACCCGAAAATGCGTGAGCGCCGTTCTCATCCGGCTGACCAGGCAAAGTTGTTCGGGGATCGGACGCCGCGGATTTCAGGGAGGCGCCGTTGCCTTAGGAGAACATCAAGCGGCCACGGAAGGACAGGGAAAGATCGGCACGTTCGCGGTACCGAAGCGGCGGCTGTGAGTGCGAGTGTATCCGGGGAAAGTGCCGGCGCAAGGTGTATTAAAAATTTCTATCGGCGCAATAGGAGCATACGAATATCTGCGTGGCTAATGAAGCCTCATCCTTGCTCTCGGCTCTTCCTGTGCTACTATCCGATTCACATCCGCTCTGCAGTCCGCGCAGACGCAGGGCGGCTCTGAAGATGGCAGTGAGCATCTTCGGCGGGTGATCCGCTCTCCCTGAAGAGCCGTGGATTATCAAAGGCAGACGACTCTCCGCCCGAGTCAATTTCCAGGAACATTCCGAAGTGTTTTCGAGCTTCCGCACATGTGGCCGGCGAAGCGCTGTTCTATACCTGCTCGCCTGCATGCTCTGCGCGGCAGCCCGGACCGGTCCATCCACCCTTCGCGAGGAGAACGCAGGATGACGAATGAGATCGCCCTCAGTGCTCGGACCCTTTACGACCGCCCTGGCGGCGAGCCAGCTCTCCGGAAAGCCGTTGAGCTTTTCTCCGGGCGGGTGCTGGCTGACCCACAACTGTCGCACTTCTTTACCGGGATACCGATAAGCCGCCTCCAATCACACCAATACGCATTCCTGTCTCAGGCTTGCGGTGGGCCGCGGCAATATCAGGGCGAATCGATGGCTAAAGCGCACGCGCATCTGTCGATCGAGCAGGAACATTTTGACGCAGTGGCCGGACATCTGATTGAGACGCTGCGCTCGCTGGGTGTCAGCGAGGAAATGATTGCAGAAGTGGTCGGTACCCTGGCGCCTCTGGCATCACAGATCGTCACTTCCTCCACGGCGGATGCATGAAAACCAGTTGCAGGAATCCGAAGTGAATCTCCCTCTGCTGGAAAACGCCAGGCAGGGGTCGATCCCTGTCGACGTTGTGGAGCGTGCCGCCGCATCGTGTGGAGCGGCGAAGCCAATCTCTCTGCGGCTTCCGGAGGCTGGCGAACAATATCGTTTCCACTTCGACATGACTCAATGCATCGGCTGCAAGTGCTGCGTCGTGGCGTGCAACGAGCAGAATGGCAACCCGGCTGATATCCAGTGGCGGCGTGTAGGTGAAATCGAAGGCGGGGTGTATCCGGAGGCCATGCGGCACTACCTGTCGATGGGCTGCAATCACTGTCTTGAGCCGACCTGCATGACCGGATGCCCGGTGAACGCCTACACCAAGGATCCAGTCACCGGCATCGTGCTGCACAGCGCCGAACGCTGCATCGGCTGCCAGTATTGCACCTGGAATTGCTCCTACGGAGTGCCGCAGTACAACCCGGAACGCGGCGTGGTGGGAAAGTGCGACATGTGCTACGGGCGGCTTGGCGAAGGGCGCGAGCCGGCCTGCGTGGCCGCATGTCCTGAAGAGGCAATTCGCATTGAGGTCGTGAATATTGCGGCATGGCGCGAGGATTATGTTGGCGAGGCCAATGCTCCTGGGCTTCCCTCGGCCGACGACAGCATATCCACCACCCGCCTGACGGTCCGCCAGAATTTACCCGCCGACACAGGCCGCGTCGATCTTGATCGGGTGGAACCACAACACCCTCACTGGACTCTCATTTTCATGACCGTGTTTACCCAACTCACGGTTGGCGCAATTGCTTCGGTGACGGCGCTGCAGGCAGGCGCGCACATGGTCAGTTCCCATGCACTCGTTGCGGGAGTCGTGCTGACTGCGTTTCTTGCCCTTGCTTCTTCCACCCTGCATCTCGGCAGGCCGCTGTATGCCTTTCGCGCGCTGAGTGGCTGGCGGCGCTCGTGGCTGAGCCGGGAAGTTCTTGTCTTCTCGTTATTCTCAGCGGCTGCTGTCATCTACGCGCTCCTTCTGTGGAGAGGCTCAGCTGCGAGCGTGCCCGCCGGCATCATTGCGGCCGCATTAGGACTTCTCGGGGTCTATGCGAGCGCGCGCCTGTATATGGTGGCGGCACGCCCTGCATGGAACAGTCTGAATACGCTTCTGGAGTTCGGTTTCAGCGCGGCTCTCACCGGCTCGCTTTCCGCGGCGTTGTTCTTCCCGCAAGCGCGGCACATGCTGGCTCTGGCGGGTGCCTGGAGCGCGATGGCTCTCGCGATCCAGCAGCTCGTAAAAATCATTCGCCTGTCTTCCTCGCGCCAGCCGGAGCGCAGGGCGACGGGCAGACTGCTGTGCTTCCGCCTGCGTTCGGCTGGCATGCTGCGACACTTGGGGCTGTGGGCCATCGCGCTGGCTCTTGCCACGCAGGGCCTGTCGCAATGGCTCCTCGCCGGTGGGTTGATCTTCGCCGTCGCACTTGAACTACTCGGACGGTGGCTGTTCTTTGTCAGCGTCGTACCTAAAAACATGGCTGCTCCCTACCTGCGCGAAAGGCGCGCGGCATGAGCCTCCGTCGATTCCTTGGCCTGGATATCGCCCGCGAGAAATACTCCTTTGCGAAGGATCAGGCCGTCGGCCACATCTCCGCACAAAAGGTGGCCGATCATTGGGTGAAGACGACCTGTGGTTACTGCTCGGTCGGATGTGGGATGTTGCTCGGCGTTCGCGAGGGCAAAGTCGTCACTTCACGAGGAGATCCGGATCATCCTGTGAATCGGGGCAAACTTTGCCCAAAAGGCCTGGCGGAACACCACGTGCTCGAGGCGGAGAATCGCGCCCGCTATCCTTTGCTGCGCGGCGATGACGGCTTACGCCGGGTCTCATGGAATGATGCCCTGGGCAGGATGGCTGCAGAATTCCGCCGCGTCGCAGAAACATACGGTCCAGGGGCAGTCGGCATCATCAGTACCGGGCAGTTAGTTACAGAGGAGTTCTATACACTGGGCAAGCTGGTGCAGCTCGGTTTGGGCACGTCAAACTACGATGGCAACACCACGCTCTGCATGGCTACGGCTGTGGCCGGATACAAACGGTCCTTCGGCAGCGATGGTCCTCCCGGTGCCTATGAGGATTTGGCACACGCGGATGTGATCCTGCTGATCGGCGCCAACATTGCGGAAAATCATCCTATCCTCTGCCAGCACCTCGACCGCAACCGTGCGAAAACGCTGATTGTCGCTGACCCGCGCGTGACCAAAACGGCGATGATGGCCGATCTGTATCTCCCCGTCCGCCCACGCTCCGACCTTGCTCTCCTGAACGGCATCGCGCATATTCTCATTCGCGACGGCCTCATCGATCGCGAGTATATCGATCGCCATACCACAGGATTCGAAGACCTGTGTCATTTTGTTGCGAAATACGATCCGGAATTCGTCAGCAGCATTACCGGCCTCAGCCCTGACCTGATCCATAGGGTGGCTCATCTTTACGGCAATGCGCGAGCCGGTTTCATTGGCTGGACGATGGGCGTCAATCACAGTTCCAAAGGCACAGAGACGGTCAACGCGATCAACAACCTTGCTCTATTGACCGGGAACGTGGGACGCGTTGGTGGCTCGCCGTTTTCCATCACCGGACAATGCAACGCGATGGGCACCCGCGAAGCGGGGTTTGCCTCCGGCCTGCCGGGTTATCGCAAGTTCGAGAGTGCCACGGACCGCGAGGAGCTGGCGCAGATCTGGAAAATTCCGGCGGAGCGAATTCCCTCGCGCCGTGGGCTCGCTTATCCAGACATCATCGACGCTGTTCTGAAGAAAGAGATTCGTGCTTTGTGGATCATAGCCACCAATCCGCTTGTCTCGTTTCCGAATATCGACGTTCTCAAACAGGCGCTCGGCGAACTGGAATTTCTGGTAGTACAGGACTGTTTTCACCCAACACCCACAACGGAACTCGCCGATCTGGTGCTTCCGGCTGCTATGTGGGGTGAGAAGGAGGGAACCTACACCAACTCCGAGCGGCGCGTGAGCAAAGTCAACGCGGCGACAACTCCGCCCGGCGAGGCGCTGAGCGACTTCGATATCTTTTTGCGATTTGCGCAGGAGCTTGGCTGCTGTGAAGAACTCTACACGGGATGGCATTCACCTCGTGATGCATTTGAGGAGTGGAAGCGCGTTTCCAAAGGCAGGCTCTGCGACTATTCGGGAATGTCGTGGGAAGGTTTGGAGGAAGCTGGCGGCATTCAGTGGCCCTTTCCGGAAAACATGGATTCCTCGCCGACGGAGGTTCGCCGTCTGTACTGCGACGGCGAGTTTTCAACCTCTGACGGCCGGGCACAATTCTTCTGCGCCGAGTGGGAGCCGTTTCCCGAGCAGCCAACTACCGAATTTCCCTTCGTGCTCAACACGGGCCGGACAGTGGAGCACTGGCACACCCGGACTAAAACGGGCGCGGTGCCGATCCTGGAGCGGATGGCTCCCTGCGCATGGCTGGAGATGAATCCAGCCGACGCGAAATCTCTTACACTCCGTCCTCACGATCTCGTGGACGTTGTTTCGCGGAGAGGCCGCGTTCGCGGCGTCGAGTTGCGCGTCACCGAAGTGATTGCACCCGGACAAGTCTTCGTTCCCTTCCACTTTGCCGAGTGGAATATCAACGACGTCACACAGGATATTTTCGATCCTATCTCGCGTGAGCCGAACTACAAGCAATGTGCGGTCCGTGTCGAGAAATCTTCTGCCAGTCCGGCTTAGATGACCTGCGACGAGAGCTCTCACGAGTCTCGTGTGCTCGCCGCCCGGCGCAGCTCATCGCTCAGAATGACGGCCTCGGCAATTTCGCGCATGCTCTTGCGTCGCTGCCGGCTCTCCTTCTGCATCATGCGATAAGCCTCTTCTTCCCTGATGTTGTGGTCCCGCTGAAGAAGGCCTTTGGCGCGCTCGATCAGCTTGCGCGATTCCAGCTGATCGGTGAGTGCGTTCTTTTCGCCTTCCAGCCGAACCATCTCAATTTCCGCCCCGACCAGAAACCCCACCGTGGATACAGTCTGCACTTCCCAGGGTGTGTAGTGATGCGGTTGGCGATGCTGCACGTTGATGACTCCAACAAGTCCGCCGCGCGCCAACAGGGGCACTGACAGAAATGCTTCGAATGAGTCTTCGGGAAGGTCCTTGAACGACTGGAAGCGCGGATCGCGCAGCGCTCCACTGTCGATCACAACTGGCTCGCGATGCTCAGCGACCCAGCCGGTGATTCCCTGACCGAGCTTCAGTCCGAGATGATCGATTACGTCCGGATGTGGATTCTTTGAAGCACGCAGGACCAGCTGACTGTCTTCGAGCACGTAAATGAAGCACGAATCGCCGTTCAGCAAGGTGTCAATAAAGCTCACGATCTGGTTGAGCACCGCGTGCAGCGGGTCGGAGGTCGCCATTCTGCGCCCGATGTCATGGACATGCCGAATTGCCGTCAGGTGCCGGACATCCGGAGCATGGAGGGGTTTACCGTGTTCCGCGACAGCAGCCATTTTCGCGACGGGGCCGGAGGCGGACGGATCCGGCGCAACATCCTTTTCAGCCGGCGATCCGAGAGCGACGGACTGCGCGGCGCTTCGCTTGGCGGTAAGCATCCTCAGCGCGCACTCCGAGGCTTCGTTCATCAGGAAGCCCATTTTGGGATGGGATGGCTCAAAGTCAGGTTCCACGCCGTGACGCGACAATTCCTCGGAGGTGCTGGGGCCGATCGACAGGATCAGTGTTTGTCTCATTCCGGCGCGCAGGGCATCCACAGCGTCCATCTGCTCAGCAACACGAAACAGGTGCGTCACCTGAGTTGCAGTAAGAAAGACGATGGCATCAATGCTTCCCGCCACGATCGAGCGCACGCTGTTGCGCAGAGGTTCGAGATCGTCGGGCAGAGCCCAGTGGTAAACCGGCACCCGTGTCCAGTCAACGTGATGATCACTGAGCGCATCGAGGAATTCCTGATTGGTATCACCATATTCCTGGACGGCGACGCGCAAGCCTTCGAGCGATGGTCCAAATGCGCCATCGAGCGCGTTCACCATCTCGCGCCAGGTGCATGGTTCGGGAGCCGTCACTGCGACCGGCAGCCCCATCTCCCGTACCGCTGCACTCGATTTCGGTCCACGCGTCGCGATCTTCATGGCGCGCAGTGACTCGATGATCCTCGACCGATCGTAACGTGAAGAAACAATGTCCATCAGGCGTCGAACACCGACGCCGGTCGTGAAGATGACAAGATCGAAGTCTCCATGCAGAAGGTGACTGGCAAAGGAGAGTGCTTCCTGGTTGGATTCGAGCGGCACCTCACGCATGGCCGAAGCCACCGTCGGTTCACCGCCGTAGGTGCGGATCAGCTTAGCGATCTCTGCCGCACGACGATTTTCGAGCGCGAGAACGCGCATTCCCTCAGAGCTGCCGAGCGCCATTCTCTATTCTTGACTGAAATTGGCATCCGCGCGAGGGACTTCACGTTTTTGAAGCTGCCATAAATTTTTCTGATGCGGCGCATTTCCAAAGACAGGCAGAGATCGAGCGCATGCCGAAGTTTCCCGCGAACAGCTTGAAGCGGCCACACTAAGGCATTATTCTTAGTTTGAGAACAGGGGCTGGAGCCACTTCCCGGCGGTATTGAACGGCTCGCCCTCTGTTTGGCACCCAGCCTGTGCCGCCCTTCGCATCGGTCACGCTATTCCTGCGTGATGCGGCAATCGATCGCTCCCCGGTGAGCAATCAAAAAAAGCGCAATGCAGGCTTATCGCGTGCAGACAGACCGAATCGTCTGCTGCCGCGCAGCAGCGGAAACTCGCCGGTCAACGGCCGGCTCTGAGTCCGCTCAGGGGGATTGGCATATGGCGGCACCGGAAATCGTGATCCCGGAAGAGATGCAAAGCACCTTCACCCGGGAGCAAAAAGAATACCTGTCAGGTTTCCTGCTGGCGGTGGCCCGTCGCGGTGACGCGCTGTTTGTCGGCCAAGATGGGTCTGGCCGCCTTACGGCAACGGCCACGGCGGGAATCGGCAATCTCGCTGATCCTGCGACGGAAGAAACCTGGTTTGGAACTCCGCTCGACGACCTTTGTCGTGAAGAACGCTGGAAGTATGAAGCCAACCCTCTTGATCTCTGGGATCGTTTGGTTGCGCATGCTGACGAGAACCGCATTCCGGAGGGGGCCGACATTTTCCGGTTCAAGTTCCACGGACTGTTCTACGTCGCTCCTGCACAGGATTCCTTTATGCTGCGGCTTCGCGTGCCCGGCTGTATTCTCAGCGCCCATCAGATGCGCGGTCTTGCGTCCATGGCTGAGGAGTGGGGAGCAGGCGAAGCTCACGTGACGACCCGGGGCAACATTCAGATCCGCCAGTTTCAGCCCAAAGATATTGTTCGGGTTCTGACGAAAGTGCAGAGCCTCGGAATGAGTTCGCGGGGTTCCGGAGCCGACAACATCCGCAATATCACGGCAACACCGACCAGCGGCCTCGATCCCAGCGAGCTCTTCGACGTGGCCCCGCTCGCTCAGGCTCTGAATTTCTACATCCTGAACTCGCGCGACCTTTATGGGCTTCCGCGTAAGTTCAATGTCGCCTTTGACAGTGGCGGTGCGGTCAGCGTGGTGGCCGATACCAATGACATCGCGTTTATTGCGACGCGGGTTGGGCCGGACCGCGGCGTACCGGAAGGCATTTACTTTCGCGTGCAATTGTGCGGCATTACCGGACATCGGCAGTTTGCCAGTGACTGCGGCATCCTTCTCACCCCCGGCCAAACCGTCGCGGTCGCTGCCGCAATGATTCGCGTCTTCATCGATCACGGCGATCGCACGGACCGAAGGAAGGCAAGGCTGAAGTATCTGATCGATCGCTGGGGCACGGCAAAGTTTCTCGAGGAGACCGAAAAGCGTCTGGCCTTTCCCCTGATGCGCTTTCCTCTCGCCGAATGCGACCCGCGGCCACCGATCGATCGGCTCGCTCATATCGGCGTCCATTGGCAGCGCCAGGCAGGGCTTGCGTATATGGGTATTGCGCTGCCCGTGGGGCGGATAAGTGCAGCGCAGATGCGCGCCATCGCGTACGCCGCTGAACGCTTCGGTTCCGGCGAGATTCGCCTCACGGTCTGGCAGAATCTGATCCTGCCCAATCTTCCTGTCGAAGAGGTCGAGGACGTGCGCAGGGCGCTCGGGGAGGTCGGCCTCAGCGATTCCGCATCCACCTTTTCCGCCGCAACCGTCGCGTGCACAGGCAACACAGGCTGCCGCTACGCTGCGACTAACACCAAAGCGCACGCTCTAGCACTCGCAAAGTTTCTTGATGAACGGTTCAAAATTCTTCAGCCGGTTAATCTTCATGTCACCGGCTGTCCGCATTCGTGCGCACAACACTACATCGGAGATATCGGCCTTCTCGGAACGAAGGTCGATGGCGAAGAAGGGTATCAGGTCTTCATCGGCGGTGGCTCTGACGATCGCCAGGGGCTCGGACGCGAGTTGATTCCGGCGATCCGTTTCTCCGATCTGCCTCCAGTGATGGAACGACTCTTTGGCTCCTTTTTCGAGAAGCGGCAAGGCAATGAATCGTTCCTCGAGTTCAGCCGGAGACACGAGATTGGCAAGCTGAAACAAATGTTGAGAACAGGCATGGAGGCGTAAAAATGTCCCAGTCCCTCGTTCCGTTGATCCCGGAGGACGCGCCCTTCAGTCCCGCGCAGCGTGCCTGGCTGAATGGCTTCATCGCCGGCCTCTATTCCTATGGCCCGTCACCGGCGGCCGATTCGGCGACTCAGGCGCATCATCTGGCGATCCTCTACGCTTCGCAGACGGGAACGGCGGAGGGCCTGGCACGTAAGTTGGCGAAGGAACTCAGGACTGCCGGATTCTCGGTCTCGCTCAGCTCACTGGAAGGTTATGTTCCGGCAACCCTGGCGGCGGAGCGGTATGCTCTGTTCGTCGTCTCTACGTATGGCGAGGGCGAGGCACCCGACGCGGCGCAGGCTTTCTTCCAGCAGCTTTGCGTGCAGCACTTTCCCCTGCTCGGCGATGTTTCCTTTGCCGTGCTGGCGCTGGGCGATTCACACTACGAGCACTTTTGTCAGTTCGGCAAGGAGCTGGATACCCGGCTTGAATCTTTGGGAGGCACGCGAATTCTCTCCCGGGTCGATTGCGATGTCGATCTGGAAGCACCATGGACGGCATGGAAGGGATCGCTTCTCGCCAGGCTCCGCGAGATTGCTTCCGCAGGAGGAGATGGGCCATCCACAACTGCTCCGGTTGTCGAATCAGCAATTGCATCATCGCAACCAGCTTCGTTCAGCGCTGCGGGGCATATTCACACGCGGGATAATCCTTACCTGTCGCCGCTGGCGGAGAAGCGGCCGCTCACCCACCCGGCATCGAGCAAGCTGACCATTCATCTGGACTTTGCCACCGAAGATGCGAATCTGCGCTACGAAGTCGGCGATGCCTGCGGTGTCATTCCGCGTAACTCTATTTCTCTTGTCGATGAGGTGCTGGGCTTGTTGCCGTTCAGCGGCAGCGAAGCAGTCGAGATCCCGAAGGTTGGCAGCGTGCCATTGCGCGATGCACTTCTGCACCATTACGCTGTCAACCGGCTGACGCGGAAGATGCTCGCCGAGTATGCTGCGTTGACGCGGTGTGCGCCTCTGGCGGAACTCCTTACGCCCGATGGCCAAAAGCAGCTCGAGGGGTACACCCGTGGGCGCGACCTTGTGGATTTGTTGCGCGAGTGGCCCTGCGCGCCGCAAAAACCTGCTGACTTGTTGAAGTTCCTTCCGCGCCTCGTGCCTCGCCTCTACTCCATCTCATCCAGTCCCGCTGCCCACCCCGGCCGTATTCACACGACCGTGTCTGTAGTTCGCTATCGCGCGCACGACCGCGAACGCGGGGGCGTCTGCTCCACGTTATTCGCAGACCGCGTCGAAGTGGGGGATCGCCTGCCCATTTACATTCAGCCGAACCAGAAATTCCGCCTCCCCCGCGATCCCGCGGCATCGATGATCATGATTGGCCCGGGCACCGGAGTTGCTCCTTTCCGTGCTTTCCTTCATGAGCGACGGGCCACAGGCGCGACTGGAAAGAATTGGCTCTTCTTCGGCGAACGCAGCGCGGCCACGGATTTCCTTTACCGCGAGGAACTCGAGGCGATGCGCTCGGATGGGCACCTGACACGGCTCGATACTGCTTTTTCCCGCGACCAGGAACATAAGATTTATGTGCAGGATCTGATGATGCAGAATGCACGCCAGATCTGGTCATGGATGGAAGAAGGCGCTCACCTTTACGTGTGCGGAGACGCCGAACGCATGGCGAAGGATGTCGATCGGGCTTTGCGGTCGATCATCGAAACACAAGGCGCGATGGAATCCGAGGCGGCCGCAGAATACGTTGAGACGCTCAGAAGTGAAAAGCGGTATCAGCGAGATATTTATTAGGCCAGCGGTTGGCGCCGGGCGCGGAATTCCGCGCCCATGGCAGCCAAAGCATCGGGAGTGAGCCGTTCCGCCGCGCCTGGAAACACAACTTCCTCTTCCACGCGAATGTGCTCGTTATAGAGGGAACGAAGCCGACCCACGGCTGCGCGCAACGATTCTCTTCGTGCATTGGACATCTGGCCGGACTCGATCCAATCGAGGAACAGGCTGTCAATTTCTGCGTGGAGCCGGTTGGCTTCGTCGTGCTCTTCTTCCAGTCTGGCAAGGGCGTTCAGGCAATCGCCTGCGCGCGCGGCATGCATCCGTGGAAACAGCGACTCCTCTTCGTCCAGAGTGTGGCGCTGCCCGCCGGTGCGGAAGTATTCGAGCGCCGAACGAACGGCATTCCGCTCTTCCGCGCCAAGCGGCCCTTCGTGCTGATTCTCGGCCACGTGGCAGAGAACCCGGAGGAAATTCTCTATCCGCCGATGGCAATCCCTGAGCATGCCCAGTGGATCGTCGAATCCGGCATCAGGCCTCGCGCCGATTTGAACTGCCATGTCTCCTCACCTCCGCATCCGTTCGCATGTCTTCATTTTCGGAAGAATCGGGCTGAGGTGTCCAATGAAAGGGCCTCGTGCTCGCGCTCGTCCGGCTCGATGGCTGGCCGGAAAGGCATTTTTCGAGAAAGTATGCGCGGTCAGGCGAGTTCAATGCTCCGACCGACCCTAAACTGAGACGCTCCGTCCAAATTCCCGGAGGGAGCCCAGGATGCGGACAGTTGCACCGGAATTCAGCGCCTCGGTGGCGCGGCCAACACCCTCCCTGAGGTTGCCCGATATACCCGCGGCTTCCAGAGCGGCTGCGGCATTGAGCAGCACGACGTCGCGCCGAGGCCCGCGTTCGGATCCTTCAAGTATGCGTTCGAGCATCGCGGCGTTTGCTATTGCCGTGTCGCAGCCCTGGAGTTCGCCCAGATCGGCCGGAGTCATACCAACGTCTTCGGGGCAGACCACGGCATGGGACGAACTCCCGTCGTTCCCGGCCGATGAGGACCGGACCAGGATCGTGTCGGTGGCGGAGAGCGCGATCTCGTCGATGCCGTTCCGGGCATGTACGACGCGGCCATGACGCACACCCAGGCGGGCCATGGCACCCGCAACCACTTCCAGTTTGCCGGGCGCGTAGACACCCATGACCTGCGCGGGCGCTCCGGCGGGATTGGTGAGCGGGCCGGCCAGATTAAAGATGGTGCGAAACCCCAGGGCGCGGCGGATGGGCTGCACGCGCTTCATGGATGGGTGCAGCGCAGGAGCATAGAGAAACGTAAAGCCGGTGGCGCGAAGACAGGCTGCCGACTGGGCAGGCGTCAGCGCCACCGGCACGCCCATAGCCTCCAGTACATCGGCAGAGCCGCAGCGCGACGTCACTCCACGGTTGCCATGTTTGGCGACCTTGGCGCCGGCGGCGGCGGCCACCAGCGCGGCTCCGGTGGAGATATTGAAGGTGCCCCGTCCATCCCCGCCGGTCCCGCAGGTATCGACGAGAGCAGCTCGCTCCTCAGGCGTGAGCGGAATGGGGAGGGAGAGCGAGCGCATGGCCTCGGCAAAGCCGGTGAGTTCGTCGACCGTCTCGCCGCGAGTCGCCATCGCGGTTAGAAGACCGGCGATCTGGAGGTCCGCGGTGAGGTCAGGATCGGCATTCAGGATGGCGAGCAGAGCAGACCGCGCTTCTGCACGACTGAGCGGACGGCGCTCATCAGCGACTTGTTTGAGGAATTCCTGCAGTGCCGGCATGCGATGATCTCATGCTACCGGACTGCGACGGGTACTGGACCCGAGCGCCACAAAACGTCTTGCGATCAGGATCCGGCCTGCTGCAGCCGCTTCGTGAGCCAGATACCTCCGTTCGTCAGTGGCGGGGTCAGGCTTTGCCCAGGTGTTTGCTCCCGATCGGAGGGGTTCGCTACACTGAATATTCGGCTTTGACTGAGCTTTTCCTGCGCAGGTGCGCGCGACTGATCCCAACAGCTTTCTGCTCCACCGGATAGCAAGGAAATCTGCTGAAAAACACCTATGAAAATTCACGAGTATCAGGCGAAGGACATTCTGGCGAAGTATGGCGTCGCGATTCCGCGCGGCGAGGTCGCGAACACGCTGGATGAGGCGCTGGAGGTCGCGAAGCGGCTGTTCAGCGGCGGCGCGAAAGGCGTGGTGGTCAAAGCCCAGATTCATGCGGGCGGACGCGGCAAGGGCGGCGGCGTGAAAGTGGCGAAGACGCTGGATGAAGCCGAGCACTATGCGAAGCAGATTCTGGGCATGCAGCTGGTGACCCACCAGACCGGACCGCAGGGCCAGAAGGTGCAGCGGCTGCTGATCGAGGAAACCGCGGCGATTGACCGAGAGCTTTATCTCGGTATTGTGCTGGATCGTGCGGCGGCGAAGCTGGTTTTCATGGCTTCCCAAGCCGGCGGCATGGAGATCGAAGAGGTTGCGGCTAAGGATCCGAAGGCCATCCACAAGGCCTATATCGACCCGGGCGTGGGTTTCCAGGCGTATCAGGCGCGCGAGCTGGCCTTTGCGCTGGGACTCAAACCGACGCAGATCAATGAGGCGGTGAAGTTCATGACCGGCTTGTATCGTGCCTACATCGATACGGACGCTTCGCTGCTGGAGATCAATCCGTTTATCACGACGAAGGACGACAAGCTGTTTGCGCTGGACTGCAAGATCAACTTCGACGACAACGCGATGTTCCGGCACAAGGATCTGAAGGAGCTGCGCGATGTAGCGGAAGAAGATCCGCTGGAGGTCGAGGCTTCGAAATACGCGCTGAACTACATCAAGCTGGACGGCAACATCGCCTGCATGGTGAACGGCGCGGGGCTGGCCATGGCGACCATGGACATCATCCAGTACGCAGGCGGGATGCCGGCGAACTTCCTGGATGTCGGCGGCGGCGCCAACCAACAGCAGATCGAGCACGCCTTCGAGATTCTGCTGTCCGACAAGAATGTCCAGGCGGTCTTCATCAACATCTTCGGCGGCATTCTGCGTGTGGACACACTGGCGCAGGGCGTGGTGCAGGCGGCGAAGAACCTGAACGTCAAGGTGCCGGTCGTGCTGAGACTGGAAGGCACGAATGTGGAAGAGGGGCGGGCGATCCTGAAGGAGTCGGGGCTGAAGTTCATCGTCGGTGACACCATGCAGGACGCGGCACAGAAGGTCGTCGCAGCAGCGAAAGGGATGTAGAGCAGCTTTTAGTTTTTAGTTTTTAGCTTTTAGCTTTTAGCTTTTAGCTTCCAGCCAGAGGCTGATAGCTGTTCCTGGGGAACAAGTACGCGGATGGCGCAGAATTTCCAGGATCTGCTGGTATGGCAACGCGCAATGTAAATGACCGTGTCGATTTATCGGGCGACTCAGTCGTTTCCCCGCGAGGAGATTTATGGGCTGACTTCCGAGTTGCGGCGCGCAGCAGTTTCGGCCGCCAGCAACATTGCAGAGGGACGAGGAAGGCTTACTGAGGGCGAGTTTCGGCAGTTTCTTTTACTCGCACAGGGTTCGAATTGTGAAGTTCAGACGCAGATTCTGGTCGCGAAGCGGCTGGGGATCGGCACAACAAAGGATCTCGACGAGGTTCAGGAACTAAGCGTTGAAGTGGGAAAGATGCTGAGCGCCCTGATCGCGTCGCTGATGGCTAAGAGCTAGGAGCTAAGAGCGAATGGCTGTATTAGTGGACAAGAATACTCGCCTGATCGTGCAGGGCATCACGGGCCGCGAAGGCACCTTTCACGCCAAGGGCTGCGCCGAGTACGGAACCAAAGTAGTGGGTGGCGTAACACCGGGCAAGGGCGGAACGACGCATGAAGGCTGGCCGGTCTTCGATACGGTGCATGAGGCTGTCGAGAAGACAGGCGCCAACGCGACCGTGATCTTCGTGCCGCCGCCGTTTGCCGCCGATGCGATCCTCGAGGCGAACGATGCCGGGCTGCCGCTGATCATCTGCATCACCGAAGGTATTCCGGTGAATGACATGGTGAAGGTCTGGAGCGTACTGAAGCAATCGAGTTCGCGGCTGGTGGGTCCGAACTGCCCCGGCGTGATTTCGCCGGGCAAAGCGAAGATCGGCATCATGCCGGGGCGCATTCACAAGGAAGGCAATATCGGTATTGTTTCGCGCTCGGGCACGCTCACGTATGAGGCTGTTTATCAGCTCACGCAGCGCGGCATCGGACAGTCGACAGCCATCGGCATCGGGGGCGATCCGATCATTGGCACCACGCACGTGGATGCTCTCAAGCTTCTGAATGAGGATCCCGAGACCGAAGCAATCATCCTCATCGGCGAGATCGGCGGAACGGCGGAAGAGACGGCGGCCGACTATGTAAAGAAGAATGTGAAGAAGCCGGTGGTGGGCTTCATTGCGGGGCAGACAGCGCCTCCGGGGCGGCGTATGGGCCACGCGGGCGCCATCATCTCCGGCGGGCAGGGCACGGCGGCCGAGAAGATGAAGGCGCTAACGGCAGCGGGCATTCATGTCGTCGAAACGCCGGCCGCAATCGGCGAGACGGTCGCGCTAGTGATAGGAAGAGCTTAAAGGCAGCTTTTAGCTGTTAGCTTTTAGCGACATGGCTGCGAATTGAAATGCGTTTATCCGTTTTGCGAAATAAATATCAATCAGCTTCGAATGAGACTAGTGTGGTGTTTTTGAGATTTCTTTATCGTTCGCATACAGAAAAAAAGGAGGTCCATCCACTCCGCTGCGCTCCGGTCGGGATGACAAGGTGAAGAAATTTCAGAAACGCCACACTAGAAGCTAAAGGCTAGAAGCTAAAGGCTAGAGGCTAACAGCTTATTAGCTTTTAGCGACATGGCTGCGAATTGAAGTGCGTTTATTGGTTTTGCGAAATAAATATCAATCAGCTTCGAATGAGGCTAGAAGCTAAAGGCTAGAGGCTAACAGCTAAATGACCCAGCGTACTTTCAGCATCATTAAACCCGACGCCATGCGGAAGGGTTATGCCGGCGCGATTCTCGCCGATATCGAGAAGGCCGGCTTCAGGATCATCGCCATCAAGAAGATGTTCATCTCGAAGCCGCAGGCTGAAGGCTTCTATTACGTTCACAAAGAGCGGCCGTTCTTTCCGTCGCTGACGCAGTTCATGTCCTCGGGGCCGATCATCGCGTTTGTCCTCGAGAAGGACAATGCGATTGCGGATCTGCGCAAGCTGATGGGGGCAACCAATCCTGCTAACGCCGAAGAAGGCACGATCCGGAAAAAGTATGCCGGCTCCATTGAGGAGAATGCGATCCACGGGTCGGACGGCGAGGACACGGCCAGGTTCGAGATCGGCTATTTCTTCGCAGGCTATGAGTTGCTTTGATCAGTAAGCCTGGGTCCCGGTGATCCAGGCTTCCAGATGCCGGATCGTCTCCTGCTGTTCGGACACGACCCAGTTCACAAGGTCGCCGATCGAGACGATGCCGGTGACCTTTCCGTCCTCGATGACCGGCAGGTGACGAATGCGGTTATCGGTGACGATGTGCATACATTCAGCTACCGTGTGAGCCGGCGTCACGGTGATGACAGGGCTGCTCATGATCTCTGAGACCGGGGTATCGTGCGAAGAGCGGCCCCGCAGGATGACCTTGCGCGCGTAATCCCTCTCGGAAACGATGCCCACAAGCTGGTCCGCCTGCATGACCAGCAAAGCACCGACTTGCTTGTCTGCCATCATGGCAACGGCGTGGTAGACGGAGGCGGACGGTGGGAGCGACCATATCTGGCCGCCCTTGTTGCGCATGAGGGTGCCGATTTTGCCGCTGAGTTCCATAGGTGGGGAGAGAATAGCCCCACCGTAACTCAGCCGTCAACCCGTCGCACCGGCTTTGGCGACTTCGCGCGTTAATGACTCCATGCGTGCGGCGATTCGGTGATCGACGCCGGCCAACACTCGCCAATACACGATCCCGGCCACAGCGGCCAGCAGCAGCAGGACGGGAACTGCGAGCCAGGGGTGCCCCATCAGCGCGCAGGGCACGACAACGAGCGCTCCTATGGCGACAATGCCAAATTGCGTCAGCATGCTGAGCAGGCCGTTGCCGACAGCGCCCTGTTCGCGGCTCATCCGCGCCAGATTCACTCGATAAGGCATGGCGATGGAGAGCGTATTACCAGCAGCAAGATTGGCCGGAACCGCAAAAGCGATCCAGGCCAGCGAGATGGCCGCCACACTGAGGGACGGTGGACCAAAGCGCACGACAACCATAATGCCGATCAGTAATGCTTCCAAAAGAAACAGGCTCAGATGCAGGGCGTTCTTGCCCAGCACGACGGTGCGCAGCGGCGTTGGCGAAAGGAAATAAAACTGGATACCCTGCCCTTCCGTTCCCAGATTGTTGGAGATCAACCGGGTCAGGCCGAGGAATGCCCATACCAGTCCCAGCGGTAAGGCATATTCCATGCGCATTGCGCCTAATCTGCCCGGGGCGGATCGCGCTGTACTTCCAAACAGAAACACCATGACCAGCGGTGAGGCCAGTCCATAGAGCATGGGCCCGCTGCGCATCAGGTAACGCAAATCCTTCTCGAAGACCGCAGCCACGGGACCGGAAAAATCCAGCCAACCATAACCCTGAGCGCGATCTCTGACAGCGGCGGCTCGTTTTGGCGCTTCGCTGAGATTCTCGCCGCGACTCTCCGAACGCAGGCGCACGACCAAAAGACCGGCCGCTGCAACCACCCAGGCGCCCAGCCAACTCAGATTCTCCACTTTTTGGGGGGAATCGTGGCTGATCGATTCCGCAATGGACTCGGCTGCGACACCAGGTGGCAATACTTTTTCGACCCGCCAGATCCGATATCCCAGCTGAGCAATCTTGCCACGCGTCAGTCCATAGGGCATTCCGCGCCGATGCTGATGGAAGGCGGGGTTGAACACCTGCGCGCACAGCGCAACCAGGAGGAAAATGCCCGTGACAATTTCGCGCGAGCGCCGCTGCGCCATCCATCGCTCGATCCAGGCAAGGATCATGCGGGAGAGCAGCAGGTTGAAGAAAGCGAAGACGGCCAGAGTCAGCGCGACCCATGCCCAGGCTTCAGGATGAGCGCTGAGAACTCCGATGCCGATCGCCGCTGTCCAGAGCATGCCAATCAGGCTGGAGGGTGCTACCACTCCATACATCAGATAGAGCAAAAGCCAGGAGCCGAAGCTGACCGGGAAGCGCAGCAGATGGCTGAGATCGGGGTTCTGGCCGGCGAGTGCCGGCGCGAGCGCCGAAAAAAACTGCCACATCAGGGCGAGGATCCACAAAGGCACAGCGAGGGAGCGCAGGTGACCGCCGGAAACCAGGAAATACGCACCTATGCCCATACCGACCGCCGGACCAATGGCGAGCAGAGCGAAAAGCAGAAAAGTAACGATGCGTGCACCCAGTTCGAAGCTGCCGCGGCGCGTGCGCAGCGAATTAACGAACATGCGAGCCTGCATCCACGCGAGGGCGGCATATTGCCGGCGGGCGAGGGCGGAAAGAGGACCGCTGGCGGAGGTTTCTAGGCCAGCCACGAGAGTTCCTGCAGAGCTTCTTCGTTGGCCGCCGGTCCACCGCCGCCCACAATGCGCAGGAAGATCTCTTCCAGAGTGAGCTTCTCACCGGATTGGGGACTGAACTGGGGACCGGTCAGGCTTGCAGCCACTCCGCTGCGCAGCTCTTCAAGAGAGCCGTTGGCGACCAGCTGCCCCTGATGGATGATGGCCACATGGCTGCACAGCCGTTCGACGATTTCCAGCACGTGCGAGGTCAGGAAGATGGTGGCGCCGCGCTCCGTCATGCGCTGCAGCATGGCTTTGAGGGTGCCGGCCGCAATCGCGTCCACTCCCTCGAAGGGCTCGTCGAGAAACAAAACACGCGGACCATGAATGACAGCCGCGGCGAGAGCCAGCTTCTTCTGCATGCCATGAGAGAAATCGGTGACCAGCTTCCTGGGCTCGCTGGACAGATTCATGAAATCGAGCAGCTCTTCAGTGCGGCGGTTCGTCGTTGGCCGATCGAGTCCATACATACGACCGACGAAGCGCAGATATTCCGAAGCGGTGAGACGGCCGAAAAGCGCCAGCCCCTCAGGAACGACACCAATCTGGCGCTTCACTTCGAGCGGGTGATCGCTGAAATCGAGACCCAAAATCTGAATCTGCCCGGAGGTGGGTGCAAGCAGACCGGTGAGCATTTTGATGGTCGTTGATTTGCCCGCTCCGTTGGGCCCGAGGAAACCAAAGAACTGGCCAGGCGCGACCGTCAGAGTGACCCCGTCGACCGCGGTGAACTCACCGAAGCGGCGGGTCAGAGCGCGGGCAGCAATAGCGGGTGAATCCATCAGCAGGCAGGATAGCATCGGGCGGCGTGCCAGGATATGGCTCCGGGGTGGGACAAACGCCCTCTGCTATCCTGAAGGGCCGCTCCGGAGGCCTCATGCAAATGAAGAGCTTTTTCCTGTGGATTGCTGTCTTCTGCACTGGCTGTGCAGTGTGTGGACAGGATTTTCCTGCCGCGCCCGCTCCTGCATCTCCGATCGTGCTTCATGCAGCGCGTCTGCTGGATGTGGAGGCGGGCAAGCTGGTGGCGCCGGGCGAAATCCTGGTACAGGGTGAGCGTATTTCGGCTGTGGGCACGTCGGTGCCTCATCCGGCCGGTGCGGAAGTCATCGACCTGGGAGACAGCACGCTGATGCCCGGTCTGATCGACGCGCATGTTCACCTGTTCCTGCATCCGGGCGCAGAGGACTTGCAGACCGTCCAGGAATCGGTGCCGGAGCGGACGATTTTGGCGACACTGGCGGCGAAGGCCGACCTGATGGCGGGCTTCACAGCAGAACGGGACATGGGAACGGAAGGCGCAGGATCCGCGGACGCGGCGGTCCTCGAGGCCGTCGACGAAGGCCTCATTCCGGGACCGCGGCTGCGCATCAGCGGCAACGCCATCAGCATTCTGGGCGGCCACGAGGATGCGATTCACTACAACCCGGCGCAGCACGTGCTGGGGAATGCGGACTATGCCAATGATGCGGAGCAGCTGATCGAAACCATCCGCCAGCAGCACAAGGAGGGCTCGACGTTCGTCAAGATTTACGAGACGGGACCGGACAGCGAAGCAAAAGGAGGGAACAACGCGGTCCCTTGCGAGCAGGATTCGGCGGTGTGCGCGATGAACCACCTCGGGCCGCAGGCGGGCGATCCGGAATTCTGGGCCTTTCATACGCCGTACCAATACACAGTGGATGAATTGAAGGCGGCGGTTGCGGAGGCAGCACGACTGGGGACGAATGTGGGGGTCCACGACCAGGGAGAGCCGGGCGCGCTGTTTGCGGCTGAGGCGGGAGTGGCCTCCATCGATCATGCGTCACAACTCAGCGAAGCGACCATGCAGCTGATGAAGGAGAAGCACATTCCCGCCGTGCCGACCTTCACGATCTTTGAATACTTCGCCGACCACGCATCATCCCCGGCGGCTGCGGCGCGTGAGCACGCGATGCTGGATTACAAGATCCATGAATTCAAGCGGCAGGTCGTGGCTGGAATTCCCTTTGCAGTGGGATCCGATGTGGGCCCGTTTCCGCACGGGACACAGGCGAAGGAGTTCGAGCTGATGGTGAAGTATGGCATGACGCCGCTGGCGGTGCTGCAGGCGGATTACCTGAACGGAGCGCGCATTCTGATGTGGCAGGACGAAGTGGGACAGTTGAAGCCAGGATTTTATGCTGACATTGTCGCGGTCCCCGGGAATCCGCTGGAGGATATAACGGCGGTGGAGCGGGTGAGATTTGTGATGAAGGGCGGCGTGGTGTACCGCAGGTAGGAATTCAGAGAGCCTTCTCAGCTGATTTCAGAATAGACAATATGACCGCGGGAATCATAAAGCATGCAGCAGTTGCAGCGAGCACGTTTGCCGTGACATACATCGGGTTTAATCTCCTGTGTCTTCTGTCGTGGCTGTTAAACGAAGCGGTCGAGCCTGTACCGGCTCTGATAACAGGCATTCCCATCGGCACAGCCGCAGCGATAAATGCGCTGTTCTTCAGCCTGTTCTGGACCACGGCGCTCCTGATCCAACCGCAAGATCATCGCCCGATGACGATGCTACGCAGGAAGCTGATCTGGGGTAACTTCGAATGGGTTGATCACCGTGACTCCGTCGAGATCCTGGTTTGCCTGCAGATCTTCCGTGAGCAGCCAGCGGCAGGAAGCTGCTTTGGCGGCGGCCACGATCAAAGAATCCCAAAAGGAAATCCGGTAGCGGTCCTGGACTGTCCAGGCATGTTCCAAAAGGGAGGCATCGATGACAACCGGGCGCCATGCGAGCAAATCACGAATTTCGGCGCGAACCGTGTTCCGCAGTTCCGGTCTTTGACGAGTGGTCCTGACGAAATACTCCTGGAGGACCTGAAAGCTCACCCGTCCGCTTTGCGACGCCCACAATTCCGCAAGCCAAAGCTCAGCTTTTGGTTGTTTTGTGGGCTGGTCCAGAGCGATCCGATAGATGAGGACATTGGTGTCAACGAAAACGCTCTCGCTCATGGACCTCATCTCGGGTAAGACAGTTTCCCTCGGTTTTCATAAAAGGCCGACGATGAAGGAATCTGCGCATTGCCTGCTCGTAATCGCTGGTCGCCAGCATGCGGTCCTTCAGTATCTGCGCAAGGAATCTGGAAACACTTGTGTCGTGACGGGCGGCTTCGATGCGAGCCCAGCGGGCGACATCTTCCTCGAGGGTGACGGTAACATTGCGCAAGGCCGTCTTCATGACACGAAGGCAGTGTAACACGAAGTTCGTGTGACTACTCGATGATCGCGAGGGTGTCGCCGGAGGCGACGGTATCTCCCGGAGAGACGCGGATGTGGGTGACCCGTCCCTCTTTGGGAGATTTCAGCTCGTTCTGCATCTTCATGGCTTCAATGACGAGGACCCTCTGGTGCGCGGTTACAGGGTCGCCCTCTTCGATGAGAAGGCGGACGACGCGGCCGGGCATGGAGGCCTTGAGGGTGACGCGGCCCTCCCCGCCTGCGGCGCGGCGACGCTGGCGCAGGGAGCGGGGATCCTCGACGCGGTAAGCAATGCGCTCGGGGCCCACATGCAACACCGTGTCGGAGGGATGGCCATCGAGGACTACTCGCCAGGACTGACCCGCGATGAGGAGCGACAGGACACCAGGGCGGAGAAGGCAGGCATCGGCCACTACGGGCTCGCCGTCGAGGCGGAGGCGCCAATGGCCATTCGCGCTTGGTTCAATGTCGACCTGCCGCATCCGCCCTTCGATTGCGAGTTGCAGCTTCATGAGGCGCCTCCGGTGGCTTCGCGGCGAGCAGCGGATTTCCAGACGCTCGCGGAAGAAACGGCTCCGGCTATGGTTGCGCCAGCGGCAGGCTTGCTGACCTCAAGGACTGCGGCGGCGGCCATCGCCGGCGCCACGAAGAGGGGCTCCGATCCATCCTCGGACGGCCGGGAGTTGGGCTGCGCGAGGAGCCGATCGAGGTAGCCGGTATCGATACGTGCCGCCCGGAACTCGGGATCCCGAAGGATGCGACGGAACAAGCCCAGGTTGGAGCGGATACCGCCAATGACATATTCGTCCAGGGCACGGAGCAGCCGGGCGATGGCCGTCTCGCGGGTGGGTGCATAGGCGATGAGCTTGGACAGCATGGGATCGTAATCCATGGGAACGACCCAGCCTTCGTAGATGCCGCTGTCTTCGCGAATACCAGGCCCTCCGGGCTGGAGCAGCCGAGTGATGCGGCCCGGCGATGGCATGAAGGCGTTCTCCGGATCTTCAGCATAGACGCGGCATTCGATGGCATGGCCGCGCAACTGCAGGTCGGACTGGATGAACGGCAGGGGCTCACCCTGGGCGATGCGAATCTGCAGATGGACAAGGTCGACGCCGGTGATGAGCTCTGTAACCGGGTGCTCAACCTGAAGGCGGGTATTCATCTCGAGGAAGTAGAAGTTGCGATCTTCGTCGAGGAGGAATTCGATGGTGCCAGCGTTGGTGTACCCGGCGGAAAGGGCCAGACGCACTGCGGCTTCGCCCATGCGACGGCGCAGATCTTCATCGACGACCGCCGAGGGCGCTTCCTCGATCACCTTCTGGTGGCGGCGCTGGACCGAGCACTCGCGTTCGCCAAGGTAGACGCAGTGGCCGTGACCGTCCGCGAGGATCTGAATTTCGATGTGGCGTGGGCGCTCGATGAGCTTCTCAAGGTAGACCTCGCCGGAACCAAAGGCGCGCTCGGCTTCGCTGGAGGCGGTGGCGAAGGCGGCTTCCAGATCCTCGGGGCGATAGACGGCACGCATGCCTTTGCCGCCTCCGCCGGCGGCGGCCTTGAGCATGACCGGATAGCCGACACTGAGCGCCACGTCGTGGGCCTCTTCGGGTGAGGCGAGACCGTGGACACAGCCTGGGGTGCGGGGCATACCCGCTTCGTCAGCTGCCTGGCGGGCACTGGTTTTGGAACCGAGAGCGCGCATGGCAGTCGACGGGGGTCCGATGAAGGTAATGCCGGCTTTTTCGCAGGCTTCGGCAAAGTCTGCGTTCTCGGATAAAAATCCATAGCCCGGATGAATTGCATGGACGCCAGCGCGATGTGCAACGTCGAGGATCAGGTCCGCACGGAGATAGGATTCGACGGCTGGAGCTGGACCAAGGTGGTAGGCCTCGTCGGCCTCGAGCACATGCAGCGCGGCTCGGTCGGCGTCGGAATAGACGGCTACAGAAGCGATGTCCAGCTCGCGGCAGGCGCGTACGATGCGCAGCGCGATTTCACCCCGATTTGCAATGAGAATTTTCTGCAACGCCGGATTCCAGGGTACAGGGTACAGGTTCGAGAGACCGTAGGCGAGCGACAAAACAAAAGCCCCCGCAGGTGCGGGGGCTTTTGCAACTCGGGGCAGAGCGGCTCACTGCATAATCACGCCGCCAGTTGCCTTCTCGTTGGCCTTCTCTTCGTTGGCCTTGCGCGTGCCCATAGCCTTTTCGCGCCACTGATCGGCTTGCGCCAGATCGGCCTTGCGTGCAGCGTCATCTCCGCAGTCAAGGTCGGCCTTACGGCGATACATAAGGTTGAGGTAAGCCATCGCGTCATCGTAGTTTGGACGGAGGTCAACCGACTTCTGCAGATAGCTGAGGCCCTCGGTGACGAGCGGAGTATTCTCCTCCTTCACCTCTTCGCAGAGCTTTTTGGGCATCTTGGGATTGCCCTGCCCATCGTCCTGCATGCCCGCACCCTGCAATGCCTTACCGGCGTTTTTGAATGCGAGGGTCCAGTCGATGACGCCAATGGTATAAGCCGCTTCGGCATCTTTGGAATCAGCCTGCAGAACCTTCATCTGCCACTGCTTGGCGTCATCGAATTTATTGAGATCGAAATTGAGGGCAGCGATCTGTTTCAGGCTGGTCACATCGTCCGGATGTTCGCTGAGCACCTGCTTGAATCCGTTGATGGCCAGATCGGCATTTTTGAGATTCTCCGGCGAGTCCAGCCCAGGGACGACCTGCTGCGCGTAGGCGGTAGCGAGATAGAGGCGGGTCATCGGATAGGTAGGATCGAGGTTCACGGCCCTTTGGAAATGACCGATGGCTTCCTCATACTTCGCCTGCTTATAAGCCTGGACTCCTTTATTAAGCTGATCGCGGGCCTCCAGGCGTTTGCAGCCGGTGCCGGAGGCCACCAATACGATCGTCGCGGCGGCCAGGACCGGTAAACGTGCGATTCGGTTCATTCTATGTCTCTTCTCCTTCAGCTCGCCAGGAGCCTGAAATCAGGCGCAATGTGCGTTCGTCAGTGATTGTAATGCGTTTCGAGGTTTCGGCAAGATGACCGGAGTGCGTAGTTCGCGCTCCGGCACTGTTCAGTTCACATCGCGAGTTGCGGCCTACTGGCCTTCCGCAATCTTCGGGGTGATCAGGCCAATGTGATCCACGCCGACCGAATGGCCAATGTCGATGACTTCGGCGACCGACTGGAAGTTCAGATTCGGGTCACCCTTGACGAACATGACCTTCTCGGCCCGGGTGGAGTAAATCGCATCGAGCCGATTCTGGAGGTCGGTTTTGGCCACATCGGTCTCGTTGATCTTATAGCTGGGCACGCCACCAGCACTGCCCAAAATCTGCACCACAATAGTGCGATCGTTGGGCTGCTGCTGATTGGGGTTTTTGGGGGGTTGCGGGACGAGTGCATCCAGCCCATGAGGCGTAACCGGCACAATGACCATGAAGATGATCAGCAGCACCAGCAGCACGTCGATGAGCGGTGTTACGTTGGGCTCGGCATTCAGGGCGCCGCCGCCACCTACGCTCATTGCCATATTTCAGATCCTCGTTTCTTCCGCCGCGTGCCGCGGACTATTCGCCATGCGTAGCCGGAGCCCTGGTGGCGGGCGGCGGCGTGCGCTGTTCGGTTAACATGCCGATTTCCTCAACACCTGCTGTGCGGACGGCATCGATCGCATCCATAACGGTGCCGTAATGAGCGCGGGCGTCAGCACGGAAATAGACAATCTTGCTGGTCTTGTTTTCAAGGTCGTCACGAACCTGAGAACCAAGCGTGGACAGGGTGGTCTGGTTTTGACCGAGATAGACTCTGCTGTCGCGGGTGATGGCCACAACAACGGAATCCTCTTTGTTGGCGTCGTCCATGGGAGTCGCGGTTGTGGAGTTCGCCAGATCGACGGTCACCTTGTTCTGGAGCATGGGGGTAATGACCATGAAGATGATCAAAAGCACCAGCATGACGTCCACCATGGGGGTGACGTTGATATTGGCGTTAACCTTGGCTCCTTCATTTCTTTTTGCCAGTGCCATTTCTTCTATACTCCGTCGGTCGGATTTCTCGTGGGAATCGCGACAATCAGGCGCCGGGAGTCAGGCTAAGAGCCTGGCTCCCGGCCAGGAGATTCCCGCTCTTCTTGCACCCGGAGCGCTCGCAGCGAGCACACCGGGGCCCTGCAAGTTCCACTGCGACTACCGCCGATTGCTCTGCTTGATGAAGTAATCGATCAGTTCGCTGGAGGAGTTATCCATCTCGACGTCGAAGGCTTCAACGCGGTTGGTGAAGTAGTTGAAGAGCCACACCGCCGGGATGGCCACAAACAAGCCGAAGGCGGTGGTCACCAGGGCTTCAGAAATACCGCTGGCGACGGCTCCGATACCAGGGGTCTTCTGAGTAGCAATTTCCTGGAAGGCCTTCAGAATGCCGGCGACGGTTCCGAAGAGTCCGACGAAAGGCGCGGTGGATCCGATGGTGGCGAGGCTGCCAAGTCCCCTCTTCAGCTTCGCGTGGACGATGGCCTCGGCACGCTCCAGAGCGCGCTTGGAGGACTCAATCTGCTCGACGCTGACCGCGCCACCGCTGCCATAGTTGCGGAACTCCTGCAGACCGGCAGTAACGACTTCCGCGAGGTGGGACTTCTTGTTGCGATCCGCCACCTTCACGGCTTCATCGAGCTTGCCTTCCTTCAGAGCGCCAGCGACGCGCGGAGCGAACTCGCGGGACTGCTTGCGGGCGGCGTTGAAATAGAGCCAGCGATCGATCATGACGGCCAGGGACCAGATCGACATGATGAAGAGCACGAACACAACGCCACGGGCGAGCCAGCCCATGTTGTTCCAGAGATCGATGGGGCTGAAGCCGACGGTCTGGCCCTCCTGGAAAAAGCCGAGAGCCGCCGGGTTTGCAACGAGATGATGGATCTGAGCGAGAATCACTTGAATCTTTCCTCCTGAGGCAATGCTGCGATAGATGCCAAGAAGCGGTGACAGATTACCTCCGCGCGAGAGAAAAACGGGAGGCCGGAAAAAGCGTCTACAGGAATCGCCCGCAGCAGGCGCGCGGCCTGCTCGGGGTACGGTAATCAGATTAGCTGCCGAGGCTGAAGACCACGTTCACCTGAGTCTCCACCTCGACCGGTTCGCCGTTCAGCAGGTACGGTTTATACCTCCAGCTACGCACCGCCTCCATGGCGGCCGCCTGCAACATGGGGGGACCGCCGATGACGTGCAAGTTTTCGATCGTTCCATTCTTTGAAATCGTTGCCTGCAGAACGACAGTACCCTGAATTCTTGCCGCTTTGGCGATAGCGGGGTACTGGGGCATCTCGCCGCCGATGCGGTTGCCCTGCATCACGCCGGACGACACGGTGACCTTCTTAGGTGCTGCCTGCTTGACGACCGGCGCCGGGCCCGTGCCAAGGCCGCCAAGGACGCCGCCCATGACGCCACCCGCGGAGCCGCCCATCCCTTCCATGCCGGCGACGCCGGTCGACGGAGGCGCCGCCTCTTCCTTCACCATCTTGATTTCCTTGGGGATCTTGGTAGGCGCAGTGAGCTGATTGTTCAGCATCTCCGAGACTACGCGCTGGACATGCACAACCTGCGGCGGCGGAGGGGGTGGAGGCGGAGGCGGAGGCGGTGGCGCGACCAGCAGGGTAGCCATCATCGCCTTGGGGAGCGCCTCAGGATAGATGAGCGGGTAGAGAATCAACGCGGCGAGTACGGAACCATTCAGGATGAGACCGACAATGGTGTAGTACTTGCTCTTCGTTTTGATCTGGTGTCCCGACTCAAGCAGGATGTCTTCGAACATTGCCATGGCCGACCTCGGAGCTTTCAGTAGTTGTCACCGGTATAGACACCGCGAGCACCCTGTTTTGTTCCCGGCGATGCTGGCAAAGAACCGGAGCTGCCAATAGGGAACCCGGCGGAATTTAGTCGCGGCATCCTGGGCCGAAATCGCCGGTTCACGTTCTATACCACAATTCGAGCAGGGCCTGCAGGCGATCAGGCCCCAAAAGATCGATTTTTCCTCCCTGCCGGTAATCCCCTGGCGCAGCAACTTCGGTTAGACCCGGGCCTTTTTGGCAGCGGGCAGGGATGCGGCGCGGCCGCGGCGGGCCCGCCATTCCTGATAAGCCACCAGCATCGGCGCGGCAACAGCAATCGAGGAGTAGGTGCCGATCAGAATGCCGATGACCAGGGCAAAGGAGAAGCCGCGCAGGACTTCGCCTCCGAAAACATACAGGGAGAGCACGGTAAGGAAAGTGAGGCCGGACGTAAGGACGGTCCGGCTCAGGGTCTGATTGATGCTGCGATTGACCAGATCGGGGAGCGGCTCGCGCCGGCTGAGGCGGAGATTCTCGCGGATACGGTCGAAGACGACGATGGTGTCGTTCATCGAGTAACCGATGAGGGTCAGGATCGCGGCGATCACTGTCAGCGAGATCTCTGTGTCCCTGAGACTGAAGGCGCCGACGGTGATGAGAGTATCGTGAAAGACCGCCACGACAGCCGCCACGCCGTAGATCAGTTCAAATCGGAACCAGAGATAAATGAGCATGCCGGCCAGCGAGTAAAGCGTGGCCATCAGAGCCTGCTTCTGCAACTGTTTGCCTACCTGTGCGCCGACGACCTCGACGCTGCGCACGGAAAAGCCGGAGACATAGGCGTTCTGCTGGAGGGCGCTGAAAACCGCGGGATCCACTACTCCGCGGAGGTTGTCCACAGAGGCAACGAGGCCGCTGTGCTGGTCGTCGCGGTAGCCGAGGACGGCGTTTGCCTGTGTCTGGTAGCGCGTCTGACCCTCGGGGGTGTCACCGAGATGCTCGGGGTCCTTCTGCTCGAGCCATGACGTGAGAGCTCCGCGGCTCACGTTATCCAGATCCAGCTTCCCTTCGTTCTGAGCGCTGGCTGAAACATAATTCTGGCTCAGGGTGCGCACGATGGTGGCGCGTCCCTGGTCGAGGGCGGACTCGCTCGTCTGACCCCGGGAAAGCGTCACCAGCACTTCGTTGTTGGTGACAGGGCCAAAGCTGGTGATGCGCGGATCTTTGAGCCCGGCCTTGTTGGCGGCGGATCGAATCCGGTCCAAATCCGGCTTCTCGGCGAACTTCACACGCACGACGGTGCCGCCTTTGAAGTCGATGTCGAGAGGGAGGCCATGCCAGAAAAAGAGAGAAAGCACGCCTGCAATGCTGAAGACCAGAGAGAAGCCCAGGAAGTACCACTTCTTTCCCAGCCAGTCGATTTTTGGGTTATGAAACAGTTCCACGAAAATCCGCCTGTTTAGATAGAGATCGGTTCGCCATGCAGTTTGTGGCTGAGGTGAGTGTCGAAGATGACGCGAGAGACAAAGACCGCCGTAAACAGATTGGCGAGCAGACCAAAGGTGAGCGTCACGGCAAATCCCTTCACCGGACCAGTACCGAAGATGAAGAGGATTGCCGCGGAAACGATCGTGGTCACGTGGGTGTCGAGAATGGTCGTCCAGGCGTGGCCGAAACCCTGATCGACGGCGGCTGCCGGTGATTTACCGGCGCGCAATTCCTCACGGATGCGCTCAAAGATGAGCACGTTGGAGTCGACGCCCATACCAATGGTGAGGATGACCCCGGCGATGCCGGGCAGCGTCAACACAGCGTGACTGAAGCCCATGAACCCCAGCAGAATCACGAGGTTCAGGAACAGCGCCAGATCGGCGTTGATGCCCGCGCCCTTGTAGTAGACAAGCATGAAGATCATGACCGCCAACATGCCGACGATGGAGGCGACGACGCCCTGATGGATGGAGTCGGCGCCGAGTGACGGCCCCACCGTAGTTTCCTGAAGGTAATGGATCGAAGCCGGCAGGGCGCCAGTGCGGAGGAGCATGGATAAATCCTTCACGCGCTGGTCGGTAATGCCGCCGCCCGAGATATTTCCCTGATCGCGGATCTGGCTCTTGATGACGGCGACTTCCTGGACCCGGTTGTCCAGCACGATGGCCATATCCTTGCCGATGTTGGCCTGTGTCCACGTAGCGAACTTGTCGCCGGCGGCGCTGGTCAGATAGAAGTCCACCTCGGGCTCGTTGGTATTCGGATTATGGCCGGGCTGGGCATCGCGGATATCCGTGCCGCCCCAGATAGGAACCTTTTTCAGCTCGTACCAGTCTCCGCCACTGTTGGTGCTGGCCGCGCCGGGCACGCTGGGCAACAACTCGGAATCTGGCGGCACATAACCGCCGATGGCCTGGAGAGCGGTCTGCTTGTCCGGCCACGGGCCGCCCGTGACTTCATGCGCCTCAAGACGAGCCGTGGACTGGATGACGTCCCTGACTCGCGCAAAGTCATCAATACCCGGCAGCTCGACGAGAATCTGATAACTGCCCAGCTGATAGGGCTCGACCACCGGCTCGGTAACACCGAGGGAGTTGACGCGATTCTGGATGACCTCGATCGCCTGGTCGAGCGAGCGCTGCTTCAGCTCGGTTTCGGCGCTCGGCTTCATCGTCAGAGTGAAGTTGTTGTTGAGGCCGGAAGCGATATCGAAGCGGCTGCCGTAGCGTGAATCGAGCAGTGAACGCACGTCGCCGGAGTGGTCGGCGGATACGCCGGAAATCTGGATGAAATCGACGCGGTTGGCGTCAGGCTTGGAGACCGTGGCTCCGCTGATCCCGTTCTGCTGGAGATCGCTCTGGATGCTGGCCACATCGCTGTCGGTTTCCGAACTCACCGCCTCATCCACCATGACCTGAAGAATGAGGTGCGTGCCGCCCTTGAGGTCGAGACCAAGATGGATATTTTGGAGCACCGCCTGCTTCAGCGCGGTGCCGCTGACGCCATGAGGCAGGCCGAAGATGCCGTAGACAAAGACAATCAGGATGGCAATGATGCCGATGGTTTTGGTTCTGAGATTCTTCTGCATGGGAATTTCTACTTCGCTTCGTCCTGAGTAACGGAGGCGATGGCGCTTTTGGCCACTTCGATCCGGAGGTTATCGGGGGCAACACGAAGCTGAATCGCGTCGTCCTTGATGGTGAGGATGATGCCGCGGATGCCGCCGGTGGTGGTGACGCGGTCGCCGGGCTTCAGATTACCAAGCATGTCCTGCCATTTCTTCTGCCGGTTCTGCTGCGGCCGGATCAGCAGGAAATAGAAGACCACGATGATGAGCAGAAAAGGCAGGAAGGACGCGAGTCCGGAGGGCATGGCGAAAGGCGCAGCAAAAGCGATGAATGTCAACGCAGGTCCTTCTGGCCGGGACGGAAAAAGGACCGTCGGCGGCGCAAGACGTAATCATTTTCCACGGAAGAGTCCACAGGAGCGCTTGTCATCGGCGGCAAGCTCGGGCCCGGGACCTGAATACCTGGAAACGGCTCCCCGCCGGTGCGCACACATGGCCTGTACCTGATGGGAAGCCTGACTCATAGAATCGCGTACGCCGGGGGGAGTGTCAAGGAAAAGGGGCCCTGCTCAGGGCCCGGCCGTGCTGTTTTCGCCGGATTTTTTGGGGTTGCCGTGCCAATTTTCGGACGCGCCGCGTTCAGCCAAGCGCCCGTCGGGTTTCCACACCGTTGATGCCGGACTGCGACATACACTAAGGTCTTTGCGGATCTTCACCGCCGGGAGGAATGAGGAGGATGGCCATGGCGCCACCGGAACGGGGACAGCCGGGACGGATCGAAGTGATTACCGGACCGATGTTTTCCGGCAAGTCGGAGGAACTGATCCGGCGCCTGAAGAGGGCGCAGATTGCAAAACGGCGCGTGGCCTGCTTCAAGCCGGACCTCGATGTGCGTTATCACCGGACGGCCATCGCCTCGCACAGCGCCCAGACGCTGGATGCACTGACCGTCGCCAACATCGAGGAAATGAAGGCAGTGCTGATGCCGATGATCGATGCTGTGGAGGTGGTGGGTGTGGACGAGGCGCAGTTCTTTGACCCGAGCCTGGTGGGGCTGGCCAATGAACTGGTGCATCTCGGGAAACGGGTTGTGCTCGCCGGCCTGGATACGAGCTTTACCGGCGAGCCATTCGCGCCGGTTCCGGAGCTGATGGCCATCGCCGACGAGGTTACGAAGCTTTCAGCGGTGTGTATGCAGTGTGGAGCTCCAGCCATCCACACTCAGCGTCTGGGCAGTAACCAGTCGCTGGTGCTGGTTGGTGCGGCTGGCGTGTATGAAGCGCGCTGCCGGGCGTGTTTCCGGCCGTGGGTTGACGAACACGCCACCGAACAGCTGGAGCTACCGGTAGCGGTGGGCGATCACGCGTGAGTTCGGCAGGCCCGGATTTTCCGAGCCATGCCGGAGTTATGCGGGGGGCTGCGCGGTGGCCGACTGCTGGGTACCGGACAGGCTGTGAATGTAAATGACGAGGTTCCAGATCTCGTCCGGCTTGGCGCGGTCGCCTTCCGAAGGCATCTGTCCCTTGCCATTCTGGATGATGTAAAAGATCTCACCGTCACTCAGATTCTTCAGCGAGTTGGCATCGCGATAGTCGCGCATGGTGAGCTTTTGCTCAGTGGCGACGTCGCCCTTCCCATCCCCGTTGTCGCCGTGGCACATGGCGCAGTCCCATCCATACACTTTCTTGGCACGCGCCTGCGATTCCGGCGTGGCTTTCACCGGATTCGTCTTGCCGACGTACTCGGCGGGAACCTTGAACTGGCTTTGTCCAGCGGCGGGAGCGGCTGGGGCGGGCGTGGCCTGCTGAAAGAGAGCCGGTGTGCCGATCAGGAATAACACCGGGACCATCAGAAAAGGCTTCAACATAGCAGCCTCCTGATACTGCTCTAAGAGGAATCCCGGCTACACTGTACGCCTGCTGGAGTGTTTCGAAACAGGAATTTTTTCCAACTGCAGGTATTAACGTAATCGTGTAAATCGAGACCTGCTGTTTGGCCGGCTGGATGAGTCGGCTGAGTGCCGCGCATCGCAAGCACATCTCCAGTCGCCAAAGATGGTCCTCGTACAATCACGAAAGTGTCTCTGACCTTCGCAATTCATTCCACCCGTGGTTCGGCACGGCGCGCGACCATGATTTTGCCTCATGGCGCCGTCGAGACGCCGGTATTTATGCCGGTGGGGACGGCCGGATCGGTGAAGGCGATTCCGCAGCACCTGCTCGAGGAACTGGATGTCCGGATTCTGCTCGGCAACACCTACCACCTTTATCTCAGGCCAGGGCACGAGGCGATCCGGCACATGGGCGGCCTGCACCGGTTTATGAGCTGGGAACGCGCCATCCTGACGGATTCCGGCGGATTCCAGGTCTTCAGCCTCAACGAACTGCGCAAAGTCACCGAGGACGGCGTTGCTTTCCGTTCGCATATCGACGGCTCATCGCATTTCTTTTCTCCTGAACATTCCATGGACGTGCAGATTGCGCTGGGATCGGACATCGCCATGGCTTTTGACGAGTGCACGGAGTATCCGGCGGACTATGCGCGGGCGCGCGAGTCGCTGGCGATGACGCTGCGCTGGGCGCGGCGCAGCCAGGATCATTTCGAAGGACACAAACACGAGGTGCCGTGGACACCAGCAACAGCAGAGGGCTCGGAGCACAGTTCGCGGCAGAGCCGCTTCGCCGGCAAGGTACCGAGCCTCTTTGGCATTGTGCAGGGCGGCATGTATCCGGATTTGCGGCGCGAGTGCGCGGAGCGTCTGGTGGAAATGGACTTTCCCGGCTATGCCATCGGCGGCCTCAGCGTGGGTGAACCGCGCGAGCTGACCCGGGAGATGATCGCGGCCACGCTGCCATTGCTGCCGGCGGACAAGCCTCGGTACGTGATGGGCGTCGGCTATCCGGATGAGATCGCCGAGTACGCGCGCATGGGTGTGGACATGATGGATTGCGTGCTGCCCACGCGGGCGGCTCGGCACGGCCTCCTGTTTACCTCCGAAGGGCGGCTGAATATCAAGAACCGGCAGTATGCGGAAGACCAGAATCCGGCCGATCCGAACTGCGGATGCATGGTCTGCCGCCGCTACAGCAGGGCTTACCTGCGGCACTTAATGACCGCACAGGAACCGCTGGCCAGCGTGCTCAATACGCTGCACAACCTGTCGTTCTATCTGGAAATCATGCGGAAGGTGCGAGACGAGATCGCCGCCGACAGCACGGTTCAGGAAACCGGCCGCGCCGTATAGCGGTCGAGGCCGGCGCGCGCGGCATGCTCCGCGATGGCCGCATTTATCTCCAGAGCAAGGGAGAGCACGGCCCGGCCATCGGCTCCTGAGACCCGCGGGGTGGTGCGGGTGCGCACGCAATGAAGAAAAGCCTCGATCTCGAGGCGCAACGGCTCACCCGGCTGCACGGCGGGCTTGTCGACGCGCAGACCGGGCACACCAGCACGCGGCAGCGCTGCTGCGGTGAGCAGCGCACTCGGATCGGCCTGCGCGGCTCCGGAAACATCGATCACCAGCAAGTCCTGGCGCGCATAGTCGATCGAAACATACTGATGCGGCTGGAAGAAGCGCAGCTTACGGACGCGCTCGGTGCTGACCCGGCTGGCGGTAAAGTTCGCAACGCAGCCTGACTCGAATTCCACGCGAACGTTGGCGATATCGACTCTTGAAGAGAGAATGGGCAGGCCGACCGCGTGGAGGGAGCGGACCGGGGACCGCACCAGGCTGAGAACGATGTCGAGATCATGCACCATCAGGTCGAGCACTACGTCGACATCGAGCGAACGATGGCTGAAGATGCTGAGCCGGTGCGCCTCGAAAAACATCGGCGTATTCAGGATCGTCTCGCTCGCCGTTACTGCCGGATTGAACCGTTCGAGATGCCCAGCCTGCAGGATGCGTTGATGGACGCGAGCCAGCTCCACCAGACGATCGGCCTCTTCCACGGTGGTGGCAAGTGGCTTTTCCACCAGAACATCGATACCGGCGGCCAGCAGCGCTTCCGCAACTTCCGCATGCGCTGAGGTAGGGACGCACACCGAAGCAGCGTCGAAGGCAATCTGGCCATGCTCGCGCGCCGCCAGGCACTCCGCAGTCGAAGGAAAAACCGGCAATGTGTATTCGCCCTGGGCAGCGGCAGCTCGGGCAGAATCGGCCTCAACGACAGCGGCGAGGCGGACCGGCGCACCCTGCCGCTCCAGTTCTCGATAGACACGAAGATGGTTGCGGCCGAAGGTGCCGGCACCGCAGACAACAACGCCGGGATAGGGCTGGCTGGACATGAGTCTGGAAGTGGCCTCACATCTGGGTATGGGATTTTAGGAAGGCAGCATGAGCGCCGCTTCGCGGGCAACGGATCACATGCATTTCGCGACCTCAGCACCTCAGGGGTGTGAGACGAGATCTACGCGGACTTGCCTTCCACAGTGCGCAGGCAGCGGGCGTACAACTCAAGCAGTTGCGTGACCTGATCTTCGGGTTTGGGCGCGCCGCTGGCAACAAATCCGGTGGAAGGGGTGCTGGCCCGTCCGATCCCGGCGGTGCCAGCCACGAACTTCAGCAGATCGAGCGCGATATCTTCATTGCGCCGCGTGCCATTGGCTGTGGGGGGAATCTGGTCCATGGGGAAAAAACCTCTCAGGCCGATGCTACCAAAGCCCTCTGCGGTCCATCATCCCACGCTCAGACCTCGGAGATACACAGGCAGATCCGGCCAATGACGAAGTCCGAGGGAGTCTCGCTGGACGTCAGCTCGAGCAGATCAACGGGATACTCGAGAGCGCGCGGACGCAGCACCAGCCGGCTGGCGTCGAAGGCAACATGCCGGAAGAGCAGTTGCGTGCCGGAGCGTACGGCGTAGAGGTTGGGATGCGGCGGCTTAAACAAGGCGAGAGAGTTGTAGTGACGGTCAATGACAACGATGGATCCAGGACGCAGCAGGGGATCCATGGGGAGGGCCTGCTGAGCCGAAATGCGAACGCCCACGAAGCGCTCCCAACTGCGGCGGCTGACGGCACGTCGTGCCGGGAAGCCAGCGAGCCACCCCGCCGGCAGCCGCAGGGAGTCGATCACCGCGCGCGGTGGAACTACGGGCGCATTCATGGCAGTAGCGGACGAGACGATGGGAACGATGTCCATGGATTGTTGGTCCATCCCTTCCGGAGGAGAAAGATCTGAGGAACCGGAGGAGGCTAAATCTTCGACGCTGATCGCCTGAGCCAGCAGGATGCGATCGAGGGCCGGCAGGCTCAGGCGGCGGCGTTGATGCAGGAAGTTGGAAATGTGGGCCTGGGCGAGTCCTGTTTGCCGCGCGAGAAGAGAAGGGCTGAGAACTCCCTGATCGATGCGGCGCCACGTCTCCATGCGTAGTCGCTCGTGTAAATCGTTGAATTTCATCTGTAGGAAGTTTTCACCAGGCTATAGAGCCATTACCTCGGCGTTTGCAGATTGAATCGCGATATCGGCGGTTGCCGAAGAGTTGCAAAGAACTTCAGTAATCAGTTAGGCAGAAACGCAGGAATGGGTACGGGCGTATTTTGACGGCCCATTTTTCTCGCATTAGTGTCGGCTTACTTTCGCCAGACAGACATACTACTTTCGCTGAAACTGAAGCACCGCCGGTTACCTGATGAAAGTGGAGAGGTATGTCAGTGGGGAAACCTGCAGCACGATGCGCGAACCAGGCCTAATCCGACTAACGAACCACTGAAGGATGCGGGCACCACAGAGTGCCAGAATCCTCCCCTCCCCCCGGCCGCGAGGGCCAGATACTCACGGCTGGTCAGCAACCTGGAGAATCAATGCTCTACTTACGAATCTGCCTCAAGATTTGCGAAGGGTGCGGCGGACTTTGGTACCGCGCCCTGGACTCTCAGGTAGTCTATTGCCCATCCTGCGCGAAGAGATTCAGGTCTCTTCCGCCAGCGGGACGAAATCGTCGCCCAGGACGGCGCGGACGCCCCTGCCGTTCTGTTTGCGGGGGTGCCGCATGAGCGCTGCGCATGCCCTGCCCTGGGTACTGCCAGAGATAGCCGCGGTCGCCGACGCTTCCCTGCCGGTTGCGCGGCCCAGACCTCTGGAGGGGTTCGCGTTTTACCGGAAGCACGTAGTGGGTCTGCTTCGGCGTTACCTGCAGATTTCTATGGAGGTGGGCCGTACCCCCTGCGTCCTCGGAACGATGGTTTTTCGAGGCCGGGTCTCGAGCTACCGCATGCAAACTTTCGAAGATCGCGTGATTTTTATCTTCGATGTGGAGAAGTGCCTGAAGCAACTGGATCGTATCTCGCAGGAAGTGATCGCTCATATGATCCTCGAGGATTACACGTCCTTCGAAACGGCTGCGCTCACCGGTGAAAGCGTGCGCTCGGTGGCACGCATCTATGGTGCTGCGCTCGATCGGCTGACCCGGTTGTTTCTCGAATATCGGCTTCTGGACCCAAATACGTAAAACTGTCAAGAGGAGAGGCGCGAAACCAAAGTCACGGCGCCTGAAAATAAAGGGGTTACGAGCCAAGGAGGTCAAAGAAATTTGGCAGTTTAATTCTCTCGGATTGGTATTCTGAACTTATAGAGTGAGTGAAAAAGAGGGGACACCCCATGCGGTGTCCCCTTTCCTTTTGGACCGAGGCCAACAGCGCTGTGACAGACGGCCTCGCGAGAGATGCGGATTCCGGAAATGAGGAATATGCCGAAGACAGACAGCGAAGGGCGGAAGAGCGCCGGCGGCCGGATTTTAGCGGCTGCGCTGGGAATGCTTGCCCTGGCAGTGGCCGTGGCGCCACCACGCGCCGCGGCGCAGATCAGTACGACCACCGTGGAGGGGACGATTTATCGCGCCGACGGGACAGCGGCGAGCGGAACGCTGCTGGTGAGCTGGTCCGCCTTCACCACGCCGCAGAATCAGGCGGTGGCGGGAGGCAGCCTGAGCACTACGATCGGGGCCGATGGATTCGTCAGCCTGAATCTGACGCCGAATGCCGGCGCGCTGCCCGGCGGCAGCTACTACACAGCCGTGTATCACCTGAATGACGGCACGGTGAATAAGGAATATTGGGTGGTGCCGGCGTCGGGAACGGCGTCGGTGGCCTCCGTGCGGGCACAGCTGCAGCCTTCGACGGTGGCGGTGCAGACGGTCACACCGGCGTATGTCAGCAGCGCGGTGGCATCGATCAGCTCGTCGTATTTGCCGCTGGCGGGCGGGTCGCTCAGTGGGCCTCTGAATCTGAATGCAGACCCCAGTGCTCCGGCTCAGGCAGCCACCAAACATTACGCGGATCAGATTGCGGCGGCAAGCCTGCCACTCTCGGGCGGGAACGTGGCCGGCACAGTATCGACCCAGGCCAGCCAGAACAAGCAGCCGCGTGTGGATGTTACTCATCCCGATTTCGGGACAGCGGCCAACTGCGCGAATGCCGCTGATCCGACGGGGAACAGCGATTCGACCTGCGCCATCAATGCCGCCATTACGTTTCTGCTGAGCCAGAAGAACAGCGGCCAATACCCCGCGCTCTATATACCAAGGGGGACCTTCAAGGTAAACGGAACGATCCGGGTTCCCACTTTCGTCAACATCATTGGCGATGGCCCGCAGTCAAGCATCCTGCAGGAAACAAATGCCACAGCGAATCTGCTTACCTTCGCGCCGTTCCCCGGTTATTCCAACAATGCGTACAGCTTCAGTGGCTCCATACGGGACCTGGAATTAGAGGGCAACGGGCACAACACCGCCGGCACGCTGCTTGAGTTGCAGGGCGGAGCGGTATCGCTGAACAACATCCTGCTCTATAACCACGGCGGACGAGGTATCGTCGGTTATGAAAACAGCGAGACAACCAAAATATGGAACCTGCAGGTGCAGCAGGTTCGGTGGCCGCTGGTAATCGGCGCTTACGAATACCGGATTAATGGCATCGCCATCAGGAACCCGGGGCAGGATGCCTCCGGTTACTGCTGGAATGTGAACTGTGTCAATGGAGTTTTTCCGGGGCCGCTGCCCTCCTCGAACTATTCGCTGATCTCGGCCTCCGGCAACGGGACGACGCAGAAATACGTGTTCAACGGCAACGGAGGGGTATCCCCACTGGCGCCGGGGAACTACCTCTATACCAGCGGGATTAGCGGGACGACTGCACTTAA
>Ga0335072_10000256_pt1 | contig 113866 bp, 90 predicted proteins | sample Lox_Sample_21_FD_206725 | JGI IMG/M metagenome (GOLD analysis project Ga0335072, IMG submission 206725) | Soil microbial communities from Loxahatchee National Wildlife Refuge, Florida, United States - Lox_Sample_2.1 | ecosystem: Environmental > Terrestrial > Soil > Wetlands | place: USA...
GTTGAGTTGAGACGCGACGCGCCGGACCGCCGCGGAAAGCGTTTCCAGGTGAAGCTGGCAAGCGGGACACGACTCAAGATGCGCTTTGACGGCCGAAATTTCGGCGGGATCGAGTTCGCTATCAAGGTAGGCGCGCAAGGTGCTTTCCGTGGGGCAATTCATACGACCTCCTAATCCTTTTCTCCAAAAAGTTCCAAATAGCATTTTTCGAAGCCAGCTTCCGCGCGGATCAGAAGAGTGCCCACAGAAGCGGCGGAGACTTCGAGATGAGACGCGATTTCCTTGTAGGAATAGCCGGAAACGCGAAGCAGCAGAATCTGTGCCCATTCCGGTCTGAGTTTCGAGAGGGCGAGGCGCACACGCTGCTGCGTTTCGGCGCGGAGCACGCGTTGCAGCCCGTTTTCGGGTTGTGTCGAAGAGGAGACGGCTTGCGAAGCTGCCTGCGCGACTAGGGTATGGCGACTGCGGGCGCGCAGATCGTCGATGCCGAGATTCATGGCGGTGCGATAGAGCCAGCCCGGGACGTTGGCCCGGACGGACGGCGGAAGCGCGGTATTGTGCAGCCTGAGGAACGCCTCATTGGCAATTTCTTCGGCGCGACCGGAGTCGCCCAACATGCGCCGCAACAGGCCAACGAGCCGAGGATAGGTGGAGAGGAACAACTCCTCGAAGGCTTGCGGCGAGAGCTTGCGCGGGGTGTCCGCGGCAGAAGCGGCCACGGGTGACAGCGTGTTCGAGAGTGGGTCCATCACACCTTCCAGCACGGTTGCATTCCCCCTGCGAATCTGCAAGAGAAACGAGCAAGGAAGGGAGAATGTGACAGCGGAAGGCGTTGACGGGGGAGGGGATAGCACGTAAACTCGTGCTGCACGAGGATGCGTGCTATTGATGGCTAGAAAAACGAACATTACTTTAAAGCTGGATGCGGAGCTATTGCAGCGCGTCAAGGTGCTGGCGGCGCAGCGGGGCACGTCGGTCAGCGCCTTGTTGACGAATCAGTTGGAGAAATTTGTCCAGTCCGACGATGCCTATGAGCAAGCACATAAAGCCGCGATCAAGCTAATGAAGGAGAGCACGGCGCTGGGATTCAAGAAGCCCAGGTCGCGCGACGAGCTCCATGAGCGGTGAAGCGTTCGTCGACACCAACGTACTGGTGTATGCCTATGACCGGCGAAGTGGGGAAAAAACTGCGCGTGCGCAGAAACTTTTGGCGGAACTGTGGCAGGGAAAACGAGGAGCGATCAGCACACAAGTGTTGCAGGAGTTTTGCATTTATGCGCGCCGGAAATTCGCTGTGCCCATGCTGCTGGAACAGGTGCAGCAGGTTGTGCAACTCTACCGCGAATGGCATGTGGTGGTGAACACGACGCAATCGATCCTGAGGGCCTTGGAACTGGAGAAGAGGTATTCGCTGTCGTTCTGGGACGCGATGATTGTGCAGGCGGCGCAGAGCGCCGGTTGCGAGATTTTATATTCAGAGGATTTATCGCACGGGCAAGAATACGATGGAGTGTTGGTGGTGAATCCCTTTACCGCGTGAAGTGCGAGGGAGTTGTAGAAAAACTGGAAAAGTAATTTGTGGCGGGCACCTCGCGCCTTGTGTTGAAGCTTATGCCTACAGAGGCCCGTTCATTGGCAGATGCTTATGTTGCACTTCTATGCGAGAAATTGCCAGACTCTGACCGCCATAGACTAAAGTCTGTGCTACAGGGCGGAAATTCCTAGAAAAATCTAACGGCGTAAAGAGGCGAGCGGCGGTGCCGATAAAGAAGTGTTGGGCGAAAAGTGTTTATTCGCCTGCAAGGCGGCCGTGTGATTACTTTGGCGCTGTTGGCAGCTTTGGCGTTCCCTCCGCAGCAAAACAATCCGAAAGCTGAAACGAAGGAACCGGTCGCGCCAGAACAAGTACTGGCGTGGCAACTGGAAGGACTGACCCAGGAAGAAATCCAGGAGGAAGTGAAAGCGCATGGGCTTACAGAATGCGCGGAAGCAGCGCTGTTGAGCGCGTTGGCGGCGGTTAGGACCGATGCGCAGACGGTGGAGCTGGTGCGGCATACCAAAGCGCCCTGCAAACTTTTGAAGCTGGATTTGCGACTGCCGAAGCCGACCGATTATTTGTATGAAATGGCCGGGGCGATGTTATGGAACAACTGGCCGCACGCGCTGCAAACGATGCAGATGGAGGTCAGCAACCAGCCGCAGAATCCGGACGTGCGGCTGATTTATGCGCACATCCTCAGAATGAGCGGGAATTTTATTCTGGCTTATGAGCAGGCCACCGCTGCGGAGCAACTGAATCCAGGTTCGCCGTACCCACATGCAGAGCGATCGACCATCTGCTACCACGCCAGTTTGACGGAGTGCGCGATACACGAGGCGCTGCGTTTCCAGGAAATGCGGGGGGAAGACGCTTCCGCGTACATCATTCTGGGGCACGCGCGGGAATTGCAAGGACACGATGACGAGGCGATGGAAGCCTACACGCAGGCGAAGAAGTTGCACGCCGGGTATGCGGAGATTGATGCGGGATTGGGACGCGTCTACGGGCGGACAGGTGAGTTCGAGAAGGCGGTGGCGAGTTTCGATGAAGCCATCCGGTTAGACAAGTGGGAGGCCAACAACTATTGCGAACTGGCGCAATTGTATGAGGCGGAAGGCTACGCGGGAAAAGCCGTCGAACGATTGAAGGAAGCGCAGGAACTAGAGCCAAAGAATACGCAGATCGCGATGGCATTGGGCAATGCGTATCTGGTCGGGAAACGGTATGTGGAAGCGGCGCAAGTGTATCAGGAATTGTTAGAGACGGCACCGGCGATGGAGAGCGCACGGCTGCAACTGGCAAAGGCGCTACGTGGGATGGGACGCCAGGCTGAGGCGGAAGCGCTGTTCACGGAGCCGGGCCTGGAAGCACCGGGTGGCAGAGAGCATTGAGAGGCATCGCAAAGAGCCGGCAATTCCTCCGGGGCGAAGCCCAATGGATTGCCAAGGATTTATGTCGGAGCTAAACGCTCCGACCCCCGGTGGCAGGCACATCCCAACAAGCTAAAACGGCGACCGGAACGCGGGTAGTGGTGCGAATCGGCGCTTTACGGACGTAGGAAAAACGGGCAATCTGGAACCCGCCTGCGTTGTTTGGGGCGAGGATATCCATGAAGGCCTACTACCGCCACGTTGTATTTTTTGTTTTTTGTGTTGTGCTTTTTTCTTTGGCTACGAGCGCAAAGGATCAGGGCACACTCGCGCTTGTGGGAGGCACGGTGTACGCGTCGCCGAACGCGGAGGCGGTGCGCGATGCGGTGGTGTTGGTGGCGGATGGCCGCATTGCTGCGGTTGGAAAACGCGGGGAAGTGAAAATCCCGAAGGGCGCGCAGGTCATCGATTGCGCCGGGAAGACGATTGTCGCCGGATTCTGGAACAGTCACGTACATTTCATAGAGACCTTCTGGAGCAATGCAGAGAGCGGGCCTGCGGCCGATCTGGAAAAGCAGATGCAGGAGATGCTGACCCGCTGGGGCTTTACCACTGTGTGGGATCTAGGTTCGGATCCGGGGAGTTCCTTTGCATTGCGGCGACGGGTGGAGTCCGGAGAAGTGCCGGGGCCGAAGATCTTCTTAGCTGGCGATATTTTCCCCAAGAATGGGCATCCCGTGTATTTGCCTCCGGAAATGCAATTGCCGGAAGCCGCGAGTGCGGAACAGGCCGCGCAAATGGCTCGCGACGATTTAAAGATGGGCTATGACGGGATGAAGTTGTTCACCGGCGCGTTTATGGGCGACAAACCGGTGATCAACATGGACACGGCGATCGTGAAGGCGGCGGTGGATGTAGCGCACGCGCGAGGCAAGCCGGTGTTCGCGCATCCGCAGAATCGGGTGGGGCTCGACAATGCGATTGATGGCGGCGTGGATATCTTGGCGCACACAATTCCCAGCACGGATTTTCACTATACCAGCGAGGAGTTGGCGCGGTTCGAAGCGCAACACACGGCGCTGATTCCCACGCTGACATTGTGGACAACCATCGCGAACGACAAGGTGTTCACGGACCGAATCGTGCAGGCGGGTACGGAGCAGTTGAAGGCGTTTTTGGCGAATGGGGGAACCGTGCTGTTTGGCACGGATGTGGGTTTCATCAAGGTGTATGACACTTCTTTGGAGATGGAATTTATGGGGCGGGCGCTGGCGGCGAAGGACGTGCTGGCTTCGCTGACGACGAATCCGGCGAGTTATTTCAAGGTGAGCAGCAAAGGACGCGTGGAAAAAGGGATGGACGCGGACCTGGTGGTTCTGGAGGGAGATCCGATGGCGGATGTGCGGAATTTGGCGAAGGTGGCGTACACGATTCGCGGGGGGCGGATCATTTTCCGGAAATAGAGGTGAGCGTTAAGGAACGGTTGAGATCCCTCGTCGCATCCACCTTCGCGCTGCGCGCTACGGCGGATAAACGCTGCTCAGGATGACAATTGAGGCAGTGACGAGTGGTTAGTGGCGAGTGGCGAGAAGAAGACACCAAGATTAACGCGGAGACCGCAGAGGAACGGCGCAGAGAAAGCGGAGAGTTGGTAGCCAAGACGCAGTGGGCAAGACCGCACGGGAAAACGAACGGCCCGCTTCAGAAAGCGGGCCCTACAGGGGCTGGGCAAAGACGCGGGGTCGAAGAGGGATCCCTCACTTCGTGCGGGATGACGGGTTTGTTTTTGATGGAGGCGAGACGCACGGGACCAACTGCAAAGGCGCCCGTTGGGCACCCAGCGAAAGAGAAAAGGGAAAAGAGAAAAGCCTCACCCCTGGAAGGGGTGAGCTACAGGGTGTGGACCCGTGCATGCAGTGGTTAGCCTTCTTCGCCGAAACGCTTGATGTCTTCGGGGCCTTCGTTGAGGGGCATGATTTCGCGGCCCTGCACCAGTTGGCGAATTTGGCCGACGATATCGGGATTGGCGAGAGTGGTGATGTCGCCCGTGTCCATGTTGTTGGAAATGGCCGCGAGCACGCGGCGCATGATCTTGCCGGAACGTGTTTTGGGCATGTCGGGAACGATGTGGATGCGCTTGGGGCGCGCGATTTTGCCGATCATGGTTTCGATGGTAACGGTAATTTTTTCGAGAATGGCCTTTTTCGGCAGCACGCCAGGCTTCAGGGAAATATAAATTTCGGGGACGCGGCCCTTTACCTCGTCGACCACCGGCACAACTGCGGCTTCGGCAATTTCGCCGACGGTGAGGCAGGCGGACTCAAGTTCCTTGGTGCCGAGGCGGTGTCCCGCAACGTTGATGACGTCATCGACGCGACCGAGGATGCGGTAATAGCCATCGGGAGGAAGCACGGCGCCATCAGCGGCATAGTAGGGCCAGTCGCGCCAATCCTTGCTGTGGGGATTCTTGTTGTATTTCTTGTAGTAATTGTTAATGAAGCGGTGGGGATCGCCCCAAATCGTTTGCATGATGCCCGGCCAGGGATTGCGAATGCAAATGTTGCCGGCGGCATGCGCTCCGGCGGAGACTTCCTTGCCTTCTTCGTCCCAGATTACGGGATAGATGCCGAGACACGCGGGACCCGCACTGCCCGGCTTCATGGGATCAAGAGCAGGCTTGGTCGTGCACAGGAAGCCACCGGTTTCCGTCTGCCACCAAGTATCGACGATCACCGCTTCGTTTTTGCCCACCGCTTCGTGATACCAGCGCCACACTTCGGGCTCGATGGGCTCGCCGACGGTCGTCATGTGCTTGAAACGGAAGTTGTGCTTGCGCGGTTCGTCGGCGCCGGCTTTGCGGAGCATGCGAATGGCGGTAGGCGAAGTGTGGAAGATATTCACGTCGAGGCGTTCGGCGATGCGCCAGGGGCGGCCGGCATCGGGAAATTGCGGTACACCTTCGTAGAGCACGCTGGTCGCAGCGAGGGAAAGTGGCCCGTAGACGATGTAGGAGTGGCCGGTGATCCAGCCAATATCGGCCATACACCAGTAAACGTCTTCGGGATGAATGTCCTGATAGAACTTGGAAGTGCCGGCGACATAAGCGAGGTAGCCGCCGGTGCGGTGCTGACAGCCTTTCGGTTTGCCGGTGGTGCCGCTGGTGTACATGAGGAAGAGCGGGTCTTCGGCATCCATGGAGACAGGCTCGATGACGCGATTGCGATAATCCTTGAGGAGGTCGTCGATGAAATAGTCGCGCTCTAAAACCATGGGAGAGTCGGAAGTGTAGCGGTGGGGATAGCGCTTCCAGACCAGGACCTTGTCGATGGCCTGGCCTTCTTTTTTGGCGGTTTCCACCGCGAGATCGGCGCTGAGCTTATGGTCGACCCAGCGGCCGTTGCGGTGATAGCCGTCGGCGTAAATCAGGACGCGGCTGCCAGAATCGGCGGCGCGCAGGCCGCAAGCTTCTCCGGAAAAGCCGCCGAAGACGACGGAATGAATGACGCCCAAGCGGGCACAAGCGAGCATGGTGATGGGCAGCTCGGGAATCATGGGCATGTGAATGGTGACGCGATCGCCTTTTTGCAGCCCGGCGAAATCACGAAGCATGGCGGCGACTTCGTTTACACGCTTGTAGAGTTCCTGAAAGGTGATGACCACGTGATGCTCGTCTTCGGGTTCCGGGACGAAGATGAAGGCGGCCTTATTTTTCCATTTCGCGAGATGACGATCGACGCAGTTGTAAGAGGCATTGAGGCGGCCGCCGACAAACCATTTCCAGAAGGGAGGATGTTCGGTGTCGAGCGTGGTGTGCCAATACTGATCCCAGTGAAGCAGTTCGGCGTATTCGCGGAAACATTCCGGAAAATTTTTCTCGCTGAAGCGTTCGACGATGCGGGGGTCATTCAGATTGGCTTGGGCGATGAAGCGAGCTGGTGGCCGAACGTATTCCTCTTCCTTCCAGTGAACGGCAATCTGCGCCTCGGTTAGTCCTTCCTTTTTGGGGCGCGCTTGGGCTTTGCGTTCGGGCTGCTTCTTTTCCAGGGCTTTAGGCACGTTGCTCTCTCCATCCGAGATCGAGGAAGTCGAAGGCCTGGCGCGTTGCGCGGAGCGGCGCAACGGTTACGACGGACGAGACGCAGGGACACCAGCGCCGGTCCAGGGCCAGAGGGAGAATCATGCAACGCCGGGAGTTGCGGCGTCAATTGGGCGGGGGCCGGGGTGTTCGAATAGGCGGAAACGAATCAGAGAGATTCCTCACTCCGCGGACTCCGTTCGGAATGACAGTTCAATTTAATGTACCGAGATGCAAAAGGCACAAGGTACCCGCGCGGGCTGCCATTTTGTGAGAAAGAGCACAGGCAAAAGTGCCTGTGCCACGAAGCCTTACCGTGTTTATTTTGCCAGGTCGCGGATCCACACGGTTTTGGCGTTGGTGAATTCGCGGATACCGTAGGGGCCGAGTTCGCGGCCGTGGCCGGAGGCTTTCACGCCGCCGAAGGGCAAGCGCGAATCGGAGGCGACCATCGAATTGATGAAGACCATGCCGGACTCGAGGTCGTTGATGAAGCGTTCGCGTTCGGCGGGATCGTTGGTCCAGGCGCTGGAGCCCAGGCCGAAGCGGCTGTCATTGGCAATGGCGATTGCGCCGTCAATATCTTTCACACGGAAAATGCTGGCCACCGGGCCGAAGAATTCTTCCCGATACGCGGGGGAATTTTTGGGTATGTTGGTGAGCACGGTAGGTTCGTAAAAATTGCCGGGACCGGAGACGGGTTTGCCGCCGGTAAGTAGTTTTGCGCCGGCCTGGATGGTTTTCTGCACGTCGGTATCGATATCTTTCACGGCATCGGGAGTGGCTAGCGGGCCGACGTCGGTTTTCGCGTCGAAAGGATCGCCGAGTTTCAGGGACTGCATACGGCGGACAAACTCCTGTTCGAAGGCATCGGCGATCTTTTCGTGGACGATGAAGCGCTTGGCGGCAATACAGGATTGACCGTTGTTGATGACGCGCGCTTTCACGGCAGTGGCCGCGGCTTCTTCCACATTGGCGCTGGGCATGACGATAAAGGGATCGCTGCCGCCAAGTTCGAGGACGACTTTCTTGATGCGCTTTGCGGCAGAGATACCGACTTGGACGCCGGCTTGTTCACTGCCGGTCAGCGTGGCGGCCATGACCCGCGGGTCGTCGAGAATGCGGTCGACCTGGGCGGCGCCGATCAGGAGGGTCTGAAACACGCCTTCGGGGAAACCGGCGCGGAGCAGGATTTCTTCAATTTTGAGAGCGCACTGGGGAACGTTGGAGGCGTGCTTGAGCAAGCCCACATTGCCGGCCATCAAGCCGGGCGCGACGAAACGAAAAACCTGCCAGAACGGGAAGTTCCAGGGCATGACTGCGAGGATGATACCCAGTGGCTGATAGCGAATGAAACTTTTGGAGGCGCCCGTTGGAATGACTTCGTCCGCGATAAATTGGGCAGCGTGTTCAGCGTAATAGCGGCAGCCGCTGGCACATTTTTCCGCTTCGGAAATGGCGGAGCTGAGGGTCTTACCCATTTCGAGGGTCATCAGGCGGCCGATGGATTCTTTTTCGGCTTCGAGGATCTCCGCGGCCTTGAGCATGCAGCGAGCGCGGTCAGAGAAGGGCGTGTTGCGGAAGCTATGAAACGCTTTGGCGGCTTTGGCGATTTTTTCGTCGACTTGCGCATCGGTGAGCGCGTCGAATTTCTTGAGCACTTCGCCGGTAGCGGGATTGATGGTGGCAATGGCCATGAAGGAGGCTCCGTTGCAGAGGTAATGATTCGTTTCGAAACTCGGGGAGTTATTCTAGCGCAAACCTTACTTTTTTACAGTAGGGATTGTTGGGAAGGGCAGAGTCCAAGAGTGGAAGAGTTTAAAAGTTTAAGAGTTTAAAAGTTCAAGAGTTCAATGGCATAAAGCCGCTGCTACATGCGAGGCGAGAATATGGAACTGCCCGGGGGAGCCAACGGCGCGCTCCAGAAGGCGAGCCGTACATACAAAAGCGGCTACGGCAAAGGTAGGGGGCCGAGGCGGGCTTGCATTTCGCGGTGGCCTTGGCGGGTGATGTGGAGGGCGCGACTGTCGAGTTGCTGTACTACCCATTTACGGCGCAACGCGAGGTTCAGCAAGGCTGCGCCTAGCGCGCCGCCAATGTGGGGGCGGCGTTCGCTCCAATCGAGACAGGGCGGCGCGAAGCGGCGGCGGAGGGAGCGGACAGCGGCTAGGTCGAGGCCAAGAGAGGCGAAGGCTTTTTCGCCCTGTGCGGTAACGCTATAGCTTTTATCGCCGCGAATTACGGGGCGACTTAGCCAGCCCAGTGCATGAAAACGGTCGTGGAGCACGACGGCGATCGTGCCGGCCAGGTGATCGTAGCAAGTGCGAGCGGTGCGGAGTTCGCTGGGAGTATTGGGGACAAATTTCTTGCGTGACGTGCCAGCGAGAATGCTGAGGCCTTCGAGCGTGCGGGCGACCTGCGGGCTTTCGAGGCTGTAAAAGCGGTGCTTGCCCTGACCAATGACGCGAACGAGGTTTGCGGATTTCAGGCGTTGCAAATGCACACTGGCGGTGGAGGGACTGACACCGCCCACGACAGCAAGTTCCGTGCTGGTGCGCGCGTGGCCGTCCATCAGAGAGTACAGCATGCGGGCCCGGGCGGGTTCGCCAATGGTGGCGGCGATAGCGGAGGCGGCGTCATCGGGGTGCAGAGTTACATCCATAGTTTGATGGTAAACGAAGTATTTTTGCGCGGCAATGAGCAAACTGTTTGACGTGGAACCGAAATGCAGCGGCCCGCCGCATAAAGTGGCTGGATGCGGCAAGTGCGCCAGCGGCGTAAAACCGCTGCTACGTACGGCGAGCGCGCGGGGCATGGCCATTAGCCGGCGTGAGGCGATTGCCAGTATCGCGGGGATGTGCGCGGCGCTGCAGTTTGGTTACGCGAGAGCCGGAGACTCGGCTCAAGGGGGAAGAGCCATGAAAATCGTTTGCGTGATCCGTTACCAGATTGATCCTTTTCAGCGGGAGGCGTTCAAAACGTATGCCGAGAATTGGGGGCGAATTATTCCGCAATGCGGCGGCCATTTGGTCGGGTACTTCTTGCCGTACGAAGGAACAAACGACATCGCGTGGGGACTGATTGCGTTCGAAAGCCTGGCGGCGTACGAGGCGTACCGCGCGCGTTTGCGAACGGACCGGGAAAGCCGAGGGAATTTTGCGATGGCTACCAACAAGCGGATCATCTTGCGCGAAGAAAGGAATTTCGTGGAGGTGGTAGACGGAACCTTCGAGATTCCTGCAAAGTTATCAGGAGGAGCGTAGTGGTCGACGCGCACAGTCAGGAGTGACTGTGCCACAGGAGTCTGCAATGAGGACGCAAAAGGACAAGGCCGAACGGTTCCGTGCGCTGCATGAACGGAAGCAGGCGTTTGTGATTCCGAACCCGTGGGATGTGGGCACCGCGCTGGTGCTGGAGAAGTTGGGTTTTGAAGCGCTGGCCACAACGAGCGCAGGCTTCGCGTTTTCCTTGGGAAAACAAGACAACACGGTGGAGCTTCGCGTGCTGATGCAGCACGTGGCGGCCTTGGCGGCGGTGAGCGACTTGCCGGTCAGCGTGGATCTGGGCAACGGCTTTGGCGACGCACCGAAAACAGTGGCGGAAACCCTTCGGCTCACGGCCGAGGCGGGGGCGGTGGGCGGGTCGCTGGAAGACTACACCGGAGACGAAAGCCGGCCGTTTTACAGTCACGAGGAGGCCGCAGAGCGCGTGCGCGCCGCGGCAGAAGCGGCGAAGGCCTTGCCGTTGCCATTCACACTGACGGCTCGCGCGGAAAACTATTTGTACGGGAAGCCGGATATGCGTGACACCCTCCGGCGGTTGCAACTCTACCAGGAAGCCGGGGCAGACGTGCTGTATGCGCCGGGAATTACCACGCGGGAACAAGTCGCGGAAGTGGTGCGCGCGGTGGATCGTCCGGTGAATGTGCTGGTGGGGTTGCCGGGGATGAGGCTGAGCTTGCAGGCGCTTTCGGAGTTAGGAGTGCGCCGGGTGAGCGTAGGCAGTGGATTGTGCCGCGCAGCGATGGGTGCATTTTTGCGCGCGGCGCGAGAGATGCAGGAAAACGGCACGTTTAGCTGGGCCGAAGAAGCGGTGCCGTCAATCGGCGGACTGCTGAACTAGCCAGGGTCGACGAACGCTGTGGGCGCGACACGCGTCCGCGCGCTAGCGCATCGCCCAGGGAAAGAGTATCATCCCCCTACCAACACCCGAAATCCACGAACGACCTGCTATGTGGATACCGCCCTCGGATGTAAACAAACTGGGGATGAACTATGAAAAGAACATTGATGTGTTTTGGCGCGGCGTTCGCCCTGGCGGTTCCTCTCTTTGCACAGGATAAGGAAGCGGACCGCGTAGAGAACGCCGGCAAAGTGATGCAAGAAATCATAAAGGCGCCAGATGGCATTCCGCAGAGTGTGCTGGATAAGGCGGACTGCGTCGTGGTGCTGCCGTCGGTATTGAAATTGGCGATTGGAATCGGCGGGAGTTACGGCCGGGGAGTCATGACCTGCCGCGAGGGAAAAGACTTCAAGGGCAAGTGGGGTCCGCCGTCTATGATGGCGCTGGAAGGCGGAAGCGCGGGCTTGCAGCTGGGCGGACAGGCGACAGACTTCATTTTACTGCTCATGTCGCCGCGTTCGGCCGAGAACATCTTGAAGAGCAAGGTGAAGTTGGGAGCGGATGCTTCGGCGGCCGCGGGGCCGGTGGGGCGTACCGCTTCCGCGGAAACAGATGTGACCCTGCGAGCGGAGATTCTATCGTACTCGCGTGCGCGGGGAGCGTTCGCCGGCGTTTCGTTGGAAGGCTCGACGCTGCGGGCAGACAACGGAGCGAACAAGAATCTGTATGGGAAGGAAATCAGCGCGGCGGACATCGTGTTTAAGCACGAAGTGCCGGTGCCGGATAGCGCGAAGACGCTGTTGGCAACGCTGCAGAAGGCGTCGCCGGTCAATAAGAGCAAATAAAGCGACAATCTCGGTTGATGAAAGGCCGGTCCTGCGGGATCGGCCTTTTTTGTTAGAAGGTGAACTTGGCGGTGAGCTGCATCACGCGGCCGGGAGCGGAACTGACCACGTGACCAAAGGTGGTGCCCAGATCGCTGATGTTGCCGTCGACCGCGGCAGGTCCGTAGAACTGGGCGTGATTGAAAGTGTTGAAGGTTTCGACGCGGAATAACAGGGACTTCGATTCAGTAAGCGGAAGGCTCTTGGCCAGGGCCATGTCGTAATTGTCGATGCCGGGACCATGGAAGAACCGGCGGCTGGCATTGCCGGGAGTGCCCAGAGCATTCAGGGAAAAGAGCGAGGTATTGAAATAGAGCTGATTGTTGTTTCGGGGATTATTGCTGAGATGCAGCGGGCCGGTGGTGTAATCGGGCAGATCGATACCGAAATTGTTGATGCCGTTGGGTTCGGCGCCGAGCAGGGAATTATCGCCGAGGCTGTACAAGGTCACCGGGAAGCCGGTGCTGAAGCGCGTGATGCCGGAAAGCGACCAGCCGCGAGTCCAGCGATTGGAAGGCAGCAGCTTGGCGACGGGAAGTTGATATTCGTAGCTGACCACGAAGTTGTGGGTCATATCGAACGCCGACAAAGCTTTGCTGAGAGAAGGATTGAAGGGATTCACTTCTTCGCCGAGGTTGGAAGCGTTGTCGAGCGATTTGCTGTAGGTGTAGGCGGCGAAAACATCCAGGGATTTGCTGGTGTGGCGGAGGCTGAGTTGCAGAGCGTTGTAATTGGAATTGCCGATAGTGCTTTGGTAGGTGTTGCTGCCGAAGTTGGGACCAAGCGGACCGCGCGTTCCGTTGATCACTTGTCCGGAGGCGGAAGTGTACACGTTGCTTTCGCCGAAGGGCCCGCAGGTGGCGGAGCCAGGAGCGACCTGGCTGGGCTGACTGAGGCTGAGGCAATGTGCGGGATCGCCGGGATTGGCTTCCTGCAGCACGAGCAGGCGATGGGCTTGTGTGCCGATGTACGCGGCGCTGATCAGCGTATTGGCGGCGAACTGGCGCTCGAGTGACAAGGTGTATTCCTCAGCGTAGGGAATGCGGTTCGTAGTGGCATAGCCGGGCACCCCGGTAATGGGAAGAAATTGCGTCCAATTAATGGTGTTATTGGGATTTTGCGGAGTGGCGACGCCGGTCGCGAGCTGCACGGGAAATGGCTGGCCCACGAATTGACCGTTCGAAGCAGTGATGAACGGAGTGGCGAAGAGCGGAGGCGCGGGACTCGAGTACGTGGTGCCAAAGGGAGGATTGGCGGCGAGGATGCCGATGGTTAGGGCTTCGATGGCGGTGTAATAGGTGCCGAAGCCGGCACGCACACTGGTCTTGCCGGGGCCGCCGGTGATTTTGCCAAGTAATCCGTCGCCGCTGGCGTTGGGAGACCAGGCGAGCCCGATGCGCGGAGAAAAATCGCCATTACCCGGTGGACTGAGAGTGCGGGAGACGCCGGGATCGCCCGGAAACAACAGGCCCTCGGGAGCGCCGGGGAAAACAACAGATTGGCGGCCGGGAATGAAAGTGGAGATGCCGTTATATTTTTCGTACCAGGGTTCGATGCGGTCCCAACGCAGGCCATAGTTGATGGACAGATTGGGGCGGATGCGCCAGCTGTCTTGCGCAAAGAGCCCAAAATATTTATTTCGACCGTAGAAGGGGTTGAGCTGGCTCTGGTTGTATTGGCTGGGAATGCCGAGGAGAAAATCGGCGAAGTCGGAACCAGTTTCGCTGCCGGTGAAGAGGAAATTGCCATTGAACTGGGCGATGGGATTGGTGTTGATCTGGTCGTAGTGAAACTCCGCGCCGAAGCTGAACGTGTGGTCGTGGACAATTTTGGAGAACTTGTCGAGCGCCTGGTAGGTGTTGTTCACCTGCTTGAGTTCGTTGGCATTGGTGCCGATGGAAAATGCATTGAAGACGATGTTTTCCACGCCTTCGCCGGCGGGATTGAGGGGCACAATGCCGGGGGTTCCGGGTCCGGTGACGAATCCTTGAGAAGCGAGGCTGACGCCCTTGCCGCCTTCGGGTTGGCCCAGATCATTGTTAGCGCGCATATAGCTGAGATGGAACTCATTGACCATCGATGTGCCTATTGTTTTCGTGTCCCCGAGGCTGAAAAGTTGCGCGCGGCCGGTGTTGAGCGCGTTGAACCCAGGAACGCTGGCGCCGCTTTGCGCCACCGGATAAGGATTGTTCAGCGAGTATTGATCGAGGAAGTAGTACAGGGAGAGCAGGCCCCACTGGCTCTGGTAATCGACGCGCGTGGCGCCCTTGTCGTCGCCGAGAATTTCGTTTTGCGAGGAAGTGGAAAAGGTGTTGGCACCGACATTGGGCGCGGGAATGTATTGCAGCAGGTTTTGCGCAGGGGCGGACCAGACACTAGCGGGAATAATCGCATTGGGGAAAACGCACTGTGTGGTGCTGGCGCAACCGGTGGCGTAATAAGATTCGCCCGGAGTGACGGTGTAGCCCAACTTCTGGGACAAAAGGCCTGCCCAATACTGGCCGTTGACCGCCCCGGTTAACACGCTGGTGTCGTCGGAAAAATTGCCGGAGCGTTCCTGCGCCGAGGGCACCGCGATCAATCCGGTGTCGATGCCCTGCTTCATGCGCGTGCCTTGATAATCGACGAAAAAGAAAAGCCGGTTGCACACCACAGGACCGCCGAAGGTGCCACCAAACTGGTTTTGCTGGAATATGCCGCGGGTGGGGGAGAAGAAATTTCTGGCGTCGAAATCGGTGTTGCGGAGGAATTCGAAGGCGTTGCCGTGAAATTCGTTGGTGCCGGATTTGGTGACCACGTTGATCTGGCCGCCGCTGTATTCGCCGTATTCGGCGTTGGTGTTGCTAGTAAGAATGCGGAATTCTGCGATGGAATCCAGATTGGGTATGATCGCGGTGCCGGAGTTGACGTCCTCCTCGGTATCACTGCCGTTGACGATGAAGGCGTTGGCGAACTCGCGCTGGCCGTTGATTGAAATGGTGCCGGGATTGAGGCTGCCGGAGGGCGTGAGCGCGCTTACGCCGACGTCTTGTTGCGTATCGGAAGTGAGCGAAGTGAACGGAGCCACGCCGGGTTGGAGGGACAAAAGATCGGTGTAGCTTCGTCCATTCAGGGGAACCGCGGTCATCTTCTGGCCGGTGATGACTTCGCCGAGTTGCGTATCAGAGGTTTCCACGTGGATGGTGCTTTCTTCCACGTCTACTTCTTCCGTCTCCTTGCCGACTTGCAGTTTGGCGTCGACCAGGAAGGCGCCATCGACGGAGAGCGCGATGTCGGTGCGGCGGTAGGGACGGAAGCCGGAGGCATCAATGGCGATGTCGTAACGGCCTACGGGGAGGTCAGCGAAAGTGTAAGTGCCGGTGGCGTCGGTGGTGGTGGTGCGAATGGCGCCGGTGTCGGAATTGGTGACCGTGACTTTGGCGCCGGCGACCACCGCGCCCGTCGGGTCTTGCACCGTGCCGGAGATGCGTGTGCCTTGGCTGGCGAGGAGGAGTGCGGGAAACACGAGCAAGAGCAGGGACGCGAGCAACATTGCCCAGAATTGAGAGAAACGAGGGAAAACAGCGCTTTCCGCGGACACTGACAAACCGATACCTGGCAGCCGAAGGCCGAACACGATAAGAACCCCCCAAGGAAAAGAAAAAGGCGGAGTAACCGCCTGTTTAGTTGCAAATCGCTTGCAAGTGACAAAATACGACACATTTGGTCCGATTTCAACCTGCTCTCAGGGAATGGCCGGATTTTTCACTTCAGCGGAGACTACACGCGGCTTTTCGGTCATTTTTTGCGTTTTTGCACCCGGGATTCCAGCCCGGATTTTCTGTTTTTTTGGGGGGTGCGTGTGGGCGCCGAAAAAGAGCGGTGCCTCGGACTATTTAGAAGAGCCTTGCATCTAATCGTTGCGTCGCAAAGGGGAGAGCCATGGCAAAAGAAAACGAAGACCAGAATGTTCTGCACCACATCAACCGCTTGGTGGAAGAAGAAGAGCGGCTGCTGGGCAAGGATCAATTGGCGGATGGAGATGATTCGCGCTTGTCCGAACTGAAGATGCAACTGGATCAGTGCTGGGACCTGCTGCGGCAACGGCGGGCGCTGCGGGAGTTTGGAGAGGATGCGGATAAGGCGAAAGTGCGGCCGGCCAGGATAGTGGAGAACTACGAACAGTAGAGCGGAGCGGCGGAGAGCGAGCGAGGTGGAGGAAAGAGCGCTTGCTAAGGGAGGAAAGAAGAGGTACCTTAGCCCTCGGTTACCGAGGACAAGGATATGAGCAAACCTTCCGATTTGGTGCAGGGCACTCTGGACATGCTGCTACTAAAAATTCTCGCGCTGGAGCCGTTGAACGGCTTCGCGGTCAGCCAGCGGTTGCAGCAAGTGTCTGGGGATATTCTGCAGGTCAGCGATGGGTCGTTGTATCCCGCGTTGCACAAACTGGAGCAGGAGGGCTGGATTACGGCCGAGTGGAAAAAGTCCGCTCAGGGCCGGCGCGCGAAATATTATTCGCTGACGCGGTTGGGCCGGCGCCAACTGGAAAAAGAAGCAAATAACTGGGACCGGTTGTCGAACGCAATTACGCGTGTCGTGAAGCTCAAAGAGGCGTAAGCGCCGCGGGCGCCAAAGAAGGCGGCGATGAAACCGGAGCATTGGCTATACACGATTCCATTGCGGTTGCGTTCGCTATTTCGCCGCTCTCCAGCGGATCAGGAACTGGATGAAGAACTGCGCGACCACGTCGAGCGAACCACCGAACACTACGCCGCCCAAGGAATGGTTTGGCCGGAAGCGCGGCGCATGGCGCTTCTGAAATTGGGCGGAGTGGAACAAACCAAAGAGAAGTGCCGCGAAGCCCGGCAGGTCAACTGGATTCTAGACTTGGTTCAGGACTTACGCTACGGCCTGCGAATCTTGCAGAAGGCGCCGGGGTTCACGGCGGTGGCAGTGCTGACGTTGGCCTTGGGCATTGGCGCGAACACCGCGATCTTCAGCATTGTGGATGCGGTGCTGTTGCGAGCGCTTCCGTATCGCCACCCCGAGCAACTGGTTTTGCTATTCAATGTTCCGCTGCAACAGCCGGACGCGCTTGCGAGCCTGTCCTACAGGGACTTTCGCACGTACCGCGAGCAGAACCGCGTGTTCAGCGAGATGGCGGGAAACGCATTTCATGATCTGACGCTCACCGGGGCGGGCGAGCCATTCGTTGTGAACACTGCGGTGGTGACGCCGGAGATATTTGCGTTGCTGAATGCCCAACCACTGGCCGGTCGCACGTTGTTGCCGGAGGACGGCCAGCAAGGGGCCGCGCCGGTCGCGATGCTGAGCGAGAATCTTTGGCGCAGCCGCTTCGGCGCCAATCCCGGGCTTATCGGTCAATCCATCACACTCGACATGCGTCCTTTCACGGTGGTTGGCGTCCTGCCCGCGAACTTTCGCTATCCCGAGAGCTTGCCGCGACAGGACGTGTGGATTGCTGTGGCACAGGATCCGTTGACGGGACCGCTGATGTCCCGGCCCGGCGTGGGCATCTTGGGCGGTATTGCGCGACTCAAGACCGGGGTTACGGTGGAGCAAGCGCAGGCCGGGATGAAAACCCTAGCCGCGCGAATGGCGCAGGAATTTCCGGCAGAAGATGCAGAATTAACCGTCCGCGTTGAGCCTTACCGGCAGTTCGTGGTCGGTAACCTGAAGTCCTCCTTGCTGATTTTGCTTGGTGCGGTTGGCCTGGTGCTGTTCATCGCGTGCGCCAATATTGCCAATCTACTGCTGTCGCGCGCCACTTCTCGCGGAAGAGAAATTGCCGTGCGCATTGCCCTGGGAGCGGGGAACGCTCGAATCGTCCGGCAGTTACTTACGGAGAGCGCATTGTTGGGATTGTTGGGGGGAGTTGCCGGGGTGCTGTTGGCGGTGGGAGGTGTTTGGGTTCTGCGGCCGTTCGTGCCGCCAGACGTGACGCAGATCAGTTCCATCCATGTGGGAAGCGCGGTCTTGGCGTTTGCGTTGTTGTTGTCTCTGGCGGCCGCGCTGGGGGTTGGACTGGCACCCGCACTGCTGGCCACACCGTCCAATTTGCAAAGCAACATCAGAGAGGGAGGCGAGCGTACCGGCCGGCGTGGCGGCCACCGCGTGAGGAGCTTCCTGGCGATCGCAGAAATGTCGCTGGCTACGGTGCTGTTGATTGCGGGCGGCCTGCTGATCCGCAGCTTGGCGTTGGTCACCTCGGTCCATCCAGGCTTTGATGCAACAGAAATCACCAGCGCGGAAATTTCGCTACCGCAATTTCAATATTCGACCCCGCAGCAATGGGAGACTTTCTCTCGCGAGTTGCTGGCGGCACTCCATGCGCAGCCGGGCTTGCAGGATTCCGCCCTGGCGGCTCCGCTGCCGATGGACAGGCAAGGGGCAGCCAGCTTGCGGTTCAGCATTGTAGGAAATCTTCCGGCGACTCCGGGCAATTCCCCCGCCGCCGATTACACCACAGTGAGTCCCGGCTATTTCGATGTGCTGCGCATTCCGTTGCTGCGTGGCCGTTTGTTCTCCGAGCAGGACGGGCCCTCTCATCCGAAGGCAGTGATCATCAGCGAAGCGCTGGCGCAGCGGTATTTCCCGAACGAGGACCCCATCGGAAAGCAAATGAGATTTGGATTTCCGCCGAATAGCGATGTGTCACGCGGAATTGTCGGCGTAGTTGGCGACGTACGAAACGACAGGCTGAGCCGGAGACCCGGACCGATGATGTATGTGCCGTTTGCGCAGGCGCCTCTGTGGGGAGGGGAAGTGGTGGTCCGAAGTTCGTTGAGCCCTTCGAGCGTGGCCGCAGCCATTCGCCAGTCCGTTTATTCCATCGATAGAAACTTGCCGGTCACGGACGTCGGAACTTTGGCGGATGCACTTGGCCGGTCGATTTCCCAAGAGCGATTTCGCGCATTGCTGCTGGGTTCGTTCAGCGCCCTGGCGCTGCTGCTGGCGGGCGTGGGAATTTTCGGGGTGCTCTCGTATTTCGCCGCGCAGCGCACCCACGAAATCGGGGTCCGCATGGCGCTCGGGGCGCAGCGGTGGGACGTGTTGCGGTTGGTCTTGGGGCAGGGTATGAAACTAGCGATGTTAGGCCTGAGTGCCGGTGTCATCGCCGCGTTGCTGCTCACCCGGTTGATGGTGAGCCTGCTCTACGGCGTTACCCCAACGGATCCACTGACTTTCGCTGCCGTGGTCCTGGTGTTACTTACGGTGGCCCTGACGGCTTGCTACCTCCCTGCCCGTCGTGCCATGCGCGTCGACCCGATGGTCGCGCTGAGGTACGAATAGTTCGCTTATTGTCGGCCAAGCCTTGATGCGCGTTCTAGTTGCGCCAAACGTTGGAAAGAGAAGGGGGATTTTGGTCGGGGCGTCCGGATTTGAACCGGAGGCCTCCTGCGCCCAAGGCAGACAAAAGAATGCTATCTGCTTGGCCCGTCTAGTTTTGTGCTGTGTCACAGTACACGGTTTTGGGCCTAGTTTGTCAGTATTTGGACCCAAGTTGGACCCAACTTTTGGGGTGAGTGTCATACCCCTCCCCATGCCGAAGGCATGGCTCCTCCGGCGCTCGGCGGGAACCGCGCGAGAAAGCCCCCAAGCGGCCATCAGCCACGCGATACGAACTCTAAATCTTCAGCATTCTCCGTGTCCCGGATGTACGCACGCCCAAAGCGCTTCGGTTCACGCCGGGGCCTTGCTCCCTCATGTGCCAGTCCATTGCCGGGTCGCCAACGAGCTTGTCCGCAACGAACTCGATCTCGCCCGGTTCACCGTGAAAGAGCACCTTGTCGCCTTTTCGTATTTCTTCACCGGACTGGTATTTCATCGGTGGCTACCCCCACCGGCTGGCCCTATGGGCTTTGAGGAAGGCCGAAAAATCATTCGATCTCGGCGGGCTTGAGCGACGGATGCTCGGCGTTGACCTTTGACGTGAGCGTGTCGGGCACCCGTCACCCGTCAGCTACGGAATTCATTTAATCGCGTGAAAAACAAGGCAGCAACTGCGCCCAAGCCTATAAGTCCCGCAGAAATGAGTGAAGCTGAAGAAAAAGCAGGTGAGCTTTTGCTATACCTCCAGGCGAGCGCTAGAAATACGAGTCCAAAAAACCCCAGTGGAAGAAAGATGGCTTTCTTAACCAGTACGATGCGTGATCCGCGGGCGCGGGCACCGATGTAGAGTAACAACATAGTGGCGGTCGCACACAACTCAGCCACGCCTGCAAGCACTACCGAAATCGGCTTAGGCCATAGCAGTATGAAGGCTACCGCCAATCCAACAGATAGAGCTACCAAAATGGACGGACCCAGAAACCTTCTCAGAGGAATAGGCAATTAGCGGTCCTCCTTGATTCCCCAATTACGGCCTTTGTTATTTGCAACCACAGCCGCCTCCCCCAACTTCTGTCCCAAGGGCCGCACCCCCCGGTCCACCGAACACAGACGGAGCCCCGGCAACACCACCGGATGGGATTTTGGTCGGGGCGTCCGGATTTGAACCGGAGGCCTCCTGCGCCCAAGGCAGGCGCGCTACCAGGCTGCGCTACGCCCCGACAGGTTGTGCAAGCTCATTATACGCGACTTCTTAACGGAGATGTTTTCCCACGGGCTGTGGAAGCCTTTCCTTGCCAATTCGTGTCCCACCAATCGCGATGTCTGCTCTGGTTTCGCGCTCACATTGTTTCTATCCTAGACATCCGGCGATCGGCGTGGTGTAGTTTTTTGCAATGAGAATATTGATTTCCGGAGCGGGAATCGCCGGACCGACGCTTGCGTACTGGCTGGCCCGCTATGGACTAGAGCCCACCATTGTCGAGACGGCGCCGCAATTGCGCACCGGAGGCTATGTCATCGATTTCTGGGGAGCGGGCTTCGAGATTGCCGACCGCATGGGCCTGCTGCCGGAAATCAGGAGCAAGGGGTACATGCTCCAGGAGGTAAGGGCTGTAAACCGTGGTGGGAAGAGAGTGGCGGGATTTCCGGCGCAAGCCTTTTCCCGGATGACGCATGGCCGCTACATCAGCCTGCCGCGCGGGGACCTTGCGTCGTCCATCTTTTCCAGCATTCAGGGCCGGGTGGAAACCATATTTGGCGACAGCGTGAGCGGCATCGAACAGAACGAAAGCGTAGTTCTGGTTACGTTTGAGAGTGGTCACGAGCGGGAATTCGACCTGGTCGTCGGGGCCGACGGGCTACATTCGCGTGTGCGCGAGCTGGTTTTCGGCCCGGAAGTGAAGTTCGAAAAATATCTCGGCTACAAGGCCGCGGCCTTCGGGATTAAGGGCTACCGGCCCAGGGACGAGCTGGTTTACGTGATGTACACGCAGGTGGGCCAGCAGGTGGGGCGGTTTGCGATGCGCGATGACTTCACGATGTTTCTGTTTACCTTTGCCGATGAGGATGTCGCGGGCCCCACGGACATTGCGGGTCAGAAGGCGCTGCTGCGCAGACGTTTTGCGGGCGGTGGTTGGGAGTGCGCGCAGATTCTTGATGCGCTCGACTCGGCTGGCGATCTCTATTTCGACCGCGTGAGTCAGATACGGATGGACCCGCAGCAGGGATTGTGGTCGCGCGGGCGGGTCGCCCTGATTGGAGATTCCGCTTCCTGCGTTTCATTGCTGGCCGGACAGGGGACGGCTCTCGCGATGGTGGCGGCCTACATACTTGCAGGCGAATTGCACTGCTGCAGGGGTGACTACGGCGAGGCTTTCCGGCGTTACCAGAATTTGTTCGGCCCTTTTGTCCTGGCGAAGCAGAAGGCCGCGCTTCGTTTCGCGGGTTCGTTCGCGCCGAAGTCGAAGCTGAGCCTTTTTCTGCGCAACCGGCTGTTCAATCTCATGTCCATCCGCTGGATAGCCGACCTGGCTGTCGGTCGCGATCTCGCCGACCATATCGCGCTTCCCGAATATAAATGACCAGGAATTTTTCGGCGTCGGCCGCGACGGAGACGAACACATTCAACGGTTCGCTGGTTCCAGACCGGAAGTGCGCTATTCATTCTAAGGCACTCTTGCGTGTTCGTGCCAGTTAGACCCGGGAACGTAACCTGGATTCGTACAAGATAACCGAATCCGCTGGGGGGAACGAAGCATCGAAGGAGTGGGAAGCGGAGCTTGATAAAAATTTGTTTACATGTGAGATTAATCACAGACCTGATAGCTCCCGCGCGCGATTCTGCTCAAACTCATAGGTCTCACATCCGCCCCCACAACCCTAATGGTCGAGGCAACCGGTGCATTGCCTGAAGCTTCCGTTCGCGGGAGCCACGGAGGAGATGTACATATGAGCCCCACTGTATGCGCAGACAGTAAGATCGAGCAATTCGAAAAAGAGGCCAGAAATTTTTTGCATGATTTGAGACGGCGGGAAGCCACCGCGATTCGCCGCTACTTTTCTTTTGACCCGCAAGCGGGAAACAGCCAGCCTGGACTCGCGGATGCACGCTATGTGGTGGCGCGGCGGCATGGTTTCCGCAGTTGGCGGGAACTCAAAGAGCGTGGGGTTTCCCGGAGCCAGGTCGCAGCCGCCTGAGTCCGGCGGTTTTCACCTGCCTAATTACTACCTTCCTGTCTTCTGGCTTCATCGCGACAAATCCAGAATCGCCAAGGCTTTGATTCCGCCAGACTCCAGCACTTTGCCTTGCACGACAATTCCAGGAACGCCGATCTGATCCAGCAATTTTTCGGGCACCGGCACACCCTTGCGTGGCGTGAGCACAAGGTAGGGTGGTCCACCCTGGTCGGGGATAAACACGAGAGGACTGCCGGCGGCGGCGCACAATTTCGCGCAGAAGGCGTGGTCGTACGCGTGGGTCTGCGTGGTAAGAAAACAATTTGCGTCGGTCAGTTCGCCGCGAAGAGTCAGCGGCTTTCCGGCGACGGCCTGGCCGGCAAAAAAATCGATGTTGCCCTGTTTGGCCATCCGCTGCGCTTTGGATAAATCGCCGACGAGTGGGCGCACCTGGGCAAACGGGAGACCATTGAGCCCGAGATTGTCGCCATATTGAAAGGCGCACAAAGCCAGAACCGCGATAAGAGTAAGTAACGCGATGCGCGATTTCCTATTTGGCGGCACTGGTTGCGGCATAAGGTGCACGTGGCCCGCTGGCGCTTTTCTGATTGCCATAGACAACGCGCCAGATGGAATTCGAGCCGTCGTCCGTAACTAGCAGCGAGCCATCCGGCGCCACAGCGATGCCTACCGGCCGGCCCCAGACGTGCCCATTGTCCACCACGAAGCCGGTGAGGAAGTCCTGGTAGTCCCCGCTGGCGCGCCCGCTATGATGCATGGGGACCCGGATGACTTCATATCCGGCGCGCACCGAGCGATTCCAGGAACCATGTTGCGCTGCGAACAGATCGCCCTGATATTCCTCGGGGAATTGCTTGCCTTCATAGAAAGCCATCTCGAGCGAAGCGAAGTGCGGTTGCAACAGCACATCGGGCACGATCGTTTGATTTTGCAATTCCGGATGTTTGCCGGCGTGGCGGGGATCCTGATTGCCGCCGATGTACCACCAGGGCCAGCCGTAAAAACCGCCGTCCTGCACGTGAGTGATGTAATCCGGCACCAGATTGTCGCCGAGGCCGTCGCGTTCATTCACCGAACACCACAGTTCGTGGGTGGTGGGGTGAATCGCCAAACCGCCGCCGGCATTGCGGATGCCAGAGGCGTACACACGCATGCCGGAGCCATCGGGATTAAATTCCAAAATGTCCGCGCGGTTCTTCTCGCCCGGAGTCGTGTCCGGATCGTCGACGTTGGACGCGGAGCCGACCGCCACGAACATTTTCTGGCCGTCGGCCGTGAACTCCACCGAGCGCGTCCAATGGCCGCCGCCGTGCGGCAGATTCACAATGTGCTGCTCCGGTCCGCGGGCCTTCAGATCGCCATTTTTGTAGGGGAAGCGCACCACGGAGTCCGTATTGCCGATGTACACCCATTGCGGATCGGGGCCGACGGGATAGAAAGCGATACCATAGGGCCGATTGAGCTTGGTGGCGAAGACGCTGACCTCCTGCGGCTTTCCGTCGCTGCTGATGCCGCGGAAGATCTTGATTTCGCCGGCGCTGCTTTCGGCCAGGAAAATGTCCCCGTTTGGCGCGGTGCGAATCAGGCGGGGGTTCTTCAGATCGCTGGCATACAGCTGCACGGTGAATCCCGCAGGAGCGTTCGGCCAAGCGTCTTTAGGACGAGCGACCACCTTCGGACCATTGTTCGACGACGACGTGGCATACGGCTTGGGCAAGTCTTGCGGCGTGATTTTGCGGGTGTTGCCGGGCGCCTCGTAGCGGAAGTCCACAAACGGAGCCGACGGCGGCGGAGCATTGGTGGTAACCGGCGTAAACTCTTTCTCCGTGGCGGCGCTCTGCGCGGCCGGAGAATTCTTCAGCGACTTCAAATAAGTGACCAGTTGCCAGCGCTGCTCCTCGGGCAAACTCCCCCAAGCAGGCATGCCGTTGGCCACCGAACCTGTGGTAATGAACCAGAAAACCTCGCCATCCGGCGCGGTCTGCGTGGGACCGACGGCGACCGGGGGAATATTCCCGGTGCCCTGACCGGTTGGTCCGTGGCACGCGGCACAGTTGGCGGCATAGAGTTTCGCCCCGGCAGCAGCGGCGGCGGACTCATCCGCGAAAGGATTTTTTTGTTGCGTACTGGATACCGGGGCATTGTGAAAGTGTGCGTCCTGAGCGGAGACTCGCCAGGCCACGAAGATGCACAGGATGAAGCAGACGATGACGATGAGCGAACCGAAGCACCCGCGGATTCTCAAGGTTCCTCCCAAGCGATTGGAATATGCGTTGAATACGCTACTACATTAGAGGAATCGAGTGGATACTGCGTTCCATGTTTTTGCGCCGGGTCCGATGTCCTACAGGTTTAACTTGAGAAACGCGGCTGTTTGGCGGCGCAGCGGGTGCTTCGCGTTCCACCGACGGTTGCGCTACCATAAAAACAGCGAAGCGAATCCGGCGGATCCTCCATCTCGAAAGGACAATGCGATGAGACGGGCATTCTGGGCAGCGCTGTTGAGCGGCATGGTGCTGCTGGCGGGCGGCTGCAAAGCAAAAACCGATAGCACCGATGCCATCCACACGGCGGTGGTCAAGTATCTTTCGGCGATGACCGGGTTGAACGTCAACAATATGACCGTCACGGTGACCAAGACCGTGGTGACCGGTGACACGGCGCAGGCCGAAGTCGAGATTCGCGCGAAAAACGGCGATGCCAATGCACCCGGAATGCAACGCACCTATCAACTCCAAAAGCAGGGCGAGGATTGGGTGGTGGTGAAGAGCGAGCAAACCGGCGGGATGCAGCACCCCACCGCAGGCGAAATGCCGCAGGGGAACCTGCCGCCTGGCCATCCACCCACCGGAGGAGCCAATGGTCAGGTGCCCGCAAACCATCCGGACTTCAATTCCATCCTGAACAACGCGCAGCAGTCCCAGTCGCAATCGCAGCAACAGGGAAGCCAGCCGCCCGCGCAGCAGCCGTCGAGTGGGTCCAAGCCGTAACGCGCATTTCTCACCACGCACAACCTTTGAATGGAGCTGTCATCCTGAGTCCGCGCAGTTTGCAGGCGAGGGATCTCACCGTACAGTTTTTGCTCGGTGTCTGCGATGGGCGCAGTGTGGATCGGTTGAGATGCTTCGCTGGCGCTCAGGATGACAGGCGCGTTTTGTTGCTGGGAGGCGGGACCCCAAGAACCAGTGCAAAGACGGCATGTGGGACACCCCAGTACAGGAGTTCAAGACGCAGGATGGTGCGGACATGGGGCGCAGGGGTGCTGTTGGGTGCCAAGACATGCGCCCCTACGAAAGAGGACACAAAATCCATCCAGCTGTTATGCAATCGTTGGGAGAAGTTTAAAAATCCTGCAAGTCTTCCGTGGGCAGTGCCACGCGGACCGCGTTTAGCACCGCGACCAAATCGATCACTTCTTGCCCGACGGCACCCCAAATCGGCGGCAGAAAGCCGAACGCCGCCGCAATCATGCCGATAACACTCGCGGCCATGCCACCGAGCGCACTTTGCAAGGCAATTTGCCGCATGCGCCGCGCGATGTGCATGAGTTCGTCGATTTTTTCCAGCGCGGCTTCCAGGATGACCGCGTCGGCGGCTTCCGTGGTGATGTCGTTCTGCGAACCGAAGGCCACGCCAACGGTGGCGGCCAGCAGCGCGGGCGCGTCATTAATGCCGTCCCCGACAAAGAGCGTGCGGCCCTTGGCGGTCTCCGCTTTCACGATGGCCACTTTTTCTTCGGGACTTTTGCTGGCGTGCACTTCGCTGATGCCTACGCTTTCCGCCAGGTACTTCACTTCAGACTCGCGATCGCCGGAGAGCAGCATCACCTTGCGCACATCGTGCTTTGGTTCGAGGTGCTGGATAAACGAAGCGCTGTCGTTGCGCGGCGCGTCGTGGAAGCGAATGGCTGCGGCGTAGTGGCCGCCGACAAACACCAGGCACTCCAGGCCGCTTTCGAGTTGCGGTAAAGGAAGTTGCAGCGCGGCGACCTTTTTCCGCCCGGTAATCTGTACCGCGCGCCCAGAAATGTGGCCGCGCAGACCTTCGCCGGGACGTTCGCTGATTCTCTCGACGGGCAACACCGCAATACCTTGGCGACCAGCTTCCGCGACAATGGCGCTGGCCAGCGGATGCTTGGAATATTGTTCCAGGCTTGCGGCCAATTGAAGCACCTGCGTGGGGTCGTGGCCGTCGGCACAGAGAATCTCGGTCACGGTGGGGCGGCCGTAGGTGAGCGTGCCGGTTTTGTCGAAGATCAGCGTTTGGCACTTCTCAATCTGCTCGAGGACGGCGGGATTCTTGATGATGATGGCGCGGCGCGCCGCCAGCGAAATAGCGCCAATGATGGCGGTGGGAATGGCCAGCAGGAGCGGGCAAGGCGTGGCGATGACCACCACCGCGAGGAAACGTTCGGATTGGCTGCTCAGCAGAGCCGCCGTCGTGGCGACGCCCAGCGCGAGAGGGGTGTACCAGGCGCCCAGTTGATCCGCGAGACGGCGCAATTGCGGGCGCTGCTGCTCGGTCTGCTGCATCACCTGCATGATGCGGGCGTAGCGCGAGTCTTCCGCTAATTTTTCTGCGCGAATCACCAGCAAGGCTTCGCCGTTGATCGCCCCGGAAATCACCATGGAGCCGGGCGTCTTGGAAATTTCGTACGGTTCGCCGGTCAGGTACGCTTCGTCCATCACGCTGTGGCCTTCGAGGACGGTGCCATCCACCGGGCAGATTTCGTGGGGAAGCACGGTCAGCTCGTCGCCAATGCGAATGTCGCCCAGCTTCACGTCGACGAGCGTGCCGCCCTCTTTGCGATGCGCAATGCTGGGCATGCGTCGCGCCAAGGCATCGAGCACCGAAGAAGCACGCGCGGTGGCGAAATCCTCCAATGCCGCGCCGCCCGAAAGCATCAACACCACGATGGCCGCGACAAGATATTCGCGCAGCAGGATGGCGGTGATGATGGAGATACCCGCCAGAAGATCGGAGCCAAAGTCGCGCTTCCAAAATTTTTTCAGCAGCTCCCAAACCAAGGGCACGCCACCCACGACCACAGCGATGAAAAGCGGCAGGTTGGCGCGGAAGCTAGGAAAGTGCAGGAAAAACTTCAGGATAAGGTGCAAAGCTATTGCAACTAGCGTGAACCCGGCGATCAGCGTTTCTTTGGAGGGAGCGAACCGCAGCTTCTCCGGTTGCGCCATTGCTACAACTTATCGCATAGCTGGTTGTGCAAGTCAAAGATGCAATAATGTTGCGACTGGCGTGGCGAGCGCTACCGATGGCCGTGCGAAATTGTAGCGGCGGGTTTATCCCGACGGACCAGCGGCGTAAAGCCGCTGCTACTAAAATAGCGGCGCCCGTAGAGGCCATTCAAGCGCAAGAACACGCGCGACGAATCGCGTCAGACGGTCTTGTCTTTCGAGTAGCAAATGTGCTCGAGGTTGCAAGCGGAGCAATTGGGTTTGCGCGCGAAGCACACCCGGCGGCCGTGCCAGATCAACTGGTGCGAAAAGAGGATCCACTTGTCCTGCGGGATCACCGCCATAAGATCCTGCTCGATTTTCTTGGGATCTTCGTTGCGGGTCAGATCCAGGCGATTCGAAAGGCGCTGCACGTGGGTATCGACCACAACACCGGCGGCGATGCCGTAAGCCGTGCCCAGCACCACGTTGGCCGTTTTGCGCGCCACGCCGGGTAACTCCAGGAGTTCGTCCATGGTACGCGGCACTTGCCCGCCAAACTTCTCGAGGATGCCCTTGCTGGCGCCGATGATGGACTTGGTTTTGTTGCGGAAAAAGCCGGTGGGACGAATTTCCTGCTCGAGTTCGGCGGGATTGGCGTAGGCGAAATCTTCGGGCTTCTTGTATTTCTTGTAAAGTTCCTGGGTGACCTGATTCACACGCACGTCCGTGCACTGGGCGGAAAGAATGGTGGCGATGAGCAACTGAAACGCGTTGTCGTGTTTTAATTCGCATTTGGCATTGGGATAGGCTTCGTCGAGCTTGGCCAGAATGGCCGCGACGCGCTTTGGGTCGGTGCCTTTGGCCGCTCCTGCGGGAGCTTTTTTAACGGCAGACTTGGCCGGCCTTGTGACCTTTGTGGGCTTTTTCGCTGCTGCTTTTCGAACGGGTTTCTTGGCTTTTTTGGCTGGGGCCATACACATTCTCCAGGAAGCATTGTTATGTTACGCGAGTTGCGGGTGCTCGCGCGACTGCCAGCGGCGTAAAGGCGCTGCTACGCAGGTTCTAGAATGGATAGCAGGCGGCGGAACGCGTTGCCGCGATGGCTGTGCTGGTTTTTCTCCGCGGCATCCAATTCGGCGAAGGACTTGCCGAGTTCGGGGAAGTAAAACACCGGATCATAGCCGAAGCCGCCAGCGCCGCGAGGCGCCTCGAGAATTTCCCCGTCCACTTTGCCGGAAACGACCGCCACGCAGCGCCCACGCAGAGCCAAGGCAATCACGCACACAAAGAACGCCGAGCGTTGAGCCCCGGTCTTGCCACGCAACGCCGCCAGCAATTTTTCGTTTCGCTGTTCACTGCTCGCGCCGGGCCCGGCATAGCGCGCGGAGAGCACCCCGGGCGCGCCGTCCAAAGCGGGAACAACCAGGCCGGAATCATCGGCGAATACCATGCCATCTGCGCGTTTCGAATAATAGAGCGCTTTGCCTACGGCATTTTCCGCGAACGTAGGAGCATTTTCGGGGAATTCCGGAATCGCGGCGAAACCGGGAAGCAACTGCAACGCAAGCGCTTGGCCGCCAGCGAGAACTTCATATTCACGAAGTTTGCCGGGATTGCCGGAAGCCAGAATGAGTTTTTGCGGTGACGCAGTTGCGGTCATCGGCCGCCCAGGAATTTGGAAGGCAGCACGGTGCGCTGCTCCTCGCTCAACCGGCGAATGCCCGCGGCCGCCAGCGCCAGAAGGTCCTGCATCTCGCCACCTGTGAACGGCCGGCCCTCGGCCGTCGCTTGAATCTCCACAAAATCGCCGCGTCCGGTCATAACCACGTTCATGTCCACTTCCGCGCGTGAATCCTCTTCATAGCAAAGGTCGAGGAGAGCCACATCGTCGACAATACCGACGCTGGTGGCCGCCACCGTATCAATCAGCGGGGAACTGCGTAGCATCCCGGCGGCGACCATCCGCTCCATGGCCAACGCCAAAGCGACGAACGCGCCGGTGATCGAAGCCGTGCGCGTGCCGCCGTCCGCTTCAATCACGTCGCAATCGATCCACACGGTTCTGTCACCGAGGGCCTCCTGATCGATGACCGCGCGCAGCGAGCGCCCGATCAAACGTTGTATCTCCAGCGTACGCCCGGATTGCCGGCCTCGCGTGGCTTCCCGCTGGGTACGTTCTTCGGTGGCGCGGGGCAGCATGCCGTATTCGCCGGTGACCCAGCCCTTGCCGGTGCCCTTGAGAAAAGAGGGCACGCCATCCTCGACCGTGGCTGTACAGATCACGCGCGTTTTGCCAAGTTCGATCAAGACACTCCCTTCCGCCTGGGAAATAAAATCGGGTGTGATTTTCAGTTGCCGGATCTGGTCTGGGCTGCGACCGTCGCTTCGCAAGGAGTCCTCCCCGGGAGCACACAGCTTAGGTGCTTCAAGGATAGTCCGGAATGCAGTTTCGACAAAGCATGGGCTCGAAGAAAATAAATTCCTCGGGCAAACACCGCCCTCGGAATGACAGTTTTTTGGTTTTTTTTGTGGTCCGCCGCGAAGCTGTGCTGTCGCGACGTGGCACAGGCACTCCTGCCTGTGCTCTTGGGTTGCCCAAAGCGTGCGCTGACGCTAAGTTTGGAAATTGAAGAGAGATCCCTCAGCCTCAGGCTGCGGAAGACCCTAGCCTGAGGGTTGGGACGACAGGCTTTTGGGGCGGGGACCATCGGCACAAGAAAACCGATTGCTGATGGCCACCGCTGCGGCCACGACCGCAGGAGAAACGAACGAGGGCGCGGTCCTTCAGGGGCTGAAGCCCAATTCAATGCCGAGTGCCCGCCTCGCGGCTGAAGCCGCGACCTACAAATCGGAGAGTTTTTTCGCGGGCTGTGCTGTGAGCAACCCAAGAGCACCGGCAGGAGTGCCTGTGCCAGGGTTACTGGCGTTTCGTGGCGCGCTTCATCTTCTCGTAGGCTTTTTGGATCGGCGCGGTCAATACCGACACTCCGGACTTCGCCGGCGGCGTCCCGGCATTGCTCATGCTCACCTGGAAAGTCTGCGTCAAATCCAGATGCCCGGCCAGCGTGTCCACTTCCTGCCCGTGGATGAGAATGCGCAAGCGCTGCACCTGAGGTACGTTCGCTTCCAGCGTGCGGGTGATGGAGTCGACGGCGAGTTGCTCGCTCTGAATTCCCGAGGGAATCGAGCTGGCTAAAGCTTCCGAAAAGTCGGCCACACCGGTACCATCCGGCAAAATGTAAAAGGCGAGAAGGGCTGCATCGGGAGGCAAAGTACGCGCCTCCGGATCGACGGGCCCGGCAAGCAGCGTGTTCAGGATTTCTTTTGCGCGCAGGGTCGCGTCGCTGGAAAGCGGCAACTCCACGGTTACCGGCACCAGCGTGCCGTCATTCGCTCGCGAGCCCCAGTACATTTGCGCCTTCACCCGGGGTTCCCCGCTATTCACCGGCGCCGGAGGCAAGAGCTCGCGTCTGGCCTGCTCAGCGGTCTGCTCGGTCAGGTTCTTCGCCTTGTAGACTTGGCGGCGCAGGGCAGGGAAATACAGCGCCGCGCCAATCACCGCTACCGCGAGTCCACCGGCCAGCCAAAGACGCCACTTTGGATTCATGGTTGCGTCACCAAGGGGGTGCCGGGCATCACTGGCACGACATACGACGGACGAAACGCGGCTACCCCGTGTGCGATGGCGTCGGCTACACCGGGAGCCATGCGGTCCAGATCCTCGCGATTTTCCACCGACACGCTGGAAATCTCCACAGCGATGGCCGGCGCTGCGGTGGTTCGCAATTGGCGAATCGGCGCCACCTGTGCCACGTCCGGCGAGCCTTTGAAGCGCTTGGCCAGTTCCGCTTGCACCATGTCGCCCAGCCTATGGCTGAGCGGCACGAAGGGCGCTTGCGCTTGATCCCAGGGGATCAAACCGGTCGGGTCGCGAGAAACCGCCGTGTCCGGCTCGACGTAGGTGCGCACCGTGCCCGGCAGTCCCGTGGAAGCAATGTGCAGACTGATAAAAACAGCCCCGCGCTGGGCATTGGCGCGTGCGGATCGATCGTCAAAGGAGGGATTCTCGTTCCCCTCTCGCGTTTGAATCACCTGAAACCCTTGTCCCTCCAGCGCACGCTTCACCTGCGTAGCGAACTGCAACACCACTTCACTTTCGCGTATGCCTTCCGTGCCGCGGGCACCCAAGTCGGTACCCCCGTGGGCGGGGTCGAGCACGACTATATTCAAGCCCACGCTGGGGGCTTCGCGAAGTGGCGATGGCGGCGGAATCGTGGTTGCAGGCGCTTGTGAGGTGGCAGCGGGTGCGGTCGACGGAGTCCGAGCCGCGGCACTGCTTTGGGAACTGGTGGCAGCTTGCTGCTGTGCGCTGAGGCCGTCGATCAGAAGGCCAAAGGCAAACGCCAGACCAAGCAGCCCGGCCAAAAACAATCTGCGGTTTCCGTGCGACGTCCTCACAACCAGCAGAATACCAAATCTTATCGGTGGCTTGCGCTGTCTTAATGAAAACGCGTCTCGTAAAAGAACACTTTGCGGAAAAAGTCGAAAAGGCAATTGCTGTGGCGGGCTGTGTCGCGCCGATGGCGCTGCGTTCGTGGTTGTTCGTCAGCGCATGTGGCACAGGCACTCCTGCCTGTGCTCTTGGGGTGGCCGTCGCACAGGCTCCTTAAGTTGCGGCTAGCCGGGCACTGAAATTTGATTGATTTGTGCTGGGACCGCTAGTCCGCGGCATTCGCTTCGGGCACCAAGTCAGCAGCGTAGCGTGCGCGCAGTTTGCCGGTGGCGAAGTAGATGCCGAACCCGGCCAGTATGATCAGGAAGCCAAAGAACAAAGCGTTCATCCCGAGCAGGGATTCATGATCGCTTTCGACCATGGCCAGAACGAGCAGGGCTAGTGGGAACAAGCCGCAGGTAACCGCCCCGGCCATCCCGCCGGGCACGCGGAACTCCCGGCGCAGTTGCGGTTCGCGGATGCGCAAGGCCACCAGGGTCACGAACTCCAGCATCAGCGACGCACCGTACAGCATAATGTCCAGCGTCACCAGGCGCTGGAAGCCCAGCACCAGGCAGGGAATCCAGCACACCGCGCAAACCAGGATGGAGACCCAGGGCGTTTCGTTCTTCTGGGTCACCTTGGCGAAGACTTTGGGCAGCATGCCATCGCGCGCCATCGCCAAAGGCAAACGCGAATAGCTCAGCACCAGGGCGTTGAACATGCCAAAGGCGCTCATCATTCCGCCCAGCGTAACCATGAAGCGCAGCCACTGGACGCCCGCGATGGAACCGCCGAGCGTGCCGGCAATCGTGGCCCAGGAGCCTTCTTCGTTGAAGGCCGAGGCCGGCATCCCAGTCAGATACACGGCGACAAACGGCAGAATATAGGTGAGCGACACCAAAATGACGGCAGCAATCATCGCGCGCGGGTAGGTACGGCGCGGCCGCTCCACTTCCTGGGCGATGGTAGAGGCATTGTCCCAGCCCATGTAGTTCCACATCGCCACCAGCACGGCGCCGAGCAAGCTGACCGAAACGCCGGTGGTTGCCACGTGGGTGTCGGCATACGCGCCTGCCTTCATCGGCGATAGCAGCACGATCAGCGCGAAGGGCAGTGAGAGCAGGAAGAACAACCAAACCGAGGTCAACCCGACCACGCGGATACCCGCAAGGTTCAGCACCACGCAGGTAACCACCACAAACAGCGCGGCCAGCAAACCATAGTTCAGCGTCAACACTCCGCCAAACAGCGCGTAATTCCCCTGGCCAAACCACGGCACCATCTGCTTCAGGTAAATCACAAACAGCGTCGGATAGATGGCCATATCAAAGATGCTTGCGGCCAACGACAGCCATGCTTCCTGGAATCCCCAGAAATTACCGAGACCGCGGCGTACCCACGCGTAATATCCACCCTCCGCCGGCAGCGCGCTGGAAAGTTCGCCGATCATGAACGCCGTCGGCAAACACCACAGCACCGGCAGGAACAGCAAAACCAAAATTCCGCGGCCATAGCCCGCCCCCGCGATGATCGATTCCGTTCCGTAGGTGCCACCGGACACCATGAAGAACGTAGCAGCCACAAGCGGCCAGAGCGTCAGCTTGGCTACTGCCTTTTTTGTGGAGGGAAATACTTGGGAAGGAACTCCGGCGGGGAGCGATATAGTGCTCAATTTTTTTCTCTCGTCCTCCTAAAGTGCGACTCGCCGCTCATTTCCGTCGAAGCAAGTGCACTTCTCGAAGAATACAAGGTCTGTGCGCGCACGCAAGAAAAAAATGCACGAAACCAAAAAATTTTGCGTCGTCTAACCGCACCTTCGGACGGTCACACCTCGAGGGAATTTTGTAGCGGCCGCCTTCTGAGGCGGGCGACTAGAGCATTTGCGAAAAAGCCGAAGGGCACTTCCTCAGGGGCTGAAGCCCAATGGATTGCCGGGCGCTTATGTCGGAGCTAAAGAGTCTGTGTGAGAAGTCGTAAACAGGCCCTCAGCGGCTGAAGCCGCAATGATTTTGCGCTGGCTACGGCACGGCTAAAGCCGTGCCCTGACGAAAAATAGGAGTTGTCACACAGGCTCTAAAGCTCCGACCGCCGATGCCAAGCTCATTTTTCCGCTAGCTGTGAAGCCGCAGTGATTCTGCGCAGGTTGGGTCACGGCTGACGCGGCAGCGGAAAAAGCGAGCAAAGAGTCTTCAGAGGCTAAAGCCCCCGCCTCCTAAAGAACCTGGTTTTTCTGCAAGCTGGGAAGCCTGTGCGGCGGCAACCCAAGAGCACAGGCGGGAGTGCCTGTGCCACATGCCCTGACGAAAACGCACGTGCTACACTCCAAGAGATACGCACTCATTCTTTTCTCTCGGGGGATTCACCCGCATGAAACAACTCCGCCCAATGTCTGTTCTGTTGTGGTTTTTCCTGGCTAGTTCCATTACCCACGCGCAGCAAAACACCACTCCGCGGCCCATCGGCGTCGACGACCTGTTCGGTGTGCGCGAGGTTCACGATCCGCAGATCACTGCGGATGGCCAGTTCATCGCCTACACGGTCACCTCCACTTCCCTGAAGCAAGACAAAAACCTGACGCAGATCTGGATGATCCCTGCCGCGGGCGGCGAAGCGATTCCCATGACCGCTGCGGACGAGGATTCCGACCACCCGCGGTGGTCTCCCGACGGCAAGTTCCTGGCGTTTCTCTCTTCCCGCAAGGATGCCGACGGCGACGATGGCAAGACCCAGGTCTACCTGCTGAACCGGCAAGGCGGCGAAGCGCAGCGCTTGACCGATACGATTCAAGACGTGGACGACTTCGCCTGGTCGCCCGATGGCAAGCGCCTGGTGCTGATTTTGCGCGATCCCAGCCCTGAGGAACTCGAAGCCGCTGCGCCCAAGGGCAAAGAAGAAGACGGCGCGGATAGGCCTGCCGCTGGGAAAAAGCCCAAAGCGCAGCGCCCCTGGGTGATTGACCGGCTGTACTTCAAGGAAGATACGGTTGGTTACCTGGAGCGTCGCCGCACCCACCTCTACGTGTTCGACATTGCCTCCAAATCGATGAAGCAAGTCAGCTCCGGCGATTATGACGATAGCCAACCGGCTTGGTCGCCCGACGGCCAGCAACTCGCCTTTGCCAGCAATCGCTCGAAGCCCGACCCCGACGCTACGTACGCGGTCAACATTTGGGTCGTGGGCGCGGACAACACGGATAAAGGAGCGAAGCCGGTACAGGTAACCACCGGGCTCGGCGGCGATCACGAACCAGCCTGGTCGCCCGACGGTGAGTGGATTGCTTTCTCCACGCAACTCGATCCGAAGCTATTCGAATACGGCACCAAGCACATCGCCATCGTTCCGGCTGCCGGCGGCCAGCCCAAGGTGCTGACCTCGGCGCTAGACCGCAACAGCATCACCCCGCACTTCACCGAAGATGGCAAGTCGATCTACTTCCTGGTCGACGACGACGGCACCCAGAACCTGGCCGAGATCAATGTAGCGGACAGCAAGATCACACGCCCGATTGGTGGACGCCTGTTTGTGGACGGCTACAGCGCCGCGAAGAATGGGACGCTGGCCGCGGCCGTCTCCACCATGGACCGCCCGTACGAACTATTCACCGCGCCAGGCGGCCAGCTGACGCGGCTGAGCCATGTGAATGACGCGTGGCTGGCGAATTTCAAACTGAGTCAGGGCGAGTACGTTTCCTTCAAATCAAAGGATGGCACCATCGTGCACGGCTACATGTACAAGCCGCTCGACTACAAGCCCGGCGTCAAGTACCCGACGATTCTGCGGCCCCACGGCGGCCCGGTCTGGGCGTATTACGCCGAGTTTCAGGACCTGGCGCAGCTGTTCGCCGCCAACGGTTACGTGGTGCTGTTCCCCAACCCGCGCGGGTCCTCGGGCTACGGCCAGGATTACTGCAAAGCGATTTTTGCGGCGTGGGGCGAGAAGGACTATCAGGACGACGTTGCGTTCGTCGATTACGCGATTGCCCAAGGCATCGCTGACCCCGCCAAGCTCGGCGTAGGCGGCTGGTCCTACGGCGGCATCTCGACCGATTTCATCATCGGCCACACCAACCGCTTCAAAGCGGCGATCTCCGGCGCCGGCGCCGCTGAGTTCACCAGCCTGTGGGGTCACGACGAGTATGTTCGCGACTACATCGCCGAACTTGGCCTGCCTTGGGAACACCGCGATGTGTGGGACCGCGTGGCTCCTTTCTGGCATGTCAACGACATTCAGACTCCCACCATGTTCGTCGGCGGCAACATCGACTCGAACGTGCCCGTTCTCGGTGGCGAGCAGATGTACCAGTCGCTGAAGGCGCTAGGGCGAGACACGCTTTTGGTGGTTTACCCCGACGAGTATCACGAGTTCAAGTCACCCAGCCATATTAAGGACCTGAACGAGCGCTACCTGGCCTGGTATGCGCACTACGTCAAGGCCGATGGCACACCGGCTCGGCCCCCGGCGGAGAAGGTGGTCAAAGCCGCCGACTAGACCCTGCGGTTCGCTGCCGCCCACAGGCCTAGTCACATTTGTCGTACCAAGCCGGGAAAGAGGGATTCCTCACTTCGCAGACTCGGTTCGGAATGACAGATCCAGGGTTGCGAGACTACCGCAGTTGTAGGGCTCGCCTTCTGCTTGCCCTGCGCAGGAAGGGGGGCGGGCCGTTGGTTTTGCGTCCGTCTGGGCACCGAACCAAAACCCACACGCACCGAGCCCCCGCGATCTATCGTGCTAAGCCCATTTTTGCGCCGATCACTTCGCCGGACACGATAATTTCCACGCGCCGGTTTTGTTTTCGTCCCGCAGCGGTGCTGTTATCCGCAACGGGATCCGCTTGCCCCAGTCCCTTGGCGGTAATCGTGTCCGCGGAGAGACCCTGGGATATCAGAAAGGTGCGCACGGAGTCGGCGCGCTGCTGCGACAGATTCAGGTTGTAGTCGGGAGTTCCAGTGGTGTCGGTATAGCCTTCGATGGCCAGATTCAGCCCCGGATGTGCCTGGATAATTCCGGACAGCTTCGCCAGCTTCAGCTGCGCGTCCTGGCTCAGGGCGTACTTGTTGGTTTCGAACAATACGTCGGCCATGTTCACCACCAGGCCTCGCGGCGTATCGGTCGTTTGCAAAACGTCATTCAGCTGTTTGAGCAGCTGAGCGCGCAAAGCAGCCGTCTGCGCCTGAGCGCGGGCGGCTTCGTCGCGGGCCGCTTGCTCTTTCGCCTGCAACGCCGCCTGTTGTGCGGCTGCTGCGGCTTGCTGCTGGGCGGCTTCTGCCGCGGCCTCCGCCTTCATTTGCGCTTCCCGGGCTTCGGTCAACTCGGCTTGCCGTTTGGCTTCGGCGTCCGCCTCGGCTTTGGCTTTGGCGGAGGCTTCGGCGGCGGCTGCTGCGGCGGCTGCATCCTTCTCCTTCTGGATGCGTTCCGCTTCCTGGCGTTCCGCGGTCAGCGCGCGAGCGTCTTCCGCAAACTGGATAGTCTGCCGCGCATTGGTAATGATCTGAGACTTGTCTGCGCCGGAACTCAAGGCATTTTCCGCCATTTGCAAGCTGCTGCTGGCCTTGGCAAACACGTCGGGCGCATATTGTTCGGCGCCGCGCGACTTGGCGATATCCACGGCGTTGCGCGCTTCATACATGTCCAGCGGAACCTTCTTCAGATCCGGAGTGAGTGCCAGGGGATTCCCGAGTTTCGTGTACTGACTGCGCTTCATCAGCTGGTAGTTGTTATCTGGAAAGATTTTCCCTTTGGTGTTTTTCTTGGTGTCGTTCTCTAACACCACCACTTCGCTCGGTAATTGCACCGCGAAATAGGGCTCGGCGGTCACAATCATCGCGAAGGTTTGCGATTGTGCGGTTACGCTCAGCTTGCCGTCCCCGTTCTTGTCGATGGGAATTTCGCCAAGATTGCTGGTGCTGCCGTCCGGCGTAATGGTCCAGAGCACATAGGTAAGGAACTCCGCGCCCAACGCGGTGGGCTGCGGCATTCCTTTGACCTTCAGATCGATGTCCGTGCCACCGGTCTTGGCTTGCACTTTCGCTTCGCCGCTGGCATTGGGTGCTGCTGTGGTACCGAGGAAAATAACCTTGGTGGCACCGCCGCCCACGGTGTAGCCGACCGCCTTGATCGAGCGGGTCACCACATCTTCGGGTGGCACTTCTTTTTTGTTCTGTTGCGCCGCCGCGATGCCCGCGGATAGAAACACACACACAGCAGGCACGAGTAACTTCCATACACGCTTCATTGTATTTCTCCCTGATAGGTTCCGTCGCACATGGAGGGGCGGCTCGCCCGGCGACGCACCGATTCTACCTCAGATTCCGACGGTTGGCGGCATCGCTGTCAACGGCCGTGGGCCTTATCATGAAAAATTTACTTTGGGCCTGTCCTTCACCTTGGCGAGCTGCGGAACCAGGTGGACAGCTTACGGAAAAATGTGGCTGGCAATGCGGGTCGGAGCTTCGGCTCCGACATAACCGCTCTGCTTGGAATGGGCTTTGGCCCCTGAGGAATTGCTTTTCGACTTTTTCCGTAGCTCGGTAGCCGCTTCCCTCCCAATACGCGGGGAAAAACGGCCAGGTGATGCAGAAGCGGAGCGCCGCGATTAGCGTACAACGCGCAGAGACTCGTAGATGGGTGGCTGGCGCACCATGGTTGCAACTGTCATCGCTGCGAAGGCCGCCGCCAGCATCGGCAGTAGCAGAGCGGAACTTCCCACCAGCTCGATGACCAGGATGATTCCGGTGACCGGCGCGCGTACCACCGCGGTGAAAAATGCGGCCATGCCCACGACCGCGAATTCCTGCGGAAGATGCGCGTCGCCATGAAAAAGGCGAATCCACAGCCAGCCCAGCAACAAGCCGCCTTGCGAGCCAATCGTCAACATCGGCGCGAACAAGCCGCCCGGCGTTTCTGCCGAGTACGAGAGCGGGCCGAGCAGGAAACGAATCAGGAAAATCACCACGATCGCGATGGACACTACATTGCTTGTGAGCGCTTGCTGTGTCAGCCCGTCGCCCCCACCAATCAGGGAGGGAGCAAACCAGCCCAGCAGGCCCGCCACTACCCCGACGGCTGCTGCGCGGAACTCCACGGGAATTTTGTTCAGCCGGGTTTGCAGCGCCATCATTGCCAGAATGGCGCGCGAGTAGGCTATGCCAGCAAGCCCCACCACGACTCCCAAAACAATATGCGGCCAGACCCTGCCCACATTCATCTGGTCCAGCGAAGGCACCAGGAAATCGGGAGAGTGTCCCAGCAGCAGCCTGGCCACGCCAATCGCTCCCACCGAAGTGCCCAACGTGGCGATGGAAATGGGCACGTCGAAGGCGCCGACCAATTCTTCCAGCACAAACACAGCGCCGGCGATTGGCGCGTTGAAGGCCGTGGCTAATCCCGCTCCGGCGCCCGCCGCTAGTAACACGTGCCGCTCTTCCTCACCCCGTCGAAACAGGCCGCCCAAAATGTAGCCGATGACCGCGCCGATCTGCACGGTCGGCCCTTCGCGCCCCAGGGCCAAGCCCGCGCCGCCGATGGCCATCCATCCGCCAACGAGTTTCACCCACACGATGTGAAACGGGTTGCCGATCCACCCCTCTCGCAACTGAGATTCGACGTACGGAATTCCGCTTCCCGTGGATTCCGGTGCGATCGTCCGCACCAGCCATGCGGCTATCGCTGCGAACAGCGCCATTGCCGCGATTACCAGCACTGCTCCGCCCCATCCCCACCCGTGCGCCTTTCCGATGCACACTGTGCGCCAAACATCCAGCTGCCGGAGTCCGAGACGAAAAAACGCTCCCACCAACCCGGCCACAGCGCCAACCAGCAGAGAAAGCAGTCCGAGCACAAATGGATTGCGCGGCCCCGCTTGCTTGGCATGCACTATTTTTCGTTCTTCCGCCATGACCATCCTCGAACGCGCTCGCGCTGCAAAGCGTATACCAGATACGTTCCAGCTCGCGATACCTGATTGTCGTTAGGAACGGTTTCCCTCGAGTCTGCGTGGATCGGTTTGCCCTGGCCGTGTGCCGCGAGTTATTCTCCCTTGGTTCATGGAGGCAGACTAATGCGGGTTAAGACATGGGCGCGTTGCCTTGTGTTTACGTCGATTGCGGCGACCCTGGCGATTCCTCTTTGCGCGCAGCAGGTTGACCAGAAACTCTATTCCGAAATGCGTTGGCGTTGCATTGGCCCGTTTCGCGGCGGCCGCACTGTGGCCATCACCGGCGTGCCGCACCAACCCAGCGTCTTTTATATGGCCCCGGTGAATGGCGGGGTGTGGAAGTCCGATGATTTCGGCAATACCTGGAAGCCCATCTTCGACCAGGAGCCTACAGGTTCAGTCGGCGCAATCGCGGTGGCGCCTTCGAATCCAGACATCATTTATGTAGGCAGCGGCGAAGGCTTGCAGCGCCCGGATCTGTCGATTGGCGATGGCCTTTATAAATCCACGGACGCAGGCAAGACCTGGACGAACGTAAATCTTGGGGATGCGCAGCAGATCACCGCCATCGTCGTGGATCCACAGAATCCGGATCGGGTGTTTGTTGCCGCAGAGGGCCATCCTTACGGTCCAAATGCCGAGCGCGGCGTGTTCCGTTCCATGGATGGCGGCAAAACCTTCGAAAAAGTTCTCTATAAAGACGAAAACACCGGTGCCGCGGACGTGGTGATGGATCCCAGCGATCCACAAGTACTCTTCGCCGCGCTTTGGGCGGCGCGCGTCGCTCCCTGGGAAGTGCGCAGCGGGGAATACTTCATCATCCCCGGCAGCGGTTTGTATAAGTCCACCGACGGCGGGAGCACTTGGCGGCCCATCACGCAAGGCCTGCCCACTGCCGATGACGGCCTCTCGCGCATCGGCATTGCCATCGCGCCCAGCAATCCGAAGCGTATGTATCTGAATGTCGAAACGAAGAAGGATAAGGCTGGAATTTATCGCTCGGACGACGCGGGCGAATCGTGGCAACTGGTGAACTCCGATCATCGCATTGGCGGACGCGGCCCGGGCGCCATGGGCATTGCGGTGGCTCCCGATAATCCGGACGTGCTGTATGTGGCAAATACCGCCTCCTGGAAATCCACGGATGGTGGCAAGACTTTCGTTGGCTGGAAAGGCGCGCCCGGCGGCGATGACTACCAGCGCATCTGGATCAGCACAGAAAATCCCCAGATCATCGGCATGACCGCGGATCAGGGCGCGGCGATCAGCGTCAATGGCGGCGCCACCTGGAGCAGTTGGTACAATCAGCCCACGGCGCAGTTCTACGATGTGAGCACCGATAATCGTTTCCCGTATTGGGTCTATGGTGGCCAGCAAGAATCCGGCAGCGTCGCCACCAAGAGCCGCAGCGATTACGGCGAAATTTCCTTTCGCGATTGGAGCCTGCCCGGCGTCTTCGAATACGGCCGTGTCGTTCCCGATCCCAGAGACGCCAACATCGTTTTCGGCGCGAAGGTGACACGCACACGCCAGGACATTGGCGAAGTAGCCGACGTCGCTCCCGAACCCATTCGCCGCGGTGAGTATCGTTACAATCGCACGCTTCCCTTGATTTTTTCTCCGCTCGATCCTAAGACACTTTATTTCGGCGCAAACGTTTTGTTCAAAACCACGGACCAGGGCCACAACTGGACGATCATTAGCCCCGACCTGACCCGCGCATCGTACGAAATTCCCGCCAATCTGGGCCCGTTCTCCGCGGGCGACCCGGAAAAAGGCAATCATCGCGGCACGATTTACGCCATCGCTCCCTCCTACAAAGAACCCGATACGATTTGGGCGGGCACGGATGACGGATTGATCCAACTCACCCGCGATGGAGGTAAAACCTGGAAAAACGTCACACCTCCGCAGCTCACGCCGTGGGCGAAAGTTTCGATTCTGGAAGCCTCGCACTTCGAGCCCGGCACAGTCTACGCCGCCATCAATACCTTCCGTCTGGATGATTTGCGTCCGCACATTTACCGCACGCGCGATTACGGCGCCACATGGCAGGAAATCGTCAACGGGCTTCCCAAGAATGCCCCCACGAACGTAGTTCGCGAAGATCCCCAGCACAAAGGCTTGCTGTTCGCGGGAACAGAAACTTCCGTCTACGTCTCGTTCAACGACGGCGATTCCTGGCAATCGCTGCAACTGAATCTGCCGCACACCTCGATGCGCGATCTTACGATTCACGGTGACGACCTGGTCGTCGGCACACACGGCCGTTCGTTCTGGGTCCTCGATGACCTGACGCCCTTGCGCCAGTTGAGCGAGCAATCGTCGCAGCAGCCCGTGGTTTTGTTCGCGCCGGAAACGGCGTTGCGCTGGCGCTGGAATCGCAATCCTGATACGCCGCTGCCGCCCGAAGTTCCGGCAGGCACGAATCCGCCCGACGGCGCCATTGTTGATTATTATTTGGCGGCCGATGCAAATAGCCCGGTCACCCTGGATATTTTGGATTCGAATGGCGGATTGGTGCGCCGCTATTCCAGTGCAGACAAAGCCCCGTCGATGGAAAAACTCGCAGCCGAACATCCTATCCCGATGTATTGGGTGCGCCCCACGCTGATCCTTTCGGCCAAGGCCGGCATGCATCGCTTCGTCTGGGACTTGCATTACCCAGCGCCAGATGCGCTTGAACAGGAATTTCCCATTTCCGCGATTGTGCACAATACGCCCCTCGATCCCTTGGGAGTTCGCGCGCTTCCGGGTTCGTACACGGTTAAGCTGACGGTCGATGGCAAAAGCTATACGCAAGCGCTGACTCTGAAGATGGACCCGCGCGTTCAGACCCCGCTCGACGATCTGCGCAAGCAGTTTGCTATGGAGACGGGTTCGGTTGAGAGCATGGACGATAGCTTTGAATCGCTTGAGCAGGTGAAGTCGGTGCGCGAGCAGATCAAGGAGCTTTCGAAACAGGCTGCCGGAAAAGCGAAACTGGCCAAGCAGCTTGCCGCCTTGGATAACCAGTGCGCCGAACTGGAAGGCGCCAAGCAGCACAGTTTTTATGGCGTGCCAAGCAGCGGCAAGCAGACCGAAAACTTCTCCACCTTGAATCAGCACTTCGCCGCGATGCTCGCGGTGGCGGATAGCGCCGACGCCGCTCCGACCACGCAAGCGACCGCCGCTTATCAAGACCTGGAACAAAGCGAAACCGCGCTTCGCCGTAGCTGGAGCGCCACGAAAGAGCGCGATATTCCTAACATTAATAAGGATCTCAGCAAAGCAGGCTTGCCAGCGATCGACCCGAAGAAGTCGCTGGGCGAAGAACTGGGCGGGGCGGCGGAAGGGGACGACGAGCCGTAGACGAGAAACCAGATTTAACTGGCGTATTTTCAGTCATGCCTAAATGATGACCATAGTCAGACCATGGTTTGACTATGGTCCACTGCTGCGTTATCCTAGCCTCAGGAGTGACCCATGGAAGAGATCGCTATTTCCAAATTCAAAGCCACCTGCTTAGCGGTCCTCGAACGCGTCCGCGAGACGGGCGAGCCGGTAGTGGTTACCCGCTTCGGTCAACCCATCGCCCGCATCGAGCCGCCAGTGCAACCCCGCAAAAAAATCAAGCTTGGCGGTGGCGTTGGAACCATAACCATTCTGGGCGACATCGTCGGCCCGATCACGGACATTTCGGATTGGGAGGCAGCGCAGGACCCCGAGGAAATTGAAAAAGACAAAAGTTGATGCGCCTCCTCCTCGACACGCATATCTGGCTATGGGGTTTTCGCGAGCCGCACAAGCTCTCCTCCGATGTGCATCGTGTGATTAGCGATCCGGCAAACGAGCGGTTTCTGTCGCCAGTGACCATTTGGGAAGCCATCGTTCTTCTGGAGAAGAAGCGCATCGATATTCAAAAGGACTTTGGCGAGTTCTTTGAACAAACATGCAGGGAGCTGGATTTGCGAGAAGCGCCTCTCGACTGGAAGGTCGCCCTCGAGTTGCGCTTCACGATGCTTGGCTATAGCGACCCGGCCGACCGTTTTTTGGTCGCGACGGCGAAGGCTTACGACCTCACCTTGGTCACAGCAGACCAACGCTTGTTGAGCGTTCCCAATCTAAAAACTCTCGCGAACATCTAGCTGTCCTTCGCCGGTTGAGGCCGTGCGTCTGCCGACTGGCCTTGTTTATTCGCCGAATCCGCCTTCAGCGCTGGTTTCCGCTCAGCTAGCATCACCGAAGAAGGAGGACCTATGTCGGCACACGCAGCAAGCATAAAACCTTACAAGGGCGGCGGAATGGAAGGCCTGGTCGCAAAGTGGTATGCGGCCATGACCAAGAAATCGCTCGATCGCTACAAGGAGTTGGCCCAGCGCAACGCTCGCGAACTGGCCCCGGGCAGCAGTGTTCTGGAAGTGGCTCCTGGGCCCGGCTATTACGCCATCGAATTGGCCAAACTTGGGAATTACAAAATTACTGGACTGGACATCAGCAAAACCTTTGTAGAAATCGCGCGCGCCAACGCCACGAAAGCCGGTGTGCGCATCGACTTCGAGCTTGGAAACGCCTCGAATATGCCTTTTCCGGCCGATACGTTCGACTTCGTCGTGTGTTGCGCCGCATTCAAGAATTTCACGGAGCCGCAGCGCGCCCTCGAAGAGATGTATCGCGTGCTGAAACCCGGCGGCAGTGCACTGATCGTCGATCTGCGCAAGGATACGCCGATGGAAACGATCAATCAGGCAGTGAACGCGATGAATGTCGGGCCGGTCAACCGCGTCATCACCAAGCTGACGTTTCGCTTCATGCTGCTGAAACGCGCGTATACCCGCGGCGGCTTCGAGCAGTTAATCGCCAGAACGCCATTCCGCGATTTCCAGATTCAGGAGAACCTGATTGCATTAGAGGTGCTACTGAAAAAGGCCGCCGGCCCCGGGCTCATCTTCTTCTAGCTACTTCAGTTCTTTCTGGAAGAATGCGTCGATCCGTTTGTCGGCGTCTTCCGTGGCTTCTTTCCGGTAGCCGTCTTTGTTATTTGGGTTTTGGAACGCGTGTCCCGCGCCTTCGTAGATCTTGATGTCCGGGTTCTTGCCGTCGGCTTTCATCGCGGTTTCGAACGCGTGCACGCTCTCGGGCGGAATGCCTTTATCCAGCGCGCCGAAATTCCCCAGCATCGGCGCTTTGATTTTGGCGATGGTCGCCGGATCCGTTGGCAGAGCCCCATAATTCACCACGAACGCGGCCAGCTTCGGCTCATTTTCCGCCAATTTAATGGACCAGCCGCCACCCATGCACCAGCCAATCGCGCCAATCTTGTTCGCTTCCACGTCTGGCCGCGAGGCTAAGTAAGAAAACGCTGCTTCCAGGTCGCGCAGGCCGCGATCATCCGGAAGCCCGCGCATCAGAATGTGCGCCTCGTCCGGTGTAGTGCCCACTTGCCCGCGATACAAATCTACCGCCAGGGCCGCGTAGCCCTGCTCCGCGAAATGTTGGGTTTGCTCCTTCACCCAATCGTTCAGGCCCCACCATTCGTGAATCACCACAATGGCCGGGTGCTTCCCGCTGCCTTCAGGCAACGCCAGATAGCCGTTCACCGTTTCGTTGCCGCTCTTGTAGCCGACCGTCTGCGTATTCACGGACACGGCGAAGAGCAGCGCGGCGGAGCACAACCCAATCGACAGGAAACCAGCAAGCAGCAACGCGCGGCGAAGCATGGAACCTCCTCCCGAAAAAGCGCTCAGCATTGTAGCGAGGCTCCGTCCGAAACGCCAGCGCACTTGAAGAACGCGCGATATTGCAGGATGAGGCAGCACACCGCGGCGGTTATCAGGATGGTTGTTTGCTCAGTTCGTCGATCGCCGCTAGTACCTGGTCGCTGTGCGTCTTTACGTCCACGTCGGTCCACACTTTGCGAACCTTGCCGGCCGGATCGATCAGGAAGGTGTGACGAGCGGACAGTTTCATCACGCCGAGATTCAGGATGGAATCGTATTTCTCGGAAACTTGATCCTTGGTATCGGCCAATAGCTTGAAATTCAGCCCTTCCTTGGCACAAAATTCCTGGTGCGATTTTTCGTCCTGCACGCTCACGCCCAGAATCACCGCGTTTTTTGCCTCATACTTGGCCATGTCCCGCTGGAAGTTGTGCGCCTCAATCGTGCATCCGGTGGTCATGTCTTTCGGGTAAAAGTACAGTACCACCCACTTGCCGCGATAATCATGCAAGCTGACCGGCTTGCCTTCCTGAGAGTTCAGCGTGAAATCGGGCGCTTCCGACCCGATGGCCGGGGCTTTCTCCCCAGCGCGCAGATTCCGGGCCACCAGCGTCACCGCCAAAACCGCAACGAACGCCACCACAATCCCCAGCACAAACCACATAGGCAGTTTCCTCACGTTTACCCCCGCAGACCATACCAGAGTTTCCAGTGCTTTTACACTGGCATTGGATGCAGCGCGAGACCCCTGCGTTTGCGCTATTCGGCGTCGTCGTCCGCGATTTAGGTCTATTTTTTCGCCAACTCCGGCTTGGCTTGAGTCACATAGGAAACGCGCTTGGCTTCCGGGCTTCGCGGGCTCCAATCCTCCGGCGGAAACGCCACGCGCCAGAAGCTCGGCGACGGTTTCGCGAAGGCAATGCCCACTTTCGGAACCTGGTTTGAGGTACGGTTGACGTCGGCAACCGTACAAGCCACCTCCTCATTCGTAGCCAGATTTTTCATTCGCAACGGCTGCCCGGCCAGCACCGGTTCGCGTAGCTCCACCATTGCGCCGTGCACGTTTACCACTTGCGTTTTTGTGCGTTCCGAGAATGACGATCCGTTCGCTCGCTGCCCGGAAACTAGAACTGCTATCGACAGCAGAATCCTCTGGCTTCTTCTCGCCGGCCCCGGTGGTCGAACACTCGATGTGCTCACGGTAGAACCTCCTGCCTGTGGCTCTTCACATGCATGAAAACAGCCACAAGGAGGGAAGCGCGACCTTTCTGTGCGCAGTCTTGTCTGTATTGGAAATTCTTTAGGGAATGCCGAAAGCCGCCGCAGATGGTCGGCCCGTTGCCAACACTTCGCTCCATCTCCCAGCACGCACTGATCTTGTTGGCCGCGAGGGTATGCGCGGCTTTTCTTGCGTGCGCGTCCGGGAAAGAAAACCGCGCAAGGGCCAAAGGCCGGAAGAGTCGCAACGGAGCGGCGGGATAGGAGCGAGAGTGCAAAACAGGAACGTGCTGTACCGACTTGGAACTTGCCCCCTTCGCACCATTGCTTCGGGGCCAGTCGCTGCTTTTCCGGGGGGTTACGCTTAGGGTCATGAATCTTCGGCGCAAAGCATTTGCGGTTTTTGCCGGAGTGGTGCTGGCTGGCGTGGCGCTTCTGCTTCTCTCCTATCTGCTTTCTGGATCGCCACCTCTATTTGTTGCGTTGTCCTTAGGGTTATTCCTGTTCTCGGCGGCTATTCTCTTAGTCCTTCCGTGGCGCCTGGTTTCGCGCATTCGCAAGCTCTCTGGCGAAGCACAGGGTATCGTCGAACGCAACGCGTTCGCGGAGCGGGTTTGCGTGAACGGCACAGACGAACTCTTCGGCGTGGCCGCGTGCCTGAACAGCGCCTTCGAGCAAGCGGAAAAAGCACAAACGCGATTCCAGTTTCTGACCGAAAATATTCCGCAAATTTTCTGGATTCAGGACGCCAAAACCGGCGCGTTCGAATATGTCAGCCCCGCCTTTGAAGTGATTTGGGGAAGGCCACGGAGCACACTGACAGAAAATCCCGGCTCCTGGCTCGAATTGCTTCATCCGGAAGATCGCGAAGCGGCGCAACGCAAGAAGCTTGAGCAACGCGCAGGCAACGCCACCGATTTTTACTACCGCATCGTTTCCGAAGACGGGGTAACGAGTTCGCTGTGGGAGCACTCGTTTCCCTGTTTCGGCCCAGACGGAGACTTGCGACAAATTGCGGGAGTCACCGAAGACATCACGGACTTCAAGCGCAATGAAGAAGCGCTGCTCGACGCGCACTTGCAATTGGAGGAGCGGGTCACCGAGCGTACTGCGGAACTTGCCGAACACAGCGAATTAATCAAGCTGCTGGTGGAAGCCACTCCCGGCGCCATCTACGGAATCGACGCGGAAGGGAACTGCACGTTCTGCAATCCCGCATGCTTGCGTCTGCTCGGCTACTCCAACGCCGCGGAGTTGCTGGGCAGAAAAAGCCATGACGCGATTCACCATAGCCGGCCCGACGGTACACCGTACCCGCAGACAGAATGCCCGGTATTCGCCAGTTTTCATGATGGAAAAGACGCGCACGTGAGCGACGAGGTGTTCTGGAGAAAAGACGGCACCAGCATTCCCGTGGAGTACGGCTCCCGGCAAATCCGCCGCCACGGCAAGGTGTTCGGCGCGGTCGTGACTTTCGTCGATATCACCGAGCGCCGGCGCAAGGAAATGGAACTGCGCCATGGCCAAAAGCTCGAAGCCGTGGGCCGCCTGGCCGCGGGAATCGCGCACGAAATCAATACGCCCATCCAGTTCGTGGGAGACAATACCCGCTTTTTGCAGCATGCGTTCGCGGACGGACTGCGGCTGATGCGCCAATACCAGCAATTGCAGCAGGCCGCCCTCCACGGCGAGATCACCGCCGAATTGTTGGATGAAGTTGCGCGAACTCGCCAGGAAGCAGACTGGGATTATCTGGAACAGGAAATCCCGCGCGCGGTGGAGCAGATGCTCGAAGGGCTGAATCGCGTGGCCACGATTGTGCGCGGCATGAAGGAATTTTCGCATGTCGACCGCAGCAACGAAAAAGCCCCCAGCGATTTGACCCGCGCGCTAGAAAGCACGCTCATTGTGGCGCGCAATGAACTGAAATACGTCGCCGACGTGGAAACCGACTTCGCCCCGCTGCCACCGGTGATCTGTCATCTGGGTGACTTGAACCAGGTGTTTCTGAATCTTCTGGTGAACGCCGCCCACGCCATTGAAGACGCGGTGAAAGGCACGCCACGAAAAGGCAAGATCACCGTTTGCACCCGCCGCGACGGGGACTGCGTCGAAGTGCGCATTGCCGATACCGGTGTCGGCATCCCCAAAGAAGCCCGCGACAGAATTTTCGATCCCTTCTTCACCACTAAGGAAGTAGGACGAGGCACTGGACAAGGCCTGGCCCTGGCCCGTGCCATCGTCGTGGAGAAGCACGGTGGCACGCTTACCTTCGAAACCGAGCTGGGGAAGGGCACCACTTTTGTGATCCGGCTTCCGATTGGCGGAAATCCGGTGCGCGAGGAGGCGCTGGTCTTATGAAACGTATTCTCTTTGTCGACGACGAAGTCAGCATTCTCGATGCTTTGAAACGCATGCTTCGTCCGATGCGCGCGGAATGGGAGATGGCCTTTGCGCCAGGCGGCGAAGGGGCGCTGTCGATGCTTGCCGCCGCGCCATTCGACGTGATCGTGACCGACATGCGCATGCCCGGCATGGATGGCGCTTCGCTGCTCGAAATTGTGCGCGATAAATATCCCAGCATGTTGCGCATCATTCTTTCCGGCTACACCGAATTGCAAGCGTCTTTGCGCGCCGTTCCGGTGGCCCATCAGTTCCTGCTGAAGCCCTGCGATCCCGAAATGTTGCGCGCCGGAATTGCCCGCGCCACCAGCCTCGGCGAAGTGCTCAACAGCAAAATGCTCACCGGTCTGGTAGGTGCGTTGCGGGAACTGCCTTCGTTGCCCAGCATTTATGACCAGCTTAGGCTGGCGCTCGAACAGCCCGACACCACCATTGAACAAGTGGCGCAAATCGTGCAGCAAGACGTGGCCGTCAGCGCGAAAGTTTTGCAACTCGTCAACTCCGCGTTTTTCGGCTTGGCGCGGGATGTCAGCGATTTAAAGACCGCAGTGAGTTGCCTGGGCCTGAGCGTGATGCACGATCTGGTGCTTGGCGTGCGCGTGTTTCGTCCTTTGGTCCCCAACGAATACGTTTCGGAAGAATACCTCGAGGAGTTTCATCGGCACTCGCAGCTGACCGCACGTATCGCTGCCGCCATCGCGGAAGACGCGCAGTTACCACCTGCCGTGGTGCTGGCGGCATTGATGCACGACGTGGGCAAGCTGGTCATCATCGAACGCACGCCGGTGCATTTTGCGCGCTCCTTGGCACAGGCCGTACAAGAAGGCGTGCCGCTGCATGAGGTAGAGGAAGAACTCATTCACATCTCGCATGCCGAAGTCGGAGCCTACTTGCTCAGCCTTTGGGGATTGCCGTACGCCATCGTGGAAGCGGTGGCCCACCATCACCACCCGCAGCGCGTGCCCGCCAAAGGCGTGGACATGGTTCTTGCGGTTTATGCCGCCAATTTGCTGGCTCACGAAGCCGCCGCCGCAGAAAAAGGGGTTCCAGCTCCGCGCTTAGATCTGGAGTATCTTCGTGAAGCGGGCTCGGCGGAGTTGCTGCCGAAATGGCGCAAGCTCGCGGCCGCCGCTCTGTCAAGCACCGGCGTATTGGTCCCTTAGAGGAAGCTGAGCGCACTAGAAACGCTAGCGCGTCTTGGCGCGTGTTTCCGGAATCTCGCCGCTTAGTCGTTGGATGGCGTCATCCAGGGTCTGCCGGCGTTCGAAGAAATCCCTCCACAAGTCGCCGTTTTCTTTCAGCCGCTCCGGCACGGTCTTGAGGTTCAGTTTTTCCGGTTTCAGATGCAACCGCAATTCGTTCGCTTGCAGCGGCGTGGAAACCGGCGCCTTCGGAAACGCGCGGACCACATACGGCGCCGCCAAGGGCCGGCCTTCCGCATTCTGATGCACGTCGATCAACACGCGCCCGGCGGGCCGTTTTGCTACGGTACGTTCATTGGTCACCAGATTCGGGTGTGCAGCGGTCACCATGCGCGCGACAATCTCCGCAAACGTGCGCAGCTGCTCGTAGCTGTAAACTGGCTCGACCGGCAAATACAGGTGCATACCAGTGGCCCCGGAAGTTTTCAGATAGACGTTCAGCTTAAGTTCTTGCAATTTTTCGTATAGCGCTTTGGCGATTTGTACCACCACGGAAAATTCCGTGCCGTCCGAGGGATCCAAGTCGAAGAAAAAATAATCCGGATGCGCCAAGTCGGGATAACGGCTGCTCCAGGGATTGTGATCGATGCACCCGAGCCCGGTCAGGTACAGTAGGGAAGCGCGATCGTTCGCCGTGGCATAAGGCATCATTTGCCCTTTGGATTCCGAATCGATTTGCACGGTTTGAAACCAATCCGGCAGGCCCAGGCTCTCGTTCATATTTTTCTGGAAAAACGCTTGGCCCTTGATGCCATCCGGATAGCGCCGCAACACCAGCGGGCGGTCCTTCAAAAAAGGGAGCACATAATCGGCCATGCGGTAGTAGTACGCGATCAGATCGCGTTTGGTGTAGCCCGACTCCGGAAAATACACCTTATTCAGATTGCTCACGCGGAAGCGCTTGCCGTCGATTTCCAGCGTGACGTTTTCCCCATGGCCCTTGAATAATTCCGCTTCGATCTGCGCTTTCGTGCTGAGCACTTTTCCGACGATCGCCGGTGCACGCACCACATTCGGATTTTCCCTGGGCGGTTCGGGCGCCGCCACTTCGGCGTCTTTGCGGCATTCCTCGGCCTTCTTGTCGTCGCGCAAACCCATAAACACCGGGTGGCGTAAGCGTTCTTCCTGCGTCCAGCCGCTGAAGCGCACGCGCGCAACCAGTTCCGGCTTCGCCCACGTGGCCTTCTCGTTGGTTTCGGGCACGCTTGCGAAGGAGCACTTGCTGGTCTCCAGTTTTTTGAGCTTTTGCGAAACCTCTTCGTGCGTTTGCGCGTTGAACCCGCTGCCCGCGTGCCCGATGAACTGCAGCTTGTGGCCGTCGTAAAGACCAAGTAATAGCGAACCCAGCGGCATGCCCGCGCCGCGTGGAGCGGTCCACCCGCCCACGACCGCATCCAGCGTTTTCGACGTTTTCAGTTTTAGCCAATTGGCGCTGCGTTCGCTGACATAGCGGCTGTCCACGCGTTTCGCGATGATTCCTTCCAGCTCGTTGTGCTTGGCCAGTTCGAATAACTCTTTTCCTTTTTCCAGCTGGTGATCGGAATAACGAATCCCTTCGGAATTGTGCAACAGCCGCTGCAGAAGCTGCTTGCGTTGCAATAGCGGCACGAAGCGCAAATCGTAACCATCGCAATACACCAGGTCGAACGCGAAATATACCACCGGGTACTGCGCCACGAGCGTTTGGCTGGGATTGCGCACGTGCATGCGCTCCTGCAGCTTTTCGAAATCGCTGCGCCCGCGCGCGTCCAGCACGGCAATTTCTCCGTCGAGGATGCCTTGTTGCCCGCTGAACGACGCCGGCAGCCCCTGTAATTCCGGATATTGCGCGGTGATGTCTGAACCGGAGCGCGCGCGCAACGTCAACTTGCCATTTTCAATCCACGCCAGCGACCGCACACCATCCCACTTAATCTCAAAAAGCCAGTTCGGGTCAGAGAAGGCGCGATCGGAAGGCGTAGCCAACATCGGCCCAAGCCGCGCGGGCATGGCCGCTTTTCGCGCGTCCTCCAATTCCGAAACATGCAAGGGAGCGCGCTCGCGTTTGGGTGCTTCCTCGCCTTTAATCTCCTCCAGCACGCGCCCGGTCAGCACCGAACCATCATGCTCGTCGATATTCCAGTTCGGATCTACCGCGGCGTCTTTGTGCTTGATCATCAACCATTCGTTGCCTTTCTGGCTGTTCTTGAGTTTCACCAGCACAAAACTGCCGCGCAGCTTTTCCCCGTTCAGCGAAAACTTGATCTCGCCGCGCTGCACCTGTTTCAACGCGTCGTCTTTGCCCTCTACTTGAAAAGTTCCGCGATCCCACACCATCACTTCCCCGGCGCCGTAACTGCCTTTGGGTATGTTGCCTTCGAAATTGGCGTAATCCAGGGGATGATCCTCGGTCTGCACCGCCAAGCGCTTGTCGTTGGGGTTCAGCGAAGGTCCCTTGGGCACCGCCCAGGATTTCAGCGTGCCGTCAATCGCCAGGCGAAAGTCGTAGTGCAGGCGTGTCGCGTCATGCTTCTGCACCACGAAAACGTTCTCGGTCTGGGGCGCGGCTTCTACCCCGGATGGCTCCGGCGTGCGATCGAATTGCCGCTTCTTCCGGTACTCCTCAAGCTGCTTCGGCTTGGCCATGTCCCGCATTCTATCCCAGGCGGTTTCTCCTCGTGGCACAGGCACTCCTGCCTGTGGTGAGATCGCTGTACTTACCGTGTCATGCACAACCAAGAGCCGCTGTGCCACAGGAGTTTTTCCGCACGCTGTAAGCCTGTGCTACTTAGGGTACTTTTTTCGCGTTTTGCAGGGGTTTTTGGCTTGCCAAAGCGCCGAACCCCTCGCTACCCTTAAAGACTCGTCTACGGCCAAGTCTCCCTATTGGAAGGAGTGTCGCTCATGGCCACTACGGTCTGGAAAGGCCACCTGACATTTGGATTGATCTCGATTCCCGTGCGCCTGGTTGCGGCCGCGCGCGGTGAACGCGTCAGTTTTAATCAGCTCCACAACGTTTGCCATTCGCGCCTGAAGCAGCCGCTGTTTTGTCCGGTCTGCAACCGCAACGTGGAGCGCTCCGAAATCGTCAAGGGCTACGAGTACGACAAGGATCAATACGTGCTCTTCAACGAAGAAGAACTGGACAAGATCGAGCCGCCCTCCGCGCGCGTCATGGAGATTCTGGAGTTCGTGAAGCTCGGTGAATTGGACCCGCTCTACCTCGACTCGTCCTACTACATCACCCCCGAAGATCCTGGCCTGAAGGCGTACACACTGCTGATGAAGGCCATGGAGGAGACCGGTTACGGCGCCATTGCCAAGATCACTATGCACCAGCGCGAACACATCGTGATTATTCGGCCGGGTGCCAAAACGCTCACGCTGCACACCATGTTCTATTCCAATGAAGTGCGCGCGGCGGAGTCCGTTCCCATCGACAAGGTGGAAGTGAAGGACCAGGAAAAGAAGCTCGCTGAGCAGCTCATCCAGAGTCTGGCCGCGCCTTTCCAACCCGACAAATATCGTGACGAGTATAGCGACAACGTTCGCGCTATGATTGCTGCTAAGCTGCAGGGTCAGGAAGTGGCCGAAGCTCCGCAGCCGCACCTGGCTCCGGTGATCGATTTGATGGAGGCTTTGAAGAAGAGCCTTGCCGAGAAGTCTGCCCCTGGCTCGGCGAAAGCTCCAGCGGCACAGCCCGGTCCAATGGCCGTGCCGGCTGGCAAGAAACCGCCTGCCCGCGCAGTGCAGCCTGCGCCCGCAGCACAAAAACGGGGGAAGAAAGCAGCCGGCTAATTGTTGATGGGCGCCACGGATAGATTCAGCCCCGAAGACGTGCAACGCATCGTTGGTCTAACCCGCAAGCAGTTGGACTATTGGGACCGCTTGCGCTTGGTTTCTCCCCGGGAACAACAGGGCACGCGCTATTACGATTTTCGCGACCTGATCGGTCTGCGCACCATCAAGCAGCTCCTCGAAAAAGGCGTGTCCGCGAATCGTCTGCAGCGCGCCCTCTCCGCTCTCAATCAGAAATTGGATCAGGTGCAGACGCCGCTCTCCCAACTGCGCATCCTTTCCGACGGCAAAGACGTTGTGGTTGAGCAGGGCAGCGCCCGTCTGGAACCGCTATCCGGCCAGTTTGTGCTGAACTTCGAAACTCGCGAACTGGATGAAAGCATCCGTTTCATGGCCAAGCGCAGCGCCAATGACTGGTTCGCGATCGCCCTTTCTTACGAAGCCAGCGAGGTAAACAGGGCCGAAGCCATCCAGGCCTACCACAGCTGCGTCGACGCGCAACCCGATCATGCCGATGCCCTGTTGAATTGTGGCACTCTTTATTACGAAGACGGCAATTTCGAAAATGCTGCGGACTTTTTCCGCCGCGCGCTCCGGGCCGAGCCGCAGAACCCCCTGGCGCACTTCAATCTAGGCAGCGTCCTGGAGGAAATGGGCGAACTCGAGGAAGCCCGCAAGCATTTGCGCCAGGCGCTGCTGCTTGATCCCCACTATTGCGACGCCCACTACAACTTGGCGTTCGTCTGCGAAAAACTTAAGGCGTTTGCCGAGGCCCGCGAACATTGGCAAGCTTACATCCAGCTCGATCCCATCGGCCCGTGGTCAGACTATGCGCGCCAGCGTCTGGCCGCCGCGCAATTCGCCAAGTCCGTCACCAGATAAGTCCACCCTTTTTTTGCCAGTCGCGTTAAGCTACTACCCCTCAGCCTACCGCCCGAAATAGTCCAATCTTATTGGGGGAGCCATATGACCATAAGGAAACACATTCTTGTCAGCTGTATTTTCTGTGCCGGGCTGATTTGCGGTGGTGTTCTTTTTGCCCAGCGCCCAGTGGAAAACATCGATCCCGGTAAGCACTCCAATCTGGCGGCTGCTCAGAAACATCTCATCGAAGCTTGGAACGCAACCGACCAGGCCCAAAGAGCAAATAAAGACGAACTCGGTGGTCACGCCGACAAGGCCAAAGAGCACATGCAAGCGGCCGATGCAGAGTTGAAGGCCGCCGCGGAATACGCCGATCATCACCACTAACGGTTAAGTTCGTCAGCGTGGCACAGGCACTCCTGCCTGTGCTCTTGGGTTGCCGGGGTTGAAACGAAATCGGCCGGCTGATCGCCAGAAATTTTATCCGCAACCAGCCGGCCTTTTCCTACTCATTCTACCGCTTAGTGTTTTTCCTCGACCACGTGGCCACGTCCGTCTCGCATTTCGTTCCCCTTGAAATTCTTCATGTTCTCCGGGTTCTTTTCCGCTTCCGGATGTTCGCCTCGTTTGGGCATCGGACCTTTGTAACCGTGGTGCACGTCATAGTGATTGTCTACGTTGCCGTGGAAATCGTGGGGACCGTGGAACCACGGACCCGCGCCGATGAACACCCCGCCCACAAACCATTCCGGCCCGTAATAGCCGTAAGGAGCACAGGGATAGGGCGGATAATCGTAATAACCGTACGGGCAATCGGGGGCCGGTCCCACTTCCACGGCGACTTGCGCTTGCGTTTTAGGAACTGACACACCGAGGAAAAATCCGGCAAACCCGAGTAGTGCGAGCCATCGCAGCCAATTCATTTCTTTTCTCCTTTATCTCCAAAGATTCGCGGCGTCCTGGCTGACAGAACAGCGTGGCTGGATGGGTCGTAAGCACCGAAGTCGTACTGGCCGCACTTTACCGAACCGTGAGCCCCGCCGGAATCCGACGAAGGCTGTAATGGATGGCAATTTTCGCTGCAGCGAATTCCTCGACGGGCACCGGCATGCCTCCACGCGTGGTAGCATCGCTGGCGATGAAACTCGAACAAGCGCTGCTCGAAGTTTGGACGCAGGCGCTCGTCCACGACGCCAAAGAAATTCACTTAGGGAACGAGACATTTCCCGTGCGGCGTACCCCAAAACAGCGCTTGCGCCAGGTGGACTTCCATTTCGACGGGCAAGACCTGCGTGGGCTGGAACAAAACCCGGCAACCAAGTCACGTTGGGCGCAGATGGCCCGTTCTGGTCAGAAGGTAATGCAATTCTTGGGCGCCGGCGGTTACATCGCCAACGTGGCCGAAGGAAAACTGCACTGGTACGGATCGCGCCCGTCCAAAAAGAGCTGAAGCGGCTTGCTTGCGACGGCTCCTCTATCGATTCGCCGCAAAAAACAATGGCTCCTCCCTTGCGAGAGGAGCCACTTTATTTGCGGTTTCGCTGCCCGTGATCCAATCCGCCCGAGTGAATCGCGGAAGCATGGCCGCAAAACCCGTTTCATCTTCAGGAACTGTTCTTTAGATTCCCTGTCCGCCCCTACTTTGCCGTATCCGCTGTTTTGCGACAATGCACCGCGCATGATCTGTAGGTGAATTTGGGGTGAACCGCAGGCGGCACAGAACCGCCAGAGAAGTCGGGAGGTTTCGAACATGTTGCACGTCCAACCGTGGTTAGCGCTCGGTGTTTTCTTATCGACTGCGGCGACTGATGCCGTCTACGTCTTTTTCAATGCGGCGGTATCGTCGCGGAGGCGCGTGGCCGCAGCCTCCTGGAGCGGCCTCTGGTATCTGCTTTCGGCTTTCGCCGTCATCAGCTACACGAAAAATTGGCTCTATGTGGCCTTTGCCGCCACGGGGTCCTGGGTCGGGGCCTACCTCTCCCTGACTGTGCTGCGCCGCCCCACCGCGACCAAGCGGTTGTGACCCCGCGCGTTGCTCCCAAGCCGCGGTTTGCACTACACTACCAACCGCACCAGGGGTCTTCTTCTTCTCCAGGAAGCGAGTTCCATGTCCGGGTTCTTTCAGCGGTTCCTGCCGCGCGACAACGATTTCTTTGTCCTTTTTGAGCGCCAGGCCGAAAACATTGTTGCGGGTGCTGCCGCTTTCTCCAGCATGTTGGAGCATTACACCGGCGTTCCGGAACAAGTGCAGAAGATTAAAGCCATCGAGCACTCCGGCGACGAAATTACCCACCACATTTTTCGCAAATTGAACCAAACCTTCGTCACTCCCTTCGACCGCGAGGATATCCACGAGCTCTGCGGCACCATGGACGACGTGATCGATTTGATTGATGCCGCAGCCAGCCGTTTCGTGCTCTATCGCATCGACAAGGTTCGCGCCGGCACCACCGAGTTATCTAAGGTTCTCAATTTGGCCACCATGGAACTGTCTGCGGGCATTCACGCCATTCCCTCTCCTACCAAGGCGCTTCAGCGCGTCATCGAAATCAACCGCCTGGAAAACGAAAGTGACCGCATTTGCCGCGTCTTGATCGCTCAACTGTTCGAAGAGGAAAAGGATCCGGTCACCATCATCAAATGGAAAGAAATCTTCGAAGTTATGGAAACCGCTGTAGATAAATGCGAAGACGTCTCCAACGTCATTGAGAGCGTCATCCTGAAAAATGCTTGAATCCCGCTGCGGTCCGGCTGCACCAGAGTCTCATTGGCCATCCCCAGGCTTATTCCTGAGCTCGCGGCCCTGCTTTCCGGCAACGATTCCCGAGATAAATTGCGGTGATGTGGAATGAGCCCCTTCTCCCTGGCGGCTCTGACGATTTTCCTTACCCTGGCTTTCGAATTTTCTAACGGCTGGCATGATGCCGCCAATTCCATTGCTACGGTGGTGTCCACGCGTGTGCTCAGTCCACTGCGCGCGGTGGTGTGGGCCGCGTTTTGGAACTTTGTCGCGGCGTTTATCTTTGGAACGGCTGTTGCCGCTACCATGGGCAAAGGCCTGGTCCATCTCGAAATGGTGGATACGCGAGTGCTTCTCGCGGGCCTGCTCGGCGCCATCATTTGGAACCTGATTACCTTGGTGTTGGGGTTGCCGACCAGTTCCTCGCATGCTTTGATGGGTGGCTATGGGGGCGCCGCGGTCGCCTTCGCCGGTTTCAAGACGCTGATTCTGGGTGGCTGGATCTTGCCGGTAGCTTTTATCGTGTTGTCGCCGCTGATCGGCTTCGCCATTGGCCTGGCCGTCAGTATCATCACCACTTGGGTTGTGCGCCACCAGCGGCCGCGCCGGGTGGATCGCTGGTTCCGGCGGCTCCAGCTGTTATCGGCGGCGGGCTACAGTCTCGGCCACGGCACCAACGACGCGCAAAAGGGTATGGGCATTATCACTGCAGCTTTGGTGTCCGCCGGGATGCTGCAGAGCTACCGTGTGCCTTATTGGGTGATCATCTGCTGCCATTTGGCTATGGCCGGTGGCACCATGGCCGGGGGCTGGCGCATCATCAAAACCATGGGCCAGCGCATCACCAAGCTGACCCCCTTCGGGGGCTTTTCTGCGGAAACCGCCGGCGCCTTCACCTTACTGGGCACTGCACATTTCGGCATTCCGGTGAGCACCACCCACACCATCACTGGCGCGATCGTCGGTGTGGGTGCGTCGCATCGTCTAACCGCGGTGCGTTGGGGCGTCACTCGCCACATTGTCTGGGCCTGGCTGCTCACCATCCCGGGCGCCGCGTTCTTCGGCGCTATCCTGTTCCATGTAGCTGCGAAGGTCCTGAACTAGACACACACCAATCCACCAGTTTCAATTTATGCGAAAGGTTGTCGTGGGAGGCGGTTGAGCAACCGGGATGGGCGGAGATACCCCGGCAAGCATCGAAACAGGCCCATTCTCGTATCGCGCCAAGTCCTCTTCGCGATTGTTCAAGCACTAACGAAGGCTGGGGCGGAGTCAGCCCTCGTTCGAGTTGACGGGTACTGCGCGGTTCCTGTCGGGCTCACTCAACGCAGCCCCGTCTATCCTTCTTTCTCTACATCCTACGGGAAGGCCAAGCGGCCGTCGTTGCTCCATAGCAACCAGGGTCGCTGCGCTAGCGGGTTCGGTTGTGTTGGATGCGAGAGTTGCTCGAGTCACACGGTCATCAGCAGACGGATACCGACTCCGAAGCGGTCATTCGTAAGACTTTCGACGCGCACAACTTCCGCCAGATACTCGCAATTCGACGGGTCGTTCACAAAGGTGAACGGAAACGTGACGAACAAACGCATTCCTTTGTGATAGTCCGAACGATTGGAGTGGAAATAGATACCGTGTTTCGACACATTCACGCTGATCGGTAGGTCCTCGAAATGGGTTTCTTTTGGCTCCGATGGTCGAACCCGGAGCATCTTGGAGAACTTGGCTCTCGTGCTTAAGCGCTTCTCGTTCTGCTTGACCTGATTTTCCGCCATGCCCCCATCATTTGCCCGTCGTATGCAAACGTCAACGCCATGAGCCCAATTCGTTATCACCAGGTGCCGCCGCAGCGGGAAACGCCGAAGAAACGCAGCGCGTGGTAAAATAGAAGGCCAGGGGGCGACACGGTTTCGACGGAAGCTGTCGCGTCTCGGAGGCATGCCGGGGGCCACCCGCCCGTAACTGGATGGAAACTAGAACTGCCAACAACAACTTGGCACTTGCTGCTTAATTAATTAAGCGCACGCTTCCCCGGGCTTTGCTCACGGGCCCGGATCGAGGCGTCGCACAGTGAGCTGGCCCGAGCCTTTCGGTCCGTAAGGTTCGGGCGAGATTCATCGGACTAGCCGGCGGCGTTTCTTGCTCGTTCTAATCGCGGCGGGCGAACCTAAGCGAACTGAGATAAGCATGTAGGCTCCGTGGCGTAGCGCTTTTCGGACGGGGGTTCAACTCCCCCCGCCTCCACCATTTCTCTCTTTCCTCAGGCAGCCGTCGCTTCAATGCCCTTGGCGATCCATCTTGCGGGACTCGAGAATTTCCACTCTCCTCCCGCTTGGAATAGACTTTCAACTCCCTATGCGCATTGCCATTCAACCCGCCAACTCCGCCGATCTTGACGCGCTCCTACTCCTCATGCGTCACATGCAGAGCGACGATCCTTGGTCGGAGCTTTTCGACGAAGCCGCCGTCCGCGCCAGCCTCGCCGAGTTGCTGCGCAATCCCCACTACGGCTTGGCCTATCTCGTCCGCGAGCAGCAAACGCCCATTGCCTATCTGGTGATCTGTTTCGATTACAGCCTGGAATATCGCGGCAAAGGCGCGTGGATCGACGAGCTCTTTGTCGAACCCTCGCACCGGGGGCAGGGCCTTGGCACCCAGCTTCTCGACCTGGCCGAACGCGCCTCCCGCGAGCACGGCGCACAGTTTCTCCATCTGGAAGTCAGCCATGGCAATCGCGCCAACGAGCTCTACCGCCGCCGCGGTTTCGTCGACCACCCCCGCTACCTGATGAGCAAGGACCTGTTCCCCTGAGCCATGTCCGCGCCCTTTCCTTTCCTGCCATGCAAGGCGAGAATAGCGGCAGATCGTTTGCCCGCAGTTCGGAGGCGTTCCCATGAAGTCGAGGTTTTTCGCTTTTGCCTTTCTTATCGTGTGTCTCGCTGCTCCAACCCTCGCGAACGACCTTTATCCCGTCAAAGTCCAGCGCAATGTCGAAATTAAAATGCGCGACGGCGTCATTTTGCGCGGGGACATCTTTCGCCCAGCCGTTGACGGAAAATTCCCGGTGCTGTTGCAGCGCACCCCCTACCGCAAAACGCCGTGGGGCTACGACATCGATTTCGCGCAACGCGCGGCGTCTCACGGCTACGTGGTTTTCCTCCAGGATGTTCGCGGGCGTTACACCTCCGATGGGGATTGGGCTCCCTTCGTTCATGAGTCGGAAGACGGCTACGACACCATCGAATGGATTGCCACGCAACCTTACTCCAACGGTAAGGTCGGCATGTTTGGCGGCTCCTACGTTGGCGCGACGCAAGTGCTTGCGGCCATCGCGCATCCTCCGCACCTGGCGGGAATCTGCCCGGTAGTTACGGCCAGCAATTACCACGATGGCTGGACCTATCAAGGCGGCGCCTTCGAACAATGGTTCAGCGAATCCTGGACCTCGGGCCTGGCCCAAGACACCCTCGAGCACAAAATCGAGCGCCTTCCGAATACGCAGGAGGACGTGAGCGCGTTGCCGCTAACGTCTTATCCCGTATTCAACTTGAATCCCCCGGGGATCGTGGATTCCTCGACCGCGAGCGTTGCGCCGTATTTTTTGGATTGGCTCGCTCATCCTACCTACGACGATTTCTGGAAGCGCATTTCGATTGAGGAACGTTATGCGGATATTCGCGTCCCAGCGCTGCACGTCGGTGCGTGGTACGACCTTTTCCTCGGTGGCACTCTGCGGAACTACATGGGCATCAAAGCGGCCGGCGGCAGCGACGATGCACGCAATGGGCAGCGCCTGCTGGTGGCCATTGGAGGCCACGCGGGAGAAGGCCGCAAAATCGGTCACGTCGATTTCGGCCCGGAAGCCGAAAAGTACGACGAAAATGCCATCACCCTGGCTTGGTACGATTTTCTCTTCAAGGGAGTCCAGAACGAGTTTGCCACCGCAAAGCCCGTCAAGATTTTCGTTATGGGCCTCAATCAGTGGCGCCAGGAAGACGATTGGCCATTGGCTCGCGCCAAGTCCACGAAGTACTTCCTGCATTCGCAGGGCGCCGCCAATTCTTCGCAGGGGAATGGAGCGCTCTCGACGTCCGCGCCCGCTTCCGAGCCTCCCGACAAGTTCGTCTACGATCCCGCGAATCCCGTTCCTACCGTGGGCGGACCGCTCTGCTGCGACGAAATTCATCTGCCTCCCGGCCCTCGCGATCAACGCAGCGTGGAAGCGCGTAACGACGTTCTGGTGTACTCCACCGCTCCTCTCCAGCACGACTTGGAAGTGACGGGTCCGGTTCGCTTCGAATTTTTCGCCACATCTTCCGCCGTGGACACGGACTTCACCGCCAAGTTGGTAGACGTTTCGCCCGACGGCACCGCTATCAATCTTACCGACGGAATTCTTCGCGCGAAGTACCGCGACTCTCAGGCGACGCCTACTCCTCTAACGCCCGGCAAGGTTTACGCGTTGTCCATCGACCTGTGGGCAACCAGCAATGTCTTTCGCGCTGGACACCGCATTCGTCTGGAAGTCTCCAGCAGCAATTTCCCGCGTTTCGACCGCAACCTGAACACCGGCGAGTCCGCGGCCAACTCCGCCAAGTGGACCACAGCCACCAACACGATCCTGCATGATGCGGCGCATCCGTCGGTTCTGGTGCTTCCCTTCGTCCCATAGATCGAACCGAACCGAAGTCTCCTGGCTTTGGGTGCCGCATCCTTTGCGGTTTTTGCAAAGGGTGCGGATTTTTTCTCGGGATGACTGGGCTCATGCACCCCGGGGCGGGTGCCCCACATGCCGTTTTTGCATGTGGGTCCGTGCGTCTTGTCTCAAATCTCGTAACCGCGCCCGCCCTTCGTAGCGGCGGGTCTTTAGACCCGCGCCTTCGCAGCGACACACATCCACCACAGCAACTTTTCTTTGATTGCCCCTACGTCAGGGCACGGCTTCAGCCGTGCCGTAACTAGCGCCGAATCCGTGCGGCTTTAGCCGCTGAGGGCGTGCTTGTTAGTTTCTCACCCAGACTCTTCAGCCCGTGAAAATTTGTTGTGTGAACTCTTCCGCAGGCTGTTGCGCTTGGGTCTTCATCAAGCGCTATCTAGGTCCACGGCCTTCGCGAGCTTCCGCTGGCGATCGTCGAAACTCCAAAATCGCTTTGCTTTCAGTTCCACAGCGATCGCGACATGAAGGCTATCCAGCGTGCGTACGCCAAGTTTGGGCCCGTAACGACGGCCCAAATCTGCGCACGCGTCGAACGCATCTTCCGGGATGCTCGCGGGAATCCACAGGCCAGTGGATTCGTCCTCCTCGAGTTGCCGGTACACCTCGTTTGCTTCCATGCCCGACAACTCTCCCCGGAAGACGTGCTGTGCTATGGCGTGCGCCCACTCGGCTCGGTGCAGGGGAGTCAGCCAAAGGCCCTCTGCTGTCAGGACCTGCTGCCGCGACACGAGGGAATGGCGGTCGGTTACGTACAGGGAAACCAGGAAGCTCGTGTCCGCATAAACGATCAATAGCGTCCTCGTTCCTCAATGACGAGATCGGCCCCGGGCAAGATGCGGTCGCCAAAAATCTTCTTGGCGCGCCCGGCAAAATCCGGATACTTGACCGGGCCCTCGCTCATTCGCCCGGCAGGAATAATCCGCGCGATGACCTTATCGCGTTCCCGGAGTTCCACGGTCTTCCCGGCCCGCAGCCAGGCCTTCAGCTTGCGGGTGTCGCGGAGTTGACGGATGTTCACCTTTGGCATAATCAAATCGTGACACATTTTGTGTCACATCGTCAATCCTCCAGGATTTCAACTAGCTACTCTTAGGGCAATTTTTGCCCCCTCCGCCCTCGCTTTCAGCACGGATTAGGCACAACCCCACCCCCAAACCGTTGACGCCCCTGCCCCCACCGCCGAAAATGACCAGACAGGGGAAACTTGCCAAAATCCCCCCGGAAAGACGCATGTCACCTGAACCCAATGCGGTCGAACAAGCCGTTGCGCGCGCGCTGCGCGATAATCTTGCGGGCATACAACGCACGGGCGTCGAGCTGCAGCAAGCCATCAACGACGTAGTCGCGGCCTGCTCCAGCAGCAAGCCCACCAACGCGCTACCGCCGCTGTTGCGCGCGCAAGCCTCCGCCGCTTCGCTTGCCGCGGCTCTGGAAGTATTGTCTCGTTTCGTGGCCGTGGCGCTTCAATCTGGCCCGCGCAGTCCCCTTGAGGAAAAAATCACCCAGGCCATCGCCCTGCAGGCGCCGGAAGCACCCGCTGCTCCGGTCCGTCCGGTGCCCCAAGTTCCCACGCCACAAGCCGCAGCCTCCGCGCCCGCTGCTGTATCAGTACCTGTGGAGCCGGAGGTCCAGGACTTTCCGCCCACGGACTCGACCACGATTCCGGTAGAATTGGAATTAGCGGAACCCACGGTTTCTGCCGACGCGGAATTTGATGTCAATCGGTTAACTCCTGAGGAACAGGAGCTGCACCGGCGCGCAAATCGTGTGGCCAAAGTTTCGATGCAGGATATTAAGATGTTACGTCCGGAGCAGGTCAAAATCGGACGTCAACACAAAGACATTTGCATTCGGTTGAAAGAAGACATTGAGAAAGCCCATAGAGAGTACGACCGCAGGTTTAAACCCATCATGGATCACCCGGTGGATTACTTCTATCGCTGGATGGTCGAAATTCTTGCTGACGGCGACGCCTCCGCCCTCGGCGAGTATCCTTACACCACCGCCAGCAAATCGCGCTAATTCCTGCTCGTTCGCCTCGGCCACTCTGCGTGTCCTCGGCTTTGTCTGCGCTGCCCTGCTGCTGGCAGCGCTCGCCGCCGCGCAAACCACCACCCACAAGCGGAAGCGGCCCACGCATCCGAAATCGCCCGCGTGCCAAACCGGATGCAAGCCAGACACCACTGTGCCCGCTCTCGACAACGCTACTCCCGAAGATGCCGCGGCCCAAAAAGATTTGGCGCCTCTCGCGCGCACTCTCCACCACGGGTCGACCGCCGACTACGCGAAACTCGCCGCCTTTGCCAATTCCCATGCTTCCAGCGTTTGGGGACAGCGCGCCGCTTTGGCTCTCGGCTACGACGACTATTCGAGCGTGCGCTACCCGCAGGCCTTGGCCTGGCTTGAGAAAGCCAAGGCGGATCCGTTGCTCCGCGAATACGCGCTCTTTTGGGCCGCGCAAACCGAGCGTGGGCTACACCAAAACGGCGAAGCCGCGCAGGATTTTGCGCAACTGCTAAAGGATTATCCAAACACGGTCATTAAGGAGCAGGTGCTCGAGGCCTACGGTCCTACCGCGATTGAAATTGGGCGCCCGCAAGACGCGCTCGAGGCACTCGCCTCTTATCCTGCCACTTCTTCGAAGTCCTCGCTTCTTATCGTTCGCGCTCGGGCCCACGAAGCCGATCGCAAACTCACCGAAGCCGTCAAGGATTTTCAGACTATTTACTACAAATATCCCCTGTCCGATGACGCCATCGATGCCGGGTCTGCGTTGACGCGGCTCAACAAGCAGCTTCGCAGCGAGTTTCCCTACGCCGGCGTCGAAATGCAGGAGCAGCGCGCCGAAATTTTCTTCGATGCGCACAAATGGAAAGAAGCTCGCGTCGAATACGAAAAGCTCGCCGCCATGCTCAAGGATCCCGCGAATCCCACGCGGCAGCGCGCCTTGGTTCGTGCCGCCGAGTGCCGCCAGCATCCCAAAGCCGCTCCTTATCTTTTGGCGAAGCTGAATGCTACCGACCCGGAGGCGGACGCCGAGCGCCTCTACTATCTCTCGCAGGCCTATCGCTCCGATAAAAAAGAAACAGAGATGCTCACCGCCATCGAGAAAACGGCGGAAAAATATCCGCAAAGCCGTTGGACCGGAGAATCCCTGATGGCCGCGGGCAACTATTACTGGGTTTTGCTGGATCGCACCAAAGCGGGTCACTATTACGAACGCGTTTTGGAGAATTTCCCCGGCGACAAAAACGCCTATAACGCCGAGTGGCGCATCGCCTGGGTCGCCTACCTCGAACGTCAGCCTTACGCCGACGACAAAATGAGCGTTTTCCTGCGTAAGTATCCGCTTTCCGGCGGCGCCGTGAATGCCATGTACTGGCTGGGCCGCAACGCCGAGCGCAGCGGCAATCCTGCGCACGCCCGCGCGTACTTTCAGAAAACCGTTGACCGCTTTCCCACCAGCTATTTCGGCGAAGCCGCGCAGAATCGGCTGGACAAGCTCGGCCCGGGCGACGCTGAGGCTCCGGAATTCCTCGCGCAACTGCCTGCCGCGCCTCCCTTGCGTCCCTTCGATGAGCCCATCGCGCCCAACGTCCTCGATCATTGGAACCGCGCGCAGGCTCTGCGCACCATCGCCTTCGATGCTTCCGCTGAACTGGAGTTAAAAGCCGCCTACGCCGCCACCGCTTCGCCGCGCTTCCTGGTCGAAGCCGCGCAAGCCGCCTTCGATCAGGGCCACTTTGCCGCGGGCATGAATTATGGGCGCCAGGCCATTGCCAGTTTTGAGTCGCGCAAGTTCAGTGAAGTGCCGCCCAATGTCTGGAAAGTGCTGTTCCCCCTGCCCTATGAACTGCAACTACGCCGCGAGGCCGAGCGCAACGATTTTGATCCTATGTTCGCCGCGGGATTGATTCGCCAGGAATCCACCTTCCAGGCTGACGTCGTTTCCCATGCCGACGCCATCGGCTTGATGCAAATTCTGCCCAAGGAAGGCCGCCGCCTGGCCCGCGAACGCAAAGTCCGCTACACCAAAGCGTCGCTCTTCGATCCCAACGTCAATATTGAACTGGGTATGCTTTACATCGCTGAACTCACCCGCAGCTTCGGCGCTCCCGAATATGCCGCGGCGGCTTACAACGCCGGCGAAGATCGCGTGACCCTGTGGCGCAGCGAACGCAATTACGACGAGATTCCCGAATGGGTCGAGTCCATCCCGTTCAGCGAAACCCGCGAGTACGTCCAAATCGTTCTGCGCAACGCCGACATGTACCGCAAACTTTACGGCCCCACCACCAACAAAAACACCGTCTCCGCCTCGATTCGCTCCAGCACGCATACCGCGCGATAAAACCTCGAACTTTGGCGCAAGGCGTTCGTTGACTTGTCTCCACTGCGCCCCTAGAATTGCCACACGATGGTGGACCCCCAGTCGCTCATCGGACAAACCATTTCCCACTACCGCATCCTCGAAAAATTGGGCGGCGGCGGCATGGGTGTGGTCTATAAGGCCCAGGACACGCGCCTGGATCGCTTCGTAGCCTTGAAGTTCCTTCCCGCGGAGATGACCAATGACCCACAAGCGTTGGCCCGCTTCCAACGCGAGGCGCAGGCCGCTTCCGCTCTGAATCATCCCAACATTTGCACCATCCATGACATCGGTCAGGAAAACGGAAAAGCTTTCATTGCCATGGAATATCTCGAGGGCCAAACCCTGAAGCACCTGATCACCGGCCGGCCGCTCGAGCTCGAAAAACTCCTGGACCTCGGCATTGAAATTGCCGATGCGCTCGACGCGGCGCACGCCAAAGGCATCGTGCACCGTGATATCAAGCCCGCGAATATTTTTGTCACCCTGCGCGGGCACGCCAAGATTCTCGACTTCGGCTTAGCCAAAGTGAATCCGGCAAACAGCGGCTCGCGCGCAGCCGAGGCCACCCTGAGCGTTGATCCCGAGCAGCTCACCAGCCCGGGAAGCACGGTCGGAACGGTCGCGTATATGTCGCCGGAGCAGGTGCGCGCCAAGGAACTGGACGCTCGCACCGACCTGTTTTCCTTTGGCGTTGTTCTCTACGAGATGGCCACGGGCGTTTTGCCTTTTCGTGGGGAAAGCGCCGGGGTCATTTTCAACGCGATTCTCGAAAAAGCTTCCTTGTCGCCCGTACGGCTGAATCCGGACTTGCCCGCAAAGTTCGAAGAGATCATCAACAAAGCGCTGGAAAAAGACCGCAATCTCCGCTACCAGCACGCCTCCGAAATGTACGCGGATTTACGCAGACTCAAACGAGACACGGATTCGGGCGTTATCGCGCGGCGCAGCAGCGTCGAGATTGTCTCGCCCGAGGCGCCACTCAACGCCACACTTGTGCGAGAAAAAAGTTCGTCCGTGATTTCCGCGAAAAGTTCGGAGAACGCGGAGTCATCCTCACCTACTGCAGACCAGAAGAATCATCAATGGTGGGCGCTCCTGGCGGGCTTGGGGATCGTGCTTGTGGCCGCAATGGGTGGAGGGTTCTGGCTGCGTTCGAAGGGCGCCGGCACGGAAGTGCAAAGCTTGGCAGTCCTCCCTTTCACAACGACGACCACCGCTGGAGATGAAATTCTGGCCGACGGCATTACCGAAGGCGTGATTAACGACCTCTCGCAAGTGCCGGGATTGAAAGTGATGGCGCGCAGTACCGTGTTTCGCTTCAAGGGGAAGGAGAACGATCCGCAGCAGGTCGGGCAAACGCTGAAGGTGGACACCGTTGTCACCGGGAACGTGCTCGAGCGCGGAGATAATCTGACGGTGCAGGCGGAACTGGTGAAAGTGTCCGACGGTTCGCAAATCTGGGGCAAGCAGTTCACGCGAAAAATGGATGACGTCTCGCTGGTTCAGGGAGAAATTGCGAAAGAGTTGGCCGGCATGCTGCGGCCAAGCGCCAACCCAGCCACTTCCGCGAAAGAAATGGCGGCAGGCACGCAAAACCAGGAAGCTTATCAGGCCTTCGTTAAAGGACGATTCTTTCTTGCGCAACGAACGCCGGAGAGCATAGCGAGCGCGATTGGGAGTTTCCGCAAAGCGATTGAAGCCGATCCGAACTACGCCGAAGCCCACGCTTCTCTAGCGGTCACCTATGACTTGGCGCCAGGCTATTTGACGCCAGAGCAATTCCGGGCCTTGGGTTCGCCCACCGGCGAGGCCGAAGCGCAAAAGGCCATCGAACTGAATCCCAACTTAAGCACCGGCTACGTAGGTCTCGGTGCCTTCTACGCCTCGCGATTCGATTGGCCGAAATCCGAAGAGCAGCTCCGCAAGGCCATCGAGTTGAATCCCAACGACGCCAGCGCCCATTACGCCTATGGCCTGCTCTCCCTTTCCCCGCAACGCAAGAACGCTGAGGCCTTGGCGGAACTGCAAAAAGCGCTGGTCCTCGATCCCCTATCTTTGGTCATCAATACCAATTACGGAGTTTTGCTCTTCATGTCCGGTCGAACCGCTGAGAGTATTCAACAGCTTCGCAAAACTCTGCAATTGGATACCTACCAGATGGCTTATATCCGCCTGCTCGAGATCCAAGCGTTCCAGGGAGATTATGCCGCCGCGCACGACAGCGCCTTGCATGCCTTCCCCGCGGACAATTGGCCCGCGCCCAAAAACAAGACCGATTTCTACGAGACCTTTATGCGCGTAAACGGCGACGTTTTAACCAACGCCATCGGCTCTTCCATGCTGGGAAGAAAAGACGACGCCTTCCGGGCTTTGAATTCGTCCATTGAAATCGACCCCATCGACACACCGGTTTGGATTCACCGCCCGGAGTTGGCCAGTCTCCACGATGACCCACGCTTCGCCGAAATCCTCAAGCGCATGAACCTGCCAGCCCAATAACGCGCAATTCTGCGAACTTCTGCTCCTCCTCGTTCTCGCGATTCTCTCCGCGTGCGCTACAATGTTTGCTCCATGTCTACACCGGAAACCAATATGTCGCAAATCGCGCGCCGGATGCTCTCCGCCAAGGCCGAACAGTTCACCGAATCCGTCATTCGCGAGATGACGCGTCTGGCCCTCAAGCACAAGGCCGTGAATCTTTCTCAGGGTTTTCCCGATTTTGCCGCGCCCAATGAAGTCAAAGAAGCTGCGCGCCAGGCCATTGCCGACGACATCAACCAGTACGCCATCACCTGGGGCGCCAAGCCGCTACGCGACGCCATCGTCGAAAAATTCGCGCATACGCAAGGCGTGCAAGTGGATCCCGAGCGTGAACTCACCATTTGCTGCGGCTCCACGGAAGCGATGATGTCTTCCATGATGGCCATCATCAATCCCGGCGATGAAATCGTGGTCTTCGAACCCTTTTACGAAAATTACGGCCCCGACGCGATTCTCTCCGGCGCCACCCCGCGTTTCGTCAATCTCCATCCGCCCGATTGGACCTTCGACGAAAGGGAACTGGCGGCTGCGTTTGGTCCGCACACCAAAGCCATCATTCTGAACACGCCCAACAATCCCACCGGCAAAGTGTTCACCCGCGCCGAACTCGAATTTATCCGCGATCTCTGCGTGCGCTGGAACACTTACTGCATCACCGACGAAATTTACGAGCACATTCTCTACGACGGCACCGAGCACATCACCATGGCCAAGATCGATGGCATGCGCGACCGCACCATCGTCATCAACGGCATGTCCAAAACCTACAGCGTCACCGGCTGGCGCGTCGGCTGGGCCATCGCTCCCGGGGACGCCACGCAAGCCATCCGCAAGGTCCACGATTTTCTCACCGTGGGCGCCGCCGCTCCGCTGCAACAAGCCGGCGCGCACGCCCTCAAGCTTCCGCAAAGTTACTACGACAACCTCGCCGCCAATTACGCCAAGAAGCGCGCGCGCCTGCTGGCCATCCTCGAAAACTCCGGCTTCACCGTGTACAAGCCCCGCGGCGCTTACTACATCATGACCGACATCTCTCGCTTCCATTGGGACGAAACCAAATATCCCGCCGAATCGCGGGATGTTTCCTTCGCGAAATACTTAGTCGAACACATCGGCGTCGCTTGCGTCCCCGGCTCCAGCTTCTACAACGATCCCCAGGATGGCGCATCGCAAGTGCGCTTCACCTTCTGCAAAAAAGAAGAAACCCTAGCCGCCGCCGAAGCCCGCCTCGCCCATCTCCACGTCTGACGACCGGTCGAACCTTGTATCATGGCACTCGGGGTCGGAGCTTCAGCTCCGACATACATGCTTGGCGATCGACCGGGCTTCAGCTCCTGAGGAATTGCTTTTCCGCCCTAACTCTTTACGTCGTTCTGCTACCGGCATATGATGCCCTCAATAGAGGAGCATCCCACCGTGAAAACCGTCCGCCCTCTGCTGTGTTTGTGCCTGGTTCTAATCGCGTGTTCCGGCAAGTCCCAAAAAGAAGAAACCCCCAAGCCCGCGCAATCGATCCAGGAATTGCAGCAGCAACTCGAAAAAATCCTGAAAGACACGCACACGCCCGGCGTTTCCGTGGCCATCGTTCATCGCGACGGCCCCGAATGGATCGCCGGCCTCGGCGAATCCGATGTGGCCGCCAAGCGCTCTACCACTCCCGACACGCTCTTTCGCATCGGCTCGACCTCCAAAGCCTTCGCCTCGCTCTCGATTCTCAAGCTCGCCAACGAAGGCAAGCTTTCCCTCAGCGATCCCGTGCACAACTTGATTCCTGAAGTGTGGTTTCAGAATCCCTGGGAAGCCACCGACCCTGTGCGCGTCGTCGATCTGCTCGAGCACACCACCGGATGGGACGACATGCGCCCTCGCGATTACGCCAATCAGGCGCCCGACTCCATGGGCTTGCGCGAAGCCCTGGCCTTTGATCCTCACCCGCGCATCTCCCGCTGGCCGCCGGCCACGCGCATGGCTTACTGCAACACCGGCCCGGCCGTCGCTGCGTACATCGTCGAAAAAATCACCGGGCTACGCTTCGAAGACTACGTCGCGGCAAATTTCTTCATGCCCATCGGCATGAAAACAGCCACTTACTTCGAAGCGCCTTCTCCGCCGCTGACGCTGCTGTATCACCCCGACGGCAAAACTCCTTATCCCTATTGGCACATCCTGTATCGCCCGGCGGGTTCCATCAATGCTTCCGCGGACGACATGGCGCCCTATGTTCAGTTCTATTTGAATCGCGGCACAGTCAACGGCGTCGAAGTTATGCCCGCAGCTTCGATCGATCGTATGGAAATTCCCACGCGCACTTGGGCCGCACAAGAAGGGCTGAAAGCGGGCTACGGTCTCAGCAACTATTGGAATGTGCAAGACGGCTTCGTGTATCACGGCCACAACGGCGGCGTCGAAGGCGGCCTCACCGAAATGGCCTACATGCCTGATTATGGCGTCGGCTATTTCTACAGCATTAACGCCGGCAATGGCGACGCGTTCGAAAAAATTGGCAAAAGCATTCGCGCCTACGTCACGCGAAATCTGCAGAAACCGGCTCTGCCGCCAGCCGCCCCTCTAACCGCCGACGCCGCTTCCTACGCCGGCTGGTATGAGCCGGACTCGCCCCGCGTTCAAATGACCTACTTCCTGGAGCGCCTGCTCGGACTCGCGCGCGTGCGCTTCGATGGCGGCAATCTCCTGCTCAGCAGTTTCGGCGACCTCCACCAGGTCTCCGTTCCGGTAACCGCCACGCAGTTTCGCCGCCTGCCCAAAAAGGAGCTACCCTCGCCCGTGGCCACCATGGCGCTTCTCACCCCCAACGCGGAAGGCCGCTTCATTCAGGTCGGCGGTGGCATGGTCACCATGAAGCGTATTCCCACGGCGCTCGCGTTTCTGGAAATTCTCTTAACCGCTTGGTTCGTGCTGGCATTTGTGGCCACCCTGATCTATGCGCCGTTCTGGCTCCTCGGCGGTCTCAGCAAAAAGCGTCGCCGCCCCGCGGAGCGCGCCATCCGCGTTTGGCCGCTCATCAGCGTGCTCAGTCTGCTTGCGTTTGTCATTATTTTCATTGCGTCCTCCGACGATTTTATCGTCCGCATGGGCAATCTGACCGTATGGTCGGTAGGCCTGTGTCTGACCAGCATTACCTTCGGCATCGCTTCCCTCATCAGCGTGGTCGCCCTGTCGCGCGTTTCCAAACAAGACGCGCGCAAAGGCGTCCGCTGGCTCTCGCTCGTGGTGATTCCGCCGCTCTTTATCGCCGCCCTTTATTTGGCGTATTGGGGAGTCATCGGGCTGCGCACCTGGACTTAACAACGCTCACAACGCTATCTCTTGCAAATCCGCCCTGCGCTGCGCAGACTAATGCTCTTCGTTGGTTTGCCAGGGAGACCCATGTCGCTGCAAATCGGCCAACGACGCTGCAAAAATAACCGGAGCCCAATTGCTTCCGCAGCCCCGCGCTTTTGCCGGCCTGAATCCTTCCGAGTATGCCTACCCTCGGGTGACCACCCACCGCAACATCTATCGCGTGTGGTTGCACTGATTTCTTCCGAGCTACCGCCGTCTCGTGTTTCTCGTTGCTTGTGTAGTGGCCGAACTTTAGATCGGCCCGGTTTCACTTGTGGCTTAGGCGTGGCCCCTATCACAGTGCGGGTTCCGCGCGTATGCTACACTCCGCTAAAGTACAGAAACCACCAAGGAAACCCGCATGCCACTCCAATGGTCACTGATTCCCGCCAACTCCAAGCTTGAGGCGAACGGCGACGGCCAGCCCCTCGACGTTTCCGCCAGCGAAACGCGCACGTTCCTTTGTCGTCTCACGGTCACCGAACAAAAGGAACAAGAGTCCCTCGATGTATCCATCTGGGGCTCCGCCGATGCCCAGAACTTTGGGAAAAAGCCCCTGCTCAAGATTCCGCAACAGTTCTATTGCGGCTGCACAAAAATGGTTTTGGACATCTCCATGCGCCCGGAAGTGAAGTTCCTTCGCGCAAAATGGGAACTCAACCGCTGGGGCCGCGTAGCTCCCACGCCCCTGTTCGTCGCCGACCTCGACCTCACCGAGATTCCCGCCATGAACCGCGACGCTCGCGTCTCGCAAGTCGTGCCAGCCTCCCAGTCCTAGTTCGCCCAGTCACCCTTTCGGCCGTGTAGAGTCTATATGGCAACTCTTGTTTTCGTGGCACAGGCACTCCTGCCTGTGCTCTTGGGTTACCAGTAGCGCAGGCTTCACAACTCGCGGAAAAAGCCCCTTGGCTTGTAGGTCGCGGCTTCAGCCGCTGTCTCGTTTTTTCCTTTGTAGGGGCGCCGCACCGCAGCGCCCCAACTTGACATTATCACTGCATGCCGCTGACCTTGTAGGGCCCGCTTTCTGAAGCGGGCCGTTCGTTTTTTATTGCGTGTTGCCGAGGCTTGGTTCGGTTCTGCAGCCCACCGCCAACCGCGCTCCATCCCCCGCAGCCGCAAGGCCCGCGGGCCCCTGCTTCCATGCGACCACTTGGCCCTCCGCGCACTCTAATCAATGGGCTCCCGTCTGGCTGGCCAGGAGCCCGAACGCAGGGATGGTACCCTGACAGTAGTCCGGTATCGGCTGGGGCTGACCCGGAAATACTCCAGATGAGGATGCTGTGAGCGAAGTGTCGTCATTACCGTGGCAGGAGTCTCTCTCCAAGCGCTACGAGGCGCTGTTCCGGGTGGCGCGTGCGGTTGCCGCCCACCGCGACGCCAAAGAGCTTTTCCGCGTTTTGGCCAGCGAACTGCGTGGCGCCGTCGACTTCGACTTTGTCGGCTTGTTTCTGTATGACGAAGCCACCAACACCTTCGAGAATCCGGTACTCGAGACCGTGAACGGCTCAGGGGGAATCTTCATCCCGCCCGATTTCCCTCCCGAGCAAACCATCACCTGGTGGATTTACCACCATCAGCGGCCGGTGGTGATTTCCTCGCGCGAAAAAGAAACGCGCTTTCCTCGTATGATGGAGCTTTACAAGCAACACGGCGTGCAATCTGCGTGTCTCCTTCCACTCACGACCGCTCACCGCCGGCTTGGCAGTCTCGGTTTTGGAGTCGAGCATCCCCGCGAGTATTGCGACGAAGAAATCCGCTACTTATCACTCGTTACCGATCAGGTGGCCCTTGCTGTCGATAATGCCTTGCGCGAGCGCGAGCTGCTCCGTAGCCAAGAGGCTCTGCGCAAGCAAACCGCCCACTTCGAGCGACTCTTCGAGCTCGCTCCGGAAGCGATCGTCCTGCGCGACACTGAAAACCGTGTCCTACGCGCCAACCGCGAATTCACCAAGCTATTTGGCTTCACCGTTGAGGAAGCTCTGGGCCGCGATATCACCGATCTAATCGTCCCAGACGGCCACAAAGAGCAATCCGAAAGGGTGCGCGAAGCGCTCCGGCGCGGCGAACGCGTCGATATCGAATTGGTGCGTAAAAGGAAAGACAATTCGCGCCTGACCGTCTCCTTCGTCGCGGCTCCGGTCGTCGTCAACGGCGGGTCCCCGGAAGTTTATGGAATTTACCGCGACATTACCGAGCGCAAGAAGGCCGAGGAGGCGCTCCGCCGCAGCGAAGCTTATCTCGCGGAAGGTCAACGCCTCAGTCACACCGGGAGCTGGGCGCGCTGCATCAACACTGGCGACATCTTCTTCAGTGCCGAGAGTCTCCGCATCTTTGGCCTCGATCCTTCGACCAAGATGACCCTCGAGACTCTGCTCGGCCGCATTCATCCCGAAGATCGCCCGAACTTCGAAGAAACCATCCGCAAAGCTACCGCCACCTCCAGCGACTTCGAGATCGACTATCGCATCATTCGCGACGACGGCTCCGTGCGCCACCTCCATGTTTTGGGTCATCCCGTCAAGAACGCCGCGGGCAACCTCTCTGAATTTGTCGGCACGCTCGTCGATATCACCGAGCAAGTACAATCGCGCAAAGCCCTCGAGGACGCTTTCACCGAGATCAGCCGCCTCAAGGATCAACTCTTTGCTGAAAACGTCGCGCTGCGCCAGGAAATCGACGAAACCTCCATGTTCGAAGAGATCGTCGGAAAAAGCGCCGCGCTGCAAAACGTCCTCAAAGAAATCGAAACTGTGGGCCCAACCGACTCCACCGTGCTGATCCACGGAGAAACCGGCACCGGCAAGGAATTGATTGCCCGCGCCATTCACAATCTCAGCGCCCGCCGTCCCAACGCCTTCGTCAAGGTCAACTGCGCCGCGATTCCCACCGGCTTACTGGAAAGCGAATTGTTCGGACACGAAAAGGGCGCCTTCACCGGCGCGATTAATCAGCGCATCGGGCGCTTCGAATTGGCCCAGCACGGCACCGTTTTTCTCGACGAAATCGGGGAAATTCCACTGGAATTGCAGCCCAAATTACTGCGCGTTCTGCAGGAGCGGGAATTCGAACGGCTGGGCAGTTCGCGCACCCTGCGCACCGACGCGCGCCTGATCGCCGCTACCAATCGTGACCTTTCCGATATGGTCGCCGAACAGAAGTTCCGTTCCGATCTTTTTTATCGCTTGAATGTATTTCCCATTCATGTGCCCGCGCTTCGCGAACGCCCCGAGGACATCCCCGTGCTCGTGCGCCATTTCACCGAACTCTTCAGCCGCCGGATGAACAAAGCTATTCACACCATCCCCGCGGAAACCATGAGCGCGCTCATTCGCTACGACTGGCCAGGAAATGTTCGCGAACTGCAAAATGTAATCGAGCGCGCCGTCATTCTTTCTTCGCATGGCACTCTGCGTATTCCTGCGGCTGAGCTGAAACCCGAGAAAAAATCTCTGCCCACCGCCCAGAACACCACCGTCGCCGTTCCCAGGCGCACGCGAGCCACGGTTCCAACGCTCTCTCGCGAGCAGGTTGTCGAGGCGCTACGAAAAGCGGGCGGCCGCGTCGGCGGCACCAATGGCGCAGCGGTGCAACTCGGCTTGAAGCGCACTACTTTTATTGCGCAAATGAAAAAACTCGGCATCGACCCGCAAAGTGTCAATAAGTGACCTGTGACAGTGTCACAACGCTTATGACAGCCTGACACCTTCGACAGTTCCTCGCGTCCTTTTCTCCTAAGCACATTCCTCGCAACCACTTCACTGCACTCTACGTGTGTTTTCGGTTTGGCACTCTGAGTGCCTCCTCTCCGCCCGAGTGACAGAGCCCATGTTGAGAGCCATGATTTCCGACACCGCGTTCGAACAGAAATGGGTACTGCAAGGTCGTCTCTGTGGCCAGTGGGCTGACGAGTTGAAGCAGCAGTGGGAAAGCACTCGCAGTGCGCGCAGGGGACGGAGATGCGCGGTCGATTTGGAGGATGTCACTTGCGTTGATCGCAAGGGCGAAGCGGTTCTGCTGGAAATGGTGACCGAAGGGGCGGTGTTCGCGGCCAGCAGAGTTTACATGAAGCACGTATTGGAAACGCTAAACCAACACCACCATGAATTGTAGGGGGAAATCAATGCGAATCGAAACTAACCGAACAAAAGCTCCGGTTCCCGATGCCATTACTATCTCGAATAAAGAAGCGGACCACAACCTCGTCAATCTTGCCAAGCAGGGTTTGCAAAGTGCATTCCGAATCCTTTTCGAGCGCTATGAACGCCGCATGCTCCTGATCGCCAAGCGCATTCTGCGCAACCAACAGGACGCGGAAGACTCCGTGCAGCAGGCCTTCATCCACGCCTTTGTTCATTTGGACGCCTTTCAGGGCGACGCGCGCTTTTCTACCTGGCTGACACGCATTACCATCAATGAATCGCTGCAATCCCTGCGTAAGCGCCGTCCAAATCATTCTTCCCTGGACCAACACCCCGCCGCCGGCGGTGAGACCCATCCACTGCAAATCGCAGACGCTGCCGCCACTCCCGAGGAGCACTCCGGCCAGCGCGAAGTCAACGGCATGTTGCATCAGGCCATCGCAGAGCTGAAACCCATTTTCCGCAACGTCATCCAGATGCGCGAGATCGCTGAACTCACTTCCGAGGACACCGCTCAGCTTTTGGGCGTTTCCAACGGTGTGGTGAAAGCGCGCACCTTCCGCGCGCGCCGCTTGCTTCGTCGCAAGCTCGCGCTGCGCCTCGGTATCAACCGCAACTCTTCCCACGATTTCCTGTTTGCGCCCTCGCGCGGCGGCCATGACACTCCGCAGAGAGCCGGCACGCTTGCCCGCGCATTCTAACTTGCCACCGGCACCGATGTGCCGTTTGCAGTTCGGCGGTAGGAACGGAGACCTTTCATGTGGATCGTTCGAGTAGCGCTAGATCGACCATATACATTCATTGTTTTGGCCATGCTCATTCTCATCTTGAGCCCTGTGGTCATCATGCGCACCCCTGTCGACATCTTCCCCAACATCGACATTCCTGTGATCGCGGTCGCCTGGCAATACACCGGCCTCGACCCGGTAGAAATGGAAGGCCGCCTCACCACCGTTTTCGAGCGTGTCCTCACCACTACCGTCGATAACATCGAACACATTGAATCCACCACGGTAGCCGGTCAGGCCATCATCAAAATTTTCTTGCAGCCCGGCGCGAGTCTCGACACCGCCAACGCGCAAGTCACCGCGATTTCGCAAACGGTTCTCCGCCAATTACCCCCGGGAACTTTGCCTCCGTTGATCATTAATTACAGCGCTTCTAGCGTCCCCATTCTCCAACTAGCTCTTTCCGGCCGCGGCCTCTCCGAGCAGCAACTCAACGACATCGGCCAGAACTTTCTCCGGCCTCAGCTGGTCACCGTGCCGGGCGCCGTCATCCCTTGGCCCTATGGCGGAAAACAGCGCCAGGTGATGATCGACTTGAATCCAAATCTGATGCAGGCCAAGGGTCTTTCCCCGCAAGACGTGCTGGACGCGGTGCAGAATCAAAACGTGATCCTTCCCTCTGGCACCGCCAAAATTGGCGAATTCGAATATGACGTCAGGCCCAACGCCAGCGTCGTGACCGTTCCCGAACTGAGCAGCCTCCCGGTCAAAGTCGTCGGTCCATCCACCATCTATCTCCGCGATGTCGCCAACATTCGCGACGGTTTCGCCCCGCAAACCAATATCGCGCGCCAGGACGGCGATCGCGGCGTGTTGATCAGCATTCTGAAAGCTGGCAACGCCTCCACACTCGATGTCGTCAAGGGCATCCGCGGTCTTTTGCCCCGTGTGGCGCAGACGCTTCCTCCTGAACTCAACATCAAGCCCCTCGCGGACCAATCCGTGTTTGTCCGCGCCGCCATCAGCGGGGTAGTCCGTGAAGCGGTCATCGCCGCCTGTTTGACCGCCGTCATGATTCTGATTTTCCTCGGCAGTTGGCGTAGCACGCTGATCATTGCCATTTCCATTCCGCTCTCCATTCTCACTTCCGTGATCCTGCTCAGCTTTCTCCACGAAACCATCAACATCATGACCCTCGGCGGCTTGGCCTTGGCTGTCGGCATTCTTGTCGACGACGCCACCGTCGAAATCGAAAACATCGAACGCAACCTGGGCATGGGCAAAGAAATGCGCCGGGCCATCCTGGATGGCGCGCAGCAGATTGCCGTTCCCGCGCTGGTCTCTACTCTTTGTATCTGTATCGTGTTTATGCCCATGTTCTTCCTGGGCGGTGTGCCGCGCTATCTGTTTGTGCCGCTCGCGGAAGCGGTCGTGTTCGCCATGCTGGCCTCCTACCTGCTCTCGCGCACCCTGGTTCCTACTCTCGCTATGTATTTGTTGAAGACGGAGGGACACGGGGATGCGGCCCATGTACCCACGCGTAATCCTTTCGTCCGCTTTCAACAAAACTTCGAGCACGGCTTCGAAAAATTGCGCGACCGCTATCGTTCGGTGCTGACGCTACTGGTCCATCACCGCCGCATTTTCATTCCCGCTTTCTTGTTGACCTGTACCTCGGTGTTTGTGCTGGTCCCTTGGCTCGGCCAGGACTTCTTCCCTAACACCGACAGCGGCCAATTCATCCTGCATTTGCGCGCCAAATCCGGCACGCGTATTGAGGAGACCGCGCGTCTCTCCGATGAAGTGGAACACACCATTCGTCGAACCATCCCTCCGCCGGAACTCGACACCATCGCCGACAACATCGGTTTGCCCTACAGCACCATTAACTACATGCATGCCACTTCCGGCCTGATCGGCGCAGGCGACGCCGACATCCTGGTTAACCTGAAAGAAAACCACCATCCTACCGCGAACTACATCCGCACTCTGCGCGAGCAACTTCCCCATCAATTTCCCTCGGCCACTTTCTATTTTCTGCCCGCCGACATCACCACGCAGATCCTGAACTTCGGACTGCCTGCTCCCGTCGATATCCAGATCGAGGGTTCCAACACGGAAGGGAATCGCGCCGTCGCCGATCGCATGCTCGCCGAGGTCCAACAAGTACCCGGCATCGCCGATGCCCACCTCCAGCAGACCTTCGACTATCCACAGTACGAAGTGAACATCGACCGCACCAAAGCGGCACAGGCCGGCTTCAGCGAGCGCGATGTCGTGAACAGCATGCTCAATTCGCTTAGCGGCAGCTTCCAAATTACGCCGATGTTTTTCCTCAATTATCAGAACGGCACCAGCTACAACCTCGTCGCGCAAACCCCGCAGTATTCCATTCAGTCCATCCAGGATTTGCAGAACGTGCCCATCACCGCCAGCGGCTCGCATCGCCCGGAAATTCTCGCGGACGTCGCCAGCATTCGCCGCGGCAGCGAAATGGAAGACATCACCCACTACAACATTCGCCGGGTCATCGATATTTACGCCAATGTACAGGACCGTGACCTCGGTGCCGTCGGCCGCGACGTCACCCGCATCGTTGATGCCAATCGCAAATCGCTACCTCGCGGCACCTTCATTCGCGTTCGCGGCCAGCTCGAAACCATGCGCAACTCCTATCTCGGCTTGCTCGGCGGCCTGGTCTTCTCCGTCGTTCTTGTGTACATGCTCATCGTGGTCAACTTCCAGTCCTGGCTCGATCCTTTCATCATCATCACCGCATTGCCCGCCGCGCTTGCTGGCATCGTCCTTTTTCTCTTCGTTACCCACACCACCTTAAGTGTGCCGGCGCTGATGGGCGCCATCATGTGCATGGGTGTAGCCACAGCAAACAGTATTCTCGTCGTATCTTTTGCCAAAGAGCGGCTGGGCCATCATGGCGATCCAGTCGCTGCAGCCGTCGAAGCCGGATTCACGCGGTTTCGCCCGGTGCTCATGACCGCGCTCGCCATGATTATCGGCATGGTTCCCATGGCCCTGGGTCTGGGCGACGGCGGCGAGCAAAACGCGCCGCTGGGCCGCGCGGTCATCGGTGGTTTGCTCTGTGCCACCGTGGCCACTCTCGTTTTCGTACCGGCAGTGTTCAGCGTCCTGCACAGCAAACGCGAGCCGGCCGTTTTGCATTCCAACGGAGCCAACGAACAGATTCATGCGTGAAACCAAGGGGGACTTATGAACACGGATACCAATGTGAAGACGCTGCCGCAGCAGGAAGATGCGCCGCAACCACTGCCGCAAGAACACTCCAGTCCCTCGCAACCCGGCCAGGCCGGGGTGCCGCCGATCCCCTGGTGGATCCCCGCCGTCGGTGCGCTGGTGGTAGCCGCCGTGATCTTCTTCGGCATTCGATCCCGCGTCAATGCCGAAGCCAGAGTCGCACTCGCCACGCACGAAGCCGCCATTCCCGTTGTGCATGTCCTGTATCCATCCATTGATGAAGGCTCGAAAGAAATCGCCCTGCCCGGCAATACCGTCGCCTACGTCGATGCCCCCATTTACGCGCGCACGAATGGCTACCTCAAGCACTGGTATTTCGACATTGGCGCTAAGGTTAGAAAGGGCCAACTCCTCGCCGAAATTGAGACGCCCGAGCTCGATCAGCAACTGCAGCAGGCCCGCGCCGACCTCGAAACCGCTCAGGCCAACTACAACATTGCCAAAATTACCGCCTCTCGCTGGGAAGATCTGGTTAGAACCGGTTCCGTCTCCCAGCAAGAAACCGATCAGGCCAAGAGCGACTTCGATGCCAAAAAAGCCGCAGCCGACGCCGCCTCCTTTAACGTTCGCCGCCTCGAAGAGCTGCAGTCTTTCGAGAAAGTCTACGCACCCTTCGACGGCATCATCACCGCCCGCAACATTGACGTGGGCAACTTGATCGACGCCGGCGCAAACGCCCCCAAAGAGCTGTTTCACCTGGCCTCCATCAACAAGTTGCGCGTTTACGTGGCCATCCCGGAAGTCTATTCCGACGCCGCGAAAGATGGTGCCACCGCCACCCTCACTCTCGATGAATTTCCGAATCGCGTCTTCAAGGGCACCATCGTTCGCAACGCCAACGCCTTTGACGCCGCTTCCCGTACGCTGCTCACCGAAGTCGACGTCAACAATCCCACCGGCGAGTTGCGCCCCGGCGCCTACGTTTTCGTCCACTTCACACTGCCCGATTCCGCCAAGGGCCTGACCGTCCCGGCGAACGCACTGCTCTTCCGCAAGGAGGGCTTGCAAGTCGGTGTCGTGCGCAACGGCAAAGCGCAACTCGTCTCCGTAAAGCTCGGCCACGATTACGGCAATTCCGTGGAAATCATTTCCGGGCTGCAAAAGTCGGACGCGGTCATTCTCAGTCCCTCGGACTCCTTGACCAGCGGCACGCCCGTGAAAATTGCCGAACAGCACTCGGGAGATTGAGTCATGAACTGGTTCCGTCTTATTCTTCTCAGCCTCTTCTTCGTTGTTCTGGCCATGTTCTTTGTTGGCTGCGAAGTCGGGCCCAAATACACCAAGGCCACTGTGCCCACTACTCCGAGCTACAAAGAAGCTCCTCCGGATTCTTTCAAGGAAGCGGGGCAATGGAAGCCAGCGCAGCCAAGTGATCAGGACCTGCGTGGCAAGTGGTGGGAAGTTTTCGGCGATCCGCAGCTCAATTCCCTCGAAGAGCAGGTCACCGTTTCCAACCAGGATCTCAAAGTAGCCGAAGCGCGTTTGCGCGAAGCCCGCGCGCAAGTGAAGTACAACCGTTCCGCCGAATTTCCCACTCTTACCGTTGGCCCCGGCGTCAGCGGACTCCGCGACTCCGCTAACACTCCCTATTTCCCAAAGACTTTTACCACCGGCGAATTCATTCTGCCCTTCGATCTTTCCTATGAGGTCGACCTGTGGGGCCGCATTCGCCGCACCGTGGCCGCCGCGCGCGAAGAAACCCAAGCCACTGCCGCGGACTATGCCACCGCGAGCCTGAGCCTCCACGCGGAATTGGCCATCGACTATTTCGAATTGCGCAGCTCCGACGCGCAAAAAAAGCTGCTCGATGACACCGTAAAGGCCTATACCGATGCCCTCCAGCTCACCCTAAACCGTTTCCACGGTGGCATTGCTCCCAAGTCTGATGTTGCCCAGGCGCAAACTCAACTCGATACCACCTTGGTGCAAGATACCGACGTGACCGTTGCGCGCGCTCAGTATGAGCACGCCATCGCTATTCTCATCGGCAAGCCTCCCGCCGAACTTTCTCTGCCTCCGGCTCCTCTCGACCTTCATCCGCCGGTTATTCCTGTGGGCCTGCCGTCGGAACTTCTCGAGCGTCGCCCCGACATCGCCGCAGGGGAACGCCGCATGGCGGAAGCGAACCAGCAGATCGGCATTGCGCGTGCCGCCTACTTTCCTACACTCACTCTCGATGCATCTGCCGGATTCGAAGGCACGTCCATCCTGAATTGGTTCACTTGGCCCAGCCGTTTTTGGGCCGTCGGTCCGCAAGCGGGCGAAACCCTCTACGACGGCGGACGCCGCCGTGCTGGAATGGAGGGCGCGCTGGCCAACTATGACGGCGCCGTAGCCACCTACCGGCAAACCACCCTCACCGCGTTCCAGGAAGTCGAAGACAATCTCGCCGCTCTCCGCATTTTGGAAGGCGAGTCCACGCAACAGCAGGAAGCCGTCTCGGCCGCGGAAGAATCGCTCCAGCTCTTCACCAATCGCTACAAAGGCGGTGTCGACACTTATCTCCAGGTCATCACCGCGCAAACCGTCGCTCTTTCCAATGAACGCAACAATGTCGATATTCTCCGCCGCCGCATGGATGCCAGCGTTCTGCTGATCAAAGCCCTCGGTGGTGGCTGGAACGTTTCCGAGTTGCCCAAAGAAGCCAGCCTTCGTTAGCCCCGTCCACGTGGCACAGGCACTCCTGCCTGTGCTCTTGGGTTGCCCATAGCACAGGCTCCACAACCTGCGGAAAACCCTGTTCTTTAGCAGGCGGCGGCTGGAACGTTTCCGAGTTGCCCAAAGAAGCCAGCCTTCGCTAGCCCCGTGGCACAGGCACTCCTGCCTGTGCTCTTGGGTTACCCCCAGCACAGCCTCCACAACCTGCGGAAAAATCTGTTCTTTAGCAGGCGGGGGCTTTCAGCCCCCGCGTAAGTTGCATGGCATGAGTTGGGCTTCAGAGTCTGTGTGAGAAGTTGTGTCTTTCGTCAGGGCACGGCTTCAGCCGTGCCGTAACTGGTGCTGGATCAACCCGGCTTCAGCCGCTGAGGGGCGCTTTTTCAAGTTCTCACACAGACTCTTCAGCCCCTGAAGCCTCTGTCCGGCTTTTCTCCGCAGCCTCTTCAGCCCTGAGGAACTGTTTTTCTTTGCTACTCTTTCTTTAATGAAACAATTGCTAGCGACGCACAACCCATGACCGCCAAACATCTCACCGTCACCCGGCGCTTGCCGGAACAAGTCGAAGCCCGCATCCGCCGCGACTATTTGCCCTGCTTCAACCCCGACGACCGTCTTTACACCCCCGGCGAACTCATCGAAGTCGCCAACGGAGCCGATGCGCTCCTTGTCACTCCACGCGACCTCCTCAACGCCACCGTCATCGCGCGCTTGCCCGGCTCCGTCCGCGTCATCGCCACGCTGTCCGTCGGCTACGAGCACATCGATTTAGCCGCTGCCGCCGCTCGCGGAATCCAAGTCACCAACACACCCGGAGCCGTCACCGACGCCACCGCCGACATCACCATGCTCCTGCTCCTCGGTGCGTCCCGCCGCGCCAGCGAAGGCCAAGCTCTTCTGCTCCGCGGGGAATGGCGCGACCCGCGACCCACGGAATTGCTGGGCTGGCAGCTCACGGGGAAAAATTTGGGCATTTTCGGTATGGGCAGGATTGGCCGCGCTGTGGCCCACCGCGCTCGCGCCTTCGGCATGCACATCCACTACACCAACACGAAAAGATTGCATCCGCAGCTCGAGCAAGACGCCACCTTCCACGCCGACTTTCGCGATCTCTTGCGCCTCAGCTCGTTCCTGACTCTGCACGCTCCTGCCACCGATGCCACCCGGCATTTTCTCAACGCCGAAACCATCGCCTTCTTGCCGCTCGGTGCCATCGTGGTGAACGCCGCTCGTGGCGGCCTGATCGACGATGTCGCGTTGCTCGCGGCTCTCCAAACCCACCGCATCGCCGCCGCCGGCCTCGACGTCTATGAAGGCGAGCCGAATCTCCGCCCGGAATACCGAACCCTGCCCAACGTTTTTCTGCTCCCTCATCTCGGCACCGCCACCATCGAAGCCCGCACAAAAATGGGCATGTGCGCCTTGGACAATCTCGACGCGGCCCTCGCCGGAAAAACCCCTCCGAATCTCCTCCTCCCGTAGCACCCGCCTCAAGGTCGGTTTTCAAGCCTGTGCCGGTCTGCAGCGCAGCCTTTGGAGTGCGGGAGCCCAGCTCCCGCCGTCTTGCAATTTCGGCCCTGGGCAACCACGCTCAGCGGCAGCCCTGCTGCCGCTTTCTCAATGCGGCCCACACCGCCCGAAGCTATCTTTCTCCGCAACCTCTTCTGCCTGTGGCCCTGTAGCAGCGGCTTCTTGCCCTGAGATCTCGAAGGGCTACGCCGCTGTCCTACCTTTTTTGGGATGCGCTGAGGAATTGTTTCGACTGTGTGCGACGGTTTTCCAGCCTGTGCGGGTCTGGGGCGCAGCCTTCGGAGTGCGGGAGCCCAGCTCCCGCCGTCTTGCAATTTCGGCCCTGGGCAACCACGCTCAGCGGCAGCCCTGCTGCCGCTTTCTCAATGCGGCCCACACCGCCCGAAGCTATCTTTCTCCGCAACCTCTTCTGCCTGTGGCCCTGTAGCAGCGGCTTTACGCCGCTGTCCTGCCTTTTTGGGGATGCCCTTTTGTAGCGGCCGCCTTCCGAGGCGGGCGCCTTCTTTGTTCTGATGGGTTGGCGACCGAGGCAAACGGCCCTCGACTTACCTCTTGACAGCGCACATGCTCCTCCCTAGAATGCCCGTCCAGAGCGAGCGCTCGTTTTGACAACCAGAGCGAGCGCTCTGTTACCAGGCACAACCCAATGCCAAAACTTCGCGATGGCACCACCGCTCAGAACCAGCTGAAGATTCAGCGCGCCGCTCGCCGCCTGTTCACCCGCCAGGGTTTCCACGGCACCACCGTTCGCGAAATTGCCCGCGCCGCCGGCATTTCCATGGGCAAGTTGTACCTGTATTACCCCACCAAGGAGGACCTCTTCGTCGACCTGGTTTACCAGATGACCAAGGACATGGACGCCCTTCGCCAGAAAGAAATCGTGCCCCTGATGAAGTCGCCGGACCCCGAATCCTTGAAGAAGTTGGGCATGGCCATTGGACGAATCGTCTCGGAGAACCTGGATTACTGGCGATTGATGTACATCGACGTGGTGGAATTCCGGCACAAACACTTCATCCACAGCTATCGGGAAGTCGCGGGCGGCCTAAGAAATTACGCGACCGCGCTGTTCCAGAAGGCGCCCATTCCGTTTCCCCATAACGTGAATCCCGGTTTTGCCTACACCAATTTGTATCTTCAGTTTGTTACCTATTTTCTGGTCGAAAACCTCTTCGGGGCCAAGCGCCATTTGGGCGTCAGCGATGAAGAGGCCGTAGACCAACTGGTGCGTTTGTACACACGGGACCGTCAGGGACACAAGTCGAGGGCCTAATCGAAAATGCAGGAGGAAATATGCGCAAGCTCAGACTCGTAAAGTTACTGGCGGCCGCCAGTGTTCTCTGCTGTTCAGCGTTGGTGGCACGCGCACAGACCCCCACAACCGGACAAATCGTCGGTGTGGTGACCGATCCCAGCGGAGGCGTAGTGGCTGGCGCCAACGTTGCCCTCACCAGCGATGCCGGCGTGCAGCGCAGCGCGCAAACCGGAAGCGCCGGGCGATACACCTTCGCCCTGCTCGATCCCGGACGCTACACCATGGAGGTCACCGCTAAGGGCTTCGCTTCCGTAAAACTGGAAGCCATCACCGTGAAGATCACGGAAACCACCGTGCTCGACGTGGCGCTCAAGATGGCTACCGCCGTCGCCACCGTCTCCGTCACTGCGGAATCCCCTCAGGTCCAGTCGGAAAGCGCCACCAAAGGTACAGTCATCGACCAGAGCGACATCCGCGGCTTGCCCCTGCCCACGCGCAACTTCCAGCAGTTGCTCACCTTGACTACCGGAGCCTCCGCTTCGCTCACCAACTCCTCGGAATTGGGACGCGGCGACGTCGCGGTTTATGTCAATGGGCAGCGCGCGCTTTCCAACAACATGGTCATCAACGGCGTCGATGCCAACTCCATCGGCACCGGATCCACTCCGAACCTGGCCGTGCCCGCCATCGATTCGATGCAGGAATTCATTGTGCAAACCAGCATGTACGATGCGACGGAAGGCCGAAACGCCGGCGGCGTCATCGCTGCCGTTACGAAATCGGGTACCAATAATTGGCATGGCGATTTGTACGAGTTTGTCCGCAACACTGCGCTCGATGCCAACAATTTCTTCCTCAACGATGAAAATGTCGCGCGACCCACCTACGACCGCAACCAGTTTGGCGGCACCCTGGGTGGCCCGGTGATCAAGGACCGCGCCTGGTTCTTTGTCTCTTATCAAGGCACGCGTGAAACCAATGGCACCTCCCTCGACAATTCGCTCTCTACCATGTTTCTTCCCGCCTACCTGGGACCTCAACGCGACCTCGCCTCCCTCGCGGCCCTCTCGGTTTGTTACGGTTTAGGCGGATACGTCGATCCCGTGGCTATTTCCGTGCTCCAGGCAAAGCTGCCCAACGGCCAATACATGATCCCCTCCATTCCCGGCACAACCACTGGCGCGGGATGCACCCCGGGCAGTCCCGCCGCTCCGGTCCGCGTCACCATTCCCTCGAATTCCACCTATGACGAAGATCAGTTCAACACCAACTTGGATATCAAGCTGAACGATGCCAATCGTTTCTTCGGCAAGTTTTTCTACGCGGCGAACCGCGAGAATCAAGCGCTTTACGACACTTTTGGAGACGGCAACCCACTGCAGGCGCCCGGCTGGCCCACTGCGGAAAACATCAATCAGGAACTGCTTTCCGTCGGCGTTACTTCCACGATTTCCACCCACCTGTTGAATGAAGTGAGGTTTAACTGGAGCACCATTTACGGCCCGGGAAAGCCTTCTCAGCCGATTACCTCCTCACAATTGGGAATCCAGTCGCCCTTGTCCAGCGAATTTCCCGGCATGCCCACCATGTCGTTTACCAATATGTTCACCCTCGGACCCTCGCCCCTCGGTATCAACTATTCGCAGACCTACACCTACGGCGCGTCCGACATGATGACCTGGGTGAAAGGCAAGCACACCATCCGATTCGGCGGCGAATACAAACGCCAGGAAGTCGATGCGCCATACTTCGACGTATTTCCGAATGGCGAAATGTTCTATCTCGGATTCTCCGGCAACGTCTTTGAGGATTTTCTTTCCGGGCTAAACGGATTGTCGGTGATTGGTTCCGGCACCAACAGCATTTTCAACCGGGCCAACGATGTTTCCGCCTACATCCAGGACGATTGGAAAATTACCACGCGGCTCACCCTGAATCTGGGATTGCGCTACGACTATTTTGGCCCCACCAGCGAAACCCAGGGACACTTGATCGGCTTCGAACCTTCCAAGGCAACCACCGTGCCGCTGGCGATTCCCGGATTCGGCGTCGATTGTCCCGCGGTCCTCAGCACCTGCGGATCCGTCGTCACCGGCGGGTTCGTGCAAGCGGGCAATGGCAACTTGCCGGGATTTCCGAAGGTGGGCAACAGCCTGGTCAATCCGGATTACAAGAACTTCGGACCGCGCGTGGGCTTCGCCTATCAGCTGACCGACAGGGGCAATCTGGTTTTGCGCGGAGGCTATGGCGTTTTCTATGACCGGCCAAACATGCGCCTGTACAACAGCCAGTTGTTTAACATGCCCTACGAGATGCTGGCCACCGCGCTGGCCACTCCCAATGAAAGCCCATTTGTCCAGGTGCCGCAGCCGAGTGCCTTCCCGCTCAACCTCAGTAACACCTCGATCTTTCCGTTTGGAGGATACCCGGCGTTCCTGCCGGTCACGGAGTTAACTTCCACCGGACCCGTGCAAACGGTTACCCCGGTTCCCTCCACCGGGATTTATCCAGACTTGCAGGACTGGGCCACGCCGTGGGTGGAGACCGCCAATCTCGGCGTGCAGTGGAGCTTCCTGAACAACTGGATGCTGGACGTGGGCTATGTCGGCTCGTTCGGACGACGCTTCCCGCGGTTGTTCTCCTTCAACCAAGCGGCCTCACCGGACTTGGCGGGACTGTATACCGTGGGTAGTCTCGGCGGTTCGTTCTTCCCCGGTTTTGGAAATTTGACGGCCCCGGGTTTGGGCAGCTTCCTCATGGAAAGCAACTCGGAGTCGAACTACAACTCCTTGCAGGTCAGCGTAAATAAGCGCATCTCCAAAGGCTTGCAGATGCTGCTGAGCTATACCTATTCTCACTCTTTGGACGATTACTCCGGCAGCGACGTCAGCGACATTACCCTGATTCCCGGCAACATGGTCAATGAACAGAACTACGGCTCCTCCGACTTCGACCGCCGCCATCGTTTTGTGGGCAGCTTTCTTTATAGCTTGCCGAATTTCTATGCCGGCGACTCCGCGGTCATGAAGGGACTCACCGGTGGCTGGAGCTTTTCCGGAATTGTCACCCTGCAATCGGGTTTGCCCTTCTCCATTTATGGGCAGGATTCCGCGTTTGAAGCCACCCGGGCGGACCTGGCTCCCGGCCGCACCATCCAGTCGGCCATCAAAGGCGGCTCCGTGAATAACCGCCTGAACGACTATTTCGATACAACCGCGTTCGTGCAGCCTACGGCCTTCGGCGACTTCGGAACTTTGGGCCGGAATATTCTGCCCGGACCCAAACAGATCAATACCGACCTCGCGATCATCAAGAACTTCCCGGTCAGAGAGCAACAGGCGCTGGAGTTCCGCGCAGAGTTTTTCAACTTATTCAATAACGTGAATTTCGCGAACCCCATCAACATCGCATCTTCGGAAAACTTTGGGCAAGTCGTGGCCACGTCCACAGGACCCAGAGTCATCCAGTTTGCGTTCAAGTTCACTTTCTAGAGGCCCTATGAAACCTTCAGGTCTGGCCGGTAAGACGGTGGTGATTACCGGCGCTGCGGCGGGCATTGGGCGCGCTACGGCTCTGCGGTTTGCCAGCGAAGGCTGCCTCGTGGCGGCGTGGGATGTAAACGATGAGGGAAAAGACGCGCTGCTGCAGGAGCTGACTTCCTCTGGAGGCGAAGGACTCTTTCGCAAAACGAATGTCTGCGATGCCTCCGATGTCGATGCCGCGGTTCAGGAAGTCGTTGCCCGTTGGGGTTCCGTCGACGTCTTGATCAACAACGCCGGAATCACCCGCGATTCGCAGTTGGTGAAGTGGAAGGATGGAGCCATGGCGGGCACGATGACCGATGATGCCTTCGATCTCGTCGTTTCTGTGAACCTGAGAGGTGTCTTTGTTTGTTCGCGCGCGGTGGTGCCGCACATGATCCGCAAAGGTGCGGGGGTCATCCTGAACGCCTCGTCCGTGGTTGGTTTGTACGGAAATTTTGGCCAGACCAATTACGCCGCGACCAAAGCTGGAGTGATCGCCTTCGCGCAGACGTGGTCGCGCGAGCTCGCCAAATATAATATTCGTGTCAACGCCGTCGCTCCTGGTTTCATCGCCACAGAGATGGTGCAGAAGATGCCTGAAAAGGTCGTTCAGACCATGATGTCGCACACGCCACTCGGCCGCATCGGAAAGCCCGAAGACGTCGCCGAGGCCTATGTCTGGTTGGCCTCCGATGCCGCGTCCTTTATTACCGGCACGGTGCTCTCGGTGGACGGTGGCCTTGTGCTGGGCACCTAAATAAAAAGGATCGAGCCATGACCCGTTACGCCACCATTGTTGCCACCGCCAGGTACCTCCCAGAAAACGAAGTCACCAACGACATGCTCCGCGTGCGCTTCCAGCACATTCCCGACTTTGTGGACAAGATGGAAGCCAGCAGCGGTATCAAAACCCGTTGGCATGCTCCCGACACTTGGGCCACCAGCGACATAGCGCTCCCCGCGGCGAAACTCGCGCTGGAGCGAGCGGGCAGAAAGCCCGAGAACGTCGATCTCATCATTTTAGGCACGGACTCCCCGGACTACATCACCCCGGCGACTTCCGTGGTCTTGCAGCACAAGCTGGGCGCCAAGAACGCCGGAACCTTCGATATTGGCTGCGCCTGCGCCTCCTTTCCCACGGGTCTTTCCGCCGCTTCCGGAATCATCGCGGCCAATCCGGGGATCAACACAGTGCTGGTCGTTGGCGTCTACATGATGCACAAACTTACCTCGCCAGCCGATCCCATGGTTTTCTTCTACGGCGACGGTGCTGGCGCGGCGGTGCTGCAACCGGCGAGTTCGCCCGGATTCATTACCTCCACGTTTCGCGCCGATGGCTCCTATCACGACTATTGGGGCATCTACTCGGGAGGCACCTTCGAACCCGCCAGTGAGGATTCCGTGAAGGCTGGGCGCACCACCTGCACGATCAAAAACCGTTATCCTCCCGAATTGAACGAAGAAACTTGGCCGATCATTGCGCGCAAGCTGGCCAAGGACGGTGGCTTCGACCTGCGCGATGTCGACTGCTTCATTTTCACGCAAGTACGCAAGCCCACCATTGAGCGGGTGATGCAACATCTCGGCGTCCCAGTGGAACGCGCCCACACGATTATGGAGCAGTATGGTTACACAGGATCCGCGTGCGTGGGCATGGCGCTGGATCACGCTATGGAACAGGGCAAACTGAAATCCGGGAACTTGGTCATCTTGGTCGGCTCCGGTGTAGGCTACAACCAGGCGGGCTGCGCGTTTCGCATGCCCTAGCGCTGCCGGAAGCGTCGCTCCAGGAAGAGGCGAGACATGGCGATTACGGTCGCAATTGGGATACTCATCGCCGTGGTCGCGGCCGTAATTCTTTTTTCGGTTATTTTCTACCTCCGGCCGCTCGCCACTCTTGCTTGGTTCCGCAGAAATGCGCTGCGGCGCGCGGGGCTGTCGAAACGCTCCATTGCGGCCACCATTGGAAAGCAGATCGTGTGGCACGGAGGGGCGGGACCGTTGCTCGTTCTTCTTCACGGCGCGGGTGATCAGGCCGGCACGTGGAACAAGGTTGTGTCCGAACTGCAGCGCCACTTCCTGCTGCTGATTCCGGATTTGGCGGGCCACGGCGAAAGTCAACCGCCGAGCGGCGCGCTGAGCATAGGAACCCTTTTGCTCGCGCTGGAACAAGTTTTGGACGCCGAACCTTGGCGAGATTCCCCTGTGATCCTAGCTGGCAATTCCCTGGGTGCCTGGATGGCCATGCTCTACGCCCACAAGCATCCGCAGCGTGTCGCCCGGGCGATTCTCATCGATGGCGGACCTGTCCGAGGTGTCGGCGAACTCGGCCTGATGCCCAAAGACCGCGAAGAGGCCCGGCGCACCATGGATTTGGTTGTGGACCCTTCCTCACCACGGCCCGCGAATTTTGTGCTGGATGATCTGGTCAGGGTCTCGAACCGCGGTCCCATCTCCCGGCTCATCGCCGCAGGGGAGCAAGACATGTCCAAATATCTGCTGGACGGAGAACTGGCGCACTTTTCTTTTCCTGTGGACCTGATTTGGGGAGCCTCCGACCGCCTGGTCCCTCTGGAATACGCGAAGAAGTTGCAGGCGCAGCTTCCCAAGTGCACGCTCAGTGTCATCGAGCGGTGCGGCCATGCGCCGCAACTCGAACGCCCCCATGAATTCACCAGAGTATTGCTGCGCATTCTCGCTTCCACCGGTGCGTCATCCCCGGTCACGCAAGCCTCTGTTCCCGCGCCTTCTCGGAACCATTCGTGATTACCGGCGATATTCTCGGCGAGCGCGCTCGTCTTAGTCCGCACGCGATCGCGTTGATCCATGCTCCTACACGCCGCCAGTTCACCTTCGCGCAACTCGACGAGCAAGCGCTGCGATGTGCGCGCATCTGGAAAGACGTGTGCGGTTTGCGGCCGGGCGATCGCGTCGCTATCCTGTCGGAAAATCGCGTGGAATATGTCGACGCCTTTTGGGCCGCGGGAAAATCGGGAATCATTCTCGTGCCCCTGGGAACGCGCAGCACCGCCCACGAACTGGCTCAGGTGCTGGCCGATTGTAGTCCGCGATGCTTGCTGTATTCGTCTGCTTTCGAATCTTTGGCAAAGGAGCTGATGGCGCTGCTCCCTCTGGAGCACCTGATTGCGCTCGATGCGAGCCACAATAGCGAATCTGCCATCAGTTATGCGCGCGCTGCGACACAAGTGGGCTTGCAGCCGCTGTTCCCGCACCTTCAGCCGGAAGACATTTTTTGTTTACTGTACACCAGCGGCACCACCGGCCGCCCCAAAGGCGTAATGATCCCGCACCGCCAAATTGCCTGGAACGCCTACAACACGGTCATGTCCTGGCAACTCTGCTCGACCGATCGCGTGCAAGTTTTCACGCCGATGTACCACGCAGGCGGCCTCACCGTTTTCATGACCCCACTTTTCGCGATTGGCGGCAGCATCGTTTTGCACGACGGCTTCCGCGCCAGCGAACTCCTCGAAGCCTTCCGCGAATACCGCTGCACACTTTTCTTTGGCGTACCAACTATTTTCAAGATGCTTTGGGAGTCGCCGGAATTCCAGACCATCGATCTCCGCAATCTGCGCTGGTGCTGCAGTGGTGGCGCCCCGCTGCCCATAGAACTTTTGCGGGCCTATCAGCAGCGCGGCATTGTTTTTCGCCAGGGATATGGGTTAACCGAGGTCGGAGTGAATTGCTTCGCCATGAGCGACGAGGAGTCCCTCAGTAAAGCGGGCTCGATCGGCAAGCCCATGATGTTCAGCGAGGCGAAGCTCGTGGATTCCGCCGGCCAGGAAGTCCCGCCAGGCGAGGTCGGCGAGTTGTGTCTGCGCGGCGCTCATGTTTCCCGAGGCTACTGGAACAATCCTGTCGCTACGGCGCAGTCGCTCGACTCCCAAGCCTGGTTTCATACCGGCGACCTGGCGCGTTGCGACCAGGACGGATTCTTCTACATCGCTGGCCGTTCCAAGGACCTGATCATCAGCGGCGGCGTCAATATCTATCCCGCGGAAATTGAGAAAGAGTTGCTCGAGCATCCCGGCGTGGCGGAAGTTTGCGTAATTGGTATCTCCCACGAAAAATGGGGCGAGGTTCCCATCGCCTTTGTCGTCAAGAAAACTGAAGATGCCAGCGAGCCGGCGCTGTTAGATTTCCTCCGCCCCAGAATCAATAAAATCAAATTGCCCCACCACATCATTTTTGTCGACGCACTGCCCCGCAACGCCTATGGCAAAGTTCTGAAGCGCGAACTCAGGGAACGATGGGAAGACTCCAGCGCCCGAAAACGACGCCAATCTCAGTGACAAGCGGGTCGCTTCAGGGGATGAACTCACCGGACTACGGGTCGAACGCCGACCTGACGGGCGCTCGCGGCCCATTGCAAATCGCTTTCACTGGTGCTAGATTTCCGCTCCAGAGTGGGCTCGCAGCAATCGCTGAATTTCGCAACGGGAATTCCAGAAGGCCTAATCGCTTGGATGGGCCGTTCCCGCGGTATTTCAAGGTCCAGGGTTCCAGTTGTGAACCCTGGGGCTTTGGAAAGGGGTAGGAGACTGTTGGTCGGTTGCCCTGTGGTGGTCAGTCTCCTACCCCGCGAGTGGTCTTGCCTCTATAGACGATAGTCCTTCGCTAAATGTTTCCTCTGTTTTGAAAATTTGTTGGGATTAAATGCGTTCACTAGACCATTTTGGACGTGCATTTCGTCGCAGATTCCATTTTTCGTATTTCTAAGCCGTTTGTCTTCCCAACCTTCTAAATTCTAGATTTCAATTGTCTCCAAATAGCGTGCCACCGCCGCTTTCCACTGAAAATTTTGCACGATGGCTTGTTGCAGCGATTGGGCCGCCGCCGGTTCTCCGTGCGTCAGGTACACCTGTTTCGGCGGCACCTGCAAGCCCGTCAGCCAGCGCAGCAACTCGCTTTTTCCCGCATGCGCCGAAAGTTGCCCCATTTCCACGATCTCCGCTCGTACTGGCACCGCTTGCCCGAACAGCGTCAGACTCTTTGCCCCTTCCTGTAGCGCGCGTCCCCGCGTTCCTTCCGCCTGGAATCCCCCCAAAATTACACAGTTGCGCGCGTCATCCAAACGGTGTGCCAAATGGTGCAGCACCCGCCCGCCGGTCACCATGCCGCTGGCCGAAACAATCACGCATGGCGTTTTTACGTTATTAATTTGCTTGGATTCTTCCGCCGTCCGCGCCAAATGAAATTCGTGCACGCTCAGCGGGTCCCCGCCGTTTTGTTCGTCCCGCGCGAACGTCGCGTCGTGGTCCTCTTTATACTTCAAGTACAAATCCGTCGCGCTCAGCGCCATCGGGCTGTCCACATACACCGGCACTTTGGGAATGCGCTGCAGATTCTCCAGTTGCCGCAGGTAATACATAAACAGTTGCGTGCGTCCAATCGCGAACGCCGGAATCACAATCGAGCCACCGCGCTTCACCACCCGGCTCACTATGTCGCCAATCACTTGCAGCGGATCGCCCGCCTCATGTTCGCGGTCGCCATACGTCGCTTCGCACAGCACCAAGTCGATTTGCTTCGTTGCCGGCGTCTTCGGATCGTTCAGGATTGGCTGGTTGTATCGGCCCACATCGCCCGAAAACACCACCACGCTCTTTTTCCCATTCTCCGTAATCGTCAATTCCAGGCTGGACGACCCCAGAATGTGTCCGGCGTCGTAAGACTCCACGTGAAATTCCGGCGAGATATCGAATCCCCCGCTGCGCGGCATCGGCTTCAGCAGCCGCAACACCGGATCGATATCCTCCGCGGTGTACAGCGCCTGCGGTTGCGGGTGTTTGCTCCAGTGGTGCTTTTGCGCGTCTGCCGTTTCTTCTTCCTGCAGGTGACCGGAATCCTTCAGCAGCAGGCCCGTCAGGTCAATCGTTGCGGGATTCGCGAAAATCGGCTTGTTGTAGCCGTCTCTCACCAGCACCGGCAGCCAGCCGGTGTGATCCAGGTGCGCGTGGGTCAGCACTAAATAATCGATGGTCTTTGGATCCACCGGCAGCGGCTTCCAGTTGCGCTCCGTCAAATCCTCCGTTCCCTGGAACAATCCGCAATCCACCAGTAATTTCTTTCCCGCCGCCTCCACCAAATATTTCGATCCCGTGACACTCCCCGCCGCACCAAAAAACGTAAGTTTCGCCATGGACTCTCTCACCCTCTGTTAGTTGCACCTCCTCACCTTATCCCAAATCGCGCTTCCTGAGCGTCCACGATTCTTCGCAATGCACCATTGGTTACATTGTTGTAGCTGCTAACTGTTGACTGTCGACTGTAGGCTGCTTCCTACTGACTCCCGACTACAGACCACCGACTTTCTCCAAGAATCCATTCACCTGTTCCTCCCACTCTGGCCCCGCCCTCCGGTCTCCATCCGCCAAGTGGCGCACATGCGCGTCAGCTTCCGCGCTCAGCGCGGTGCGATCGTATTCCACTTCCACCTGCGTTTGCTCTCCCGCGGGAGTCAGCCGCAAGGTAATCACCGTTGCCAGCGCGTCCGGAATCACATACACATACTGAATCCGCCCATTCTTCAGATCGAATTCCGTGTTCACCCACGCTGCTCGCAGATGATCGTGCGCTACCGTGAACACCATCCCCTCTTCATCCGCCGTCGGCGCGGGAAAAACGAACTGCGGATTCCATCCCGGCGACCACACCCGTTCCTTGTCCGCGCCAAAAAGCGGCGCCACTTTCTCCATTGGTCCCTTCGCCGTGAACGTGAACTTTTCCTCCGTGTGCACCCGCGTCCCGCCGTTTCCGCCGTTCCCACCACGCAATGCTACATGCAAGTGCCCCACAATCCGCGGCGCGGCCATCACCACGGCTCCGCACAGTGCGCCCAGCACAAACAGCCACGCGCCCTTCATGCCCCCTTCTCCTTCAGCTTGTGGCTGTCTGTCGCGCGCAACGTCAGTCCATAAATTTTCTTCAATTCCCCAATCTGCCCCAGCGACTCCTTGCCAAACGGCGCCTTACCCTCGAACGCATGCAAAACAATGCCTTCCAGCAAATCCCCCAAGGTGATGTCTTTCAACTCGGCAAAGGCCTTTAACACCTTCAACAGCCGTTTCTCGATCCGTACACCCGTCTGTACTCGTTCCACCTCAATCATGATCGCCTCCGTCCAACCAAGGTAACTATGTACCATGGTACATAATCGTGCTCGTTTGTCAAGTGCACGTACACGGGGAGCGCCACAGCCAGTTTCGCTTCTAGGCCGAGAAATTGCGTGTTTCAGGAGGTGCAGGCCTCAGCAGTCCGGGTAAGAATCTGGGTAAGGACCCATGTTTTTCGCCAGGGAATGGCTTCACACTCAGCGGAAAAATGTGTTTGGCACCGGGGGTCGGAGCTTTAGCTCCGACATAAATGCTCGGCAATCAGTTGGGCTTCAGCCCCTGAGGAACTGCTTTTCGACTTTTTTCCGCAACCTGTTACCGCGTCTGCTCGAACGATGCGGCCCGCCCCGACGCCTTCTTCCGCTTCGCCTCAAATCGATCCATGATCTGCAGACATTTCGCTTCGTACTTTTCTGCTGTGAACGGATCGCCAGATTCCAATGCGCCCACCCAAGCCTTCGACATGCGGATCACTTCGCCCAACAACTCGATCAGTCTGCGGTCCCGATCCTCTTCGGATTCCGACCACGCAGCCGCTGAAGGGGACGGCCTCCGGATGGGTCGATTGGCGAGGCGTGCGGAATCCTTGGCTGGGAGCTGCATGGCTGGTGACCTCCGCCGGGAGGCTACACTACCGAAACACGCCACGCAATCGGTACTCCTCAATCAACAGTAACGCCGCTGGCTATGCTCCTAGTGCCCTGATGGTCCGCGCTTTGCGGCTCGCGGGCCAAATCTGCGCAATCCCTTCGTTGACAAACCCGCCTCTCCCCCTCTAAACTTGATTTTTGTCTATACAGGGAAAGGTGTGACTGATTGCAATGAGGACGTACGTAGCCAAGGGTGATGAAGCTGAGGCGCTTAAAGTCGGCGCCCAGTGGTTTGTTTTGGATGCCACCGATCGGCCGCTCGGCCGTCTGGCCACCAAAGCCGCGCGAATCTTGATCGGCAAGGATAAAACCGCTTTTACTCCTTATCTGGACTCCGGCGACCACGTCGTGGTGATCAACGCGGACAAGATTAAAATGACCGGGAACAAGGTGGAGCAGAAAGTCTATTACTCCCATAGTGGTTATCCCGGCGGTTTGAAGGCAGTGCCGGCCAAGCGTGTGCGCGAAGCTCGCCCCGAATGGGTGGTTCGCGAAGCCATTGTCGGCATGCTGCCCAAGAACAAGCTGCGCGCCAGCCGCGCCAAGAAGTTGCGTGTCTATCGCGACTCCGCCGGTCTGGCCCGTCACGCGGGACAGAAGCCGCAGACGGTCAGCTTTTAAGAGTTCCCCGGCTCGGCCGGGTTGCTGTACGAGAGTTTCCGCACGTTGGCTGTTCCTTTCTAAGTAGTGCCTTAGCAGGGAGCCTTCCGAGCGTGACATTTAAGATCAGCGGACTCGTCTCGTCTTTTATAGCTTTTTTGCTTTTGGAGGAGGAGCTTTGAGTACTTCGGAAACCCCCGCAGTGGGCAACAAGACGTGGTTTCACGGCACGGGCCGCCGCAAGGAATCGATCGCGCGCGTATTTCTTCGCGCGGGCAGCGGCAAATTTACCGTGAACGGCCGTCCGGCTAAGGAATATTTCCCCAATCATGCTTGGGAGCATGACGCCACCGAGCCACTGAAGTTCACCAGTTTGCTCGATCAAGTGGACGTGGTCGCTACCGCCAAGGGCGGCGGCGTTGGCGGGCAGTCGGGAGCGGTGCGCATGGGTTTGTCGCGCGCCATCAGCCGCTTCAACCCCGAGCTTCGTCCGGCGCTGCGCAAAAACGGATTTTTGACTCGCGATTCCCGCATGAAAGAACGCAAGAAGTACGGCCAGAAGGGCGCCCGCAAGCGCTTCCAGTTCACCAAGCGCTAATCGCTGGTCACTGGTATTGCGTTGGGCAGGGTCCGGCGGGTCTTTAGACCCGCAGGTGTCATCCTGAGGAGCGGTTGTCCACCGTAGCACGAAGTGCGAAGGCGGACGCGACGAAGGATCTCAACCAACCGTACTTGGCACGGTTTTATGAGCTCTGGGGCCACGGTGCAAGCCGCTGCCCCAAGATCATGGCCGGCAAGAAGCCGGCAAGAGGCTGCTGCGTAGCGCAGCGTTGACCGAAGGTAGCGGCGGCTTTACGCCGCCGGTTTTCGGCTCCGCGCTCAAACCTACGAAAAGCTGCTATCTACTAAGGAGGAACAGTGGCAGTAGAAATCACCATGAAGGAGTTGCTGGAGGCCGGCGTTCACTTCGGTCACCAGACGCGTCGTTGGAATCCCAAGATGAAGGAATACATCTTCGGGGAGCGCAACGGCATTCACATCATCGACCTGCAGAAGACGCTGAAGATGTTCCGCGAAGCCAGCCGCTTCGTCACCGAAATCTCCAGCCATGGTCGCACCGTTTTGTTTGTAGGCACCAAGCGGCAGGCCCAGGAAGCCGTCGCCGAGGAAGCCAAGCGTGCCGGCGCGTATTTCGTGAACCACCGCTGGCTCGGCGGCACTCTGACCAATTGGTCCACGCTCCAGAAGTCCATCAAGCGCTTGAAGCTCCTGAAGGCCATGACCGAAGACGGCCGTATGGTGCAGCTCTCCAAGAAAGAGCGTGCGCGGTTGGACCGCGAGATGAAGCATTTGCAGCAGAACCTCGAAGGCATTGAGAACATGGCCCAGTTGCCCGATGCACTCTTCGTTATCGATTCCAACGCCGAGGAAATTGCCGTCAAGGAAGCCCGCCGCATGGGCATTCCGGTGGTCAGCGTGGTGGACACCAACTGCGACCCCGACATGGTCGATTGGATCATTCCTGGCAACGATGACGCCCTGCGCGCCATCCGCCTGTTCACCACCAAGATTGCCGATTCGGTCGCCGAAGGCCGCACTCTCTACGAGCAGTCTCAAGTCGCCGACCAGAAGGTGGCGGCGGATCAGGCGCACGAAGCCGGCGTCGACTATGTCGACACCAGCGCCTATGAGCAGTACGAAAAACAGGAAGGCGATTTCGTCGAGGGTTCCGAAGCCTTTATCGAGGCCGCCGAAACCACCGTCCCTCCCGACGAGGAAAACCGCTAACCGTAGCGCAGGCGGCACGATTTCTGGCCCGGCGCAGACATCACGTCCCACGCCGGGCCATTTTTCTAGAGCTGTTCGCAGTTCAGGTCAGTAAAAAAGAGCTGTCATTCCGAACGGAGTCTGCGGAGTGAGGAATCTCTCCAGATCGGGGAGCGCTCACCTCGGAGGACATGCCGATTCGAGATTTCTCAACTCGGTCTTAGCAGAAAGGAAGTTCCCTGTTACAGCTTATTAGTGATAAGTTCTGGCTGTTTCACTTACAACTGAGAGCTGATAACTGAGAACTGAAAAAAAGGATGAGTACAAGTAAACCAGTCATGGAAATTCCCGCAAAGCTCGTCAAAGAACTCAGAGAGCGCACTAATGCCGGCTTCAGCGATTGCCGCGCCGCCCTGGTCGAAACCAACGGCGACATCGAGAAGGCCATCGACGTCCTTCGCAAGAAGGGCCAGGCTGCCGCGGCCAAGAAGGCCACGCGCGAAGCCACCGAAGGCTTGATCGGCCACTACATTCATGCCGGCGGAAAAATCGGCGTGATCGTCGAAATCAATTGCGAAAGCGATTTCGTTGCGCGCACCGAGGCCTTCCAGCAACTTTCTCACGACCTCGCCATGCACATCGCTGCCGTCGACCCTCGCTACGTTCGTCGCGAGGACGTCACCCCCGAGATGCTTGAGCGCGAGAAGGAAATTTACATGGCGCAGGCCCGCGCCACCGGCAAGCCCGAGCAGGTCATCCAGAAGATCGTCCAGGGCAAGATGGAAAAGTTCTACGAGGAAACCTGCCTCTACGAGCAGCACTACATCAAGGACGAGACGCAGACCATCGGCGAAATGATCAACGCCGCCATCGCCAAGCTCGGCGAGAACATCACCATCCGCCGCTTCTCCCGCTTCAAAGTAGGCGAAGCCTCCGGCGCTAGCGCTGCGGCTCCCGAAACCACCCCCGCCCCCGAGACTCCCTGAACTTCGGTCACGTTTGCTTGAAACGCCCCGGCTTACCCCGGGGCGTTTTTTTGTCTGGAACGTGGTGAAACGCATACAATCGAAACTGATGAAACCGCCTATCTGGTGTCTGATCGCCGCGCTTCTTACCTTGTCCATAGCTACTCCACTCTCCTCTTCTATGAGTCAGCAAGCCGACGACTCCGAAACGCTGATGTCCAAAGCATGGGCTGTGGAGGGTTGGGACGAGGGGATGCCCCCGGTGTCATTGGCGGCCGATGTCCAAATCACGGATACAAAGGGCACCCTTATTGCTGGCAACTATGCCTTTGACTGGGTCTCGCCCACGCAGTGGAGGGAACACATAAAATTCAATGGTTACGAGCGTCTTCGCGTGCGCGATGCAAAGGGCTATTGGCAATCGAGATCGGTGGATTTTGAACCGGAGTCCATTTTTCAGCTTTCGCAACTATTGCGTCTTCAAGCTTTTCCTCGCTTGAACTCTCATCAATTTCTCGGAAAAGTACAGGATCGAAACAAAGATGGCGTCTCACTGCGGTGCGTGGACGTTGGCGAGGCCCAGTACAAGAACTTCATCGACAGTAGGCTCTGTTTTAATCCCGTCGACGGTACTCTGAGCAAGATCGAGTATCCGACGAACCAAAACATGAACCCCCCGGAAATTTCTGAAATTGTATTCGAGGCCTTCAAACCGGTAGGCCAAAAGCTCGTTTCGACCGAAATCCACGCGCTTCAAGGGAAGAAAATAATCAGCTCTGTTAAAGTTTCTCAGATTAGCCTGATGGGGGAGCCAAAACAGGAATTATTTGCCAAGCCAGAGAACGCACAATTTTGGCCCTCCTGCGCACACGGGCAGAACGCGGAATTGGATAGGCGAGTGCCACCCATATACCCACCTGATGCGAAAAGCCGGCACCAAAGTGGAACGGTATCGCTCTACGCACTAATTCAGCCGGATGGGTCCGTCACGCATTTGCTTGTTATTCGAAGTGCAGGCGCTTTGCTCGATGCTGCTGCTGGTCAGGCTGTCAGTCAATGGCACTACAAGCCAGCCATGTGTGGCTCAACACCAATTCCAACGGAAACCTCTATCACCGTCAGCTTTCACTTGGCGCTCTAGCGGTAGGCAGGGCTCAGCTGTGTCCCACAATCACACGCATTTTCCCCATTGTTTGCTACAATCCTCAAGGTTTCCCCTGGATCGAACGGAGAGACATGCCACCGAAAGCGAAAGCGTCCAACAAGCCTGCAAAAAAACGCCCCGCCTACCACCGTCTTTTACTCAAACTCTCCGGAGAATCGCTGCAAGGCCCGCAGGGGTTCGGCATTGACGGCCAAACCATCTACGCCATCGCCAAGGAACTGCGCGACGTTCATCGACTCGGCGTGCAGATCGCGGTCATGGTCGGCGGCGGCAACATTTTTCGCGGCGCCCGCCAGAAGGGTTTCGAGATCGATCGCGCCACCGGCGATTACATGGGCATGCTCGCCACAGTCCTCAATGCCCTCGCTCTCCAGGACGCCCTCGAAAAACTCGGCGTGCATACCCGCGTGCAAAGCGCCATCGAAATGCATCAGGTCTGTGAGCCCTTCATCCGCCGCCGCGCCACCCGTCATCTCGAAAAAGGCCGCGTGGTCATTTTTGCAGCGGGCACCGGCAACCCTTATTTCTCCACCGACACCGCTGCCGCCCTGCGCGCCATGGAGATCAAGGCCGACGTCATCCTTAAGGCCACGCGCGTCGATGGCATTTACGACGCCGATCCCGAAAAAGTAGACAACGCCAAATTTTTCGCGGAAATTACTTACCGCGAAGTGCTTCACCAGGACCTAAAAGTGATGGACGCCACCGCCATTTCCTTGTGCATGGACAATGGCATGCCGATCGTGATTTTTAATATGCACAAGCCCGGCAACATTCGCCGCGCGGTTCTTGGGGAACGCGTCGGCTCAACCGTGCTGCCGAACTGAGCAGCACTAGTTTGCAGTTGTCAGCTATTAGTTTTCAGTTCAAAAGCCGTTTCGGTAGCGCAGGCTCTACAGCTTGCGGAAAAATGAGCTTGGCAAAGGGGGTCGGAGCTTTAGCTCCGACATAAATACTTGGCAATCAACTGGGCTTTAGCCCCTGAGGAACTGCTCTTCGACTCTTTCACAAACGGTTTAGTCTGTGTTCTTTTGAAGTCATCCTTCATCATGGTTGCCAGGCCTTACTGGAAACTGAGTACTGAGAACGGAATACTTTGGAGCTAACACTATGACCAACATCACCAATACCAAAGAAGTGCACGCCGCGGCCAAAACCCGCATGGAAAAAGCCGTGGAGGATTTTCGCAAGGAGCTGGCTTCCGTCCGTACCGGCCGCGCCAACGCCGCCATTCTCGATCAGGTGCGCGTCGATTACCATGGCACGCCCATGCCCGTGAATCAGCTCGGCACTGTCACCGTTCCCGACGCCAGCATGCTGCAGATCGCTCCGTGGGACCCCAGCGTGGTTGCGCTGATCGATAAGGCCATTCGCGCCTCCGATCTGGGCCTCAATCCCACCAATGACGGCAAAGTGGTGCGCATCCCCATTCCTTCGCCCACCGAAGAACGCCGCAAGGAACTTGTCAAGCACATCCACAAAGCTCTGGAAAATCATCGCACCGCGATTCGCAACATTCGCCGCGATCTGAAGGAAGCCATCGATAAGCTCGAAAAAGATAAGAAAATCAGCCAGGACGACCAGAAGCGCGCCCTCGAAGAACTCGACAAGCTCTCTCACGCCGAAACCAAAAAGGTCGAAGACCTCTGCGCCACCAAAGAAAAAGAAGTCATGGAAATCCGCTAACGCCCAAAACCAGAAAATCGAAATTCGCGAGCGCTAGCATGTAGCGGCCGCCTTCTGAGGCGGGCGTTAGGTTTTCCTCTGCATTGGGGCTATGGCTGCTGGCAATCCCCGTTGTAATCAACTTTCGAGCTTTCCCTGACCAACGAATAAACCCACTCTGTCATCCTGAGGGCGCGTTTTTTGCGCCCGAAGGATCTCAACGTAAGAATCAGGCGCAAACCTCGTCTTTTTCGCCAACACCACGCGTTCTCCGCTTTTACTTTTTATCTCTCGACGGTTCATCGAACGTCGCCGGTGGCACCAGCACCAACCTCTGCCCCTGGTCATTCTGCACCGCGCGCACAAACGCGTTGTAATCCATCGTGCGATCCCCCAAAATCTCGCGCTTCAGAAAATCGACATGCCGCGAGGCCACCACGGTATTCTGTGAACTCGAATATTTCGACGCATATGTCGCGTAATCCCGCGCCACCGACGTTCCCGCTGGCGTCTCCACGGTGGTGCCGTTGGGCAGATGCAACGTCATCGACGTTTCCACATTCAGCGGCGTCCCCAATTCAATTTTCGGCCCAGTCTTCCCGCTTCCCTGCGTCTCCGTCAAATCCGGCAAACCAATCTGTGGCAACAGCGCGGGAATGCGCACCGGTTTTTTCGACCAATCCACGAATTTCGGTTGCGTCAGGTCGTATTCCACCGCAAAGGCGTCCTCGGTCGACAGCGGATCCGAAGCCTGCGCATTGGTGATTTGTCCCCGGAAGCCGTCCGAAATCGCCAGCAAATTCGCAATGTCTTTCCATTTGTCCTTCGGCTCCTGATGAAACGCCACCCGCAGCAGTAATTCATTTTCTCCGCGCACCAGATATTTCACGCGAGCCGTCAGCACTCCTTCCTTGCTGATGGTCGCGTCCACATTCACTTTCTGAAACGCCGCAAACGGCAACTTCGTCGGAACGTCGATCCATTCGCGGCCCTCGGAATTCGTCGCGAAAAGCCCACGATTCAAAAACAACGCGCACTTCGCCCCCGGCGGCGTAATCATCCCGAAAGGCGCCACTTCCACCGCGGGATCCAGCCAATAGCTACGCTGCCAGTAATTCCCCTGCTTCGTGTAGCTGACCACCGCGAGGTGCTGAAACACTCCCGGCAGTGCTACCGCTTTCTTGTCGCAAAACCCGGTCAATGCCGGATCGACGCGCAAATCCACCGCCGTCGCCAGCGCCGCAAACAGCACATACTTGTCCTCGCTCGTCGCGTAGCCGGAATTCAGCGCATCTTCAGCCGTGCGCGTGTGAAAGCCCGTCGCTCCCAGCGGCAAATCCACAGTGTTGATTTTCGTGGACACGAATTTATAGATGGCTCTCAAGCGTTCCACATCCGTCTTCGCCTCTTTCGTCAACGCCAGCGCTTTCTCGCGCACCGCTGGCGTCACCGTGGGCTTCCGGCTCAATTCTTTGCTTTGGTCCTTTGCTTCCGCGGTCGCTTCGGAGCCTGGAAGCATCAACTCCGCCAACCGATTCGCCAGCGATGGCCAGGTCAGCGTCGACAACTCGACATCAGGATGATCCGGCGTGGCGGGCGTAGGTTCTTCGTTTCCCGCGGCATCCTTCGCTGGCGCATAAATTCGCTTCCAGCGGTAAACCACAAACGCGTCGTCTCCCGCTCCCGTCTCCTCCTTCGACGTCACCGGCGTCTCCGGATTGATCTGCGGTTCCACCTTGCGCGAAGCGGGCAGATCCAGTTCGTAGTGCTCCTCCAGCACTTGCCCAGAGCGGTCAAACGTGTGCTCCACCCAAAAATCCGGTGCCAGCGGTTGCTTCGTGGTGGTCGTAATCACCCGATACTCCACCGTGTCGCCTTCCTGCAGTCCCAGGATCCGCACGGACTTCACCCGCACATCTTGATACGCCGCAAACGCTTCCGTCGCCGGATTCGGCACATCCGTAATCGCGCTGGGCAGCACCTCGGACGTGCCCCCATTCGCATGGCTCACGCGGATCAACGGTATCTCCACTTTCTGGAACGACCGGTTGTAATCGAACGAGATGCGCCCAAACTGTTGCACGCCCAGAATGTTGATGATTTTCACAACGGTGTGCACTTCTTTGCGCGAATCGCCATTCGCTTCAAAGCGCACCTGCGATTCCAGCAATTGAATCTGGAAGGGAAGTTGCGGCTTCCCGGCATTTTTTCCTTTCGCCCCCGGCTTTTGCTCCGTACCCTGAGTCGCCGGCTTGCTCTCGGGTTGCTGCGCCTGTGCCGCCAGCCAACCGCAACTGACGCCGATCAGAACCACGCAAGAAATTACATTTCGTCGGAAAAAGGTCACGCTGAAAGTTTAGGCGCGACCGCCGCCAAGCGTAAAGCCGCCTCTCTCCCAGCGTTTCGGAGCCAACACTACGGCTTTCAGAACCCGTGTGACAACTCATGTTTTCCGTCAGCACCCGTGGCACAGGCACTCCTGCCTGTGCTCTTGGGTTGTCCGTATCCCAAGCGTCACAACTTGCCGGGTGCCCCACATGCCGCCTTTGCATGTGGGTCTTGGGTTTTGTTCCTCTGCCCTTAGGTTTATGTAGCGGCCGCCTTCTGAGGCGGGCACAGCGGCTCTCTCCGCAATCTATTCCTCTTGCTCCCCATGCCGCTTGGTTGACGCCATCCCCACCCCCGCCTGCGTCTAAGACCGTGGTACAGTAAAAGTTTGTATCTTCCCATTCTTCCCCTCAGGGAGCCGGTATGAACAAACAGTTCCTGGCCATCGCCTTCGCTGCCGCAGCTTTACTCGCTTGGCCGCTGCACGCCAAGGATTCCGTCAACCCCAAGGGCCCCGACGAGGACGGCACCAAGCCTGCTCTTACCAGCATTGCCGGGGAGGGTTTCTACGATTCGCACGCCTTCGCCTATCTCACCGAACTCAGCGACAACGTCGGCGGCCGCGTCACCGGTTCGCCCGCGGCGCAAAAAGCCATCAATTGGGGTCTCGACAAAATGCAGTCCATCGGCCTCGCCAACGTCCACGCGGAAAAATGGTCCATGTGGAAAGGTTGGACCCGTGGCACCGCCACCGCCGAGCTCCTCTCTCCCATTCAGCGCACCCTAAGCGTCGATGCCATGGGCTGGACCGGCTCCACGTCCCCCAACGGCGTCGAAGCCGAAGTCGTTACCGCCAATCTTTTCGACATGGACACCGAGATCACCAACATCTCCCGCTTCCACGGAAAAATCGTCTTGATGAAGCCCGAAGGCGTGCCCAAGAAAAATTTTTGGATGATTTTCGCGCAGTACGGCGATTTCCTGAACGCGCTCCATAAAGCCGGCGCCGTCGCCGTGATCGGTGGTCAAGGTGGATTCAAGGCCGAAGGCATGCACCTGACCCACACGGGAATCCTTGGTTTTGCCCAGGATTTCGCAATTCCCGTTGTCGATATGACCATGGAAGACGAGGGCCAACTCGAGCGTTATCTCGACGCCGGAAAAACCCCGCGTATACGCATCAATGTGCAGAACTCTTTCACCGGCGGTCCCGTGGAATCCGCCAATGTCGTCGGCGAAATTCTTGGCCGCGAACATCCCGAGGAAATTGTCGTCGTGGGCGCGCATCTGGATTCCTGGGACCTTAGTGAAGGCGCCACCGACAATGGCACCGGAGCGACCGCGGTTCTCGCCGCGGCCGAAGCCATTCTCAAGAGCGGCCAGCGCCCCCGCCGCACCATTCGCTTTGTGCTTTTCACTGGGGAAGAGCAGGGGCTGCTCGGTTCGCTCGCTTACGTGAAGCAGCACGCTGCGGAAATGAAGAATCATCTTGCCTGCGTTGTGCTCGACGATGGACAAGGTCCCATCAAGGAATTTCAGCTGGGCGGCCGCACCGATTTGGTGGACTCCATGAAAGCCTTCGCTGCTTCGCTCGACAACATCCGCGATATTGCCGTCAACGACAAGCGCGAGTTTGGCACCGACACCGGTCCCTTCATTCTCGCCGGGCTTCCGGGCATTAACCTCGATCAGGATTCGCCCGACTACAAGTACACCCACCACTCCGCCGCCGACGCTCTCGAACAGGTCAAGCCCGACGTGCTCACCCAGGACGCTACCATCATGGCTCTCGCCGCCTTTTGGATCGCGGACCGCCCAGAGCGCTTCGCCTCACCCTGGCCTGCCGAGCGTACCGCCAAGATGCTGCGGGAAAAAGGCGACTACGATATGTTGAAATCCTTCAACCTCTGGACGTTTGGCGATCTGGGTCAGGAACCCGGGGCTGCGGCCAACTAATTATGAACACAGTACTTACAGGGACGAAGAGAAGCTTTGGAAGCGCTTGTCGAGGCCTAGCGAACGCTCTACTGGCCAATCCCGGCTTTTCCACAGTCTTTTCCACTGTCGTATTTCGAAAGAAGTTTGACAGCGCGACCTAACTTCTTTATACTTTGTGTTTTGTCAGGGGGTTTTCCCCGCGTAGTGCGTTGTTCGGCCTGCCGCTTGTATAGGGTGGGCTGGTTGGAAGGAAATTCTTCGGTCCCAGAACAAGTTCGATGGAATGGGACGGAAGAGCGGCCGGAATGGGGCGCCAGCCCCGAAAAGCCGAGTAAGCCTCTCCGATTCGTCACCGAGAGTCGTACGACTGTCTCTTGGATTGTGCGCGGAGTTTCTTGCTGGTTCTCTCCGGATTCGCAGTACCTTTCACCATTAGTGTGTGCTCTCGCGTTTTTGTCTGCGCGCGCGTGAGAGCGTAACGAATGTGTCTGCGCGCAACGGCAGTTTTTAGTTGTAAGCTTTAAGCACTTGATCAGAGCTTAAAACTTACCACTGAGAACTTGCAGGGTCGCCCTTCCGGGGCCCCCTACTCAGAAGCAGCATGGTAGTCGGCATCAACGATCAGCAAGTCCGCTCTTACTGATTACTGATAACCGATTACTGATAACTGTTCGAAAAGAGGAACGACAGTGCCGACGTTTTCGCAACTGGTTCGCATGGGAAGAGAAGGGGTCATCTCCAAGACCAAGTCGCCCGCGCTGATGGGCTGCCCCGAAAAGCGCGGTGTGTGCATTCGCGTTTACACTCAGACGCCCAAGAAACCGAACTCCGCGCTGCGCAAGGTCGCGCGCGTCCGCTTGACCAATGCCGTCGAAGTCACCACCTACATTCCCGGCATCGGCCATAACCTCCAGGAGCACTCCATCGTGCTCGTGCGCGGCGGCCGCGTGAAGGATCTGCCCGGTGTTCGTTATCACATTGTCCGCGGCACGCTCGACGCCGCCGGCGTGGAAAATCGCAAGCAGGGCCGTTCGAAGTACGGCGCCAAGCGCCCCAAGGCCGGAGCCGCCGCCAAGTAGTTTTTGTAGCACAGGCTTCAGCCTGTGAGGTTTTAGGGTCTGTGTAGCGAACGCCTTCTGAGGCGGGCGCAGTTGAGCAGTAAAGCGGTTCTTGGATTTGTGCAGTGGCCGGTCTTTAGACCGGCAGTTAGAAACAGGTTCTGCAGTGTGCCGGTCTTGAGGCCGGCAGATTATGTAGCGGCGGGTCTTTAGACCCGTAAGTTTCAGGTTTTGGCGTTGTCATCCTGAGGAGCGTTTTTTGCGACGAAGGATCTCAACGTAAAGTGCAAGCACGGTACAAGGTTTTATAGCGGGCCGTGAGCAAAGAGCAGTAGATCGAGTTCTTAGTCGCCAGTGAAGTTAGCTTTGACTGACAACTGAGAACTTCTAGGAGCGAGAAACGCAATGCCTCGTAAAGGATTAGTCGGCCGGCGTGCCCAAGCAGTTGACCCGGTTTACGGTGAAGGCATCGTCGAGAAGTTCATCTGCTCGATGATGTGGGAAGGCAAGAAGAGCACCGCGCAGCGCGTGTTCTACGGCGCCATGGATCAAGTGGCCAAGAAGACCAGCGATGATGCCTTGAAGATCTTCAAGAAGGCCATCGAAAATCTCAAGCCCCTCGTCGAGGTCAAGACTCGTCGCGTGGGCGGCGCCAACTACCAGGTTCCTGTGGAAGTGAATCCCTTCCGCCGCCAGTCCCTGGCCATTCGCTGGCTCTTGCAGTATTCCCGCGAACGCGCCGGCAAGACCATGGTCGATAAGTTGGCGGACGAGGTGATCGACGCGGCCAATTCCCGCGGCGGCGCCATCAAGAAGAAGGAAGATGTGCACCGCATGGCCGAGGCCAACAAGGCTTTCGCCCATTATCGCTGGTAAGAATTTGGAGTCGTTGTGAGTGAAGCAACTGCAATACGCCCAGGGGAGAAAAGAGCTGTTCAAGCGAACATGAGTCGTGCATTCAAACTCGAAGACACGCGCAATATCGGGATCATGGCGCACATCGACGCCGGCAAAACCACGTCGACCGAGCGCATCCTGTTCTATACCGGGGTGACCTACAAAATCGGCTCCGTCGATGAAGGTACCGCCACCATGGACTGGATGGAGCAGGAGCGCGAGCGCGGCATCACCATCACCAGCGCCGCCACTACCGCCAGTTGGACCCGCAACGACAAAAAGTATCGCGTGAATATCATTGACACCCCCGGCCACGTCGATTTCACCGTGGAGGTGGAACGCTCGCTGCGCGTCCTCGATGGCGCTGTGGCTATTTTCGATAGCGTCGCCGGCGTGCAACCCCAGTCGGAAACCGTCTGGCGCCAGGCCGACAAGTATCGCGTGCCTCGTCTCGCCTTCGTCAACAAGATGGACAAAATGGGCGCGGATTTCGATCACGTCATCCGCACCATGCGTCAGCGTCTGGGCGCTCATCCCGTGCCGGTGCAATTTCCCCTCGGCCGCGAAGACAATTTCATTGGCTGCATTAACTTCCTGGAAGAAAACGTCATCGTTTGGCTGGAAGAAACCCTCGGCGCCAAGTTCGAAGTATTTGAAGTCGCCAAACTCTGGGATCCCGCCTTCGTCGCCAGCCGCCCGGACATCGCCGCTGCGCTCAAGGGCTCGGCCATCGACAAGAAGTTTTACGAAGAGCATCGCGCCAAGGTCGTCGAATATATCGCCGAGCACGATGACGAGGTCCTCGACAAGTACCTCAACGAAGGCACCCTGACCATCGAGGAGATGCGCAAGTCCATCCGCAAATCCACACTGGCCATGAAAATTGTCCCGGTGCTGGCGGGCTCCGCCTTCAAGAACAAGGGCATTCAGCCGCTGCTCGACGCTGTGATCGATTACTTGCCTTCTCCCGTCGATGTTCCGCCGGTCGAGGGCATTAATCCCGAGAATGACAAAACCGAGTTGCGCCGCGCTTCCGACGATCAGCCCTTTTCCGCGCTGGCGTTCAAAATCATGTCCGACCCGTTCGTCGGTCATGTCACCTACATTCGTGTCTATTCCGGTGTTTTGAACGCTGGCAGCTACATCTACAACTCCACCAAGGGCAGCCGCGAGCGCATTGGCCGCTTGTTGCAGATGCACGCCAACAAGCGCGAAGAAATTGAAGCTGTCCACGCTGGCGATATTTGTGCTTGCGTCGGTTTGAAGAGCGTCACCACCGGCGATACTCTCTGCGACGAAAGCAAACAGATCATTCTGGAAGCCATGGACTTCCCCGCTCCGGTTATCTCCGTGGCCGTGGAACCCAAGACCAAAGCCGATCAGGACAAGATGGGTCAGGCGCTTTCCCGCCTCGCCCAGGAAGATCCCACCTTCCGCGTGCACACCGATACGGAAACCGGGCAAACCCTGATTTCCGGCATGGGCGAGCTGCACCTCGAAATCATCGTCGATCGCATGAAGCGCGAATTCAGCGTCGACGCCAACGTCGGCCGCCCGCAGGTCGCTTATCGCGAAACCATTCGCAGAAACGCCGAGGCCGAAGGCCGCCACGTCAAGCAATCCGGCGGTAAAGGTCAGTACGGTGTCTGCAAATTGGAAGTGCATCCGCTTCCCAGCGCCGATCACGAGAACATGCACGAAATGTCCACCGATGAGCTCGACGCCCTGGCGAAATCCATCGCCGGTGCCGGTGGCAAGTGGCGCTTCGACAAGGAGCATCGCTTCCTCTTCGTCGACAAGATTTTCGGTGGCGCCATTCCCAAGGAATTTATTCCGCCTATCGAAGCGGGTATCCGCGAAGCCATGGATGCCGGTCCGTTGGCTGGCTTCATGATGGTCGATGTCGCTGCCGTGCTCGTCGACGGCAGCTACCACGACGTCGACAGCTCGGAATTGGCTTTCAAAATCGCCGGTTCCATCGGTTTCAAAGCCGCTTGCCAGAAGGCCAAGCCGGTTTTGCTGGAGCCCATCATGCGCGTGGAGGTCACCACGCCGGAAGAGTATATGGCCGGTGTTTTTGGCGACCTCAACTCTCGCCGCGCCCAGATTCAGGGCTCGGAAACGCGCGCGGGCAGCCACGTCATTCGCGTGCAGGTGCCGCTCTCGGAAATGTTCGGCTATGCCACGGATTTGCGCAGCCGCTCGCAGGGCCGCGCGAACTTCACCATGCACTTTTCGCACTACGCCGAAGTGCCGGGCAGTCTTGCCGAGGAAATCGTCAAGAAAGCCCGCGGTGAAAAATAAGTTTCGTAGGGGCGCAGCCGGCCGCGTCCCAACGGGTTTGTAGTTGGCGCGGTTGAGCGGTAAAGCAGATTTTAGGTTTGTACGTTTTGTAGTGAGGAGCAGAGCTAGCAATGGCGAAAGAGAAATTTGAGCGCACCAAGCCGCACGTGAACATCGGAACCATCGGCCACATTGACCATGGCAAGACTACGTTGACGGCGGCCATCACCAAGGTGTTGGCGAAGAACAATCCCAAGGTGCAGTTCCGCGCATTCGACACCATCGACAACGCTCCGGAAGAGCGCGAGCGCGGCATCACCATCGCGGTTTCCCACGTGGAGTACGAAACCGCGAACCGGCACTACGCGCACATGGATTGCCCCGGCCACGCGGACTACATCAAGAACATGATCACCGGCGCGGCGCAGATGGATGGCGCGATTCTCGTCGTGGCGGCCACCGACGGCCCCATGCCGCAGACCCGCGAGCACATCCTGCTCGCCCGTCAGGTCGGCGTACCATACATCGTGGTGTTCCTGAACAAGTGCGACATGGTCGAAGATCCTGAACTTCTCGAACTCGTCGAACTCGAAGTTCGCGAACTGCTGAAGAGCTACCAGTTCCCCGGAGACAGCGTTCCGGTGATTCGTGGTTCGGCGCTGCAAGCTCTGAATGGCGACGAAAAGTGGGAGAAGAAGATTCTCGAACTCATGGCCGCCGTCGACGAGAAAGTTCCTCTTCCAGTGCGCGACGTCGATAAACCCTTCGCCATGCCCATCGAAGATATTTTCTCGATCTCCGGCCGTGGCACGGTGGTAACCGGAAGAGTCGAACGCGGCAAGGTGAAGACCGGCGAAGAAGTCGAAATCGTGGGCTTCCGCGAAACCCAGAAGAAAGTCGTCACTGGCGTGGAAATGTTCAAGAAGTTGCTGGATGAAGGGATCGCCGGCGACAACATCGGTTTGCTGCTGCGCGGCACGGAAAAAGACGATGTCGAGCGCGGCCAGGTGGTTTGCAAGCCGGGTTCGATCACGCCACACACCAAGTTCAAGGCTGAAGCGTACGTGCTGACCAAGGAAGAGGGCGGGCGTCACACTCCGTTCTTCTCCGGCTACCGTCCGCAGTTCTACTTCCGCACCACCGACGTTACCGGCGACATGAAGCTGCCGGCGGGCGTGGAAATGGTGATGCCCGGCGATAACGTGAGCTGCGAAGTTACCCTGATCACCCCGGTCGCACTCGAAAAGGGCTTGCGCTTCGCTATCCGCGAAGGCGGCCACACCGTAGGCGCCGGCGCCGTCACGGA
>Ga0335072_10000257_pt1 | contig 113745 bp, 110 predicted proteins | sample Lox_Sample_21_FD_206725 | JGI IMG/M metagenome (GOLD analysis project Ga0335072, IMG submission 206725) | Soil microbial communities from Loxahatchee National Wildlife Refuge, Florida, United States - Lox_Sample_2.1 | ecosystem: Environmental > Terrestrial > Soil > Wetlands | place: USA...
GTCTCGTCAATGGTTGGCCTCAGGGACGCATCGACGAGCTCATGCCGTGGCGCTTGACGCCGGACGTACCCGCCTGACCTCGCCGAAATTCAAAGGGTGGCAAAACAGCGCTTACCATCAGATCATCGATATGCGCCATCCGCTGGTGGCGCTGGCAGCCCAGGTGGACTGGGCGTTTCTCGAGAAGACGTTTGGCGCGGCCTACACGGACGGCCCCGGCCAGCCGCCCTTACCGACGCGGCTGATGGCGGGACTGAACATCCTTAAATACACCCACGACCTGTCGGATGAGGTGCTGTGCGAGCGTTGGGTCGAGAACCCTTATTATCAGTTCTTCTGCGGCGAGGAGTTCTTCCAGCATGAGCTGGTTCTCGATCGCTCATCGCTGACGCGCTGGCGCCAGCGCATGGGCGAGGAGAAGGTGAGAGCGCTGCTGCAGGAGAGCCTGGCGGTCGGGGTGAAGACCGAGGCGGTCAAGCCGTCCGAGCTTTCGGATGTCATCATCGACACGACGGTCGAGCCCAAGAACGTGATGTTCCCCACCGACGCAAGACTGCTCAACCGGGCGCGCGAAATCCTGGTGCGGATGGCCAAGAAGCACGGCGTCTAGCTTCGCCAGTCCTATGCGCGGGTCGGCAAGTTCGCGCTGATCAGGCATCAACGCTATGCCCACGCCAAACAGCTCAAGCGCGCCAACAAAGCCTTGAAGACGCTGCGGACCTATCTCGGCCGGGTCATTCGCGACATTACCCGCAAGATCGAGGGCGACGTCTGGCTCGAGGAAGTCATTTTCAAAGACATTCTGTCACGGGCTCGACGCGTGCGCGATCAGAAGCCGCGCCAGCGCGGGCCAAAGGTCTATTCGCTGCATGCGCCGGAAGTGGAGTGCATCGGCAAGGGCAAAGCCCATCGTCCTTATGAGTTCGGCGTCAAAGCCTCGGTGGCGACGACGCTGCGTCATGCCAAAGGCGGCCAATTCGTGACGCACGTCAAAGCGTTGCCGGGCAATCCTTACGACGGTCACACGCTGGCGACCGTGATCCCCGACATGGAGGCGCTCGTCGGCAACACGACAAAGCGGGCCTTCGCCGACAAAGGCTATCGCGGCCACAATGCGCCGCAAGATTACAAGTTCAGGATCTTCATCGCCGGGCACCGCATGGGCCGCAACTATCTCTGGCACCCCACCGGCGACGCCATCAACGCCGCCCTGGCCGCCGCAGGCTACAATTTCCGCCTTCTCCTCCGCTGGCTCAGGCTTTTGTTGTTCCGATTCCTGGTCACCTTCCTCAGCACGCTTCAGCCCGCCACCGCCTGAAATCGGAAATCTTCACAGACGACGAATTAACCTCGATCCCCGAGTTCCGCTGCAATGTTCGTTCGGTGATCGACCGACGACGACCAGACACTCGGTAAGGTCGTAAGGAACAAAGTTAAGAGTCAGGGAGCTAGCGCTGTGAATGATAAATTCTGCAAGCCTATAGTCAATATGAGCGTGAACTCCGATTGCAAGCGTACAAATGGCTAGCCTTCCTTAAACACCAGATTTTCCAGCTTGTTTCGTACAATGAAGTCCCAATCGTAACTGACGCCGAGGCCTGGTCCGTCCGGTACCGGCACCGTACCGTCGTCCGCCAGTGCTTCTGGTTGGTCGGAGTAACCGCATCGATAAACGGGCGGTACAGCATTCGGCATATCCGGGCCAATGAGCGCCAACTCGTAGAAATGGGTGTTTGGCGTCGCCGCCATCACGGCGCGGTGTGCCGGACCGCATGCGTGGTACTGTATATCGAGTCCAAGTGCTTGGCAGAAATGTGCAATCTTCACTGCGCCTGTTATACCCAAATCATATTCTGGATCGGCATGAACAATATCGCCTCCACCAGCCAGCATGAATGCCGCCTTACTCTCAATCCCGCGGACATGTTCGCAAACCAGGAGCGGCGTGCGGAGCCTTTCACGCAGGCGTTTGTGGCCCTCTGGAGAGATACCCGAATCTCGGTAAGGATCCTCGTACCAGAAGAAGCGCGCATCGTCACATGCCCGCCCGACGGCTAAGGCGTCCAGCCACGTTCGTAGCTCGCAAGCCGGATCCAGCATTAGCGGCCATCCGTCGCCGACGGCCTCGCGAACGGCTTGGATGGCGGCGATCTCCCGCGTGATATTGCCATCATGCCACCCGTGAATTTTGAATCCGGAAAAACCGGCGTCGCGACAGTGGAGCGCATAGTCGGCAAAGGCTTCAGGAGAGTCGAGACCGCCTGGCTCGTTCTGGCCGTGGTAGGTGCTGGCGTAGGTCGGTAGACTTTTGCGAAAGGCCCCGAGCAGACGGGCGACGGACACGTTACGGCGCTTTCCGGCGAGATCCCATAGGGCAATGTCTAGCGGACCGTGTCCCATGTGATCGTAGGCGCGGACCTCCCTCTTTAATTCTTGCCAGATTGCTTCGCGCGCATCTGGGTCCCGACCTAGAAGATGCGGCGCCAGCATGGTGGCCTGAGCGAATGACGACGCCGTGCCAACCCAGTGGGTTACGTATTCGCCGCTCGCCCCATCTGCCGTGTCAATTTTCACGGCCCACCGCCGACTTGAGATATGGCCATCTTTTTGCGCGATTAGGTTACCGACGCCAGCCGCACCATGCTGTGGCAGCCCGAGGCCGTGAACCTCAAAAGCGAATTGAATGAGTTCCACGCGAGTGATGTGGGTCATCGTCATAACCTAATCGAGTGCATCTCTACTCTAGCCCGAGCGCGGCGGTCTCGCTATGCCCCTTTTTCTTATCGTGGGTCGCGTTAGGATACCGCAGAGCAACTTTCTGGTCGCATCTGAGCTTGAGGACCGATTGGTGGGTAACCAGAGACTTCGATGCTCGCTTGGCGCACAATATTTTATGGTGGGCCAAAAAGAGGAGTGCCGTAGAAAAAATGCTTCGGTGAGGCGGGTTGCAACCAGCACAGGGCGCCAGCGACGACCGTGGGCCTTCATAGGGAACAAGGATTGCGTTGCTGACTGCTTATGAAAGCAGGGAAAGTCGGGGAAATCAAGTCGCATTGCAACAGGCCAAGGGCTTGTTGCGTGCATGGTATGTTAGGGTTGGGACTCATAACCAGTAGCTGACGGTTGCGGCGATGCAGACGGCGGCATGGAAGTTGACGGCGAGACGATCATAGCGTGTAGCGACGCGACGAAAGTCCTAGAGCCGGTTGAACATCCGCTCGATGGCATTCCGGCTTTTGTAGAGATAGGGGGAGAAGCAATTTTTCCAGATCCGTGTGACCTTCGGCGGAATGTTGGGTGCCGCCCCCTTTGCCTCGATTTTCTGACGCACGGCGTTGGTGTCGTATCCCTTGTCGCCGTGGACAAGCTCAACCGTGCTGATTTCATCGAGCAGCGTATCCGCGGCGACGCAATCAGGAACCTGGCCGCCGGTCAGAAGGAAAGCGATCGGACGGCAATCGGTATCGGTCAGGGCGTGGATTTTGGTGGTACGACCGCCGCCTGAGCGCCCGATTGCTTGGCTCTGCTCCCCCCTTTTCCGCCGGAGGCACAGCGATGCGCCTTGACCGCAGAGGAATCGATGAGCAACTCGGCGGGTGGGCCGCCAGCCGTCGCCAGAGCGTCGAAGAGGCCCGCCCAGACCCCTTTGGCTGCCCATCGCTGAAAGCGATTGTAGAGCGTCTTCCGAGGACCATAGACCGGTGGTGCATCTTTCCACCGGCAGCCGGATATCAGGACATGCACAATCCCGCTGATCACTCGGCGATCATCGACGCGAGGCTTGCCCCGAGTGTCCCGCGGGAGATGCGGCTTGAGCCGAGCAAATTGGGCTTTCGTCAGCCAGAAGTATCCGTGATCCAAGAGAGAGCTCCTTCTGGAGATCTTGAATCACGCCAACCCCTCTCTGGGAATCCCTTTTATGGGTCCCAGCCCTAGTACGAAGCGCCGGTCTGCGTGATGATATGAACGCGGTTAACGGGAACTCCCGGCGTCCCGACCAGGCCAACCGAGGCATCATAGCCGTCACCGATCTTTTTGCTGATCATCACGCTATATTCCTCCGGCCTATCCGGGAAAAAACGGATCCCGTCCATCAGTTCGGAAAGATCGAATGCCGATCTTCCGGTATCAGAGCTCGAGGACCCGATCGAAGCCCTCGTCAGCCTCCGCGACGAGCGCGACCTCGATCTCCAGCCGGAAGAAGACGCGGACGCGGAAGATGACGCCGCCACCGTCGCTTTAGCGGAGCCCGAGGACCGGCGACGCATCGCCGCGATGTCACTCGGCCTCTCGGAAATCGACCCATGAACGGCTCCGACGAGCTGGCCGCCACCTCCGACCGGCTCGGGGCCCGCATGCACGCGTGCGATCCGCTGTCGCTCTCGAAAATGGGCGAGCTTGCCATGGCGCTCCTCAAGTCCGCACGCGCCTGGCAGCGCACTCAGCTCGGAGCCCCCTTGCCTGCCCCGCATCCTCATAACCAGTGAAAACGTTGTGCCTCTACCTGAACTGAAGCACCTCCTCGATGCCACGACGCGAACCAGCGCCCAAATCGTGGTGAGCAAGAACACCGACCGCCACTATCAGGGGCCACAGTTCCAACAACACTTTTGCGGAGATCAGAGAGGCGGCCGGTTTGGTGCCTGCGCCGAAATTCACCGATCTGCGCCGGACCATGGCAACAAACCTCGGAGCTGCCGGATGCACGGATGACCAGATATGGGCCATCACGCGCCACCGAGCGCGCAAAGTCGTCAAGGTCCATGTGCGCCCCGACCGGACATTTGCCGAGCAGGCCATCCGGCGGCTAAAACGTACCGGCCAGAACGAGAGTTGAAGGGAAGTAAAAAGCCTTTCAACTCTGGTCCCGCTAAGTTATTGATCTGCCGGGTTAGCACAGCGGTAGTGCAGCGGTTTTGTAAACCGAAGGTCGGGGGTTCAAATCCCTCACCCGGCACCAACGTCATACGAATGACAAGAAATCTCTGAAAGCAGCGTTTTCCCGGGTTCCGCGCCGCTTTACAGGGATGCACAGGGAAGAAGCCCTCGATCCCCTGATACGCGATTCGATCCCCGGAATATCCCGCCCCCCAGGTCAGTGTCCGGCCACTTTGCCAAGGCAAGCGCAAGGGGTCGAGAGCCTCACGACCGTTGCGGGCACAGTCCTTGGTGACGACTCTTTGAAACCCCGGTCACGCCGCGGGCCTGGTCTGTCCGACCGTCACGTGGCACGCCCCGTCATGGCCAGGCGATGCCGGACGGAGCTTCGGCGTGAGCTGAGCACAGATGGAAACCGCGAGAGGACACCGCCACCGAAACCGGCACCCTTCTCCCGGTTCGACGACGCGCGGCGGCTCGCCGAGGTCGGTGGAGGTGATATTGAGCTCGGCTCGCGGATCCGGAACGGCGGAGAGCAGCAGGCGCGTATAGGGATGCACCGGCCGATGCAGCACCTCCTCGGTTGGCCCCCTTTCCACGACCTGCCCCGCGTACATGACCACCACGCGATGGGCGACATAGCGCGCACTCGCGATATCGTGCGTGATATAGAGAAAGGAGAGTCCCTCCATCTCGCAGAGCTGCGCCATAAGATTGAGCAGCCCGATGCGGATGGAAACATCAAGCATGGAAACCGGCTCATCGGCCAGGACCACCCTTGGATGACAGGAGAGCGCCCGGGCAAAGCCAACGCGCTGCCGCTGCCCGCCGCTCAGCTCATGCGGATAGCGCCCGAGCATGCGCCGCCCCGGCGAAAGCTCCACGGAATCGAGCACACGGACGGCCTCCGCCTCGCGCTCCCCGCGCGAGAGCGACGGGCGATGGAGCTTGAGCCCCCGGTCGAGCGCGTAGCCGATCGTATGCACGGGGTTGAGCGAGCTGAAAGGATCCTGGAAAACCATCGGCACCTGGCCGCGATAGGCGAGGATATCGCGGCGAGAGCGAATCTTGCTGAGCGAACGCCCGCGAAACCGGATGTCCCCGGCTGTGGGCCGGAACACCATCGCGAAGAGACGCGCGACGGTGCTCTTGCCGCTCCCGCTCTCGCCCACGAGCGCCACGATCTCCCGCGCGTTCAGGGTGAGATCGACATCATCGACCGCGTGCAGCATACGCCCGAACAATCCGCCGATGCGGAAATGCCGCGTGAGCGAGACGGCTTCGAGCAGCGCCCCGCCCTGGTTCCTGCTCTCGGCGTCTTCACCCTCACGCACGGCCGACAACGGCAGCCTCATGCAGGAAGCAGCGGACCGAAGTCTCTTCCGCTTCATAAAGCCCCGGCGGGTCGATCGAGCAGCGCTCCATCACTTTCGCGCAACGCGGATGGAACCGGCAGCCGGTCGGCAGCATCACCATGTTTGGCGGCGAGCCCGGAATGCCCTTGAGAGGGATTTTCGGCCCGTATACAGAGGGAAACGATTCGAGCAGGCCCTGCGTATAAGGATGTCCCGGTGAATCGAAGATGCGGCGCGTCGGCCCGATCTCGACAATGATTCCGGCATACATGACGGCGAGCCGGTCGGAAAAATGGCCGACCAGGGACATATCGTGCGTGACGAAGATAACCGCGAAACCGAGACTCCTCTGAAGCGTCTTGATCTGCGCCATCAGCGAGCGCTGGGCGACGACATCAAGAGCGGAGGTCGGCTCGTCCATGACGATGAGTTCCGGCGAAAGCAGCAGGGCCATCGCGATCATCACTCGCTGGCGCATGCCGCCGGAAAGCTGATGCGGGAAACTGTCGAGATGCACCGGATCGATCCCGACCAGCGAGAGCACTTCGCGCGAGCGTGCGCGGATCGCAACCCGATCGGCATGGCCATGGCCGCGCATCGCATCCGCATACTGCGCCGCAACGGTCTTCACCGGATTGAGCGCGTTCATGGCGCTCTGCATGACCACCGAATAGTCGCGCCAGCGAACGGCGCGGAGCGCACCTTCGGAGAGCTGAACGAGATTCTGGCCCTTGAAGAGGATGGCTCCGCCGGCAAGCCGTGCCGGCGGGATGAGCAACTGGGTAATCGCGAAGAGCAGGGTCGATTTTCCGCACCCGGATTCGCCTACGATTCCAAGGAACTCGCCCGGATGCACCGCGAGACTCACTCGATCGACCGCCCGCGCCGGCCCATCCGGCGTCGGGTATTCAACCCGAATGTCACGGACTTCAAGGATCGGATCGGCCACCGCGTCCCCGAACCGGGCGAAGGGCCGGATTGCTGATTTCGTCGAACGCATAATTCAGGAGCGCGAAGGCCCCGCCGAGGAGCGCGATGCCAAACCCCGGCGCGATCGCCCACAGCGGCAAGCCGGCCTGAAGCGCCTCATTGTTCTGCGCCCAGTACAGCATTGTTCCCCAGCTATCGGTATTGACATTGCCGAGACCGATGAATTGCAACCCGGCAGCCGTGAGAATCGCATAGACCGAAGCACCGAGGAAGTTGGCGACCAGCAGCGATGTCATGTTCGGAAGAATCTCGGAGACAATGATGCGCAATGTCCGTTCGCCCCGCAGCCTGGCCGCGACGAGAAAATCCCGGTTGCGGAGCGAAAGCACCTGCGCACGCAACTGCCGCGCCCCATAGGCCCAGCCGGTCACCACCAGAACCGCGATGATCGTCAGATTGCCTCCGCTTTTCGAATAGGCGGCGATGACGACGACGAGCGGAAAAGCGGGGATGACGAGAAACACGTCGGTGATCAGGGAGAGGATTCCGTCCGGCATGCCGGGAAGATAGCCCGCTGCAACGCCGATGAGGGCTGAGAGAATGGTGGAGAGCAGACCGGCCACGACGGCGATGACGAGCGATGCGCGCGCGCCCCAGATGAACTGGGTGAAGATATCCTGGCCGTAGGAGGTGGTCCCGAGCAGATGGTCGAAGGAGGCACCCTGGCCGGGCGGATAGAGCTCGGCCCCGGGCGTGCCGGGCGCGATCAGGCCGGGCACGAGCGCCATGATGATGAAGATCGCCAGCATGATAGCTCCGGCCATCGCCTTGCGATTCGACAGGATCGCGCGGCCAAGATTGCCGAGCCCCGGGAATCGCAGGCGAAAACGGGCCCCATCGGCCCGCATCTCGGGCGCCGAACTCGGCGCGACATTCATGACGCGGCACGGGTTCGCGGATCGAGCAGGATCGTGACCGCATCGACCGCGAGAATGGCGAGAAGCACAGCGAGGGTGATGATGAGGAAGAGGGTCTGCATGAGCGGATAGTCTTCGTTGAGCACGGCCTGGAGCATAATGTAGCCGACGCCCGGATAGGAGAAGACATATTCGACCAGGATCGCGCCACTGACCACGAGACCGAGCGACATGCCGAACCCGCTCAGATTCGGGAGGATCGCGTTGCGGCCGGCATAATCCATCATGATCCGCATCGGCGAAAGGCCCTTCGCGCGCGCCATCCGCACATAATCCTCCGCCAGCGTCATGATCATGTTGTTGCGCATGGTGAGGATCCAGCCGCCGATCGAGGTAACGATGATGGTGATGCCCGGCAGCACGGCGTGGGCCAGCACATCCCCGACGAAAGGCCAGGAGAACGAGATCTTCATGCCGTTCGTATAGGCGAAGCCAAGCGGCAGCCACCCGAGCGAGATCGAGAAGATCAGGATGGAAACGAGCGCGATCCAGAAATAAGGAAAGGCGGAGAGCACGATGAACACGGGCGGCAGGATCGAGTCGAACCAGCCGCCCCGTTCCCAGGCCCCGATCATTCCGATCAAAGTTCCGAGCAGGAAGGCGATCACCGTGGTGACACCCACAAGCCCAAGCGTCCATGGCAGCGCACTGAGCACGACCTCGCTCACGGGATTGGGAAAGAAGGTGAGCGAGGTTCCGAAATGCCCAGTCGCACTATTCCTGAGATACGAGAGATATTGGACGAGAAGGCTTTCCTGCGCGTTCACGCCGAACGCCACCTCCATGGCCCGCAGGGCCTGGCCGTTCAGCTTGCCATGGAACCTCGCCATCATCGCGATCGCCGGATTGCCGGGCATCAGGCGCGGCAGGAAGAAATTGACGGTCATCGCCGTCCAAAGCGTGACGACGAAAAACCCCAATCTCCTGAGGACGTAGCGCATGTTCCTTAGCGAAAGACGCTGCTGCGATGGCCTGGCAATCTCGCAATCACGCCGCCTGTTCCCCCGTTATCATTTCTTCTGCAGGTGAAGCACGACCATCTCCCAATCGGGGATGACATAGCCGGCGAAAGGCTGTGCATAGGGATCCGCAGGCGTCGGCCAGCCGATGAATTCGCCGGTCGAATACTGGTCCCAGTCCACCTGCTCGGTGACCGGAATCAGCGGGACATCCTGCAGCAGGACGTTCTCGAGCTTCGACATGATGGCCTGCTGCTCGGAGGCGCTCGTGGTCTGCGCGTAGCTGTCGATCAGGGCGTCCGTGGATTTGTTCATATACCGCTCCCAGTTCGTCGCCGCGGATTTGCCGATCGGCGCCGAAGCCGGGCCATAGAGCCACTGCCGGAATTCGTAGTAAGGCGTCGGCCCGCCGGACTCGTAGGCGTAGGCAAGATCGAAATTGCCGTTATAGAGCTTGGCGCTGTAATCGTCGCCCGCCAGGTTTTGCACATGGAGCTCGATCCCGGCCTGAGCAAGCTCCTGCGAGACCACCTGAAGTGCCGCGACCCAGTCCGTATAGGCGCTCTGGTTAATGATGGTGAAGGAGAGCCGCTTGCCGTCGGGCGAGACGAAGATGCCATCCTGACCACGCTTGTATCCCGCCTGCTCCAGGATCGCGATCGCTTTCTTGGGGTCGTATTTGTAGCCGGCCGCCTTGAGTTCGCCGGCGTCGAGCCATGAGGCGAAGGTGGGCACGACGATCCCGGCCTGGTTCGCCGACGGTTCCTGGCCATATTCGCCGATCTCCGCCACCCGGTCGCGATCGATCGCGAACGCCATCGCCCGGCGAACCGCCACATCCTTCAGCAAGGAATTGGTCTGGTTGATGAAGATCGCGACATTGACGACAGGCGGAAACCAATAATGGTTGTCGGGGCTCTTCGAGAGGTACTCGGCCTTCAGGTTGGGGATGAATTGGCCGCCCCACTGCGCGCCCCCGGTCGAGAGAAGCGCGTTCGCCGGAGGATTGGTGGTGAAGGCGGGATATTCAATCCGCGAGATTTTCGGCAATCCGGCCTGCCAATAATTCGGATTCCGCGTGTAGCTCACATTCTGCGGCGTGCAGCGTTCGATGGTGAATGGCCCGGTACCGACCGGATTCGCATCCTTGTAGGTGACAGGGTCCTTCACATTGCCCCAGACATGCTCCGGCACGATCCCGACCTGGTCGGCGACATAATAGAAATAGGGAACCGCCGGACCGTTGAACGTCATCACCACCTGGTCATCACCCTTCTGGGTGACGCTCGCGAGCACGGCCCAGACCGTGTTCAGATCGAGGGCCGGAAATTTCTTCAACAGGTTGAATGTGAAGACCACGTCTGCGGCGGTGAGAGGCTGGCCGTCCGTCCATTTCACCCCTTTGCGGATCGTGAAGGTGAGAACCTTGTTGTTGTCACTCCAGGCATAGGAGGTCGCAAGCCAGGGTGTGACCTTCGCATTCTGAAGGGTATTGACGAACATGAGCGTCTCGTAGACGACACCGACCGAAAGAAAGCTGGACTGCGGATTGAACGGGCTGAAGCCGCAAGTCCAGAGGAACTGCGCATCCGAGATCGTCAAGGTTCCGCCATCGGCGGCCATGGCAGGCGTCGATGCCAAGGGGCCAATGCCCGAAGCAAGACCGAGCCCGGCGATCAGAGGCAGCATCCAGCGTTGTTTTCCCATGACGTGTACTCCGTTGATGTTCCTGTTGTTGTCCGTGACCGCAATTCTCCCACCCGGCGGGCCGGACGGGAGGATGCGCGGTCAAGTCGTTTCGCCGAATTCCCCTCGGCGTTTCGTGCATGAGAGGTCGGCCGGCCCGCAGGCGCTCCCCTTCGGCAGACATCGCCCTTGGAGCGCACGAAGAAGGGGAACGTCGCTCCATGAGTCTCACGTCATATAGACCCCGCCCGTCACGTTCACGGCCTGGCCCGTCATGAATCGCGCCGCGTCTGAGAGGAGAAAGACAACGAGCCCCGCGACATCCTCCGGTTCCTCGAGCCGCCTGAGCGGAGTCTGGGCAATGTAATCGGCGCGCACCGCATCGGGCGAAAGACCGCGCAGCTCCGCCTCCCACACCACTTCGCGCTCCTGCATGCTGGTACGCACGAAGCCCGGGCAGACCGCATTGACGCGAATTCCGTGCGGCGCAAGCTCGCGGGCGAGCGCCTGCGTCCAACCAACCACCGCGAACTTGCTTGCCGAATAATGCGCAAGCAGCGGCGCGCCGACCTTCGCCGCCAGCGAGGCGGTATTGCAGATCACGCCCTTGCGTCCAATCGCGAGAAAATGACGCGCGGCAATCTGGTTCGAGAGAAATACGCCCCGCGTGTTGACCGCGAAATTCTGCTCCCACTCCTCGTCGGTAATCTCAACGGCGCGGCGCATCGTCGAAACACCCGCATTGGCGACCAGAAGATCGATCCCGCCGAGCCAGCTGATCGCTTCGGCAAAGCCGGCCTCGACGCTTGCCCGTTCGCGCACATCCATGGCGACGGGGAGGGCCTCGCCCACCTGCGCGGCAGCGCGGCGAGCGGCAATGATATCGATATCGGCGATCGCCAGGCGCACGCCATGCGCGGCGAGCGCTTCGGCGATGGCAAAACCGATGCCCGTAGCGCCACCTGTGACGAGCGCGGTCTTCCCGGCGAGATCGCTCCCCAGAAGCGGCATGTTGGCTCCTGCCGGATATTCCGTATCCGGACGATACCGCGGCTTCTCCCAAAGTCAATCAGATTGGCACACCTTGATATGCGCGATCTTGTTTGTTTCGGTTTCCATCGCGCCGAGGTTGGGCTATTCAGCGGAATGAAGACCGGGGCCTGCCTCGCCGGCGAAGAGGCGACGGACCGGATGGCGGAGCGATGATGAGAGCGAAACGAGGCAGGGCCGGGTCCGGACGATCCGAAGCAAACCACGCCGCGCAGGAGCAGAAAGAGGCCGCTGCCGGGCGGAGTCTTGTTCATCTTGCCGTCGTTCCCGCCGCGGTGCGTCGGCGCGCGCTCGCCTCCCTTCTCGACGAGGAAGGATTTCTTGCCGTTTCAGACATCGCCCGTCGGGTCGGCGTCTCGGAGATGACGATCCGGCGCGACCTCGACGCCTTCGAGCGGAGCGGGCTCATCGAGCGGGCGCATGGCGGCGCGGTGCCGGCGGCGCGCCGCGCGCGGCCGGACGAGCCTCTCTTCGCGGCCCGTCGCCTGCTTCACGCGGAGGCCAAGGCGGCGATCGCGAGGGCGGCCATGGAGCTGATCGGGCCGAACGACATGATCGGCCTCGATATCGGCTCGACCATCGCCTGCCTTGCCGAGCAGCTTTGCGAGCGGAACGATCTCCGCATCGTCACCAACAGCATCCCTGCCGTCCTCGCCCTCTCCGCGCATGGCGGGGCCTGTCCTGCGGTCTATCTCCTCGGCGGCCAGCTTCGCCCTGGCGAGGGCTCGCTCTGCGGCCCCATCGCGCGCCGCCAGCTTGCTGAACATTGGCTGCAACGTGCTTTCGTCAGCGTCGCCTCCGTCTCCGAAGACGGATTGTTTGACTATGCGCCGGAGGAGGCCGAGCTCAAGCACGCCATGATGGCGCGCACCAGGGAAGCCATCCTGCTCTGTGATTCGAGCAAGTTCGGGCAAGGCTGCTTCGTCCGTGTCGCGGGGCTGGAGGCGATCCACACGCTCATCACCGAGGCAGAGCCACCCGCCGGCCTGCGCAGGGCGCTCGAACGGGCGGGAAAACGCGTGATCATCGCTGAGACGAAAGGGAACGGCATGGCCGAACGGGGGCACGCATGACGGCGGATGTGATCGGGAAAGACCTCAAGGCGGTGATCGGCATGGTCCATCTCGGCGCCTTGCCGGGGACGCCGCTCTATGATGCCGCCGGCGGCTTCAACCGGCTGCTCGACGGCGTGCTCGCCGATCTCGAGGCCCTGCAAGAGGCGGGCATCGATGCGGTGATGTTTGGCAACGAGAACGATCGTCCCTATTCCGTCACCGCGCCGCCGGCGCAGCTCGCCGCGATGAGCGCGATCGTCGCGGCGGCGCGCCCCGCGATCCGCGTTCCCTTCGGGGTGAATTTCCTTTGGGATCCAGTGGCAAGCGTGCAGATCGCCGTCGCCACGGGTGCGGCCTTCGTGCGCGAGATCTTCACCGGCGTCTACGCCTCGGACATGGGGCTCTGGACGCCGGATTGCGCCGGCGCGCTGCGCGCGCGCCGGGATCTCGGCCGCCCGGACCTCAAGCTGCTGTTCAACATCAATGCGGAATTCGCCGCCCCGCTCGATACGCGCCCGATCGGGCTCCGGGCACGGAGCGCCGTCTTTTCCTCGCTCGCCGACGCGATTCTCGTCTCGGGCCCGATCACCGGGCAGCCCGCCGCGCGGGATGCGCTCCACGAAGTCGCCGCTGCTGTGCCGGAGGTGCCGGTTCTCGCCAATACGGGTGTCGGCATCGACAATCTGAAGGATGTGTTCGCGGTTGCGGACGGGTGCATCGTGGGTACGCATTTCAAGCGGGACGGCGATACCTGGAAGCCGGTCGATCCGACGCGCGTGCGGCGCTTCATGGACGAAGCGCGCCGTCTGCGCGGGCGTTAGACAGAGCCCCATATGAGCTTCGTCCTCGGGATCGATATCGGCACCACCTCGACGATCGGCATTCTCTGTGAATTGCCGGCCCGTCTCGTCGGCACCGCCTCGCGCCCGGTCACGCTTTCCGCCCCGCGCCCGGGCTGGGCCGAGGAGGACCCAGAGGAATGGTGGCGCAATCTCTGCGCCATCACGAGGGAGCTTCTGGCGCGCGAGCCCCGTGCCGCCGCGAACCTCGTCGCGATTGGCATCACCGGCATGGTGCCGGCGGTGATCCTGCTCGACCGCGGGAACAGGCTGATCCGCCCGAGCATCCAGCAGAGCGACGGCCGCTGCGGCAAGGAGGTCCATGCTCTCGGGCGGGAGATCGATCCGGAAATATTCCTGAGCCGGACTGGAAACGGCCTCACCCAGCAGATCGTGACCGCGAAGCTGCGCTGGCTCGAGACCCATGAGCCCGAGAATTTTCGCCGCGTCCGCACGGTCTTCGGCTCCTACGACTATATCGCCTGGCGTCTTGGCGCGGCGCGCGGAACGGAGCGCAACTGGGCGCTTGAGGGAGGCTTTCTTGATGTCTCCTCGGGCGTGGTGAGCGCGGATCTCTTTGCCCTTGCCCATCTCCCGGAAGGGGTTGTTCCGCCCGTCCGCGCAGCTCACGAGATCGCCGGCACGGTCAGTGCGGCCGCAGCCTCCGAGACCGGACTGCCCGAAGGCGTGCCGATCATCGCCGGCATCGCCGATCATGTCGCCTCCGCCTATGCGGCAGGCGTGACCGGCGCCGGGGACGTGCTCCTCAAGTTCGGCGGCGCAGGTGATATTCTGCTTGCGTCGCCGGCCGCCCGGCCGGATGCGCGCGTCTTTCTCGATTATCACGCAGTGCCCGGGCTCTTCATGCCGAATGGCTGCATGGCCGCCACCGGCTCCCTCCTGAACTGGATCGTGCAGGGCTTCGGCTGCGGCGCGACGCACGCTTCGCTCGATGTCCTGGCGGCTTCGGTTCCGCCGGGAAGCGAGGGTGTCGTCGTCCTGCCCTATTTCCTTGGCGAGAAGAGCCCGATCCAGGATCCGAACGCGCGGGGAACCATCACGGGCCTCACGCTTGGCCATGGCATCGGTCACATCTGGCGGGCCACGCTCGAGGCCATCGCCTTCGGCTTTCGGCATCACCTCGATATCTTCCGGGAACTCGGCTACCCCGTGCGCCGGCTGCTCGCCACGGATGGCGGAACGGCCAGCGCCATCTGGATGCAGATCGTCGCGGATGCGCTGCAGGCGCCGGTGCAGCTGCTCGAAGGGCATCCCGGCTCCTGTCTTGGGGCCGCCTGGCTCGCGGCACTCGGGGCCGGCGCCACGAAGGATTGGGCCGGGGTCGGGAACTTCGTGCGCCAGGGAAGACTCGTCGCGCCAAACCGCGACCATGAAGCGCTCTACGCGTCGACCTATCGCCGCTACCGTTCCCTCTACGCATCGCTTCGGGACTGGTTCTCCCCCGCCGCCTGACGGGCAGTCCCGCTCGACCGGGCGCACCGGCTTCTCGACATGCGCGCGGAGCTTCCCCATCTTTCGTCCCGCGTCCCGCCGGTCCGGAGTCGCCGATGTCCACCACCCTCGCCCACCCGCCGCGCCTGCTCTTCATGCCGCAAAAGCTGCCCGCCCGCCCGGCGGAACGGCGGCTTTCCGTCGTCTCCTCCTATGAGCCGAACGGCGATCAGCCGGCCGCGATCGGTGAGCTTGCTTCCGGGATCACCGTGGGCGAGCGCGATCAGGTGCTGCTCGGCGTCACCGGCTCGGGCAAGACCTTCACCATGGCGAAGGTGATCGAGGTCGTGCAGCGCCCGACCCTCATCCTCGCCCCCAACAAGACGCTCGCGGCCCAGCTCTATGGCGAGATGAAATCCTTCTTTCCGGAGAACGCCGTCGAATATTTCGTGAGCTATTACGATTATTATCAGCCCGAAGCCTATGTCCCGCGGACCGACACCTATATCGAGAAGGATGCGCAGATCAACGAGCAGATCGACCGCATGCGCCATGCCGCAACCCAGGCGCTGCTCGAGCGCAATGATGTCGTCATCGTCGCCTCGGTCTCCTGCATCTACGGCATCGGCTCGGTCGAGACCTATCAGCGCATGGTGGTCAGGCTCCAGCGCGGCGGACGGATCGAACGCGACAAGCTCGCGCGCGCCCTGGTGGAACTTCAATACCGCCGCAATGATCAGGCCTTCCAGCGTGGCACTTTTCGCCTGCGCGGCGAGACCGTGGACATTTTCCCGAGCCACTACGAGGACCGCGCTTGGCGCGTGGTTCTCTTCGGCGACGAGATCGATGAGATCGCTGAGTTCGATCCGCTGACCGGGGAGCGGACCGCGAAGCTTGAAGAGATCACGGTTTACGCCAACAGCCACTATGTCACGCCGCGGCCGACGCTCACCCAGGCGATCGCCGAGATCAAGGCGGAGCTCCGCACGCGGCTTGCCGAACTCAACGCGGAGGGCAAGCCGCTCGAGGCCGAACGGCTGCAGCAGCGCACCGCCTACGATCTCGAAATGCTGGAGACCACAGGCTCCTGCAAGGGCATCGAGAATTATTCCCGCTACCTCACCGGCCGCAATCCGGGCGAGCCGCCGCCCACGCTCTTCGAATATCTGCCCGAGAACGCGCTCCTCATCGTCGATGAAAGCCATGTCACCGTGCCGCAGCTTGGCGGGATGTATCGTGGCGACTTCAATCGCAAATCCGTCCTCGCCGATTTCGGCTTTCGCCTGCCCTCTTGCGTCGATAACCGGCCGCTCAAATTCGAGGAATGGGAGCGATTCCGTCCGCAGAGCCTGTTCGTCTCCGCGACCCCCGGCCCCTGGGAGCTCGAGCGCACGGGCGGCGCCTTCGCCGAGCAGGTGATCCGCCCCACCGGGCTGATCGATCCGATGGTGGAGATCCGCCCGGTCGAGCGCCAGGTGGATGACCTGCTCGCCGAGTGCCGTGCCGCCGCTCTCGCCGGGACCCGCGTGCTGGTGACGACGCTCACCAAGCGGATGGCGGAGGAGCTCACCGAATATCTCAACGAGAACGGCGTCCGCGTCCGCTATCTCCATTCCGATATCGATACGCTCGAGCGTGTCGAGATCATCCGCGATCTTCGCCTCGGCGTCTTCGACGTGCTGGTCGGGATCAATCTCCTGCGCGAGGGGCTCGATATTCCGGAATGCGCGCTGGTCGCGATCCTCGATGCCGACAAGGAGGGCTTCCTCCGCTCGACCACGAGCCTGATCCAGACGATCGGACGGGCCGCGCGCAATATCGATGGCCGCGTCATTCTTTACGCGGATCATCGCACCGACAGCATCGAGCGTGCCTTGGCCGAGACGGAACGCCGCCGGGCCAAGCAGGCGGCGTGGAACGAGGCGCACCACATCACCCCGCAGTCGGTCAAGAAGGGCATCGGCAAGGCGCTCGAAAGCGTCTTCGAGCAGGATTACGTCACCGTGACTCCCGAGATCGGCGCCGCGGCGGATGCGCTCATCGGCAAGGATCTTCGGGCGATCATTGGTGATCTTGAAGCGCGGATGCGTCAGGCGGCGGCCGATCTCGAATTCGAGGAAGCGGCGCGGCTGCGCGATGAGATCCGCCGGCTCGAAGCGCAGGATCTCGGCCTTTCCGCGGGGCCGGCGCCTACCGCCGAAAGGCCCCGCCGCGGGCCGCCACGCCCCTTCGGGCCCGGCGGCGGCGGTGCCGAGCCGCGCCGCGGCCAGCGGTTCGGGGGAAATGGCCAGGGACATAGCCAGGGACACGGCCCAAACCCTGGGCAGCGCTCACGGCGCGTCCGCCGCGGCCCCTGACGCGGCCTCCTGTCCCGTATGGAGCTGCCCTTCTCTGAGCGGCTGCCCCGCGCGGCCCTGATCACCGGCGGGGCGCGCCGTCTCGGGCGTGCGATCACGCTGGCTCTCGCTGCCGCCGGCTTCGATGTCGCGATCCATGCCCATACCGGCGGGGCCGAAGCCGAGACCCTGGCCGGTGAGATTGCGTCACGTGGCCGGCGCGCCCTCGTGCTCACGGCCGATCTCGCGCACGAGGAGGAGGTCCAGGCACTCTTCCCCGCCGCCGCTCCGCTCGGGCCGATCGGCCTGCTCGTCAACAATGCGAGCACCTTCGAGCGTGACGAATGGGATGACGCGACGCGACGCTCCTGGGATCGCCATATCGAGCCCAATCTCCGCGCGCCCTTCGTGCTGGCACAGCATTTCGCCCGCGCCCTGCCCACCCCTTCGGAAGGTCTGGTGGTCAATATTCTCGATGAGCGCGTCTGGGCGCTCACCCCCCATTTCGTCTCTTACACCCTCTCCAAGGCGGGGCTCTGGACGCTCACGCGCACGCTCGCCTTGGCGTTGGCGCCGCGCATCCGTGTCGCGGGGATCGGCCCGGGCCCCACTCTGCCGAGCGCGCGCCAGACGCCGGCGCAGTTCGCGCGCCAGATGGAAGCGGTGCCGCTCAAGCACGGCCCGACCCCTGAGGAAGTGGCCCGCGCAGTGCTCATGATTCTTGCGCTTCCCTCCTTCACCGGGCAAATGCTGGCGCTCGATGGCGGCCAGCATCTGCGCTGGGCGCCGGGGGGTGCTCCCATCGACGAATGACCCATACGGAGCCCCCCTGGAAATCCCCTCGCATCGCCGATGCAAGGCGCGGCGTCCGCCATGTGTTCATCCGCGACATGGTGCTTTCTGCGCAGATTGGTGTCACGGCTTCGGAAAAGCGCGCCTCGCAGCGCGTGCGGATCAATGTCGATCTCGCCGTCGAAGATGAGGGCGCCCGGCCGCTCTCGCGCGAGCGGGTCGGACAGGACCGGCTCGCGCGGGTGGTCGATTACGAGCCGATCGCGGCTTCGGTCCGCCGCATCGTGAAGGAAGGCCATATCGGTCTCGTCGAGACGCTCGCTGAGCGGATCGCCGAGGCCTGCCTTGAGGACCGCCGGGTTCTCGCAGCGCGGGTGCGAATCGAGAAGCTCGACATCTTCGCGGATGCCGCCTCGGTCGGGGTAGAGATCGAACGCCGCCGCGCCTGACCTCTCACGCCGCCATTATCAGGACTGGGCGGCCGGCGAAACCACGAAGCAGGCCGTATGCTCGCGCCCGAGCGCCTCGCATGCCTGAACGGCAGCACCGCGCGAAAGCCCGACCAGACGCGCGCGATAGAGCATGGCGTGGGACTCACGCACGCTCATCACGGTCGGCCATGCGGCTTTGAGCAGGCCCGGTGCCTGTCGGAGCGCCGTGTTGAGAGCGCCATGCGCGGCGTCCATCCGGTCGAAGGCACCAACCTGGATCGCCCAGGGCCCACGGAGAGAGACGACCGGCTGCGGCGGCGGTGTATCGGCGAGAGCAGGCGAGATGATGTGGAAGCCGCCAGCCGGCCGTGGCGGAGGCGGCGCCGGGGGCGGAGCCACCAGGCGCGGCGGCGGCGGCGCAGGGCGCACTGGCTCGGAAAGCTGCGCCACGCGCACGACGGGTGGCGGCGGCAACGGCGCGGCGGGCGGTGGCGCCTGAGGCATCTGCACCGGCGCCGGCACCGGTGTGCTCGTGCTGTTCATCGCATACGCGGTCGCCGGGCTTGGCATGTCCGGCATCGCCCCCTCGATCCGCGGCGCCAGCATGGCAACATAATGCCGCGTCTCATACGGAAGCGGCATATGGTCCGTGAGGTATTCCTCATAGCGTGCCGGCCCGGCATTGTAGGCGGCTAGGAATCCTGGCGAACCGAAGAGATCGTACATCTCGCGGAGATACGCGGTGCCGGCGAAGATATTGTTCCGCGGATCGTAAGGGTCGTTGCCGAGGCCGTACTCGGACTCGAGTTCCTGATAAGTGTCCGGCATCACCTGCATCAGCCCCATCGCGCCGGCGGGAGAAGTGATGGGGGCACCATCAAGATATTCCTGGCCGCCGGATTCGACGTTCATGACCTCGCGAATCCATACCTGAGGCACGTCGAAATGCTGGGAGGCCTGGGCGATATAGGGCCCCCAGGGATCCCAATAAGGCCCGGGCGGCCTGTAATCGCGGGGGGCATAGGCGGCATAGCGCTCCGCCTGCTGACGGGCGCTCAGTTGCGGGGGATGGCCGGCGCAGGCGGAGAGGAGAAGAGTGGCAAGAACGGATAGTGAAAACCGTCTCATACAGAGGTGGCTCCCCTCGGCACGCGGAACAGAAAGACAACGGCCGAGCGGCCGTCATTGAGGCGGTCGGTCAGAAAATCCGGCTAAGTTCTTATCCGAAGATCAACTTGGCGGCAAGCTTTTGGACAGAGCCGGCGGTTTGGGCGATCATTTGGCGCCTTTTCGACCCCCGTTTCGGGCGGAGTCCAAGCATGAAAACCCTCCCTTTTTTTGCGTCTCTGCTGATCCTGGGTGGCTGTGCCAGTTCCCGCCCGAGGTCAGCCGCCGACTCGGTCCCGCCCGCGAACGTGATCTACGGGACGATTCTCGTCGCGCGCCGGGCGGAGGCTGCCCCCGGCGTCCTCGCCGCGCTGGGCGCTGCTCCGGGCGCGGACAATCCGGCGACCGAGTTCATCGTCCGCGAAGACAATGGGCAGGTGATCTCGGTGGTGGAGCCGGGCGGGAGCGGGCTCATGCCCGGAGAGCGGGTGATGATTCACCAGGGCCCCGAAACCACCCTCGCCGCCGCGACGCAGGAGTGAGCTGCGGTAGAGCGGCGGAGGGGCTGACGCGCCCCATGATGGCAGGGTCGATTCCGGGCCGGCATTTCAAATGTAAGCCTTCGTCGATTGCGCGGACATCGTCCCGTGATGCGGCGGCAGGAGGCTCCTTCGCCCGAAACGCGCGAAAGGAGTTCCAGCGATGGCGAGAGAGACCGCTACCCTCAAGGGCGAACGGGCGGCCGAGACCGATGCCGCCCTGGTGACCCTCTCGACCGCGGAGATCGAGAAAGATCCACACGGAATATTCCACCATTATCGGCCCCTGACGCCGTTCATCGGCCACGAGGAGGGTGGATTCATCGTTCTCCGCGCGGGCGACGTGGAGCGGTTCAGCCGCGACCCGCGCCTCAGGGCGACAGAGACGGAGTTCCCCGAGATGCGCGGCATCACCGGCGGGACCCTGCTCGAGCTCTTCAAGAATGGGATGCTGACCTCCAACGGCGCGGCGCATCGGCAGAGACGCTCCCCCTTCACCCGAACCTTCGCGGCGAAGCTGATCGCCGAGCTGCGTCCGAAGATCCGGAGCACGGCCCAGGATCTCATCACGGAATGGTATGAAGAAGGCGAGGTCGATTTCGTCGATCGCTACACGGCACTGATTCCGGCGCGGACCATCAGCGATATTCTGGGGTTGCCGAAGGACGACATCCCGCACTTCACGCGCATCGTCTATAGGCTTTCCCGCGTTCTGAGCTTCCTTTTTCAGCCGGACGAGATTCCCGAGCTGGAGGAAGCGGCAAGCGCGCTTGCGGCTTATTCCGAAGAGCTCCTGAATGAGCGGCGCCGCAAGCCGAGGGAGGATTTCCTTTCCGCCTTCGTCGCCGTGGCCGACGCGGCGGGCGAGCTCACGCCGTTTGAAATCATTGCCCAGATCGTGGCGCTTATCATAGGCGGGACGGACACGACCCGCGTCGCGGCCGCGATGCAGGTGGCCCTTCTTCTCCAGGATCGCACACAATGGGACGCGGTCTGCCGAGACCCGGTGCTTGTCCCCGGCGCGGTTTCGGAGGCACTCCGCTACGAACCGAGTGTCCCCGGAATTGGGCGCATCACGTTGGAAGAGATCCTGCTGGATGGGCGGGTTCTCCCTGCCGGCGCGTTCCTGACACTCTCCTTGATGTCGGCCATGCGTGATGAGCGCGTCTATGCACAGCCGGACGTCTTCGACATCCGCCGCACCGACCATATGCGCCTGCACCCGATTTTCGGCGGCGGGCCGCACCGGTGCATTGGGGAAGCGCTGGCACGGGCCGAGCTCGAGGAAGGACTGGCGGCTCTCACCGCGCGGATCCCGCAGCTTCAGCTTGCGGGCGATCCCCCGATTCTGCAGGGACATGCCGGCATTCGCCGGATCGATCAGATGCACGTGGCCTGGCAGAGGTGAGCCGGCATGGCTTGCTGTGGCGAATCGCAGAGCGGCTTCGCCCGCAGGAGGGAATGATCCCTTTCTTTTACGCCGATGGCGCTTTCGAGCGGGGCGTGCGCAGCGGCGGCATCGCAGCGGGAACTTCCGCCGATGAGCCGGCGCCGGGCCTGAGCGCAGCCAGCCGCTTGAAGGCATTCTGAACGCGCGTTTCCTCACAGACGGCGAGATTGAAGCGCATCCATGGCGAGCGTTCGAGATGCGGACGGAAGACCGTGCCGGGAGCGAGCATGATGCCCTCACGCTGCGCCGCTTCGACCAGCTCCAGCGAATCCCCGACATGCGGGAAGCGCGCCCAGGCGAACATGCCGTCCGCGGGTTCCGTGAACAATTCGAGCCCGATATGCTCGAAAGCATGCACGACATTGAGACGTGCCTCACCGAGGCGCTGGTGCAGGCGCGAGAGATATTTGCGATAGTGGCCATCGACCAGCATCAGATAGATGAGCCGTTCCGTGAATTGCGAGGTGGTGATGCTGGTCAGCATCTTGATATCGGCAAGCTCGCCCGCGATGTTCTCGGCGCAGGCGATGAAGCCGACGCGCAGGCTGCCCGAAAGCGTCTTGGAGAAGCTGCGGGCATAGATCACGCGATTGAGCTGGTCGAGCGTTGCAAGCCGCGGGGTTGGCTTCGCTTGCAGATCGCAGAAGATATCGTCTTCCACGACAATGAAGTCATATCGGTCGGCGGCTTGCAGAACCTTGAAGGCGATATGCGGGCTCATATCGGTTCCGGTCGGGTTCTGCATCACTGACTGGGTGAAATAGAGCTTCGGGCGGTAAGACGCGGCCAGAGATTCGAGCGCGGCAATGTCCGGCCCGTCTGGATTGCGCGGCACGGCCAGCATCTCCACACCGTGCAGGCGCAGATTGCCGAACATGTTGTAATAGCCGGGATCATCCACCAGCGCCGCATCGCCGGGCCGCAGCAGGTATCGCATGGTGAGCTCGAGCGCCTGGCTGGTCCCGCCAGTCAGCAGGATCTGGCCCGGATGTACCGTGATGCCTAGCCCGCCCAGCATCAGGGCAAAGTGCTCGCGCAGCGGCAGATAGCCAAACGGATTTCCATATTCGAGCAGATGGGCACCGTTCTTGCGCGCGAGCATGTTCAGGCTCTGCCGGATACCGCCTTCGTCGAGCCACGTGTTCGGCAGCCACGGGCCACCGGCGAGAACGGTGTTTTCGCCGGCCTCAAGGACGCGGCGGATGAGCCAGACCAGTTGCTCATTGCGCTTGTGATGGTCTGATGGCTCGGGGCGAGCGGCTGAGGCAGGCGCGGGCGCCACATAGAATCCGGCACCGCGGCGTGAATGCACATAGCCCATGGCGACCAGACGGTCATAAGCCTCCACCACGGTGAAGCGGCTGACCTTGTAGCTTTCGGCGAAGCTCCGGATGGAGGGCAGCTTTGTGCCCGGCCGCAGACGCCGATCATCGATCTGCCGCCTGATGCCGGACACGATCTGCTCGGCAAGCGGCTGGCCGCTTCCCTGGCTCATGGTGAGAGAGAGCATGGAGGTTTCCGGTTCCCTTACGACTGGCCCGCCATCTGGACCGGTACAGTTATGGCGACCAACGTCACAACTGTCTATTACCGTTCGTCCAAGTGTCCGGCACCATGACTTTCGTGTCAAGCGGAAGCGGCGTGGTGGCCGGCTTCCCCAGGCTTGCAGCCCCGAGGCCAAGGACAGGAAAGGAAAACGAATGCCTCTCATTCAGGTTCGCGTCATCAAGGACGTCTTCAACAAGGAGCAGAAGCGCGAGATCATCAGCAAGCTGACCGATGCCATGGTCTCGGTCGAGGGGGAGAATATGCGCGGCATCACCTGGTGCGTGATCGAAGAAGTTGAAAGCGGTGACTGGGGGATTGGCGGAAAGGCTCTGACCACCGCCGACGCGCTTGCCGTGGCACGTGGAAAAGCCGCCTGACAAGGGCGGCCCTCACGCAGGCAGCGCATGGAAGTTCACGCGCGGCGGTTGCCCCCCGAAAATGCCGGCTCACATGCAGCAGCATGCGGGCCGGCGTCGGAGTCATCCAACCGGCGATCATCGAGCTTCGCGCCCCATAATGAACTGCACGGATTTCGCGATGCCAGGAGAATCTTCGCTCGCACCGATATCATCGCTTCGCCAGCGACAAATTAGAGAAACATCCCAATTTATCAGCCTTCCCCAATGTCAGACGATTTCAAGAAAATTCTGGAGCCTTCCGCCAGGTTCCGTTTGAGCATGACGGCATGGCCCGCCGCGATCACGGACTTCCATGATTTCGGCGGCGAAACCGTCCGGTCAGATTAATGTTACAGGTATAGCGCGCCCTCCTGTCGTCGGACAGCAAAACGTGACATAAACTCCTTGATCTTCGTTGGCTGGGCAGGGCAGAAAAATTGTTTCTGTAGCGGATGGAAAACCCGGCACTGGCGAAGCCGGGCGGATTGCGTCCATAGCGCCGCCTGTCCGGCATGATGTTGGCGAGCAGACCCTCCTTTGATCTGGCAGCGCACCACTATGGCATGATTGCCGGACATCCCGCTGCAAAGAAAATCGGAGCAGGATTTCATAGATGAACGATAGATCGCGGGAGCACAGACTCGCGACGACGCATGGGTCGATCGCAATCGACGAAGCCGGACACGGAGATCTCCCTGTTCTTTTGATCCACGGGAACTCGATTTGCCGTGGTGTCTTTCGCCACCAGATGAGCGGGCGACTTGCCCAAGATTATCGTTTCATTGCTTTCGCTCTGCCGGGACATGGTGAATCCGGCAATGCGCCGGATCCGTCGCGCACTTATATGTTGCCAGGATTTGCGGATACCGCCGTCGAAATCCTGGGAATGCTGGGTGTGGCGGAAGTCGCTGGGTGTGGCGGGAGCCATCGTGTTCGGCTGATCGCTTGGCGGCCACACCGCCCTTGAAATGGCCTCCAAGTTTCCCGGCATCAAGGGCCAGATCACCTGAGGGACCCCGCCCGTCGGTCCTTCAAACATGGCGGAGGGGTTTGTCCCATCCCCCCATCTGAAGCTGGCGAGCCAGCAGAATTTCACGGCGCCGGATGTCGAGAGCTCCGGGAAAGCCGTTTTCAGCGCGACACTTGCGCCGTTTCTCCGAAAGGCGATCGAGCGCGCCGATGGATCGGCAAGAAAAACGATGTTCGAGGCCGTGCGTTCCGGAGCCGGCACTGACCAGCGATGCGTCGTGGAAAACCCGCCGATACCGCTCGCGGTGGCGAACGGGTCCGAGGATCCGTTCATAAACCTCGATTATCTCGATCGCCTGCATTATGCCCATTTGTGGGAAAAGCGTTGTCATCAGCTTCCCGGGCTCGGACACGCCCCGTTTTGGGAGGCGCCGGAGCTATTCAATCCCTTTCTTGAGCGGTTTCTGCGTGATGTCTCCACAGGCGCGGCGTAGGTCCCGGCGGCAATTCTCAAGACCTTCCGAACACCTTGCCGGATGCGCTGTGCCGGCAGTCGGCCATCTCTCGAAATCGCAGGCTGCATATTTTCCCGCCAAAAGGGAGCGTCCCCTTCGGACACGGAAATTCTTGATATCCTGTCACGAGGGCATCTATCTCTTTGGCTGAGACAGAACAGAAGGAGCGGCTGAGTGATGGACAGAAATCTCGGCACCCGAGACGCCACGCTATCCGCAGGGTCCGGTGATGCCCCGGATGATGGCGTCATCACTCTCTCGATCGCGGAACTCGACGCGGATCCGCATGGCGTGTACCGGCGATATCGACCGCTGACACCTTTCATCGCACACGAGTCCGGCAGCTACATCGTCCTCCGCGCCGACGACGTGGAGCGGTTCGCGCGTGATCCACGTCTGCGGCAGTCGGAGACGGAGTATCCTGAAATTCACGGCATCACGAGCGGACTCCTCTTCGATCTCTTCAAATACGGGATGCTGATGTCCAACGGCGCGGTTCATCGCCGCAGACGCGCGCCCTTCACCCGGACCTTTGCGGCCAGGCTGATCATGGAGATGCGGCCGCGAATCAGGAAAACGGCTGAAACGCTTGTCGAGGAGTGGTATGAGGACGGGGAAGTCGACCTCGTCCAGCGCTACGCGGCACTGATTCCGGCACGGACCATCAGCGATCTTCTGGGATTGCCGAAGGACGACATCCCGGAGTTCACGTCTCTCGTCTACCAGGTGACCCGGATTCTGAGCTTCCTTTTTCGCCCCGACGAGCTCCCGGAGCTTGAGGACGCGGCACGCAAGCTCTTTGGCTATGTCGAGAACACCCTGAATGAGCGGCGCAAGAGGCCGAGGGAGGATTTCCTCTCGGCCTTCGTTGCCTCGGCCGACGCGGCGGAGGATCTCTCGCCCTTCGAGATCATCACCCAGATCGTCACCCTGATCATCGGCGGGACGGACACGACCCGCGTCGCCGCCGCCGTGCAGGTCGCCCTGCTCCTGCAGGACCGCGCGCAATGGAACGAGGTTTGCCGCGACCCCGCGCTCATTCCGGGCGCGGTGACGGAGGCACTCCGCTACGAGCCGAGCGTCGCCTCGCTCGCGCGGATACCGCTCGAGGATATCGAGATCGATGGGCGGGTCCTTCCCGCCGGCCAGTTCCTCATCCTTTCGACAATGTCGGCCATGCGCGACGAACAGCTCTACGCACGGCCGGATATCTTCGATATCCATCGCACCGACCATCCGCGCCTGCCCCTCGTCTTCGGCGGCGGGCCGCACCGATGCCTCGGGGAAGCGCTGGCGCGGGTCGAGCTGGAGGAAGGTCTTTCCGTTCTCGCCAGCCATGTCCCACAGCTTGAGCTCGCGGGCGGCTCGGCTCGTGTACAGGGACATAGCGGCATCCGCCGGATCGGCGAGATGCGCGTCGCTTGGCAAAGATGATCAATCGCGCCGATATTTCACGAACTTCCCGTGACACGGAAGCGGAGAAAAATTATCAAAAATTGGAAATTTCTACTTCGAAAGGCGAAAATTCGTGATGCCGAAGTGAAATCCTGTGAATTCCGGAAGGTCGATATCGCGATCTTGGCCAAGCTATAGTTCTAGACAACATCTGTATTTTCTGAAATGTAAAATGAAATTCCAATATAACAAGGCTATGTCAGCATTTTCTTGCGATGATGATTCGGACATCGTCTTGGTCATGCATCGTGATAATCGTGGAGATATTCATGAAGAAACTCTTGGCTGCTTTCGCGCTGATTGCTTTGCGTGGCGCCGGCTATGCTGGCGCGATTGCGTCTGCTGACCATGCGATGGCGTATACGCCGGTTTGGTAAGCCGGTTTCATAGTCTCTCGCCTGCGATCGGACCGGGTGATTCCACCCGGTCCGTGATCCCGATACGGCATGCTGTTTTCCACGCCGCTCTCGTGGCGTGGGGCGTAGCGGCTCTCCTTAGCCGCCAATGAGCACCCCGCACCGGGAGCCGCGGTTCGATCAGGGCAAAGGAATGGTATTCCGGGAGGCGACGATATGGTCGGGTGAATTTTGGCGTTCGCATTTGCAGCCAATGCGAAAGATCGCGATCGATCTGGCGCGCCGTCACCTTGATGTCATTACGGAACGATTTCAGCACCACGCGGCACTCGTCGATATCCGGCGGTGCGGGTTCCCGCGCGGCATAGACAAGGGAGCGCATCCGGCGGCGAACGGGACGCGGGATGGCACGCAGAACGATGACGATTCGCGCGTCGGGAAAACGATGAGCGATCTCCCGCGCCGCGAGCCCTGAACGCAGATTGGGATGTCAAAGCCTCACCGCCCGCCTTCTCACCGTTCCACGATGCGAAGAGCCGGAGATAGGCGTCAAAGTCGGTGGTAACGGCGACACGCAGCGGAGCGAGGAACGCTGCAAGGGCCTGTCGACCAGCACACTCTGCCGCCGCGCCTCCTCCAGGGTTCCGTGCCCCGCGGTGATGTGGAAGGCGAAATGGTCCGGCTCCTTGACCGGGCAGCAATAGATGTTGCGATGGTGGGGACAATGCCCGGAACGGGGAGGTCGTGCCGCGGCGGGCGACGCCGACGATAAAGACGTTCGGAGTGGCCCGGAACGAAGAGGGCAAGGAACGGCTGTGAGCGTGCGTTCGGCCTTCCTCGCCGAGCGTACGCCTTTGTCCGGCTTTCCGCTTCACAATCTAGGCGATTCGTTCCGTTTCTCCGCCATGGCCCGTGAGGATACAATGCCAGCGATCCTGGACAAGGACGCACCCGGGACCGCGATATGCAATTCGATGTGGCAACGTAAAAATGCAAACCATCACGATACGATGCTGCCGTGCGCGCACTGCGCCTGTCAATGGTGACGCCCGCCGGGTGGGTATCAAAAAATCCATAGTCAACCTAAAAAAACATGCGATGACGCTATCAAACGACACGAAAAGTAGCAAATTTTACCCAATGCCAGCCCCTGGACTCCCCATTGTGCTGCCCGATTGCGTTGAAGGACTCAATCCTCCGTGGCCTGGCGCGCGAGCGATTGCAGCCCCGCAGCAAGCGCGGCAAGTGGCTTTTGCGCCTCTTCGCCCAAGGCGTGGCGAGCCGCAATCCATGCCGGATCATTGTAGGTGAGGTTGACGGTCCCACCCGCGTCCTGCCAGACGAGCACCTTCAACGGCAGATCGATCCCCGCTGTCTGGGCCGCCTGCATCAGGGGTGTTCCTGCGGCCGGATTGCCGAAGAGAAGAAGCGTCGTCGGCCTGAGGAAGAGCCCTGCTCCGCTCGCACCCGCTGCATGATCGACGCGCGCGAACACGGTGATCCCTCTTGCTTCCAACGCTGCCTCGATTCGCGCCAGGGTCTTCACGAAATCGTGTGTGCTGCGCAGTGTAACCAGACCATTGTCTGACATGATGGCAAGCCCTTTCGCGATTCTTGAGTTCTTGTGCCGCACATCGCCAAGTCCTGCTTGACCCGGCCGTGCCCGCCGGTTTGACTGAACCGGACATTACCGGACGAGGCCAATGGGAGCGAAGCGCAAGACACAGCCGCCAACGCGGGCGGGCGGCGGACCACGTCGGCCCGCCGACAGTGCCGACCGTGCCTATCGGGCGATCCGCCAATGGATCATCGAGTTCAAGCTCAAGCCCGAGGAGCGGATCAACGAGCTCCATCTTGCGGCGAAGCTCACGCTGAGCCGCACGCCGGTGCGCGAAGCGCTCAACCGGCTGGCGAGCGAGGGCTTCCTCGTCTTCGCGCCCAATCGCGGGTTTTTCTGCCGCTCGCTCGACGTGACCGACCTGGTCGGTGTCTACGAGATGCGCCTGATCCTCGAGCGCGGGGCCTTCGAGCTCGCCTGCAAGCGCGCCTCCGACGCCGGGATTGCCGCGTTCGCGCGGTTCTGGGCCGGGGCCCAGCGGCGCTGGCGCCGGCGCGACCCGGATGAGCTCTTGAATCTCGACGAGGCATTCCACCGCCAGCTTGTCGAGCTTTCGGCCAATCGCGAGATCGCGCGCCAGCTCGCCGCCATCGATGCGCGGATCCGCTTCGTCCGGCGGATTGCGATCGAGCGCGTGGAGATGCAGGCGCGGATGGCCGAGGAGCATGGCGCGCTGGTCGCCGCCCTCGCTGACCGCAATGCCGCGCGCGGCGGGCGCATCCTTGCCCAGCACATCGCGCTCTCGGTCGAAAGCGCGCGCAACGTGCTGAAGGAGGTGCTGTTTCGCCTCTATGTCGCCCCTGCGGCGGCCGAGCCGGCAGCGGCGACGGCAACGACACGCAGCCAGGCCGCCTGATGACGGTCTGACGGCGCAAGGAACGACCCATGCGCTGGAACCGCAGCGTGACCGTGGTTGGCGTGCACGCGGAGGGCGAAGTCGGGAGGGTGATCACCGGCGGGGTTCTGCCGCCGCCCGGAGCCAGCATGTTCGCGCGGATGCGCCATCTCGCCGAGAAGGATGACGGGCTGCGCCGGCTGCTTCTGTTCGAGCCGCGCGGCGCGGTGAACCATTCCGTGAATCTGGTGACACCCCCCTGCGCGCCGGAAGCGGATTTCGGCCTGATCATTATGGAATCACAGTATTACGTGCCGATGTCCGGCTCGAACATGATCTGCGCCGTCACCGCCGTGCTGGAGACCGGCCTTCTTCCGATGCGCGAGCCCGAGACGCGGCTCACCGTCGATACGCCGGGCGGCCTCGTCCATGTCGAGGCGCAATGCCGCGGCGGGCGCTGCGCGCTTGTGAGCTTCCGCAACGTGCCGTCCTTCGTGCTGCACCGGGACCGGATCATCAAAGTCGCCGGATTCGGCGAGGTCCTGGTCGATGTCGCCTATGGCGGCATGATGTATGCGATCGTGGATGCACAAAAACTGGGCTTTGCGCTCATTCCGGATGAGGCGCGAGAGCTCGTCGCGCTCGGCGAACGGATCAAGGCCGCCGCCGCCGAGCAGCTTCCCGCCGCGCACCCGGAGAACCCCGAGATCCACACCGTGAACCAGACGCTGTTCGCCGGCCCGCTCACCGAGACCACGAACGGAAAGACGGCACGCAACACGGTGGTGATCTCGCCCGGCCGGCTCGACCGCTCGCCCTGCGGCACCGGGACCTCGGCTCGCCTCGCGCTGCTTCATGCGCGGGGCGAGATCGCGCCGGGCGAGGTGCTCGACCATGTTTCGATCATCGGCTCGCATTTCCTCGGCACGGTCGAGGAGGCCACAAGGGCAGGCGATGTGCCGGCGGTGATCAATCGCATCTCCGGGCGTGGGTTCATCACCGGCATCACCCAATATGGAATCGATCCGGAGGATCCCTATCCGCAGGGATTCACGGTGCCGGACCTCTGGTTCCAGTGAGGCGGATGGGCGCTCGGCCAGATCAATAGGGCTTCCGGCGGATAAGCGGGGTGATCCGCCAAGGCCATGAAATGGACCGGAAAAAAATAAACTTAGAGCATGACGATCGAAATCATCATGCCCTAAAAATGGCTCCAGCCGGGGCGGGAGAATGTCATGGCGGCCCCATCCGCTCCGCGCACCGTGACCCCGGGCGCGCCCAAGGTGAAGCGGCCGATATTCGTCACGGCGAGCCCCGTGCGCGCGGCCTCTTTCTCAAGCACGGGTTCCCGGGCGCGTGGGACGGCGAGGAGCAGCTCGTAATCATCCCCGCCGGTCAGGCAGCGCTGGAGCCAGTCAGGCCTCCAGGCGGGGCCGGCCGCGCGGGCGGACGCCGAGAGTGGCACGCGCGCCGCTTCGATCTCCGCGGCCACCGAGCCGGCGCGGCAGAGATGGCCGAGATCCTGAACGAGCCCGTCCGAAATATCCATCGCAGCAGCAGCGAAATCGGCAAGGCGAAGCCCGAGCCGCGGCACCGGCAGGCGGTAGCGCTGCACGAAATGGCCCAAGGGATCCAAGGTGGGATCTGACGCGGGATCCAGGATGGGATCGGCGAGCTCTCCGCGGAGCACGGCAAGGCCGAGCGCGGCATCACCGATCGTGCCGGTGACCCAGATGCCGTGGCCGGCGGCCGCGCCCTGGCGCAGGACCGCCCTGCCCGCCTCCACGGTGCCGATGGCCGTGAGCGAGAGCGCGAGCGGGCCGGCGGTCGCGGTCGTGTCGCCGCCGAGGAGCGCGATCCCGAATTCACGCTGATCCTCGGCAAGGCCGGCGGCGAAGGCGGCGAACCAATCGTCCTTCGTGCCGTGCGGTGCGGCAATGGTGAGGAGATAGCCGAGCGGGGTGGCCGCCTTCGCCGCGATGTCCGAGAGATTGACGCGCAGGAGCTTGCGCGCGACGAGGTCCGGCGGATCGTCGGGCAGGAAGTGCACGCCGCCGAGCATCGCATCGACCGTGAGCACGAGTTCCCTGCCCGGCGGGGGGCTGAGGAGGGCGGCATCGTCCGCAAGGCCGAGGGCCTCCTTATGCGCGAGCGGGCGGAAATAGCGCGCGATCAGCGCGAATTCCCGCGGCAGGTCGCTCATTGTTGTTTTGCTTGTTGTTTTGCTGGGGCGGGAAACTCGGCCGGGTGGAGGGTGCGGGCGATCCTGTCGAGCACGCCGTTCACGAGGCCCGGCTCGTCGCCCCAGAAGAAGCCGTGCGCGATGTCGAGATATTCGTTGATGACGACGCGGGCTGGCGGCCCTCCCGGCATCGCAAGCTCGGCGATGCCGGCGCGCAGGAGGGAGCGCAGGACAGGATCGAGCCGCTCGATCGGCCAATCGGGCGGGAGCGCTTCGGTGAGCAGGACGTCGCGCTCCGCCTGACCCGCGGTCGCGGCGCGGACGATGCGCGCGAAGAGCGCGGTCTCGGCCTCGGGCACGTTTCCTTCCTCATAGCCGCCGGACTCCGCGGCGAGGCCGAGGCGATGGCGCAGAAACTGGTCGATCACCTGATCGGCGGGATCGCCCGCCTGGTCGATCTGAAAGAGCGCCTGCACGGAAGCCAGCCGGGCGGCGGTGCGCCGGCGCGGGGGTGAGGCGGCGGGCGGGCGTGTCATTCGCCTACTTCTCTCTCGGCGCCCTCTTCTCTCTCGGCGCCCTCTCCCTTTGCACCCTCCCCAGCCGGGCTGCCGCGCCAGGCGGCGCCGAAACGGCGCGCGGCGGCGATCTGCATCAGCGCGGCGCGCGCCGCCTCGGCGCCCTTGTTGGGGCCTCGGTTCGGGCCATTGTCCGGGGTGGCGGCACGGGCGACGGCCTGGTCGAGCCGATCGACGGTGAGAAGGCCGGTGCCGAGGGCGATGCCGAACTGCAGCGCCACACGCATCAGGCCGGCCATCGCTTCGCGGCAGATATATTCGTAATGGTCGGTCTCGCCGCGCACCACGCAGCCGAGCGCGATGAACCCGTCATGGCGGGGCGGGCCGCGAAGCACGATGCGGATGGCCTGGGGAAGCTCGAAGGCGCCGGCGATGTCGAGCGTCTCGAAGCTGGCGCCGGAGCCGGCAAGAATATGCTCCGCCCCTTCGGAGAGCCTGTCCACGACCTTGCGATAATAGGGGGCGCGGACGATGAGGAGGTGCGGAGCCGGTCCCGCGACCTCCACCGGAGCAGCAGCCTCTGCGTCTTCCGTGCTCATTCGCCGGGCGCGTCCCCGATCGGGAGCTGGGCGACGATGTCGAGCCCGTAACCTTCGAGCCCGACGATCGTGCGCTGCGTGTTGGAGAGAAGGATCATCCGCCGTACCCCGAGATCGACGAGGATCTGCGCGCCGATACCGTAATCGCGAAGCTCGCGGTTCGGGCGCGGGCTTGCCTCCACCGTGAGCACACGCTCCGAGAGCGCGGTCGGCCGCGAGTCGCGTATCAGCACCACGGCGCCGCGGCCCTCGGCGGCGATCCGCCGCATCGCGCCGTGCAGCGTGTCCCAGGCCGGGCCGCCCAGCATGTCATGCACGAGATCGACCGCGTGCATGCGCACCAGCACCGGCTCGGGTCCCGCGAGATCGCCCTTCGCCAGCACGAGATGCTCGGCATATTCGACCGTGTTGGCATAGACGAGGAGCTTCCACTCGCCGCCCTCGGCATGGTGCAGCATGCCTTCGGAGACACGGCGCACCAGCCGCTCGGTGCGGCGGCGATAGGCGATGAGATCGGCGATCGTGCCGAGCTTGAGATTGTGGCGCTGGGCGAAGGCGACGAGGTCGGGCAGCCGGGCCATGGTGCCGTCATCGTTCATGATCTCGCAGATCACGCCCGAAGGATTGAGCCCGGCGAGGCGGGCGATATCCACTGCCGCCTCGGTATGGCCAGCGCGGACGAGCGCACCCCCCTCGCGCGCCACCAGCGGAAAGACGTGGCCGGGGCTCACGATATCCTCGCGCCTCTTCTCGGGATTGATGGCGACCGCGATGGTGTGCGCGCGGTCGGCCGCCGAAATGCCCGTGGTCACGCCTTCGCGCGCCTCGATCGAGACGGTGAAGGCTGTCTGCAGGCGCGAGCGGTTGGAGTGGCTCATCAGAGTGAGCCCGAGCTGCTCCACCCGCGGACGGGTGAGCGCGAGGCAGATCAGGCCGCGGGCATGCCGGGCCATGAAATTGACGATCTCGGGAGTCGCGAACTGCGCAGGGATGACGAGATCGCCTTCATTCTCGCGATCCTCGTCATCGACGAGAATGAACATGCGCCCGGCGCGCGCCTCGGCGATCAGCTCCTCGATCGAGGAAAGATAGTCGGAAAGCAGGGCGGTTTTCATGACTGCGTCTCGATGAGGCGGGCGACATAGCGGGCGAGCATGTCGATCTCCAGATTGACCGCATCGCCCGGCGCGAGCGTGCCGAAGCGTGTCACGCTTGCCGTGTGCGGGATGATGTTCACGCCGAAATCATCCGGCCCGACCTCGTTGACGGTGAGCGAGACGCCATCCACGGCGATGCTGCCCTTGACCGCAACGAAGCGGGCGAGCGATGGCTGCAGACGGAAGCGCCAGCGCACCGAGCCATGCTCGGGCGTCGCCTCGAGCGCCTCGCCGATCCCGTCCACATGGCCGGAGACGAGATGCCCGCCGAGCTCGTCGCCGAGGTGAAGGCTGCGCTCGAGATTGACACGGGTGCCCGGGCGCCATTGGCCAAGCGTGGTGCAGGCGAGAGTCTCGGCCGAGACATCGGCGGCGAATTTGTTCGCCCCGACGGCGACCGCGGTAAGGCAGCAGCCGGAGCAGGCGATCGAGGCGCCGGGAGCGATGGAGGAAATGTCCGGCCAGGGCGCGGCGATCGTGATCCGCATATCGGTACGATCCGCGACCGGCGTGATCGCCCGCACCGTGCCGAGGGCGGTGACGATGCCGGTGAACATCCGTCAACGGACCTGCACGAACTCGGTCAACACATCCACTCCAAGCGAAAGGCTCCTCAGCCGCCGAAAGCGCGGCATGGCGGCGAGTTCGGTGATCCCGAGCGCGGCGGCGGCCGGCCAGCCATCCGCGCCGAGCAGCGCCGGGGCATGGAACCAGGCGAGCCGGTCCACGAGATCGGCTCGCAGAAGGCCGGCGGCAAGACCCGCCCCGCCCTCGGCGAGGACGGAGGTCAGGCCCGCGGCGCCGAGGGCGGCCAGCGCGGCGGAAAGATCGATGCCAATGCTGGCGGACGGCAGAGCGAAAAGCCGGACCCCCAGCCCGGCGAGCGCGGCGGCGCGGATCCGATCGGCGCCTTCGCGATGGAGAACCCAGGTCGGGATATCCCGCGCCGTCGCGACCAGCCTCGCGGTGAGAGGCAGGCGCAGCCCGCTATCGGCGATGACGCGCACGAGCGGCCTTGCCCGGTAGCCCGGAAGCCGGCAGGTGAGCTCCGGATCGTCGGCGAGCACGGTGCCGATGCCGATGAGCACGGCATCGTGCCGGCCGCGCATCGCATGGGCGGCGCGGCGGGCGTCCTCACCGGTGATCCAGCGGCTCTCGCCCCCGTGCGTGGCGATCCTTCCATCGAGCGTGGCGGCGAGCTTGAGCGTCAGCGCCGGGCGGCCCTTGCGCACACGGCTCAAGAACCCGGCGGTGACCTCTTCGGCCTCGGCGCCGAGCAGCCCTTCCTCGGCGGTGATGCCGGCGGCCGCGAGGCGCGTGAGGCCGGCACCATTGACGCGCGGATCCGGATCACGCTGCGCGGCGACGACGCGCGCCACGCCGGCTTCGATCAGCGCCTCGGCGCAGGGGGGCGTGGCGCCATGATGGCTGCAGGGCTCGAGCGTGACATAGGCGGTGGCACCCCGCGCACGCTCGCCGGCCATGGCGAGTGCCACCGTCTCGGCATGAGGGCGGCCACCCGGGGCCGTCATGCCGCGGCCAACCACCCTCCCCTCCCGCACCAGCACGCAGCCGACATTGGGGTTGGGCCAAGTCACGCCGAGGCCGCGCCTCGCGAGGCCGAGCGCGGCGCGCATATGGGCCGTGTCCATGGCGGTCGCCATTCCCCTCAGCGCGGCTCGCCCAGGGCGCCGAGGAAAGCGCCGAAATCGGCGGCCTCGCGGAAATCGCGATAGACGCTGGCGAAGCGGATATAGGCGACCGCATCCACCTCCTTCAGTGTCTCCATCACCGATTCGCCGATCTGTTTCGATGGAATATCGGGCTCCCCGCTCGCCTCCAACTTGCGGACGATGCCGCTCACGATGCGCTCGATCCGCTCCTCGTCGACCGGGCGCTTGCGGAGCGCCACGCGGATCGAACGGGCAAGCTTGTCGCGATCGAAAGGCTCCCGGCTCCCATCCGACTTGATGACGACGAGCTCGCGAAGCTGCACACGCTCGATGGTGGTGAAGCGCTGGCCGCAAGCGGTGCAGGAACGCCGACGGCGGATCGCCGCGCCGTCCTCGGTCGGGCGGCTGTCCTTCACCTGGGTATCGTCGTGGCCGCAATAGGGACAGCGCATGGAGAGGGTTCAGGGCTTGGGGTAGATCGGGAACTGGGCGCAGAGCGCCCGCACGCGGGCGCCGACCGATTCCTCGGCGGCACTGTTGGTCCCGTCATTCGAGGCGGAAAGGCCGCTCAGCACCTCGTCGATGAGAAGGCCGATCTCGCGGAACTCGGCCGTGCCGAAACCGCGCGTGGTGGCCGCCGGGCTGCCGAGGCGGATACCCGAGGTGACGGTGGGCTTTTCGGGATCGAACGGAATCGCGTTCTTGTTGGCGGTGATATGCGCGCGCTCCAAGCTTGCCTCCGCGGCCTTGCCGGTCACGCGACGCGGACGGAGATCGACGAGAAGGAGATGGCAATCGGTCCCGCCGGTGACGATCGCGAGCCCCCGCGCGGCGAGGGTTTCGGCGAGCATGCGGGCATTCTCCTGCACCGCGCGCTGATAAGCATGAAACTCCGGACGCAGCGCCTCGCCGAAGGCAGCGGCCTTGGCAGCGATGACATGCATCAGCGGCCCGCCTTGCAGGCCGGGGAAGATCGCCGAATTGATCTTCTTGCCGATCTCCGGGTCGTTGGCGAGGATCATGCCGCCGCGCGGGCCACGGAGCGTTTTGTGCGTCGTGGTGGTGACGACATGGGCATGGGGCAGCGGGCTCGGGAAGAGCCCGGCGGCGACCAGCCCGGCGAAATGCGCCATGTCCACCATGAAATGGGCACCGACGGCGTCGGCCGCGCGGCGGATGCGGGTGAAATCGATGAAGCGGGGATAGGCCGAGCCGCCGGCGATGATGAGCCTGGGCTTCTCCTGCTCGGCCAGGCGCTCCAGCTCCTCGTAATCGAGGAGACCGTCCTCGTGGCGAACGCCGTACTGAACGGCATGGAACCATTTGCCCGAGATGTTGGGCGCGGCACCGTGGGTGAGATGGCCGCCCGCCGCGAGGCTCATCCCGAGGATCGTATCCCCCGGCCTGAGCAGGGCGAGAAAGACCGCCTCATTGGCCTGGGCGCCCGAGTGCGGTTGGACATTGGCGAAGCCGCAGCCGAAAATCTCTCGGGCGCGTTTGATCGCAAGCTCCTCGGCGATGTCCACCGCCGCGCAACCGCCGTAATAGCGCCTTCCGGGATAGCCCTCGGCATATTTGTTCGTAAGCACGCTGCCCTGGGCCTCGAGCACCGCGGCCGAGACCAGGTTCTCGCTCGCGATCAGCTCGATCCCGTCCTGCTCGCGCGCAAGCTCCGCGGCAAGGGCGGCGGCGAGCTCCGGGTCGGTCTCGGCAAGGGGGGCGGAGAAGAACCGTCCCGGCGCGAGCCCCGGCGAGACGGAACTGGCCTCATCATTCATCCGGTACAACTCCTGCAAGCCCCGGAGGGCACCCCGGGCCGGGATGTCCCCAAAGTGGCGTGCTCTAGCATGGGCATGCCCCGCGGCAAAACGGAGCGGGCAAAACGGTCCGGCGACTATTCGTCCCGGGAATCGCCCCCGAGTTGGCCAACGGGCTCGCCAACGGGGCGCGCGGCCGGCGCATGCTCCCCATATTGGGGCAGATCGTCGGTGATCGTGAACCAGGACGCCTTGGAACCGACGAAGATATGATGGCTCGGCCGGATGCCGGGCGCGTCGATAAGGGTGCCCATGGCGACATGGACGAAGGCGCCATCACGGACGAGGGAGTAGAGAAGCGAGCCGCATCGGCTGCAATGCGCGTCGTGGCCGGTCTCATCGCCAAAGATCATGAGACCGTCCCTGCCCTTGGTGACGACGAGCTTCTCGCGCGCGATGCCGGCGAACGGCTTGAAGGCCGAGCCCGTCGTGCGCCGGCAGTTCGCGCAATGGCAGTTGGCGGCATAAAGAAATTCGTCCGCCACGGCATAGCGCACGGCGCCGCAGAGACACTGCCCGGCGAGAATGCGGACATGGGATTTTCCTTGAGCGGTCACGGCGCCTCTTTTTGAAACCGTGGATCGCAGCCGGTTTCGATCGAAAATCGGAACGATCCGCTGGACTCTATGGGGTGTTTCCGGCAGGACGATAGCGCCGCATGACCTCCGCGAGCGCATCGAGCGGAAGCGCATGGGCCACGCGGCCCGCCCGTCCTGTCATGGTCTCGGCCGCGGTGAGCGCGTTGAGGATCGCCTCCTCGGTGGCCTCGGCGGCAGCCTGGAACAGCGGCGTCATGCGCTCGGGGGCGAGCATTCGCACGGCGCTCGTCCCTTCACGCTCCCGCACATGGTTCGCGGTCGAGAAGGCGAGAAAGATGTCGCCGCTGCCGTTGGCGCCGAACCCCCCGGCCCAGGCGAGGCCGGTAGCGGCGCGCCGCGCCAGGCGCTGGCACTGGATCGGCAGCAGTGGCGCATCCGTGTCGAGGACGACGATGATCGAGCCCGACTCGCGAACACGCGGATCGTTCGGGGGCGAACGATACGAGGGCACGAGGGTGGGCCCGATCTCCCGCCCCACCGGCACACCATCGACGCGCAACATCTCACGCGCGCCGTAATTGGCCTGGACCAGCGCGCCGACGACGAAGTTTTCGTCGCCCGACGCAACGAGGCGGGAGGCGGGAGGCGGTGCCGGTCCCGCCCTTGAACTCATGGCAGATCATCCCGGTTCCGCCGCCGACATTGCCTTCCGCAAGTGGCCCGTCGGTGGCGGACTCGAAGGCGGCGAAAGCATGCGCGGCAGTGATGGGGAAGGTTTCACTCTCGCTCAGCCATCCGTCATAGGTCTCCGCGACCACCGGCAGATGGAACATTTGTGGCGCGCCCGCGCGCACGGCGAGCGCGCACACCGCATCGCGCACGGTCCCGACAGAGAAGGTGTTGGTGATGCCGATCGGCGCGCCAAGGATACCCTGCTCGGCGAGCCAGGGCAGGCCCGTCATCTCGCCATTGCCGTTGAAGGAATGAAAGCCGGCGAACACGAAGTCGGTCCAAATCCCGCGTCGCGGCCAGATCGCGGTCACGCCGCTTCGGATCACCCAGGGCGCGTCTTCGATCACCGTGCTGTAGCCAACAGCAACGCCGGGCACATCCGTGATCGCGTTCCCTGGTCCCGTCGGCAGGGCCCCGCAGGAAAGACCGAGATCGCGCAGCCGCGCGCGGGAGAGCGGAATCTTCATGCCCCGACCGGAACGCCCACCAGCAGGACGAGATTTCTCACGCTCAGCCGTCCTGCCCTCGGTCATTGTCTCATCGCGTGATTGAGACCCGCAGCGACCCCATCTTCGGTCATCACGCTTCGGAGGTCAGTCGGCCACGAGTTCCTTGTGCTTGAGATGCCAAAGCCGCTCGTAGGCGGCAACCAGCCCCTCCATGCTGCGCCGGCGCTGCTGGTCCGGTGCCGTGGACCGACGCGCCAGCATGAGCTCGAGGATCCGCAACAGCTGCTCGGCGACTTCGAGATCGTCCTGGTCGCAGGCCTGATGGAACGCGATCAGGATCTTGTCCGAAAGCCGGCGCGTATGGCGCGGCGTAGGGGACATGGGGGCCGCGACTTCGCCCGTCATGTCGTCAAGGACGACCGTGGGTGCCGTATCAGAGGGTCTGCTTTCTGGCATCCTTGCTCTTCCCGTCAACTGCTCCGCGCGATTCGCGAACGGATCGAGGCAGCGATATCGGCGGCCCTGGCGCCGGGATTGAACAGATCCTCGAACCTGCCATCCGGCCCCATGAGGTAGATAAGTGAACTGTGATCCATGTGATACGCATTTCCGATGCCGGATTCCACCTTTTGGTAATAGGCACGGTAAGCGTGCGCGGTTGCCGCGATTTGGGCCGGTGTTCCTGTGAGCCCGATCAACCGACGGTCGAACAGGTGGACATAGGCAGCGAGCACCCTCGGCGTGTCGCGAGCCGGATCGATGGTGATGAAGAGGGGTGCGACCTGATCCGCCTTCGTACCGAGATCATTGAGCACGGCGGCGATGGTCGCAAGCTCGGTCGGGCAGACATCCGGGCAGGATGTATAACCGAAATAGATCAGCATCCAGCGCCCGCGGAAGCTCGCGTCGGTGACCGCGCGGCCGGCGTCGTCCGTCAGCCGGAAGGGCCCGCCGATGCGAAGGCCGAAGCCGGCACCGCCCGCCGAAGACGGAGAGAGGCCGAGAAAGGAGACAAGCCGGGCTTCAAGCGCGCGGCCTGACGGGCCCGGTCCGGCCACGCTCAGCGCCACCCATCCGGCCATGAGAAGGATGGCGAGGCCAGGCGCCATCCGGTGGATGGCCCGGAGCATGCGCGCCCCCCTACGCCCGGCTCCGGCCGCCGGACAAAAGCCGCTCGACGAGCACCGCGGCAATGATGATCGAGCCGATGGCGGTGCCCTGCCAGTAGGGAGAGACATTGAGCAGATTGAGTCCATTGCGGATGAAGACCATGATGAAGACGCCGGCGAGCGTGCCGATGATCGAGCCGCGCCCCCCGAAAAGGCTGGCCCCGCCGATCACCACCGCCGCGATCGAATCGAGCTCCTCGCCCGAACCGCCGATCGGGTCGATCGAAAGAATCTTCGAGGTCAGAAAGACCGCCGCCACCGCGCTCATCAGCCCCGCAACGACATAGGCTGTGATGCTCCAGAGATTGATCGAGAGGCCTGCGATGCGCGCCGCCTCGGCGTTCGAGCCGATGGCATAGAGCGTCCGTCCGCCTTTGGCGAAGGTGAGAAAGACCCAGCCGATCGCATAGACGACGATCAGGCAGAGGAAATCGAGCGGGATGCCGAAAACCGAATCCGTGGTGAGGGCGGCGAGCGAGTCCGGAATATTGCCGATGGAGTTCGCGCCGCTCAGCACGTAGGCCATGCTGCGGCCGATCGACATCATGCCCAGGGTCACCACGAACGGCGCGATCCGCCCGAAAGTGATGATCACGCCATTGACCAGCCCGAGCGCGCCGCCGCTGGCAAGGCAGATGAGCACCGCAACCGGCACGCCGAGCTTGGGAAAGGTGAGACCCAGCATGATCGCCGAGACGCCGGTGAGAGCGCCGACCGAGAGATCGATCCCGCCGATCAGGATCACCAGCGTCTGGCCGAGCGCCACCATGCCCGCGATGACGGACTGGTCCATCACGTTGAGCAGGTTGTTGGTGGTGAGAAAATAGGGCGAGATCCGCGAGAGCACCGCCATCACCACGATGATCAGCAGCAGCATCCGGAGCTCGATCTGGGTGGCGAGCAGGTGCAGAAGCCGGGCGGGAAGCCGCCTTCGCGGGGCGGCGTCCGGCTTTGTCTCTCCCGTCCTCGTCTCGCTCGATCTTGTCTCCGTGGTCTCGCTCATGCGGCCTCGCGTTCCGTCTCCGTCTCGAGATCGGCGGTGATCGCCCGGGCGAGCGCGGCGCCGTCGGGCGCATGCGTCGCGCGCGCGAGGGTGAGGCCGACCATGCCGAGATCATGCCCGCGCCGCCCATGGATCGGGACGAGGAGCGTCGTGAGGCCGTTCCTGGGCTCCGTCACGAAGCCAGGCGCCTTGCGCGCCAGCGCTTCCTGGATGCGGGTGGCGGCGATCTCGGGGAAGCTCCCGCCCGCAAAGCCCGGATCCGCTTCGGCATCGGTTCCCACGCAGTCGAAACAGAAGACGCGCCCATGCTCGACGCTGATCCAGAACGCCCTGCCGCCATGGCGCGCCACGAGCCCTTCGAGGACCGTATGGGTGCGCTCGGCGGAGCTGCGCGGAGCGGCGAACATCCCGAGCTTCTCGATATCGACGAGCGCGCTTGGAATGCTCGTCACGTCCACGCCGTCGCTCAGCACCACGATGCGGTCGGCAAGTCCTATCACTTCCTCGAAATCGGAGCTGACGACGACAGAGGCCACGCCCTCGGCGGCGATGCGGCGGAGCAGTGCATAGATGCTGCTGCGCGTCGCGATGTCCACGCCGCGGGTCGGCTCGTCGAGCAGAAGCAGACGCGGCGAAAGGACAAGCCAGCGCGCGAGAATCACCTTCTGCTGCATCCCGCCGCTGAAGGTGAGCAGATTGGCATCGAGCAGTCGTTGCTCGGGAAGGCCGAGCAGCGCGAGCAGGCGGCGCACGGCCGCATCGCGCAGGCGATAGGCGAGGCCGGGGCCGCGATGCGCGCCGAGATGGGCGAGCAGGAGATTCTCGCGCACCGAGAAATCCGGCACCGTTCCCTGGCCGCGCCGATCCTCTGGAATGAGGCCGATTCCCTTCCGAATCGCCTCGCGCGGAGTGGCGGGGGTGAAGGGTCTGCCGTCGAGCTCGATCGTTCCGCCACGCGCCGGGCGGAGGCCGAAGATGGTCTCCAGCGTCTCGGAGCGGCCGGCGCCGACAAGGCCCGCAAGGCCCAGAATCTCCCCCGCATGCACGGTGAAGGAGACATCGCGCACGCGCGGCGGCGCGGAAAGATGGCTCACCCGCAGAACGGGCGCGCCCAGCGGTGTGCCCAGCGGCGTGCCCAGCGACGTGCCAACGGGGGCGGTCGTTCCCCGTTCCGCGCGCGCATAGATGTCCGAAAGCTCGCGCCCGACCATCAGCCGGATCAGCTCGCCCTGGGTGAGCTCGCGCGTCGGCACCGCGTCCGCCGCCACGCGGCCCTCGCGCAGCACGGTCACGCGGTCCGAGAGGGCGAAGATCTCCTCGAGCCGGTGCGAGACGAAGACGATGCCATGCAAGGTGGCGGCGAGATTGCGGATCATATCGAAGAGCCGCTCCGTCTCGTGCGGCGAAAGCGGCGCGGTCGGCTCATCGAAGATGATGATGCGGGAATCGAGCGCGAGCGCCTTGAGGATCTCGACGATCTGGCGCTGGCCGATGGTGAGATCCCTCACGCGCGCTCCGATCGCGATCCCGGCTTCCGCGCCGAGGCGGGTGACCAGGTGCCGCGCCTCGCGCCGCATCGCGCCCCAGTCGAGCCGTCCAGGCATCCCGAGCCGGGGCAGCATGATGTTCTCAAGCACCGAGAGATCGGGCGCGAGCGAGGTCTCCTGCGTCACCATCGCGATGCCGGCGCGGATCGCGTCGCGCGCGCCGGCAAAGCGCATGGTCTTGCCGTCGAGGACGATGCTGCCCGAATCCGGTTGCAGCTGCCCGGAGATCACCCGCGAGAGAGTGGATTTGCCGGCGCCGTTGGCGCCGACAAGGGCGTGCACCTCACCGGCGCCGAGCGTGAAGCGGGCGCCGGCGAGGGCGGTGGTCGCCCCGAAACGCTTCCAGATCTCCGTGAGCGCAAGGAGCGACATGGCGGAGCGAAGCGTCCGGCGGCGACGTCAGGCGGTGCCGAAGACGTTCTTCTTGATGGTGGGAAGCAGGCTGTTGACGTTGTCCGGGGTCACCACCATGATCGGCACCAGGGTCTGCTTCGGCGGCGTCTGGCCGGCGAAGTGGGTGAAAAGCGCATCGGCCGAGCGCACGCCCATCAGATAGGGCTGCTGCATCCCCACCGCGACGATCCGGCCGCTTTGGATGAGCGGCACGAACTCGGGAATGCCGTCGAAGGCCGCGACGGCGACACCGTTTTCCCGCCGGGAGGCGTGCAGGGCGCGGAGCGCGCCGAGGGTCGGCTGATCCGTCTCGACGAAGAGGCCGCGCATCTCGGGGTGCGCGGTCAGCATGTCCTGAACGAAGCGGAAGGTCTCGTCGGCCGTGTAGGTCTGCATCTGCGAGAGCGCGCCCTGCTTGATGCCCGCTTCGGTCATCGCCTTCATGAAGCCCTTGGTGCGGTTCTGGCCATTGAGGCGGGCGAGCGAGATGGTGACGAGGCCGACCGTTCCGCTGTTCCACCCCTTCGCCGTCATCACCTTGGCCAGCACCTTGCCGGTGCCGTATGCACCCTCGAAATTGTTCGAGATGATGAAGGAAAGATAATCGCCCGAATCGGTGCCGATATCGGCGATCACCGCCGGGATGCCGGCCTTCGCGGCAAGCGCGAGCACGGAGGGGCAGGTGGAGCTGTCGGTCGGCGAGATCAAAATGCCGTCCACCTTGCGCGCGATCGCGTCCTGCGCGTTCTGGATCTGGGTCTGGGCATTGTTGTGGCTGTCATAGGTGGTGGAGCTGCCGCCATTCTTGCGGGCGGTGTCGGCGATCCCGTTGGCAAGGGTGCGCCAGAACGGCAGATCGAGCCCGGGCGTGAGATAGGCCACGTGCTTGCCGGTCGCGGCGCGCACGATATGCGGTGCGGCAAGCGCGGCCACGCCTGCGCCCGCGCCGAGCACGAAAGGACGGCGCCGAAGCAATCCCGTGGATTGCCCAATAGGGCGCACACGGGGGTGCCCACGGGGGCGCTCAGTCGGTCGCGATGTCATGATGTCCTCCCACTTTGCCTTATTTGGGCCGCAGGATCGGCACCCGCGCCGCTTTCAGCCCGGGCGGATGATGGGTCGGCGGGCGGGGGCCGTCAAGAAGACCAAAAGATGCGGAACAGCATGATTTGCTTCGTGATTCCGGCGAAGCACGATCCACCGCTGGGCAATGGGGAGGGAGAAGGACATTTCGCGGTTTCGCCCCGATGGAGGACGGAGAAGTGGTGTGGCCACCCGCGGGCACCTGAATTCTGTTCGCGTGGTAGGCGGGCTGTGAAGCGCGAAAGCGGCCAAGGGTGTTATGAACTCAACCCATGATTGCATTGTCGGGCGACAGGGCTTGGATCGGGCTTCCCGCCTCGACAGGCTGCGGTCGTCTCGTTGAATGCCGCCTCGCCCCCAAAGCGGACATTCCGTCGACTTGCGTCATGGGCTGCAGCGGGTGGACAGTTGCCAGTCGGAAGGAACAGGGGTGTGGCGCTCGTTTTCATCACCCATAGGTAAGAAATTTTTGGTGCGTGGCTTTTGAGCAAGAATATCAGGAATATCTTGTGCGCGCCGAATGTCGCTATGGTCGTGAACGACATGAGATCAGTATTCCCCTTCCGGGAGTGCGTGATCGCCCACCGTTCCCCATAGGTATCGCGTCGCGCGGGCAAGGCTGTGTCCCCAGCTCTCATATTCTGAAATGCCCGCGATGACCTCCGAAATTTCCGTATCTTCACTCGCGACGGTCGCGGCGGCTCTCGAGTCTCGCCTATTGTTGGGCGCCAGTCCCTCGAAATGGCGAGAAACTGGCATTGCGTTCAGCATGGCATTAGTGAAAGCTTTCCCCATGCACGGTCTCGAAAAGCGAAAGGTTGTCGCTGTAGTCGACATGAACGCCGACGATGACCGGCCCGGGCGTGTCGAACGCCTTCTTCATGATGGGAGTGATCTCGTCCGCCTTGGCGATCGTGAGGCCGGTTGCGCCGAAGGCTTCGGCATATTTGACGTAATCGACCGGACCAAAGTCTGTTCCCGACGTACGGCCGTATTTCAGCTTTTCCTGAGCGGCGACCATATCGTACGTGCCATCGACCCAGACCATATGAACGATGTTCGTCTTGAGACGAACGGCCGTCTCCAGCTCCATCGCGGAGAAGAGGAAGCCACCATCGCCCGAGATGGAAAGAACCTTGTCGGCGGGGCGCACAACTGACGCGGCGATGGCCCAAGGGAGCGCGACGCCCAGAGTTTGCTGGCCATTGGTGATCAGGACCTGCCGCGGCCGGAAGCTGTAGAGGTGCCGCGCGATCCACAGATGGAACGAGCCCATGTCGAGGCAGACAGTCACATCGCTGCTCAGGAAGTGCTGAAGCTCATAAACCAGCCGCAAAGGATGGATTGGGTGTCCGCCACGAACCGCAGAGTCGGAGGCGAGGCGATTCCGCTCCTCGATGATCAGGTCAAGGATCGCGGAGGACAGAGCGGCACGTCCCGACCGCCGGATCTGGGACGTCAGCGATTGAAGCGTCGCGGCGATATTGCCGATGAGCTCGACATAGGGTTGATAGCAATTGTCGAGATCGGCGGCCTGGATATCGATGTGTATGATCTTGCGCTTGCTCTTGCCATTCCAAATCGGCGGCCAGTATTCCACCGGGTCATAGCCAACGGTGATGACCAGATCCGCGGACTCCAGCAGCCGGTCGGCTGGCTGGTTCGCGAGCTGGCCGACACGTCCGCCGAAATTGTCGAACAGGTGCGCGCCTACGGCGCCCGCGGCCTGGAATGTGCCGACCACGGACAGGTTGTTTTTGCTGATGAAGGTTTGCAGAGCGGCGGCGGTCGCCGGCGCGCTGGCAAGCAGCCCGAGCAGAACGACGGGGTTGGACGCCCCATTGATGAGCCGAGCGGCCTCTGCGATCGCGGCGCCATCCGCCGGACCTGGCCCGCTGAAGGCCGGTGCCGAGAGTGGCTCATGATCACACCGCGCGGTCATGATGTCCCAGGGGAGGTTGACATACGCGGCACCCGGACGCCCAGACTCCGCCGCACGGAAGGCGTTCGCGACGACCTCGTTGATCTGATCCGCGGCGCCTATGGTCGCGCTATATTTGGTGACAGGCTTCAGGATCGCGACCGCGTCCATCGTCTGGTGGATCTGTTTCAGCGCCTCGGACGTCGCAACTGCGCCGCCGAGGGCGACGACCGGATCGCCCTCGGAATTCGCGGTCCCCAACCCGGTGGTGAAATTGGAGACGCCGGGTCCGGACGTAGCAATGCAGACGCCAGCCTTGCCAGTCATCCGTCCGATCCCGCCCGCGATGAAAGCGGCATTTTGCTCATGGCGGCATGCGACCGTTTTAATCTTTGAATCGATGAGTGCGTTGAAGACAGAGTCGATCTTGGCGCCTGGCACGCCGAAGATGTGGGTCACTCCCCGCTGCTCAAGAATGCGCACGACGAGCTGCGCGCCAATCTGCCTTGAGGTGTCGGTCATTGCTTCCCTCCTTCAGTGAGGCGCTTCGGCGTAGGCGAGTTCTTGGGCGGTGTTCTTGCTGAGATCAGCCTTCAAAAAGGCCTCCGATTCTGGCAGCGCCAGATGGAAGTCGGTGAGCGCCTCGACCCTGAGGCGGAGAGGACCGGCCGCGACATCGAGCAGATGTCCGCCATGCTGCCGGTCATCCGACAGAAAGTGGAAGTGATAGCCCGGGACGCTGAAGGCACTGGAGAAGCCGGGCGACCAAAGTCCGACCAATGTTCCGGCGATATCCTTGAAGGTGAACTCTGTCTGCGCCTTCGTGGCATCGACCAGGCGCGTGCCCGGATCAGGGGGATTGACGGCACGAGTCCGCAGGCGATCGAACTGTCCGTCCAGCCGAACCGCATAGAAGATATTGCCGGACTTCCGGTATCGGTCGCATTCCTGCTGCAACGCCTCGAAGCCTGCCAGGGCGGGTGTCCGCACATCGACATCTGGAGCGAACCGGGTCACCACCGCGAAGGGTGCGCCCGCGTCTGGCGCCGCTTCAGAGACACGCCCAGTGCCCTGAACCTGATAGACTTTGCCGTCGAGAACGACCATCTCGCCGTCCAGGTTGGAGAATGTGCCGACCCCGAAGTCGCCATGATCCAGAATGGACCTGACATCGACCTCGCGGTCATACACGCCGGCGACCAAAGCTCCAGACGTTGAGACCTGAAACAAGGTATGGACCGAGAGGCCGAGGTATTGCGCCAGCGCTTTCGTGACCACCGACGCCGCCGTACCGCCGGCGCGCTTGACTTCGGCGTCGAGCGCCGACTTCAGGGATCCGGGGAAGGAAACCGTTAGCTCCGCCATAGGTCCTCGCGATAGAAATGATGAGCCGTCTTCACTTGGGGCGCCGACAGGTGGGGTATTGGCCTGCGATGCGGAGCAATCTGGTTGCACTGTCCTCGGAGGCCACCGCCATCGGGGGTTTCCGCCGGAACGCCAATTTCACGGGCGTAATGCCGTCCCTCCGGCATTGTGGAGTCAAGCGCAGACGATGAGTCGGGAACTCTTCGGGAGACAACCATATGTGCGACCTCGATGAGGGGTCAATGAGGTCCATGACAGTATTCTCTGCTTTTTTTCGATTGCCCGGGCGGATTTCTGGAGCGTCAAAACAAGATGAATGACGTGGATCCGTTTGACCTTGCCCAGGTCCGCGCTTTCGATGCCGTAGCCCGCTTGCGGAGCTTCACTCGCGCCGCGGCGACGCTCGGGACGGCACAATCGTCTGTAAGCCAGCAAGTTCGGCGGCTGGAGGCGAAGCTCGGCCAGGACCTCCTGGCGCGGAGCACACGCAATGTGGAGCTGACGCCCGCCGGCGAGGCGATGCTTGTCTATTCGCGATCCATGCTGTCGCTTGCAGACCGGGCAAGACAGCAGCTCGCGCGTCCTCCGCTTGAGGGCTCGCTTCGTCTCGGCCTGGTCGAGGACTTCGCAACAGCAAGGCTCGCCACTGTCTTGAGCATTTTCAGAAAGCAGCACCCGCGGCTGGAGCTCACCTTCTCGACAGGCTTGAATTATACCTTGTTTGAAGCCCTCGATTCTCAGGAGCTTGACGTAGTGCTTGCCAAAAGGCCTATTGGCAATCGTCGCGGAAATCTGGTCTTCGTCGAAGCTCTGGTGTGGGTTGGAGATCCCAACCTTGTCGAACCTAACCGTTACGTCCCCCTCGTCACCTATCCCGCACCAAGCGACACCCGTGATGTCATTCTGCAAGCACTGAAAGACGCCGGCTACACCTGGAATGTTGTTGTTCAAAGCACGGGCCTGTTCGGACAGGCCGCTGCGGTGCAGGCCGGACTGGGGGTAGGTGTTTTCACGTCTCATTTCGTTCCACAAGGCCTGGTGGAACTCCCGGCAGATATAGGGCTGCCGAAGCTCCCGCCCTTGGAGTACGTTATTGATTTGGCGGCGGGTGAAAAGAGCGATGCGCTAACGTTCTTTGTGGACGCCCTCACCGGCGTAGCACGACAGATGGCCACTTCCGGTGGAGGTGACAGTCCACAAGCGGTAGCGCGATCCTGAAGAGAACCGCCAGATACTCCACGATCTATTGCCTGGCATCGCCAATGTCCCGCCGTTCCCCGAGGAGCACGCTCGTCCGACGCTGGACTTGGTGCGCGAGTTCGCATCGGATACGAACGCAACCGTCGGTGAAATTCATAAACACCGTGGGGCGTCATGACCGATGGCCGAATCGCGAAGATCTGAATCACACGAGAAACAATGACCGAGTACGGATGGGCAGGCGCCGCCGATCTCATCCCGGTCCAGATTTGTCCTCTCGGCCAATTTCATGACTTTCCCTTGGGCTTTGGCAGACCGCTTCGTTTGATCCGCCAGAAGCCGTATCGATCCAGAAACTCAGGCCCGCGCCGCGGCGGCGTCCCACATCAGGCGGGGGTCGAAGGTTTCGGCAGCGAGCATGGTGAGGATGACAACCGCACAGAAGGAGACCGCGCCGATCCCGGGATCGATCGTCACGAGCGCGCCGAATTGCACGAGGGCCCCGAGCAGGGATTCCATGAAGATGTCGATCATCGACCAGCGGCCGATGAATTCGACGAAGGCGAAGAGATGAGTACGTTCGCGCAGCCACCCCGTCGCGCCGAATTGCGTGCAGAGAAGCATCGCCCCAAGGCTGGCGAGCTTGAGCAGCGGGATCGCGATGGAGGCCGTGAAGACCAGCGCGGCAAGCGGCCATTGGCGCGCATCGATCAATTCGCGCACGCCGCCGAGGATGGTGCTCGGAGCACCCGCGCCGAGCTGGATCACGGTGAGCACCGGGAAATAATTCGCCGGAATGTACAGGATGATGGCACTGATCACGAACGCCCAGGTGCGCGTGATGCTGTTCGGCTTGCGCCGGTGCAGGGCCGAGCCGCAGCGCGGGCAATATGATGGCCCCTCCTCCTGCGGCGTGCTGACAAGCTCACAGGAATGGCAGGCGAGCGCCGCAGGGCCAAATATGTGACTGGATGTGAGGCGGGATAGCGGGGCTGCATCGGCAAGACCCTTGCGCGCCATCTCCTCCCACACATCCTGCGCGTCGAGCTCCGAATCGAGCCAGAACATGACGAAGGCAAGCGCCATCAGGGAAATGAGCGCGGGGCCGGCCGTGATCGTGACGAGCGCCTGAAGTTTCACATAAGCAACAAAAGCGCCGAGCAGCAAAACCTCGCTCATCGACCATGGCGTGAGCTTGCGGACGAAAAGAAACACGCGGCGGATATGGCGCGGCGGATTGCGCGTCTGAAGCAGGCCGAGCGCATAGACGGTGCCGGCAAGCTTCGCCAGAGGCGCAAGCAGGCTCGTGAAGATGACCGCGACAGAAAGGCTGAACATTCCGCGCCGCTCGAGCTCCAGCGGGCCGGAGACGAGATCGGCATGATGGACGATGCCGGCGGTTTGCACCGTCATCATCGTCGCGGTGGCAGTCACGCCAAGCAGGACGAGAGCCGCACAGGCCAATGCGAAAGCGTGCTCGATCGTGTTGCGGCGATGGCCGCGCAGGACCGTTCCGCAGCGGACGCAGCGCGCAAGCATCCCCCGAGCGAGCGGCGAGACAAGCTGGCGGAGCCCGCACCCGTGACACTCGTGGAGCGTCGCAGCGCCCCCCTCGGCAAGCCCGCTTTCGCTCATTGCGCGGCCGCGGCCCCGGCGCGGCCGCTGATCAGCGCGTTGGGCTCCTGGGTGAGAAGATCGGAAAGCGCACGGACGGATTGCAGGACATCGTTCGTCTGGAGAAGCAGCCGATCGAGATCACGATAGAATTTCGAGTTCTCGCCATAGCCGCTATCGGCGGAAGCGACGAGCATGGTGGTGCGGGCGAGCAGGGTTCTCAGGTCCTGGGCAATGGCGGGAAGATCGGCCAGGGTTGGGCTGATGCCCTGGTCGAGCTTCTGGATGGCGTGCTGGGCGCTTGCCAGCGTGGCCTGGAGGGAGGTGAGCGAATCGCGGAGTGCGTAGCCGTTGGCCATGGCGTTGAGGCCGGCGAGCGTAGCGTTCAAATTCTCGCCGATCTGCTCGAAAGGCATGCGGTTGATCTTGTCGAGCAAGGCCGCCGCGGATTGGGTGATCCCGCTCAGCGAACCGGGACTCGTCGGCACGACGATCGCGCCGTCCTCGGTGCGGACGGTGGCGGGCGAAGCATTGGGGACGAAGACGAGCGCGATCTCCTGCTGGCCGGTGAGGAGGTTGGCGGTCGCGAGCTGGGCGCGCATGCCGCGATTGACGAGGATCTGCGCGTTTCTGAGCGGTCCTCGCTTCGTGGCTTCGGCACTCATGGCGATCCGTTCCGGCTGGACGTCGAAATGCACCGGCACCTCCAGAGCGTCCTTCTCCGGATTGTAGCGAAGGTCGACCGATGTGACCTCGCCGATGCGAATCCCGAGCATCGTGACGGGCGCGCCGGGGGCGAGGCCGGCGACGGAGCCCTCAAAATAGGCGACGAGGGAGACATGGCGGTGGAAAGCGGCGGAATCCGCGGCATCCTCGCTCGCATAAAGGGGGAAGACCTCGTTCTCGGCGGCGAGCGGCGTCTTCAGCGCCTCCTCGGGCGTATCGAAGGCGATGCCGCCGAGCAGGACCGCGCGCAGCGATTCGACATTGAGCCGGATACCGGTGGCGCCGAGCGTGACCGAGGCACCAGAAGCGTTCCAGAAGCGAGAATCCTCATGCACATAGCTGTCGAACGGGGCGCGAACGAAGGCGTGCACCGTGACGTTCTCGGCCATCTGGCCGAGATCCCAGCCGAGAACGGTGCCGACATCGAGGCCGCGATAGAAGACCGGCGAGCCGGGATTGAGCGAACCGACACGGTCCGCCTTGAGAAGGAAGGTATGGCCGGGAATATCGGATTGCAGGACTGGCGGATTCTCAAGGCCGGTGAAATGAAGCTCGGGTCGGCCGGATTTGCTGGAAGGCAGGATCTGGATGTAGGAGCCGGAGAGAATCGTCTCGAATCCGGAGAGATTGCCAGCGAAAAGCCGCGGCTTGACCACCCAGAACTGCGCCCTGTTGGTCAGAAGCCGGGTGGCATCGCGGTTCATGCGCGCGGCGACGACGACGTGCGTATAGTCCGGCGCGAGCGTGATGCTCTGCACCGTGCCGAGCGGGATGTCCTTGAAACGGACCTGCGATTGGCCGGCGGTGAGCCCCTCGGCGCTTTGGAACGTGATGGTGATGAGCGGGCCGCGCTTGGAAAGCGTGTCCCAGGCAAGCCAGAGAGCGATCAGCAGCGTGATCGCCGGGATGATCCAGATGACGGACACGCGCCGGCGGCGCGTGAGCTCGGCGGTTGGCGGCGGGCTATGCTCGGACAAGGGCGCTCAGAGACCTTTTGAAAATGTGCTGTGGTGGGTCGGTTGGTTCCAGGTTGGGGGCGCCGCAGGCGCCGACCGGCGTGGCTTCCGAGAACCGGAGCGGAGCGGCCTTGAGATCAATCTGACTCTGGCGGAGACGGACTCCGCCAGAGTCATGAAATTGATCGCCAAACAGACCTGGCCGTGAGCACCGGAAGTGCAGAAAGACGCGTCGGACGACCGCCACGGTGGCATTTCCAAATGGTCTCTCAGAACCAGCTTTTGGGCGCGGGCTTGATGCTGATCGCCAGCGCGTCGCTGATGACCGCAGTGACCGTATCGCCCACATGCAGCTGCGACAGATGCGCCGCGCGCGCCGGATCCGTGATCTCGACCGTATAGACCCCGCCGCCACCCGCCGGGATGAGATCGACACTGTTGGCCGCGAGATCAATGCCGACCACGAGGCCGCTTACCTTGACCACGCGCACCCCGATGCCGCCCGGAGCCTCGGCCGGGCGCGCAAGCAACGCTTCAACCGAATCCGGAGGTGGCGGGGCACCGCCGCTCGATTGCGGCGCCGAGACGAAGAAGCCGACGGAACGGTAATATTGTACACTTACCGTATCGCCGGGCTTGAGCAGCTCGAGCCGCACGGTGGGACCGGCGATGACTCGAACCGGGCTTCCCCCGCGGCCGACGAGCACCACCTCGCGCGTGGCGGGATCGATCGAACGGATCTTGGCCGCGAAGCTCACCGCCGCCGATGGTGGAATGATATTCTCGAGCTTCGGATTGGCCTGCGCCAGGGCGGGACGAGGCAAGAGGCCGGGCGCGAGCAAAGCGGTCAGCGCGATGATGGCGGCAGCCGCTTCAATGTGCAGGCGTCTTGAAGGTTTCACACCGAGCTCCTTACGTTGCCCCGTTCCGGGGAAGAGAGGAATCCCCCTTTTCCCCCTCGCTCGTCAACTGAACTGGCCGCGCGCCGTCCCCGTGGCCCGAGCGTGCTGAGCGACCGAATCCCCACCGGGTCGCGGCGCCATGTGCTCGCCGGCCGGAAGGGCCGGCTTCCAGCCGTTCCCGGGCGAGGCCTTGCACCCGCTCTTCCATCGAACCCGCGATGAAGCGGGAGAGGAATTTCTTATTTGGCGGGCCTCTCCCGCTTGCCCGCGATTTTCCCCGGATACCGAAATACACGGGGATGGAAGGGGCTTTTCAAAGAGCGCTTCCCATCGGCTGCAGCCAAGAGAGCGATTGCGTCTAAGCAACAACTCTCCTGGCGGCGGAGATCGGTGGATGACTTCCATCACCCCTCAGCTTGCAGGGGGCGCAAGCTCGAGCTCGACACGCCGGTTCTGCGCCCGGCCTTGCGGTGTGTCATTCGATGCCACCGGATCGGCTTCGCCGTATCCATGAGCAGAGATGAGGCTTGGATTCACCCCTTGCGAGATCAGATACTGCATGACGTTTTCGGCGCGCTTCTGTGACAGGATCTGGTTCGAGGTGATTCCCTGCGCCTGCAGGGCCGGCCCCACGGGCACATTGTCAGTATAGCCATTCACCAGGAGATGTTCCGTCTGCGTCGGCGCCAGCTTCTTCGCGAACTTGGCGATGATCTGCTGGCCCGCCGCCGACATCTGCCAGCCCCCCGAAGGGAAGAGAAGATCACTGTTGACGGTATATTTGATCGCCCCCCGCAACCGCTCGATCTGCGCCTGGTCGGCTGCGACCTGCTGCTGAAGCTGTTGATTCTGCGTCTTGAGGGCATCGTAATCGCTCTGCGGGACTCCGCAGGCGGCAAGCGCGAACGGGGCCATCAGTGAAAGCAGCATGGCGCTCTGCTTGACTTTGCCTGTCATTGTTTTTGACTTTCCTTGGTTGACAAAAGAGACGGCACGAACGAGGGAGGATCCCTCAAGGTCGGGACTCGCAGAATGATCCATGTCAGGCCCTTCGAAGGCCTTCGGGACCGACGAGCTCCGAAAACCACGGTTTTCTCTTCTCATTCCGGGCCGGGGATGACCGGATCTCAGGCCGCAACGATTCCGTACGTCTTGCTCTGCGATTGCCGGTCTCATCACCGCCTCCGGTATTTCACTCCCCGGGCTCGATCTCGCCCGGCCGCCAGGTCTTGTCGTAAAACGCCTCCAACGGACCATAGAGCCGGAGGATCACGTTCCAGCCCTGGCCCGGCACTGTCTGGATCCAGTTCATCTTCTTGCCGGGCGGCGCTCTCGGGCCGAAATAAGCGTCAACCGACCCGTCCGGATTGATCTTCAGGCCTTTCGTCTGGCTGCTGATACTGGGGAATTGCTGGTCGGTCTGCAACATCGAGCGTGTCTGGTTGCTGTAGAGGATGACCGACCAGAAGTCCTTGACCGGAATATTGGCTGGCAGGTGCAGCCTGTAACTCTTGCCGCCATCGAGCGCGTCGCCGTTGGCATCGACGAACGCAGCCATGTACTGCGAGCCGACGCCAACCACCCTTGTATCCATGGCCGGCGTCACACCCGTCGCATAGAAGAAGAAGCCCGCATACGCGTTCAGCAGCAGCGCGCCGTTCTCCTCGAACTTATAGCCACCGATGAATCCAAGACGCCACGCGCTGTTCGGGTACCAGTATCCGTCCGGCGTCCGCCAACGATACATGATCGCGCGCGCCGTCGCGTCACCCACCGCAGCTGCCTCCGTCAGGATCCTCTTCATTCGGGCATCGGGCGCGAAGGCTTTCCCCTTGTCGATGCCGATGGCGTTCCAGAAGCCGAGCGTCGTTGCGTCAACCGTGTCTGTCGGCTCCTCCTGCACGACCTGGTTGAGCGACTCCCAGAATCGATAGTCCGCAGGCGCGATCATGTTGAGCGGCTTGCCCGACATATCGACGAAGTTTGGCTCCGGAGGGCTGGCGGCCTGGGACAGAGGATAGATCCTGGTAAATTTTTTGACCGCATCGACACCGGGCTTCGGGTCCCCATCGACTAGGAAGGTGCGCCACGGGACCCAGACGCTGAAGGTCGCCGGACGCAGCAGAAAATAGTCGCCGGGCACGTCGCCCCGATAGCCAGGCGGCAAGAGGAGATACTTGCCGCCCTTTCCCCGGTCGGGCCCGGTGATGCCGACATCGCTCACCCATTGGTACCACATGTCGTCGATCCCGCCGAGCACCTTCGGCGGCACCTCGAGCACCAGCGGACCACCGCGCAGGTCGAGCCAGATCCACGTGTAGGGCGTGTTGTCATTGGCCGTGAGCTCCACCGCGCGCGAATCGACCATCGTCTCCCAGATCGGCACGGTCACGTTCGCCGGCCCGATCGAAAGCGTGGCGGCCCGATTCCCCACCTGATTCACCACTGGCAGCGCCAGCAGATATGCCTGCACGGCGCGCTGGAAATCGAGATTGTCGTAAAGCTTGTCCGTGCTCGCCTTGTCCGGAAGACCATCGAGGAAATTCAGCGTGCCGAAACGCGTTTCTAACTTGTCAGGGACGGCGACGCCCGGCGGCTGCGGCGTCGCGTATGTATATTCTGCTGCCGGGATCGTGGTGGTTTGCGCTGCTGCCGCCGGAACTACGGCGCCCGCAAGCGCCCCGACCATGGCCGCGCGGCGCGAGACGAGCACGGGAACTCCGTCAGAAGGATGCCCCCCCTCCGAACCTGGCGCCGCAGCGGTGATTCTTTCCACTCCCGTCGTCATTTCCATCTGCTCCTTGCAGTGCGGCGCATGTCGGGCTCGCATCGCCCTCTACCCATGGTCCGCACTCCTCCGCAGCCCTTCCTCGAGTCGCCTCTTGTCCTCGAGCGTCAGTGCCGGCGGCTCCACCGTGATGATCAGCATGTCGATCTTCCCGGTGAAGGCGAAAGGGATCTGGTAATCCCGGTCATCCACGGGCGTACCCGTATCCGACCCGATATCGAATGTTTCATCGATCGGCAGCAAGATAGGAACCGTGCGCTCCAGCCTCTGCGTGGATACCGTCGCGCCATCCACTATGAAGGTACCGGTGCCCGAACGGCCGATGCCGCTGATGTTGTTGAATGCCAGCGTCGCGAACCCGAGCCCGTCATATCGAAAGTCGAACTCAAGCCTGTGCTTGCCCGAAGCGAGCACTCTCGCTCCTTCCCAACGTACACGCCTGATATCCAGAAGATTCCAGACAAACACGGGTTTTCCCTTGAGCAGGTAAAGCCCGTAGCCACCGAATCGCCCGCCATCGGTCACGATCATGCCCTCGGCGCCGCCGTCCGGCACGGTGATATTCGCCGTGATGGTGTAGGAGGTGTTCAAAAGGCTCGGCGCTGCCCCATTCGGGATGCCGGTGATGGGCGTGCCGGAATAGGTGAACATGTTCCGTCCAGCCGCCAATGACGGGCGCGGCGCGACGACTCTCGTGACGACGGATGCATCGAGCGGCAACACCTGGTACTTGGCGAACTCGGCGAACATCAGCTCCCGCATCTCCTGGACCTTGGCCGGACTCCCCGCCGAAACGTCGGTGTGCTGCGTCCAATCGTTGCGAAGATCGTAAAGCTCGAACCTGTACGCGCTGGCGGGATCGAGCAGCACCGCGCCGAGCCCAAGATTCCATGGCGGACGAGCCGGGACGGCACTCAGCATCCAACCATCGTTGTAGAGGCCCTGCACCCCGAACATCTCGAAATACTGGATATGATGCGTCGATGCCGACTCAGCCCCGGCTTTGTGGAAGGTGTAAGCCATGCTCACACCTTCGATCGGCTTTTGCGCGATGCCGTCCACCATGTTCGGGACGCGAATGCCCGTCGCCTCGAGGATCGTCGGCACGATGTCCACCACATGGTGGAACTGCCAGCGGATGCCGCCCTTATCCTTGATTCGCGCCGGCCAGGAGATTGCCATTCCTTGCCGCGTGCCGCCGAAGAAGGAGGGAATCTGCTTCATCCATTTGAACGGCGTATCGAATGCCCACGACCAGGGAAACGCGAAATGGGGGTAGGTTTGATTGGTGCCCCAGACATCAAACCACGGCATCTGCTGCCCGGCGGTCAGTTCGATGCCGTTGAAGCCCATGATCTCACTCGGTGTGCCGTTGGCCGTGCCTTCGGCCGAGGCCCCGTTGTCCCCGCTGATATAGATGACGAGCGTGTTGTCGAGCTTGCCCATGTCCTCGACCGCCTGGATCACCCGCCCGATCTCATGATCCGCATATGCAAGATAGGCGGCGTAGACATTTGCCTGCCGGATGAAGAGTTTTTTTTCCACATCCGTCAGCGCGTCCCAGCGCTTCAGCAGATCGTCAGGCCAGGGGGTCAGCTGGGCGTTCTGCGGAATGACGCCGAGCTTCTTTTGGTTGGCGAAGATCTGGTCGCGAAGTGCGTTCCACCCTTGATCGAAAAGACGCATGTCGGTGATTTTATCGATCCACTCCGGTGTCGGGTGATGGGGCGCGTGCGTGGCGCCGGGCACGTAGTAGAGCAGGAACGGCATGCCGGGATTGATATCGTTCAATTGGTTCATCCACCGGATCGCGTCATCCGCCATCGCGGTGATCAGGTTCCACTCCGGATTTCCGGCATAGGGATAGATCGCCGTCGTGTTGCAGAAGAGATTCGGTGTCCACTGGCTGGAATCGCCGCCCACGAAGCCGTAGAAATATTCGAACCCCAAGCCCGCCGGCCATTGATCGAACGGGCCGGCCTGGCTTGCTTGATAGACCGGCGTGTTATGGTTCTTGCCGAACCACGCGGTGCGGTACCCGTTCTCGAGCAAGATGCGGCCGATCGTTGCACTATCTCTCGCGATGACGCTGTTGTAACCGGGGAAGCCAGTGGATTGCTCCGAGACCACGCCGAACCCGACCGAATGATGATTGCGTCCGGTGATCAGTGCCGCGCGCGTCGGCGAGCAAAGGGAGGTGGAATGGAAATTGGTATAGCGCAGACCATTTGCGGCAATCCGGTCGAGCGTCGGCGTCGGGATGACTCCGCCGAACGTGGATGGCGCGCCGAAACCCACATCGTCGGTCATGATCAACAGGATGTTTGGCGCATCCTGGGGCGGCACCACGCGCGGCGGCCACCACGGCGTTGACTGTGCCGCATTGAGGTTGATCGTCCCGCCGAATGGCAGATCAGGCGGCGGCAGCACATCGCCAATGATCGTGCGTGTCGCGGCGGGCGAGCCGGGAACGCCCATGCTTTGCACAGCCTCTGGCGCACCCGTCGCGCCAGCCGTTTGTGCGCGGGCAGTGGTCGCACGCCACCCGCTGCCGATCGCGGCGAGGAAGGCGGATTTCGCGGTCGAAAGGAAGAGCTGCCTGCGATTCATCGCGATGTCTCCTTCTCGGATGCCTACGCCGACCGCCTTTCACCCAAGCCGGCGGGTTCGGCGTGTGCGTGACAGCTTTTGTCAGGAATCGATGAAATATTCCGCGGGCGTGGACGGCGCCATTGGCAGCAGCGGATGGAGCACATCCGCGAGCAGCAGCGGTTCCACCATCTCTTCCGCCAGTGCCGTGATGCGGGCCTGCGGCACCCTCGCCAGCTCAGGACTTTCTCGGGCGATATCCTGCTTCTCGTAAAGGTCTGCCGCGAGATCAAACAGCTCGAGGCGGGGGGCAGCTTGGCCAGCCAGGTCAGCTTCGTTGTACCCTCACGCACCGCGCCCATCAGCGGATCGACATTGCACACAATCTCGGTGCGCGGGGAGGGAGCGCCCGTGCTGATCGTTGCCCACACATCCAGCCCGTCGAGCGGCTTGTCGCTCTCTGGCCTCTCACCCGCGAGCCCAAGCAGCGTCGGATAGATGTCCACGACATGGGGCATTCCCGGCACATGGCCGGGAATACTTCGCCCCGGCCAGTTGGCCACGGCCCCGACGAGAGCACTGCCTTCGTAGAGCGCGCCTTTGCCGACACGATAAGTGCCATTATCGGGTGGAAGCGGGCCCTCGACCACTGAATCGCCGGTGAATTTCGCTGAGCGCGTGTCGCCATTGTCGCTGTGAAAGACGACCAATGAATTGTCGCGCGTCGCCTTTGCTTCGAGGGCAGCAGCGACGCGCCCGATCTGATCGTCCATCGCCGAGATCACCGCCGCATAGGCGCGTCGGTTGGGGTCGGCGACCGCGGTGCATCGGGCGACATACGCCTCCGGTGCCTGACGGGGCGCGTGCGGCGCGGTAAAGGCGAGATAGAGAAAGAGTGGCTTTGCCGGATCCTGCGCGCTGATCAGCCGTACCGCCTCATCGCCCAGGAGGGTGGTGTCGTAGCCTTCCTCCTCGATCGGCGTATTGTTGCAATACCAGTCTGAGACACCATGGGATTCTTGTGTGAAATGGTCGATTTCGCCTGGAAGAGAGCCGTAGAAATGATCGCATCCCCGCCGGCATGGCCAATAGTCCCGATCGAAACGGCCAAGGTGCCATTTGCCGACGAGCGCGGTCTCATATCCCGCCCCGTGCGGCGCGCGCGGCAGCAGAAACTCGTCGTCGGCAAGGCCATAGCGCCCACCGGATGGGATGACGCCGAGCTGCAGCCCGTGACGGAGCGGGCAGCGGCCCGCAAGCGGCGCCGCGCGCGTCGGCCTGCACATCGGCTGCACGTAGAATTCATCGAACCGAGCCCCTGTTTCCGCCAGCCTGTCGAAATTCGGCGTCTGAATGTCCGAACCGTGGAAACCGACATCCTGCCAACCCAAATCATCGGCGACGAGGCTCGCCGCGCTCGCGAGCAGGATTTCGCGCCTTCGCACTTCGCTCTTTCCCGGCGGCCCGAAACGCTCGCCTTCCTTCGTCATTGGCTTTTCCTCCTGCTTTCACCGTCCTCTGCACGCATGATGCAGCGAAAACCGATATGGCAGGTCGCTGTGTCGATCATTTGTGGATAGCGCGCTGCCGGGCGATAACGCCGGCAGTAGTTCGGAGCGCAGAGATAGGATCCCCCTTTGATCACCTTGCGCGGAATGCGGATCGCGGGCTGCGCGGGATCATAGCTTCCGTGCTCGGAACCGCCGCGCGGGTTGTAAGACGTGCAACAGGATTTTCCTGCATCTGCCGCATGGCGCGGGCAATACCAGTCGGTCGTCCATTCCCACACATTGCCCGCCATGTCGTAAAGCCCGTAGCCATTGGGCGGAAACGAACCCACAGGGGAGCGGCCGGCAAATCCATCGAGCGCCTCATCTCGATACGGAAACTCGCCCTGCCAGGTATTCGCCATCCACCGACCGCCAGGATTGAAGTCCTCCCCCCAACAGTAGAGCGCGCCCTCCAGTCCGCCGCGCGCGGCGAACTCCCATTCCGCTTCCGTCGGCAGTTCCTTGCCCGCCCAGGCGGCGTAAGCGGAAGCATCCTCGAAGACCACCTGAACAACGGGCTCACGCTCCCGCCCCAGGATCGTGCTGCCAGGTCCCTCCGGATGACGCCAACCCGCTCCAGGGACGTGGCTCCAGCGGCTCTTCATGTCGGAGAGGCGAGCCATGCCAAAGGGCCTATGAAAAACCGCAGCGCCGGGTTTCAGCAAGTCCGGATCGGAGCCGGGATAGAGTGCGGGGTCGAGAGGTCGCTCTGCGACGGTGACGTACCCAGTTGCTGCGATGAATTTCTCGAAGTCCGCATTGGAAACTTCGTGCTCGTCCATCCAGAATCCGTTGACGGAAACGAGATAGGCCGGGCACTCCTCGGGATAGAAGAGATCGCATCCCATTCGGAAGCTCCCGCCGGCAATCCACCGCATGCCATTGCGATGCTGGCAATCCTGTGCATCAGATTGCGGCGCGGTCGATACGTCGCTCATCGCGCTTTGCTTTCGAGGCGGATCTTCCTGCGCCGACGTCTTGCCCGTCGTGACAAATGGGATTCGTTCATCCGCCTGCCCAAAGACGAAAACCCGCATTCTTTTCCTATTTCCATGGTTGCGTCATCGCACACATTGATTTGGATCAAGAACAATTTGGACCTGAACGCGGCACCGAGACGAATGCGCCTTCAGAATGTGAAATCGAGGCCGACGAGGGGGCCATAGACGGTCACGCTGATCGAACGCACGACCGCGCTGCTCGATCGGTCGTTATTCGCGCTGTCCAAGGCGCGGAATCCGGCAACAAGGTTGAGCCACTTCGTGGCCGCCCAGGATGCATAGAGACCCGCGCCCCAACCCCAGGAACCATCCGAAACCCCGAGGCCCTGCACCAATGCTGCAAGCTGGAATCGCCAACGCGGCCATGGATAGATCGAGGCGCGGACTCCGAGCCATGGCTGGACGAAATCGCTGGAAGTGCTGAGCGAGCTGCCTGCAAGCGCGCGGCCCTGGGGTCCGAAGCGGCTGAGATCGAGCGTGCTGCTGGAAGTAAAGTAGGCAAAACCGATCTGAGCATCGAGCGTCGTCGGGACCGGGCCCAGCGCCCCTTTATAGACCTCGTAACCGAAGCCCGGCGCGACGCGAACCAAGGACGTGCTGAGGTCGAGCGTGCGCCCGATGATCCCGAGCTGTCCTGTCCCCAGCCCCTTGGTCTGCGAGGCGGCGACGTAATCGATATCGATCTGCGCAGACCAGGGCCCGTAGCGAACGAGCCCGAAGCCTAGGAACGCGCCTGTGAGGACGTTCCTGAGCTGGGAAATGCTGGGAATGCCGGCATTGATGGATGCGCTCGCCCCATTGCCAAGCTTGATCCTCGCACTGGTGGCGGGGACCCAGCCATAGGGTGCCAGATCCACATGCCATTCGTAGGTTCCGTCCGGGGCGTAGCCGTCATTGGCCGAGACCTCGGCCCGCGCAGCGACAGGTGTGACGACGGCGAGCAAGAGAGCGAGCAGCGCCGTGCCAAGAACCGGCCGAACCAAACCTGCGCAAGGTGCTGCGCGGCTTCCTTGTCTCACGACGTCCGCAGACTGGGGTGGCGCCGCTCTGAAAGCGTTTACTCGACTTACCCGGAGAGAATGTGCCCAAGCGAGCGGAGGTGCCCGGAGCGATCGTCGCACGTCTTGCAGCCGGTTACAGAATTTCCGCATCGCCATGAACGTCCTCAAACCCCCAATCGGCGCAACCGGTCAAATTCAACCACATCCAGCTCACGCCAGACTGCGCAACCTGCCGCGACGGTTATGGTGCCTTGCTTCCCATCCATGATTCTGAGAACGAAATGTATACCATATCGCAACAACGTCTAACCGAATGATTTTGTCATCGTAACACATTGCATGCTTGACATATCCGGTCAGGGCTTTGCCAATTTCGGACGCCGGGCTGTACCGCCAAACATAGGTTCGCATGTCGTGACCACTCACCGCCCCGTCGTAAAGAGAGCAGGCACGATCAGGGTGGCCCCGGTGCTGCCCTTGGTGCGCGTGCTGCGTGATCTCGGCTGCGACCCTGCCTCGGTGCTGGCTGGAGCCGGCTGGTCGTCGGCGCTTCTGGACGATCCGGACGCGATGGTTCCGTACGTGGCCATTGGGCGCCTGGTCGCGGTTGCTGCCGCCCGCACAGGATGCGAGCATATCGGCCTCCTGATTGGGCAGCAGGGCGGACCCCAATCTTTGGGCACGCTCGGTTTCGCCGTACGGCACGCCTCCGGCGTGCGATCCGCCCTGCATTTGCTCGTCCGGTACTTCGCCCAGCATGATCGCGGCGGGATCGTGACCCTTTCGGAAGAAAGGTAGGTGGCCGCGCTCGGCTATCGGATCTGTGTTGCCTCGCTCCCCGGCAGTGAGCAGATCGTCGATGGGGCGCTGACGATAGGCTTCCTCCTGATGAAGGCGCTGTGTGGGCCGCATTGGCAACCGATTGAGACCAGCCTCACTCGTCATCGGCCTGTGGATGTCCGGCCCTATCGGGCGCAATTCGGGGAAGCGGTTCGCTTCGATGCCGAGGTTTCCGCCCTGTTTTTTGGCGCGTACTGGCTCGATGTGCCGGTTCATGGCGCCGATCCCGAGCTGGAGCGTATTCTGTTGCGCATGATTCGCGGCGCGGAGGCCACGCACGAGCGCGATCTGCGAGATGAGATCCGCCGCGTGTTGGCAGGAATGATCGGCCACGGCGCCATCAATCGCGAAACGGTTGCGCATGCCTTCGGCCTCTCCAGCCGCACATTGCATCGGCGGCTCGCCGCCCTGGGAACGAGTTTTCAAGCTGTGCTGGACGAGCTCCGCTGCAATATCGCCTGTCGGATGCTGGAGGATACGGCGCTGTCAATTGGCCAGGTCGCGCCGCTGCTCGATTATCGCGAGGCCAGCGCCTTCACGCGGTCATTCAAGCGTCGCCAGGGCTGCAGCCCCGCCGCATGGCGTGCGGCACACGCTGCGTCAGCACCGGATGCATTGCACCATCTGCGTTGAGAACGCGATAAGGGGCCGCCTCGAACTCTGCGAGCCCGGATCCGCACCCGGCACGACACCCGTCAGGGTCGTTGTTTTCTCGCGTGATTCAGGCCCGAGGTGATCCCGCCTTCGGCCATAACGCTCTAGATCGATATGGCTCCTGGTGGATCACAGAGCGGTCCGCCAAAGCCCAAAGGGAAGCCATGAAATTGATCGAGAAAACAAAGCCAGAGCGTGATGATCAAAAATCGTCACGCTTCTTGTGCCCGATCGCAGAGAAAAGTGACTCGTGTAGCGAGTACTTTTTCGCCGCGTGAATCGGGCGCTGAGACAAAGAACTCTGTGCCAGCTTTCATAGAAAGCCGGCACTAGGAAGGCGGCGGCACGACGGCGTAATAAACCCCGTTGGCGCCGTAATAGGGGCTGAACCAAAGCCCGTTGCAGGCATAGTACGTCCTGCCGCCAACCGGCGAATAGGCGCAGCCCCCAGGCAGCGCGGCGTAGATATCGCCAACCGGATAGGGCGCCGGAACGACAACCGCCGGCGGCGGGGCGGCCGCGGCACTGGCGCCGATCGCTGTGCCGACCGCCACACCGGCGGCAGCGCCAACCGCAGCGGCGCCGGCGGCCGACCATCCGCCGCAATTGTAGCATCCGGTTCCGTAATATTGGTTCACAACGGTCGGCGGGTGGTAGGCACCATAATACGCGCCATTGCCGTAATAATGGGTGCCATAGGCATAGGTTCCGTTATTCTCGGCAGCCCAATGGCCGTTGTTGGTCGCGACCGCCCCGCCATAGGACCCGGTCGCGTAATGCGTGCCGTAGGCGGTGGTGCCATAACTGCCCGAGTTAGTGTGTCCGTTCGCGCTTGTCGCGGACCAGCTTCCGTTCTGCGCAGTGAACGAGCCGCCGCTCGCGCTCGTGGCGTAATGCTCGCCACTGCTCGTCGTGCCATAGGTGCCCGAATTGGAGTGGCCGTCCGCGCCCGCAGCCCAATGGCCGTCGCCCGCGGCCGCGCCCCAATGGCCGCCGCCGACCGTGCCGCCGCGTGCGAACCAGGCGCCGGCCGGCGCGGACGCGAGAAGCGGCAGAGCAAGGCTTGCGGCCGTAAGGATCGATGTTCTCATCCTCTCCCTCCTCTCACGGCTTGGCCGTCATGAGAGCGTCAGGCCGCGCGAATTCCATCCGTACCGCGTTGGCGGCCGGGGTGAAGGAAAAATCGGCATCGCTAACGACTGGATCGATCCGCCAGTGGGAGAACTGAACCTCGTAGCGAGATTTCGCGGGATCCCTGACATAGACCGCGCGGATCATACGCGGCAGACCGTCCTTGATGCCGATCCAGATTTCGGCATCCACATTGCCGTTCGAGAGCGCGATCATGTCGGTGATCGTGTCGCCAACGACCATGGACTGGCCGACAAAGAAAGCCGACGTGAGCCCCTGGGAAAGATTCTTGTAGGGATCCGCGGTGATCACCTCCGCAAACGGAAAGAAGATCGCCGCCTTCTCATAGGCCGCGCGCATCGTTTCATCGATCGTCGGCGGCGCCGGAGCAACCGCGACCAGATTCGCCGCCGGGGCATAGGCGGCCATTGTCCTGCCATTGTAATAGAAATCCGAGGCCGGCCCATCGCCCGGCGTGATGACGCGAAGCTTGTCAGGCCGCTCAAGCAGGACCTCGGAAAGGGTCGTGTAGTAGAGCGGCTGGCCGTTGCGCGCCGGCGATTCATAGGTCGTGACAGAAGTGAAGCCCATGGTCGTCGCCCCGGCGAGGCGCTCGCTGGTGGCCTTGAGCATGGCAAGCGCGGCCGGCTCGATCGCCGGATGCGGTGGTGGCGGCGGCCCTTTCGGCGGCTGCGGCTGCTGGGCCTGAACGGAAGCGCATATCAGCAGAACGATCCCGCACGCGGTTGCCCAAAACCACCCTCTGCCAGCTCTCATTGCAACTCCCGTTGCTATCCGAACGTGGAGGAGAATCCCGGCACGCGGATTTATATTACGATTTCAATCTAAAATTGTCTCGAAACAATTCCGCCCTGCGCCCTCGGCGATGGCCCGGCATGGCGACCGCATCCTGGGGCCGCGCAAGAGGATCGTCATTGACCGGGATCGCGCCGGAGGGGCTCCTCAGCCGCCCGGCGAATCCCATGCGGGGAGCCGCGTGGCCCGCGCCCTCGCCGGCCAGCGCGCGATGACCGAAGGTGGACTCGCCGCAGATCCGAATCACGCAAGAAAACAAAGGCCAGGAACGGGATGAGTGAGCGTGAGCGATCTCGTCCCGCTCTAGGCCACGGCGGCCGCGACGTGGACGCCGGTGATGAGGCCGACCACCTCGCTCACATGGGCTTTTTTCGTGATCAGCGTGCCGGCTTCGCGGCCCTGCCGAAGGACGAAGATCCGGTCGGTCACCTCGAAGACGTGCGGAATATTGTGGCTGATCAGGACGACGGCGAGGCCGCGTTCCTTGACGCGGCGGATGAGGTCGAGCACCCCCTCTGACTCGCGCACGCCGAGCGCGGCCGTCGGCTCGTCCATGATCACGACCTTGCGGCCCCAGGAGATGGCGCGCGCGACGGCGACACTCTGCCGTTGCCCGCCCGAAAGAAGGCCGACCGGCTGGCGGACGGATTTGAGCCCGACGCGGAGCGAGGCGATGTGGTGCGCCGCCTCGCGCCGCATGGCCGGCTTGTCGAGCAGCCATCGGTTCCACCACCGTGTGCCAGTGATTTCCCGGCCGAGGAAGAGATTCGCCTCGACATCGAGCCAGGGGACCACCGCAAGATCCTGGTAAACGGTTTCAATGCCAATCCCGCGCGCCTCCAGCGGCGAGCGGATCGTGACCGGCCTGCCCTCGAAAAGGATCGTCCCGGCATCGGGCTGAATCGCCCCGGACATCACTTTGACGAGCGTCGATTTGCCCGCGCCATTGTCGCCGACGAGGCCCACGATCTCGGCGGGGTGGAGATCGAAATCCACCCCGTCGAGCGCATGGACCGGCCCGTAATGCTTGAGAATGCCGCGAAGCGACAGAACGGGCTCGGTCATGCCCGCATCAGCCTCACATGCAGCCGATCGGCGGCTCCTTGAAAGCCTCGGCCGCGCCTTCCGGCGTCTTTGCCTGCTCCCATTTCGCTATCCATTCCTTGACATTGTCCGCCGTCACCACCGGCATCGCCTGGGGAACGAGGGCCGGATAATTGCAATGCGGGTCGGTGAGCAGGTTATAGAGGATGCTGACGGACTGATAGCCCCAGCCCCAGTAATCCTGGCCGACGAGCGCCTGAACATAGCCGTCGGCGACGAAGGGAAGCTCGGGCGCCAGCACGTCGGTGCTGATGATCTTCACCTTGCCCTTGTTCTTGATCACTTGCGGCAGCGCGCTCATCTTGCCGAAGAACGGCACCCCGGCCACAATCAGCAGCGCGCCCGCATCGGGGTGCGAGACGAGCAGGTTGTTGGTCAGCTCCTGCGCCTTCACCAGATCGTCATAATGAAAGAAGGGACCGAGCGTCTTCACACCTGGATATTTTGCAAGCGTATCCGTAGCCCCTTTCAGCCGGGCATTGAGATTGGTGGCACCTGGCCCGCCGCTCACCAGGATGACGGTGCCGCTCTCTCCCATGAACTTGATCGTCTGCTCGCCGAGCGCCTGGCCCATCTTGTAGCTGTCCACGCCATAGAAGATGGGACGCTTCGATTCCGGAACATCCGAATCCCAGGTGATCACCTTGATCCCCGCCGCAATGGCCTGATTGATCGGCGCGATCAACGGCTGCGGCGCATTCGCATCCACGGCCATCCCATCGACGTGGCGGGAAACCAGGCCGGAAAGAACCTGCGCCTCCTCGCTCGCATCCGAGGTGGTGGAAGCGGTCCAGATCGCATCCACATCGCCGAGCTCGGCCGCGCGTTTCTGCGCGCCGTAATGGGCATAGTAGAAGACGGGGTTGTCGAGCGCCTTGGGGATCACGGCGATGGAGTAGCGCTTGGCGGCACGGACGATCGAGGGCCGTGCGAGCAGGCCGGCGCCGGCGGCAAGCGTGCCGGCGCGAAGCAGCGTCCGGCGGCGGACCGGACCCGTGAATTGCCGCGTTATCGGCATGGCGTTTCCCCTTTTCCCTGTTCCTGACGCCCCTTCCTTCGAGGCTCAGGCTGCCCGCAGATATGCAAGCCGTTGGCGAAGAACGTCAAGGGCTGCGGCCGCGGCGATCACGAGACCGGTGATGAGCTGCTGCCAGTAACCGGCAAGCCCGGCCAGCACGATTCCGTTGCTGATGACCCCGAGCAGCGCAGCGCCGATGAGCACGCCGGGGATGGTCCCCTGCCCCCCTGCGAGGCTGACCCCACCGATGATGACCCCGGCAATCACCTGCAATTCATATCCCTCGGCGGCGTCGGGCAAGGCCGTGCCGGCGCGCGCGGTGAGCAGGATGCCGCCAATTGCGGCCGTCAGGCCGGAAATGATGTAGACGGTCATCTTGAGCCGCCGCACATCGAGCCCGAGCAGCCGCGTCGCCCCTTCATTGCCGCCGAGCGCATAGACATGCCGGCCGAAAGGCGTGTGATTGAGAGCGACATAGAGCAGGACGGCGAGCACGATCATCACGATCACCGGGGCCGGCACATGAAAGAGCGCGCCGGTGCCCAACGCGGCAAATTCCGTGCCGGCCGCGTTGCTCGCCGGTGTGATCGCCTGGCCCTGAACGATGCCGTAGCTGATGCCGCGAAAGATCCCAAGCGTCGCAAGGGTGGCGATGAAGGGGTTGAGGCTGAGGCGCGTCACCGCGATCCCGTTGACGAAGCCGACAAAGGCCCCGGCGGCGAGGCCGGCCAGGATGGCGAGCCAGAGCGGCAGGCCGGCAGTCAGCACGAGGGCGGCGATCATCCCGGAAAAACCCATCGCCGAGCCAACCGAGAGATCGAGCCCGCCCCCGATCATCACCAGCGCCTCGCCAAATCCCGCGATGGCGAACCATGAGAAATAAAGCGCGACATTGCCGAGAATATTGCCGAATGTGAGGAAGTAGGGCGACATCACGCTGACCACGGCCGCAACGACGACGAGGCCAACGAGAACGCCCGCCCAGGGAACGAGCACGAGCTCGGCGAGGAGACGGCGCACGGGGCGGCTCCGGCTTACGCGATCGGGGGAGGAAGCGGGGCGGATTCGTAGGCGCCCAGCACCGATTGGTCGAAATCGATGATCGCGCCGCTCATCAGGCCCGATTCCGCGCTCGCGAGATAGGCCACCGTGCGCGCCACCTCGTCGGGCTTCACCAGCCGGCCGAGGGGAAGCCCGGCTTCCGCCTTTTCACGCCAGCCGTCCACGGCGTCGTGATAGGTGCGCATGATCCGGTCTTCCCCCGGCGTGTCCATCCAGCCGACACAGAGCCCGTTGACGCGGATACGATGGCGCAACAGCGAGAAGGCGACATTCTTCGTCAGCGTCAGAAGCGCGCCCTTGGATGCGCAATAGGCGGTGATGAAGCTCTGCCCGCCATAGGCCGACATCGAAAGGATATTGACGATCGCCCCGCCGCTTCCGTTGCGCCGCATCAGCTTTGCGGCCTCCTGCATGAGAAAGAAGGGCGCGCGGGTATTGACCGCGAACATCCGGTCGAAGAGCTCAGGACTCGTGTCCCAGATCGTTCCGCGGTCGGTGATCGCTGCGGCATTGACCAGCACATCGGCACGGCCAAAATGCTTGTCCGCCGCGGCGATGACGGAACGCGCATCGGCAACCTCCGCAAGGTCCGCCGGCACATAGAAGGCTTTCGTGCCCTCGGCCGCGAGCGCCTGCTGCACCCGCGCGCCGTTCTCGCGATTGCGCCCGGTGACGACGAGGCCGGCGGCACCGCGCTCGGCAAAGAGGCGGGCGACCGCCTCGCCAAGCCCCTGGGTTCCGCCGGTGACAACGGCAACCTTGCCGGCCAGGGAGAGGTTTTCGAACGTCTCGGATCTCATTCGCGTGTTTCCTCCGTGGCCGGTCGGCCTTTATCGCAGCAGGCTATCAGGCCAGGGGCGGGCTCCGTCAATCCGCGGCCGGCCCGATTGACCGGCTGCGAAGCCGCGTGGTAGCGGCGGCGACCTTTGCCTCGTCGCGGCGGGCCACAGATTTTCCAAGGGAGGAAGCGCATGATCCGGGTCGCAGTGCTGGGCGCCGGGCGCATCGGCCGGATTCACGCCGCCAACGCGGCAGCCAACCCGCGCTGCCGGCTCATCGCCGTGGCGGATGTCTCGGCGGAGGCCGCTTCGTCCCTCGCGAAGAGTACCGGCAGCGAGCCGATGACCGATCCGCGCGCGGCGATCGCACGCACGGATGTGGACGCGGTGGTGATCGGCACGCCCACCGATACGCATATCGCCCTGCTCATCGAGGCGGCGCGCCAGGGCAAGGCGGTGCTCTGCGAAAAACCGATCGATCTCGATATCCGCAAGGTTGAAGAGGCCACCGCCGAGATCACCCGCCTCAAGGCGCGGGTGATGCTCGCCTTCAATCGCCGCTTCGACCCGAGCGCGGCGGCGCTTCACCGCGCGATCGATTCCGGCGCGATCGGCGCGGTGCGGCAGGTGGTGATCACCAGCCGCGATCCCGCGCCGCCGCCGCTCTCCTATATCGCAAGCTCCGGCGGGATTTTCCGCGACATGACCATCCATGATTTCGACATGGCGCGCTGGCTGCTCGGTGAGGAGCCGCGCGAGGTTTTCGCCACGGCGAACACCCTCGTCGATCCGGCGATCGGCGTGGCCGGCGATTTCGATACGCTGATGGTCGTGATGCGGACCGCATCGGGACGCCAGTGCCACATCAACAATTGCCGCCAGGCTTCCTACGGCTACGATCAGCGGATCGAGGTGTTCGGCGCTTCCGGCATGCTGCTCAACGACAATCTCCGCCCCTCGACCCTGCGCCGTTACGACGCGCGGGAGACCGAAGTTCAGGAGCCGTTGCTCAATTTCTTCCTCGAACGCTATGCGGGCGCGTACCGGCACGAGCTCGATGCGTTCCTCGCCGCGGTTGAGGCAGGCGGCGCGATGCCGCTCACGATGGAAGATGGCAGGCAGGCGCTCCGGCTGGCCGATGCGGCGCTCGAATCGGCGAAGAGCGGACGAACGGTCCTGGTTTGACCGGAATGCCTGACATCGGCATCGGGATCATCGGCACGGGTTTCATGGGCAGGGCGCATGCGATGGCTTATCGCGCCGTGCCCGGCATCTTCGCCCCAACCCTCCGGCCCGTGCTCGAAATGGTCGCCGACAGCGACGCGGCGGGAGCGGAGCGCGCCTTCCGCACCTTCGGGTTCCGGCGCATGGCGACCGATTGGCGGGCGCTCGTTGCCGATCCTTCCGTTTCCGTCGTCTGCATCACCACGCCCACCGCGCTGCACCGGGAGATGGCGCTCGCCGCGATCGCCGCCGGCAAGCATGTTCATTGCGAGAAGCCGCTCGCGCTCGATGCTGCCGCGGCAGAGGAGATGGCCCGGGCGGCGGAAGCGGCGCGCGTCAGCACACAGATCGGGTTCAACTATCTCAAGAACCCGCTGCTTGGATTTGCGCGCGAGATGATCGCCTCCGGCGAGCTCGGCGAGATCACCAATTTCCGCGGCATCCATGCCGAGGGCTACATGGCCGATCCCGAAGCGCCCTGGACCTGGCGGCTCGATCCGGCCGGAGCCGGCGCGATCGCGGATATCGGCAGCCATATCATCGCGCTCGCGCGCTTCCTGCTCGGCCCGATCGCCACGCTCACCGCCGATCTCGAGACGGTGATCAAGGAACGCCCGGATGCAGCTGGAAGTGCTGCGCGCCGGGCGGTGGAGGTGGACGATATCGCCCGGCTCACGCTGCGGTTCGCGCGCGGCTGCGGCGGCACGATCGAGGCGAACTGGGTGGCGACGGGACGCACGATGCAGCTCGGCTTCGAGGTGACGGGCACGCGCGGCGCGCTTTCCTTCACCCAGGAGCGGATGAACGAGCTCTTTTTCTATCGCGCCGCCGGCACGGCCGGGACGCGCGGCTTCACCCGCATCGAAGCGGGGCCAGAGCATCCGCCCTACGGGCTTTTCTGCCCGGCCCCCGGCCATCAGCTCGGCTTCAACGCGCTCAAGACGATCGAGGCCGCGGATTTGCTGCGCGCGATCGCCGGTGGGCCGGAAACGGGCCCGGATTTTCGCGAAGGCGCCGAGATCCAGAAGGTGGTGGACACGGCGTTGCGCTCGGCCCGGGATCGGACCTGGCTCCCCGTTGTTTGATCCGCGAGAATGACGCGGCGCGGCGCTTCTTGCTACAGCGAGCCGGGGTCGCCGGGCACCGGAGCCGTATGACCCGGGGGCAAATCCCGGGGGAGACATCGTGCAGCGTCTGCAGCGAATCGCCACCGGCAGCATCCTCATCGGGCTCGTCGTCCTGGGATTGAAGGGGCTCGCCTGGTGGATCACCGGCAGCGCCGCTCTCTATTCGGACGCGCTGGAAACCGTGGTGAATGTCGCCGCCGCGGGCCTGGCGCTCGGCGCGCTCCGCTATGCGGCGCGGCCGGCGGACGCCAACCACCCCTATGGCCATGACAAGGCGGAATTCTTCGCCGCCGTGGTCGAGGGCGTGCTGATCGTCATTGCCGCGCTCTCGATCCTCGAGCATGCCTGGATGGTCTGGAAGCATCCCGCTCCCATCTCGGCCCCGCTCCGCGGCATCGCTCTCAATGCGCTTGCCACGCTCATCAATGCCGGGTGGGCCGTCGTCCTGCTGCGGGCCGGCCAGAGCGGCCATTCCCCCGCGCTCAGCGCGGATGCGCGCCACCTCATGACCGATGTGCTCACCTCGGCCGGGGTTATCGTGGCCCTGTTCGGCGTGGTCCTGGGCGGAGCACTCTGGCTCGATCCGCTGCTCGCGGTCGCGGTTGCCCTCTACATCCTCTTTTCCGGCTGGCGGATCATCCGCGCCTCGGTGGGCGGGCTGATGGACGAGGCGCCGGACCCGCTCATCGTCGGGCGTATCCGGACGCTGGTCGGCGAGCACGCGACGGGGGCGATCGAGGCGCATGATCTGCGGATGCGCAGCACCGGAAGGCTCACCTTCCTCGAGTTCCACCTCGTCGTCCCGGGCGCCATGCGCGTAGACGAGGCGCACGAGATCTGCGACCGGATCGAAGAAGCGCTGCGCAAGGCCATGGGAAACCTCGTCGTCACCATCCATGTCGAGCCGGAGGTGAAGGCCAAGCGGCACGGTGTGCCCGTTCTGTGAGGCAGGTTCCATGAAGCGGGCGGCGCTCGCCTTCCTGCTTCTCCTGCTTACGCGACCGCAGGCGGAAGCCTCGCTCCGGGTGGTCTCCCTCAATCTTTGCACCGACCAGATGCTGCTCCTGCTCGCACCCGGCGCGGCTGTCGGGCTTTCGCCGCTGGCGCGCGATCCGTCGCTCTCGGCGATGGCGTCGGAGGCCGCGCATGTTCCCCTCGTCGCACCATCGGCAGAAATGGTGCTCCGCCTGCATCCGGATCTCGTGCTCACCGAGCCTTACGGCGCCACGGCCACGGTGGCGGCGCTTCATGCTCTCGGCCTCAAGGTCGTCGTGCTCGATGACCCGACGAATTTTCCGCAGATCCGCGCCACCATCATCACTCTGGCCACCCTCCTCGATGCCCGGGCACGGGGCGCGGCGCTGATCGCGGCGATGGACCGCACACTTGCGGGCCTGGAACATCCGGCCGATCCGCGAACGGCGATCGTGCTCGAGCCGCGCGGGCTTACCGCCGGTCCGCATTCACTTGCGGGCAGCGTGCTCGCGGCCGCCGGGTACCGCGACGCGGCACGAAGCGTCTGGATCAGCCTGGAAGGGCTGATCGCCCATCCGCCGGACCTCCTTGTCCTGCCCGAAGCCCCTGGCTTTCCCTCGCTCGCAACCCGCTTGCTGGACGATCCGGCGCTTGCGGTCATCGCGCGCCGCCCGGTGCCCGCCTCCTGGATGATCTGCGGCACACCCTTCGCCGCCGCGGCCGCGCAAATGATCGACCGCTGATGAAAAGCGTGCGATGGGCTTTGCCCTTTCTGGCCCTGCTTTGTCTGCTCTCCCTGCTGCTCGGCACATCCGGTTTCGGCGTGCCTATGCCTGTCATTCTCTGGCAGCTTCGGCTGCCCCGCACCCTGCTTGCCCTGCTGGTCGGCGGCGGACTCGGCATCTCCGGCGCCGCCTTGCAGGGCGCGCTCCGCAATCCGCTTGCGGACCCCGGGCTGCTCGGCATCTCCGGGATGGCGGCCCTCGGTGCCGTGATCGCCTTCTATTGGGGGCTGGCGGCCGGCTTCGCTCCGGCGCTGCCGCTCTTCGGGCTGCTCGGGGCCGGGCTCGGCGCCGCCGCCCTGCTGCTCTTCGCCGGCCGCGCTCCGACCGGCCCAGCGCTGATTCTCGCGGGAATCGGTCTCTCGGCCGCCGCCGCCGCCCTGCTCGCCTTCGCGCTCGCCCTCGCCCCCAACACTTATGCCCTTGCCGAGCTGACCTTCTGGCTGCTTGGCGGCGTGGCGGACCGCACGCTCGCCGATTGCCTGCTGGCGGCGCCGCCGATCCTGCTTGGAATGCTGGTGCTTCTCCGTCTCGGCCCGAACCTCGACGCTTTGACATTGGGTGAGGAAACGGCGTCAACACTCGGTGTTCCGGTTGCTTCCACCCTCCGTCTTGTGGCGCTCGGCACGGCGCTTGCCGCCGGCGCGGCGGCCGCGCTCACCGGCGGGGTCGGATTCGTCGGACTGATCGTGCCCAATCTGCTTCGCGGCTGGATGGGCGAGCGGCCGGGGACCTTGCTTCTGCCCTCGCTCATTCTGGGCGCAGCCCTTCTGCTCGCGTCCGATCTGCTCGTCCGGCTCTCCGTGCTCGTGCTGCCTTTGCACGCCGAGCCGCCGCTCGGCGTCCTGACGGCCCTGATCGGCGCGCCCTTCCTGGTCGTGATCGCACGGCGATGGGGACAGTGATCGGGGTCACGAACCTCTCCCTGCGGCTCGGCGGACGATCGGTGCTGGATAGGGTGGATTTCTCCCCCGCGCGCGGGCAGCTCACCGCGCTGGCGGGGCCGAACGGTGCTGGGAAATCCACTCTTCTCAAAGCCTTGTGTGGCCTTCTTCCGGGTTTGCCTCAGTCTGATCCCCGGCGTGTCGCCTATCTTGCGCAAGGTGCGCGTGCCTCCTGGGGCCTGACGGTCGAGGAGATCGTCTCGCTCGGCCGGATCCCCCATGGCGATCGGGCCCGGGAGCCGGTTGCGCGGGCGCTCGCCCTCTGCGGCCTCGCAGCACTTGCCGGCCAGCGTATCGATCGTCTTTCCGGTGGGGAAGCAAGGCGGGCGATGCTGGCGCGGGTCTTCGCGACCGAGCCCGAGGCCATGCTGCTCGATGAGCCGACGGCCGATCTCGATCCTGCCGCCGCTTTCGCCATCATGCGGATTTTGCAAGAAACCGCACGGGCCGGACGCACGGTGATCGTGGTGCTTCACGCGATCGAACTCGCGCTGCGCTATGCCGACCGTCTGGTGGTGATGGATCGCGGGCGGATCATCGGGGATGGCACGCCGCTCACCGTCCTGCCCGCCGCCGCGTCCGCCTTCGGGCTGAAATTCGGGCAAGACGGATTGCCCCATCTCCTGCCGGAGTAGGGCATGATGATTTACGGTGATCCCGCGTTCGGTGATGCCGCTCTAGAATGCCACGCGATCAGCCATGCCGTTCCGGGGGGATCATGACAGTCAGGATCGACCGCGTGGTGACACGCGGTGGTGATGGTGGCGAGACCTCGCTCGGCAACGGCGAGCGCGTGCGCAAGGACGCGCTTCGCATCGAGGCGCTGGGCGCGGTGGACGAAGCGAACGCGGCGCTCGGCCTGCTCCGCCACGCGGCCGGGGAGAATGCGGTCACCACAACGCTGCTGCTCAGGTTGCAGAACGATCTCTTCGATCTCGGCGCCGATCTCGCCGTGCCCGAAAGTGGAACGCGGCCGCGCCTCACGGTCACGGAAGCGCAGGTGCAAGCGCTCGAGGCAGCGATCGAATCGCACAATGCGAACCTGGCACCGCTGAAAAGCTTCGTTCTGCCCGGCGGCGGGGCATTCGCGGCGACAGCGCAGCTCGCCCGCGCGATCGTGCGGCGCGCGGAGCGGCGTGTCGTCTCGCTTGCAGCTGCCGAACCGCTCAACCGTTCCATGACCCGCTATCTCAACCGGCTTTCCGATCTTCTCTTCGTGCTCGCACGTGAGGCGAACGCGAAGGAAGGCGGCGAAACGCTCTGGCAGCCGGGCGGCGACCGCGCCGGCCGCCAGAATCCGGGCCAGGCGCGCACGAAATAGGCGAGGCGTTCAGGGTTCCACGGGCTCGGGCGAGCGCACGGGCGCCGCAGCCTCAAGGCGGACAAGGAAGCCCTGCGCCCAGTTGGCGGCGCTGGTGCGCTCGACCGCCGCCATCATATCCTGCCAGCGGCTCTTTCGCTCCTCGAGACCCATCGTCAATGCGGCATGCAGGGCCTCCGCCGTCTCGTCCGGATCGAAGGGATTGATGATGAGGGCGCCGAGCATATCCTCCGCCGCGCCGGCAAAGCGGGAGAGGACGAGAACGCCGGGATCGGCCGGGTTCTGCGCCGCCACATATTCCTTCGCCACCAGATTCATCCCATCGCGCAGCGGTGTCACCAGACCGACGCGCGCGTGCCGGTAGAAGCCCGCCACGATCTGGCGCGGCACGCCGCGGGTGAGATAGCGCAGGGGAATCCAGTCGAACTCGGCATGCTCGCCATTGATCCTCCCGGCAAGCTCGTCGAGCTCGCGGCGCAAAGTCCGGTACTGGGCGACATCGCTGCGCGAGACCGGCGCGATCTGCAGCATCGTCACGTTCCCCCGATGCTCGGGGAAGCGCTGCAGCAGGGCCGCGAAGCCGCGGAATCGCTGCGGCAACCCTTTCGAATAATCGAGGCGGTCGACGCCGAGCACGAAGGCGCGGCCGCTGAGGCTCTGGGCGAGCCGCTGCGAATCGCGGCCCACCGCGGCCCGGCGCGCAAGGGCCGCGAACCCCGCGGGATCGATGCCGACGGGAATGGCTTCGGCGCGCGGCGCCACCGCCGCCGCCGCCATCGCCTGGTTGAGATGCGCGGCATCGCGCGATGTCTGCGTGCCGATCACGTCATAGGCATCGAGCATCTGCAGCAGCTGCTCATAGTGCGGCAGGGCGTTGAACACCTCCGGCGGAGGAAAGGGCACATGGAGGAAGAAGCCCAGCGGCATGGTGACCCCCAGCGTGCGCAACGCCGCGCCCATCGGGATCAGCTGATAGTCGTGCACCCAGACGAGATCGTCGGGATCGAGCATGGGCTCGAGCGCGCGCGCGAACGATTCGTTCACCGCGAGATAGCGTGCAAGATCGGAGCGCCGGTACTCGGCGACACCGGTGCGGTAATGCAGGAGCGGCCAGAGCGTGCTGTTGGCGAACCCGCGATAGAAGCCGCGATAATCGTCCTCCGAGAGATCGACGGTGACGAGCTCCGCCCAGCCCGAGCGGGTGACCGTGGGAAGGGTCTCGGCCTCCCCCGGGACGATCTTGCCAGACCATCCGAACCAGAGCTTTCGCCGCCGTGGCATCGCATCACGCACCGCGACCGTGAGGCCACCGGTCGCCGAACTCCGCTCCTTGGACATCGGGACGCGATTCGAGACGATGACGACCCGCCGCGTCATGCGCCTCTCTCCGCATTCTCCAGGGCCGAACCCTCCTGAGCCGGGGCAAGGGAGGCGAGCCAGGCTCGGACCCCTGCGGCGTCGCCGAACGTCTCCTGCACCCGAAAGCCGAAACCGCCGGCATCCCGAGCGGCGCGGATGCCATCCTCGTCGGTGGCATCGTCGCCAATGAAGAGCGGCACCCGGCCGGCGAAAGGTGGCGCGCCGAGCAGCGAACGCACGGCGTCGGCCTTGCTTATGCCGCGCGGCCGCACCTCCCAGGCCATGGCAGCCGGAAAAACGCCGAAAAGCTCCGCCTCCCCGTCCAGCAGCGCCGTCAGCGCGCGGCCCAGTTCGGGCCCGGCTTGCGGCATCTGCCGGTAATGGAGCACGAACCCGTGAGGCTTGCCCTCGAACAGGATGCCGGGATGGTCGGCTGCGAGCCGCGCCGCCGCCTCGCGCCATTCCGGACGCAGCGCAGGCAATGGCGGGCGTTCGAGCGGCGCGCCCGCCGTGCGCCGGATTGCCCCGCCATGCTCCCCGGCGATGGCGAAAGCGAGCCCGGGGAAGAGATCGGCCACCGCGCCAACGGTGCGGCCGCTGACAACGGCGAACGCGCCGCCAAGGCGCTCGGTCAGCCGGGCGAGCGTGGCCGGCAAGGCGGGCGGCACGCGCACCGCATCCGGCGTGGCGGCAAGATCGAGCAAGGTGCCGTCGAGATCCAGCAGCACCGCCAGCCTGGAAGGCGGCGGCAGGGGGGGAAGTGATGGGGTGATATCAGGCGCGGGAGACGGCTTCATCCCATCCATGTAATTTTGTTTACCTGCCAATGCCAGGGATTGGGTGCTCATAGCGGTCCCTGACAGCCAGTCTCTCATGATATTTCAAATACATACCAAAGATCACTTATCAAAATTCCTGAGCCCGTTCCCCTATCATCAAGCGCATGCAAAAATATGGAGACTGAGACTCGAAGAGGCGCCAATTCGAGATCGTCGCCGTTTATTTATTTTTCTATTAATTTCAATTCTTTATAGAATCTCTTTGCAATTTCGCTGAAGTTGCATTGACCTAGTGGCAACCGATCACGCGAACGTCGTAGATCGGATGCTCGAAGACCGAGACGCTCGGCTCGGCGGCGAGCAGCCAGCCGTGAAAAGGGGCGATCGCCGGATTCTTGTCGGTAATATTCACGTACGCGGCGGCGTCCCGCTCCTGATCGGGTGGCCGCACCAGGCACGATGCCACCGCAATAGTGATCTCGCCGATCGTGACGGAGGTGCCGACCGCGACGTCGCGCGTCTGATGCGTCGCGTCCACCTTGTCCAGGATCTGCAATTGGGCCGTGTGGCGCGGCAGCCATTGCGGACCCGCCGGAGGAGCCGGAGGCGAGGCGGGGGCAGGTGCTGTCTGGCTGGTCCCCGGAGACGGTGCGGGGGACGGAGCCGGGGGCGGAGACTGCGTCGATCCTGGCGGGCCGAGTGGCGTCTCAATGATGGGGGGGGAGGCAGGCTGGGCGCGCAGGCTGGCAGGGAGAGAGAGAAGCAGGAGCAGAAACGGGGCTCCGGCCCTCGCCGCCCGACTGGACCCCCTCATTCGCTGGCGTTTGGGCGCTTCGGGGACTCGAGCCCGTCCACCATCTCGCGCAGGAGCCGGCGCATCGCCGCTTCGTCCACGCCCATCAGCACCGCGTCCTCGAACGTGTCCCTGAGCGTTTCCGCAAGCTCGGCGTGATTTTCGCCGAGCACGCGCAGCTTCTCACGGCACGAGACCGGGGTGCCGTCGCTCTGCGGCCAGATTGGCGGCGGCGGAATCACGGCTTGCCTCCGGCACGATTGCCGTTGGAGGAAGACCCGCCGTTCCCCTGCCCCCCCTGATGGCTGCCCGAGCCGGCGGAGCTGCCGGAGCCGGTCGAGCCGGAGCCGGTCGAGCCGAAGATGAACTTTCCAAGCAGGCTCTCGATATTGATGGCCGACTGGGTCGCCGTGATCCGCCCGCCCGGCTTGAGCACGATGCTGTCCCCGCCCGGATCGAGGGAGAGATAATCGGACCCGAGCAGCCCCTCGCTCGCCACCGACGCGCTGGTATCCTTCGGAAGCCGGATATCGTGTGCGACCGTGAAAGTGACGTCGGCGAGGAACGTCTCCGGGTTGAGGGATTCCGCAGTCACGGTGCCGACCTTCACCCCGGCGATCCGCACATCGGCGCCGACCGGCAGGCCGGCGACGCTGGTGAAGGTCGCGCGCAAAGGATAGCCGCCCAAAGGGGCTGCGCCGGAACGCAGGACAGCATAAACAAGGAACCCGGCGGCCAGAACCAGCACCACCGCACCGGTTCCGACCTCGGCAGCGTTATGACGCGCCACGGTCAGGCTTCCACCGTCAGGTTCCGGGCGTCCACGCTTCGTAATCGCCGGTGGAGGGCGCGCGGTGGCCGCCCTGGTAATCATGCCCGGGTGGACGGTAGCTCTCCGGCGTACCGGTCAGGTTCGGCAGATGCGGCTTCTGCCATGGGCGCTGCCCTCCCTCGGGCAGGGCGGCATCGGTCGTGTAATGGAGCCACGCATGCCATTCCGGTGGCACCAGAGAAGCCTCAGGCGCCCCCGCATAGGCGACCCAGCGGCGGCGCCTGAGGCCGGGGCGGGCACGTCGCTCCTCATAATAGCGGTTGCCGGCGTCATCGCGGCCCACTAGGTGGCCACGGAAGAGGGTGAAAAGGCGCGTGCCGAGATTCATGATGTCGATATAGTGGCAGGAAGGGTTCTGGTCCATGCGGTCCGTCCGGGCGGGTGACTTCGCATCGCTCGCCCGGTTCGTCCACAGCATTTTGTGGCGGAGAGTCGCTTCAGCCGCAAAATGTGCTTGCGAGTCGCAAAGTGCCGGCTAGCATGGCGCGCATGAAAACCCCTTCGCAATGGCATGGCGTGCGGATGCGGCGCACACTTGCGGGCGTGGACCCGGATGCACCGCCCCGATCGGTGACTTTGCCGGCTTCCTGGGATGAGACGGCCGCCGCGGGGCTCGCCGCCCTGGTGGGCGGGACCGGCCCGGTGCGGCTCGCCTTCGCGGCCGATTGCTTCATCCGTCCGTTGGCGGCGCGCGCGGCCGCCGCCGGTCTTGCCCTGCCGCTTGCCGACCGGCTGCACGCCCTGCTGCTGACGCGACGCGGGGCGCCGGATGCCGGGCTCTGGCGTCGGGCGCCGGAGGCGGTGCCCGGCTTCGTCCTCAATCTTGCTGCCTTCCACGAGCCGGGCACCGGCTTCGCCATCGCCGCCTTTGCCGAGGCGGTCGAGACCGCCGTGCTGGCGCTGGCGCTCGCGCGGCCCGAAGCCGCCCGGATCGCCGTGCGGATCGCGGATCTCGCCGGTTTGCTCGCTGCTCTGGGGCTCGATTACGAGAGCGCGGAGGGGCGGGAGGTGGCGGCGGGGATCGCCGCGCTCCTGCGCGGGCGGGCGGAAATGGCGTCCGCCCATCTTGGGGACCAACGTCTTGGGGAGCAGCCTCTCGGGGAACGCCACGGGACCGGGGCGCGGCCGGGGCACGGATTTTCGGCTCCCGCGAAGACCCTCATCCCCGGCCTCGCCGAAGCGGCGGCACGGGCGCTGGCCGAGGCGGAGGCCGCGCCGCGCCTCCGCCACGAAGCGACCACCGCGATCGCCCCGGCCGGGCCGGCCGAGGCTCTGCTCGGTGTGGAGACCGGCGGGATTGCACCCGCCTTCAGCCCGATCCGGCCGGAAGGGAGCCTCACCCGCGCGACCCGCGCCTGGCTCGCCGCCCGCGGGATCAGCGCCGAGGCCGCGCTCGCCTCGGTGCTGGCGGGCAACCCGCTTCTCGTTCCGGCTTCGAAAGCGGCGCATGTGGCGATGCATGAGCGTGTGGCTGGGTTTTTCCATGCCGTCCCTCCCCTGCCCGCAATCGTCGCCGAGCCCTCGCCGATGCCGCGCGCCCGCGACAGCCTGCCCACGCACACGCGCGGCTATACGCAGAAAACCAGCGTCGGCGGGCACCGGCTCTATGTGCAGACGAGCGAATATGCGGATGGGAGGCTCGGCGAGCTTGCGATCACGCTGCACAAGGAGGCGCCTTCCTTCCGTGGGCTGATGGATGCTTTCGCGGCTTCGGTGAGCACCGGGCTGCAGCATGGCGTGCCGCTCGCCGAGTATGTCGAGGCCTTCGTCGGCACACGCTTCGGCCCGGCCGGCGTGGTGGATGGCGACCCGGCGGTGCCGACGGCGAGCTCGCTCATCGACTATGTGTTCCGCAATCTTGCGGCCCACTACCTGAAAGGGCACGATCTGCCGGATGTCGAGGCGGAGGAGGTGCTGGAGGCCATCCGCGAGACGCCGCCCGCGCCGCTCCTGCCGCTCGATCTGCCGGCGGCGACGCCGGGTGAGCGGCGTCGTGCGCTCCGCCTGATCAAGAAATAGATTCACGGGGTCCCGCATGACCGGTCGCATCGAGGCGAGGCTCTCCGAGCTTGGCATCCATCTCCCGCCGCCGATGAAGCCGATCGCCAACTACGTCCCGTGGGTCGTTTCGGGGAAGCTGGTGGTGGTCTCGGGCCAGGTGCCGGCGATCGACGGCAGGGTCGTCGTCACCGGACGGGTGGGCGCGGAAGTCTCGGAGGAGGATGCCAAGGCGGCGGCCCGGCAATGCCTGATCAATGTACTCGGGCATCTCAAGGCGGCGTGCGAGGGCGATCTCGACCGGGTGCGGCGGGTCCTGCGCCTCGGCGGCTATATCGCCTCGGCGCCGGGCTTCACTGGCCAGGCGCAGGTGATGAACGGCGCTTCGGATCTCGCGGTGGAGGTCTTCGGCGAGGCCGGGCGGCATGCGCGGACGACGATCGGCGTGCCGGTGCTGCCGACGGATGCCGCGGTCGAGGTCGAAGGGATGTTCGAGATCGCGTAATTCTGTTTGCGGCACGAGCACGGGCCGCCATATGGCGGACATGCCCGACGGCACTGCCTCCTTCAGCCTGAGCCTGCATACTCGCATCGCCGAGATTCCTCCCACCGTGTGGGACGAATGCGCCGGAGCGGAAAACCCTTTTGTCAGCCACGCTTTTCTTTCCGCTCTCGAGGAGAGCGGCTCGGCCGGCGCGCGCACCGGATGGCTGCCGCAGCACGCCGCGCTGCGCGACAGCGCCGGGCGGATCGTGGCGGTGGTGCCGATGTATGCGAAGAGCCACAGCTATGGCGAATATGTCTTCGACCATGGCTGGGCCCATGCGTTCGAGCGCGCCGGCGGCGATTATTACCCGAAGCTGCAGGTTGCCGTGCCGTTCAGCCCGGTGCCCGGGCCGCGGCTCCTGATCCGAAGGGATGCGGGCGTGGCGTTGGCGCTAATGGCCGAGGCGCTCGAGCAGGCCTGCCGCAAGCTCTCGCTTTCCTCCGTGCATGTGACCTTCTGCACCGAGGCGGAATGGACGGCGTTCGGCGCGGCCGGCTGGCTCCAGCGCGTGGGCATGCAGTTCCACTGGCACAATGAGGGGTATGGGAGCTTCGAGGATTTTCTTGCCGCGCTCTCCTCGCGCAAGCGCAAGATGATCCGCCGCGAGCGGCGGGACGCGGCGGAAGGGCTGACGATCCGCGTGCTGCGCGGGCGCGAGATCGAGCCGCGGCATTGGCGGGCCTTCTACGGGTTCTATAACGCGACCGTCGATCGCAAATGGGGCTCGGCCTATCTCACTGAGCGCTTCTTTCCGCTGCTGGGCGAGCGGCTGGGCGAGAAGGTGGTGCTGATGCTGGCCGAGCAGAACGGCAAGCCGGTTGCGGCGGCGCTCAACCTGATGGGGGCGGACACGCTCTATGGCCGCAACTGGGGTTGCCGAGGCGAGTTTCCGTTCCTGCATTTCGAGCTTTGCTATTACCAGGCGATCGAGTTCGCGATCGCCCATGGGCTCAATCGGGTGGAGGCCGGCGCGCAGGGTCAGCACAAGCTGCAGCGCGGCTATCTGCCCGAGCGCACTTTCTCCGCCCACTGGATCGCCCATCCAGGGCTGAGGCGGGCGGTGGGTGATTTCCTCTGCCGCGAGCAGGCGGAGATCGCCGAGGATATGGAATCCCTGGCGGAGCGTTCGCCTTTTCGCGAGGCGTGAGGCGGATCGCTTCGCACCGGTGTTCTCGCCGGCTCGTTCGCGGGGTGTCCCGATTCCATCCCTAAGTCATATGAATCGAGGTCGATGCGCTCCAGGGATGCGCTTGGCGTTTACCCTTTTCAGGCCGCGAACGCCACGGCAGCCTCCGCGGTCAGCATTCGGAACGTGAAACTCTCCTGCAGGTACAGTTCGATAGTGGAACCGGAATGATCGAGATAGCCAATGGAGATGTCCTGCCCAAGCGCCAACTCGAAATCGCCGCCGCGGGTCGTGAGCGCGAAGCCGCCTTCGATGGCAGGGGCCCAAACGATCTCACCGTCGATAAGACGATGGATGTGCTGAAGGACCGGATAGCCCTCGTCGCTGCCGCCGTTGATGGCCGTGTACGCTTCGGCCCCCAAAACGAAACTGTAAGGGCCATTGACACCGGCGAGACGCAGTTGGCTCACCGCCTGCGCGAATACGGCCGGATACGCTTTCACATCGGCGGGAAGCGTCAGAACCGGGTTGCTGGTGCCTTGACGAACCCCCTCGATCCCGCCAGCCGCATACCCCTCGAAGACGGTGCGATCTTCGGCGAATGCGATTTTGCGCGCCGCCTCCTTAAGCGGTGCCCAGTCCGAATCCGTTGAGCCCCGCTCGACATCGTCGATCGCCGCGCGCGTGAGCGCGAAGGGGACGCGCAATTCGACGAGCGCCCTCACCACACGCTGCGCTGCCTCTATCCCCTCGCCCGGCGGCGGGATCTGCTCTCGATGACCGGTGCCGACCGCCGAGAAATCGGCACCTTTCGGCCCCGGCACGTCCACGACCCGCCGCGCCGCCAGATGGCGCTTGAGGGTGCGCGAAGCCTCCTCCTCGATCTGAGCCCAGGCCGCATCAGAAATGGGGGCGAGTTCCCGATGGAGGTTGTTCACGTCCTGCTTCCTTCCTTCAGTGAACCGATGCCAAGCGAGCCATCGGACGCAGACAATCGCACTCTGGACTTACCCTCGTCCTGACCTTCGTCGATATCAGGGGCATTGATATCGGGGGCATTCGATCGTGCCGGCATCTCCGCCGGGACACTCTCCAGAAAGCTCGCCGAGGGCACGAAGAACAGCGTTCCGGTGACGGCGCGGCTATAGTCCAGCAATCGATCATAGTTGCCGGGCGGTTTGCCGACAAACATGTTCGTCAGCATCTGCTCGATCCTTTTCGGGGATCGGGCGTAACCGATGAAATAGGTTCCGAACTCCCCCTTGCCGATATTCCCGAACGGCATGTTGTCGCGCACGATCTCCAGTTCCTCTCCGTCCTCCACGATTGTCGTCAGCGCGTTGTGTGCGAAGCTCGGCTTCACGGCGTCATCGAGCTCGATATCGGACAATTTCTTCCTTCCGACGATCTTCTCCTGTTCCTCGATCGGCAGCGCGTTCCATCGGGCCAGGTCATGGAGGTATTTTTGCACGATCACATAGCTCCCGCCGGCGAACGCGGCATCCTCCTCGCCGATGATGGTGGCATCGATTGCCGCCTGCTCGACGGGATTTTCCGTGCCGTCAACGAAGCCGATCAGGTCGCGATCGTCGAAATAGTTGAAGCCCTGCACTTCGTCCGCGACGGAAACCGCGCCGCCGACCCGCGACATGATCTGCGTGGCCAATTCGAAACAGAGATCCATGCGCGCCGCGCGAATATGAAAGAGGATGTCACCCGGCGTCGCGACGGCGTGATGCCGGCCGCGGATCTCGCGGAACGGATGCAAATCCTTCGGCTTCGGCCCTCCGAACAGCCGGTCCCAGGCGGCGGAGCCGAACGCAAGGATGCATGAGAGCTGACCTTCGAGGTCGCGGAAACCGACCGCGCGCACCAGCGCGGCCAGCTCGCCGCACATGCTCCGCACCGCCGCCTCATGCTCCGCTCCGGGATTGATCGTCGCGACAAGAAAGATGGCGGCCCGCGTCAATCTTGCGGCGACCGGTTGCTGTACGGTGGGTGGCACGCCTCACTCCCTGCGGACCTGATCGGATGATTTAGAGCGCGGACAGGCCGGGACGTAAACCGTGCAGCCCTTCCAGAGTGCCGATGTTCACCCGACGCAACGAGGTCGTTTTGGCGGGCGGGCGAACATTCGGTGAACTCTGGGACAGGATGACCGAAGATGGAACCATCGCGGGTCTGAATCACGCTCCAGATCACGCTCCGGGGGCTTCCGTTCGGCGACGGGCTTCGCTCTCACAGCGCCGAAGAGCAGCCATAGGGTGGAAAGCGGGGTCGGATCGGTCGGGTGATCAATCGAGACCGAGCTGGTGCAGGAAGGCCGGTTCGATCGTATTGCCGCCGGAGGCGAAGGGCCGGTCATTGACGGCGAGCAGGAGGAGGCAGGCGGCGAGCGCCGTTGCGAGAATAAAAATTCCCGTAGCGGCGGTCCTGCGCTGGTCGATATGCACGAGCGCGAGCGTCAGCAGCAGCAGGACGCCAAGGATCACGATCACGGCCCATTGGAGGGGCGCGACCACGGGCTGGCTGAGAAGCACGCGCTCCCGCCGTGCCGAGACAACCGTATCGATGGCGGCGATCGCGCGTTCCTGGGCGAGGACCTGATTGGGGCCGGCCGGCACGAACGCGAAGAGCGTCCTCATCGCCTCGACCAGCGGCGGCGGTACCGGCTGAAGGCTCGCGCGCCCTTCCGCCATCGCCGGCCAGTCTTTCGCATCGACGAAGTGAAGATAGCGCCGGATCGAGGCGTGGACCGCGTCGCGGGTATCGGCCGGCAGAAGGTCCGCGAACAGCGCGGCTTCATGGAGCCCATTTGCTTCCTGGGCGACATCCGCATCCGCATGATCGAGATTCGCCCACACCCGCGCGGAGAGAAAGGCGATCAGGAGGCCGGTGATGACGGCGAGCGGCGTCAGCAGCACCGGCGTGACAAGCCTCAGATCCGCAGCGATCGGCCGGTTCGAGAAATACGTGGTCACGGCGAGGAGCAGCAGCGCGACCACGTACCAGAACCCGAACATCATGAACGCAATCGCCGGCGTCGGGTGCGACTCGACCCACATGATCATGTCTGCTTCCTCCCCGGACGGGGCGGCGATCCGCCCGCAATTCTTATCGACGAGATCTAGAAAGCGATTCCCCGCCATGCGGCTGCCAGCACGCCCTCACCCACCAGGACGCCGCCGGCGAGCCGGTTCACGGCCCGCCCGGCCCGACGGGTGCGAATAAGGCGGCGAAAACGCGCGCCGCAGAGCGAATAGCATCCATCGACAGCGAAGCCCACGACCAGCACGCTTGGCAGCATGAGGGCGAGCTGAGCGGTGAGCGAAGCGTGCGGGTTGAGGAATTGCGGCACGAACATCATAAAGAAGAGGACGGATTTCGGGTTGAACACGGTCGTCAGATAGGCGTGGAGGAAGATCCGCCTCCGGGAACGCGGTCGGGAACACGGCGACACTGGCGCGATACCCGTCTCCACCGAAGGTGGCGCGCGCCACAGCCGGATCCCGAGAAAGACCAGATAGGCGCAGCCGATAAGCTTGATCACGCCAAAGGCGGTCGCGGACGCTGCAAGCAGGGCGCCCAGGCCGCACAGGGCGGCGGCGAGACATGTGGCGTCCCCGAGCGCCGTGCCGGCGACGACCGCAAGGGCGGCGCGCCGGCCTTGCGCAAGCGCATAGGAGACGACGAGGAGAATGACAGGACCGGGTGTGGCCGCCATGATGAGATAGGTGATCGTGAAGGCAATCCAGCTGGTGAGGGTCATCGCGCGCGCTCCGGTAGATGGGCGGGCCGTCCCGCCCGTCACGCCATTATGGCTTCCTTCGCTGTCTGGCCCGATATGAGCGGGCATCCGATCGGGTGGCCCTCATGCTCCGCTCAGGCGAACGCAGAGGCAAGGGTGCCCAAGAAGCCGGAGAAATGAATCCGGAGAAACCATAAATCGTTACATTGCATCGACCAGCGCGTCAGCAATCGCGCTCATCGGCAAGCGATGGCCGAGAGAGAGCGTTGGCAGCATGGGTGATGATCCGGGCAGCCGGATGGGTGATCGTGCGAAGCGGCCGGACAAACGAAGCGCGAAGCAAATTCTTGGAGAAGATTCATGATTTCACGACAGATACGACGCCGGAGCGGGATGCGTTCGTGCTCGCTCAATCCCGTTCTCGCCATTTGTTTTCCCGTGTGATTCAGATCTGCGATGATTCCACCTTCGGTCTTCACCCTCTATAGCCGTTCGATCTTCCTCTCTCAACCATTCGGGTGAGCTGATGTGCCGTCTTGTGCTGCTGCTTGTCCTGCTGTTGCCGTTTCCGGCCTTTGCCTCCGTGCTTACGGTCGCGAGCTGGAACATGGAGTGGCTCACGCTCCGGCCGGCCGGCGATCCTTCCCTGCCCGCCTCGGTAAAGCCCAAGCGGCCGGAGGATATCGCGCGGCTGCGCGCCTATGCGAACATCCTCGATGCCGATGTGGTGGCCATGGAAGAGGTGGATGGGCCGGCGGTGGCGGCAAAAATCTTCACGCCGGACCGCTATGCGCTTCACTTCACGTCCGACAAGGTGGTGCAGCGTGTGGGGCTGGCGATCCGCCGCGGCATCGCCTTCACGGCGAACCCGGACCTCACCGCCCTCGATCCCTATCCGCCCGATGCGCCGGAGCAGCTGCGAAGCGGCGCGGACGTGACCCTTCATCTCGGCGGGGTGGATCTGCGCATCCTTGCCGTGCATCTGAAGAGCGGCTGCTGGGAGGTTCCGCTCGACGAGAACCGGCCGGCCTGCAAGGTTCTGCGCGAGCAACTTCCGGTGCTCGAACACTGGATCGCGGCGCGCCGCCGCGCCAGAACGCCCTTCCTCATCATCGGCGACTTCAACCGCGTGCTCGGGCCGGATGAGGATTTCCTCGCCGGGCTCGACAAAGCGGCGCCGCTCGCCGTCGCCACCGAAGGCGTTCGCAACCCGTGCTGGGGTGGGCGCTACGATACCTTCATCGACCAGATCCTGGCCGGTGATGAAGCCCGAGGCTGGATGGAGAAAGCGAGCTTCCGCGTGCTCGTCTACCGCGAGACCGCGCCCGTCTGGCGCGAGCGGTTGTCCGATCATTGCCCGGTGGCCGTCGATTTCAACCTGCCGAACTGAATCCGCCCCGCCCGCCGGCGCCGCGGGGCTGACGGGCAAGGGCAAGGGCAAGGGCAATCCCGGGCATCATCGCATTGTTCGCCGCAAAGGAATCTTCATGCCTCTCACGCTTTTCGTCTCCGGCGCCTCCGCCGGCTTCGGTGCCGCCGTCGCCCGCCGCTTCATCGCCGACGGACATCGCGTGATCGCGGCGGCGCGGCGTCACGAACGGCTCGCCTCGCTCAAGAAAGATCTTGGCGAACGCCTTCTTCCCTTCGCGCTCGATATTACGGATGCGGAAGCGGTCGCCACGCTGCCCGGCAGCTTGCCGGCGGGCTGGCGGGAGGTGGATGTGCTCGTCAACAATGCCGGCCTCGCGCTCGGGCTCGATCCCGCGCAGAAGGCGAAGCTCTCGGACTGGGAGCGGATGGTGGCGACCAATGTCACCGGCCTCATCCGTCTCACCCACGCCTTCCTGCCCGGCATGGCGGAACGCAATCGCGGCCATATCGTCAATCTCAGCAGCACCGCCGCGCGCTATCCCTATCCGGGCGGGCATGTCTATGGTGCTTCGAAAGCGTTCGTCACGCAGTTCAGCCTCAATCTGCGCGCCGATCTCGTCGGCACGAATGTGCGCGTGACCGACCTCGAACCCGGCCTTGTCGGCGGCACGGAGTTCAGCGCGGTGCGATTCGGCGACGCGGCCCGCGCGGCCGCCATCTATGTGGGCACGACGCCGCTCACGCCCGAGGATATCGCCGAGGCGGTTGCCTGGGTGGTGGGGCTGCCGCCCCATTTCAACGTCAACCGCATGGAGATCATGCCGACCTGCCAGGCGCCGGGGCCGCTCGTCATCAAGCGGCACGAAAAATGAGCCGGGCCGTCAGCCCGCTTCGAGAGGGATGCCGGTCAGACCGGACATGGCATCCGCGATTCCGGGCGTTGCGGCGAGGATGGGCCCGCCATGCGCGAGCCCACCGGAGGCGAGGAAGGGGCTGATCCTGCCGCCGGCCTCGCGGACCAGGAGAAGGCCCGCGAGACAGTCCCACGCATTGATGTGCAGCTCGGCATAGGCATCCGATCGTCCGTCCGCGACATAGGCAAGGCCGAGCGCGCCCGACCCGCCACGGCGCACGGAAGGGCCGGCGGCGAGCACGTTTCCGAGCAGGGCGAGATAGCGCGCATTTTCGATGCGCGGAGACCAGCCGATCTCGACCATCGCCTCGTTCATCGCGCGGGTCGACGCGACGGTGATGGGCGCGCCGTTGCGCGTTGCCCCGCGGCCGCGCCGGGCGAAATAGAGCTCGTTCCGCACCGGGTCGAGAATGGCGCCGAGCGTCATCTCGCCTTCGGAGAGGAAGGCAGCCGAGATACAGAAATGCGGCATGAGACGAACGAAATTGGCTGTGCCGTCGATCGGATCGACGACCCAGAGACGCGCGCCGAAGCTGCCCGACCCGTTGCCACCGGTTTCCTCTCCAAGGAAATCATCCGTGGGGAACGCCCCGAGCAGCCGCTCCTTCAGCAGGCGCTCCACGGCGCCGTCCGCGGCGCTGACGAAATCCTGCGGCCCTTTCCGCCCGATCTCAAGCCGGGCAGGCGCGGCGAGATAGGCGAGCACTTCCTTGCCGGCCGCGCGCATGGCATCCAGCAGCGCGGCCTCCCGCGCATCGACGGACCGATCGCTCATTGTCTTTCTTTCTGATCAGCTCGCGAGATCAATATGGCTTCTGGTGGATCGGGGCACCCCGTGACGGGGTCCCTGCCGACTTGTCGGCGGGGTGCCCCGAACGTGTTCGCGGGGACCCCGGCGCAGACCGATCCGCCAAAGCTCAAGGGGAAGACATGGAATTGATCGAGAAAACAAAGCGAGAGCGTGACGATCTGAAATCATCACGCTCTGGCCGTGAGATGCTGTTCGTAGGCGGCGCGGGCAGCGCGGACCTCCGCTCGGGTCGAGACTTCCGGCACACCCACCTCCCACCAGGCACCGCCTTCCTGGGTGGTGATTGCCGGATCCGTCTCGATGACCGCGACGAAGGTCCGCGGCGCGGCGCGCGCGCGGACGAGGGCCGCCTCAAGCTCTGCGATCGTGCGCACCCGCTCTGAGATCGCGCCGAGGCTCGCGGCATGGGCGGCGAAATCGATGGGCGGCAAGGTGACATGGCGGGCATCGGCGAGAAGATTGTTGAAGGAGGCGCCGCCGGTTGCACGCTGCAGCCGGTCGATGCAGCCGAAGCCGCCATTGTCGAGCACGACGAGGATGAGCTTGAGCCCGAGCATGACCGAGGTCGCGATCTCGGAATTCATCATCAAATAGCTGCCGTCGCCGAGAAGGGTGAAGACCGCGGCCTCCGGCCGGGCAAGCGCCACGCCAAGCGCGCCCGCGATTTCATAGCCCATGCAGGAATAGCCATATTCCAGGTGATAATCGCCGGGCAGATGGCTCTGCCAGAGCTTGTGCAACTCCCCCGGAAGACCGCCGGCGGCGGCGACGATGACACCCTCCGGCCCGGCGACGCGGCGCACCACGCCGATCACCTCGGCATCCGAGGGGCGTGGACGGTTGGAAGGCGCGCTCACGCGAAGGAGCGTCTCCTGCCAGGCGGCGATCCCGTCCTTTGCCCGTGCTTCCCATCCAGCCGGCGCGCGGTAATCGCCGAGGGCGTCATCCAGCGCCGCAAGCCCCGCCCGTGCATCGGCGATGAGGGGGAACGCGAATTGCTTGGCGGCATCGAAGGGCTGGACATTGAGGCCGATCAATCTTCGTTCGGGCCGGAAAAGAACATGCGAACCGGTGGTGAAATCCGTAAGTCGGGTGCCGACGGCAAGAACAACGTCCGCCTCGCGGGCAAGCGCATTCGCCGCCGCCGTGCCGGTGACCCCGATCGCGCCGAGATTGAGCGGATGGGCCGAGGTGAGCGTGCCCTTGCCGGCCTGGGTCTCGGCGAAAGGGATCGCATGCGTCCGGCAGAAATGGTCGAGCGCGGCGGCGGCACCGCTATAGGCCACCCCACCGCCGGCGATGGCCAGCGGCGCCTTGGCCGTGCGCAGCGCGGCGGCGGCGTCGGCAAGCTCGGCCGGATCGGGCGGGGGGCGGCGGATACGCCAGACGCGGGGGGTGAGGAAGGCGCGCGGACAGTCGAATGCCTCGGCCTGCACGTCCTGGCAAAGAGAGAGAGTCACCGGACCGCACTCGGCCGGATCGGTGAGCACGGACATCGCGCGCGGCAGGGCGGCAAGGATCTGCTCGGGGCGGAGGATGCGATCAAAATAACGCGAGACGGGGCGGAAACAGTCATTGACCGAGACCGTGCCGTCTTCGAAATCCTCGAGCTGCTGGAGCACCGGGTCGGGCCGGCGCGAGGCGAAGACATCCGCCGGCAGCAGAAGCACGGGCAGGCGGTTGACATGGGCAAGCGCCGCCGCCGTCACCATGTTGGTGGCGCCGGGGCCGATCGAGGTCGTGCAGGCCATGATCCGCCGGCGCGCGGAAGCCTTGGCAAAGGCGATGGCGGAATGGGCCATGGCCTGCTCGTTATGGCTGCGGAATGTAGGCAATGTCTCGCCGGCCGCCGCAAGGGCTTCGCCGAGGCCGGCGACATTGCCGTGACCGAAAATCGCCCATATGCCGGCAAAAAGCGGCATTTCCACACCCGCGACCTCGGTGCGCTGGGCGGCGAGATAACCCACCAGAGCCTGGGCCATGGTCAGACGGATCGTGTCCATGGATCGCCGGTCCTCCCTTACCGCCCTGGGGCCCGTTGCCACGCGCTCGGGCACAGGCCCTTTTTGCCGCCTACACCCTTCCGGCTTGCCCGCCAACCGCCCCCGCTCTCATCAACCTGGGCCGCATCGATCCGCGCCCCATCGACGTGCCATGCTCACCGCAGGCCCGTGCTCGCCGGGCCGGGGAATATACCAAAATATGATATTGGATGAGACGAGCTGCGGGTGTGGCGGCGCACCCGCAGGCGCGATCCGATCCTTGGGATCGCCCATCGACAGGACCGGTAGTACGGTGTGCTTACATGATCCGATCACTCTTAATATGGCACGCGCGCGAAGGGTGGGGGGCGTTGCGCGCCCTCCGCTCCCGGCGCGATCAGACCGCTTTCTTGAGCGAGGGCGAGGCCTTGAAGCGGACCGTCTTGCCAGCCTTGACGCGAATGGCCTCGCCGGTCCGCGGGTTGAGGCCCTTGCGCGCCTTGGTCTTGCGCACCGTGAAGGTTCCGAAGCTCGGCAGCTTGAACTTGCCGGTTTTCTTGAGCTCCCGAACGATCGCTCCCATCAGTTCGCCCGCGGCACGATTGGCCGCGACCCCCGAAAGTTCCGCGGATTCTTGGAGTACTTGGGCTATGAACGCTTTAGACATCGCATCCTCATTGTTTGGGGAACCCACGCCTCAGCACGTGTGTCACCGCATTTTCGTTGGAGAGAACTGGCGCCTTCCCAAATCCAGCGCCGGAACGGCCTTTTAAAGGAAGCTTCGAGATTCGGCCAGACCTTTTGAAGAAAAATCATGCCTATAAATCTCACGGTTGCGAATCTCACATATGCAACAACCGAATCCGCTGATGTGCGCTTCACCGATCTCGATGCCTGGCCGCCGGAAACGGTTCTTGAAATCCTCTGGGAATCCCAGCTTGCCGCGGTTGCCGCCGTGCGGCCCGCCCTTGGCCCGCTGGCCGGCGCCTGCCGCGCAGCAGCCGACCGGCTTGCTGCCGGCGGACGGCTTATCTACACGGGTGCGGGCACTTCGGGACGAATTGCCGCGCAGGACGGCGCAGAACTCGGCCCGACTTTCGGTTGGCCGGCCGAGCGCGTCCTGGTCTTGCCGGCAGGTGGGGTCGAGGCGTTGCTTCGCCCCATAGAAAATGCTGAGGACGATGGCGAATCTGCGGCGAGAGCAGTGAGGCAGCATGCAATCGGCGCGCAGGATGTCGTGCTCGCCGTCGCGGCCAGCGGCACGACTCCGTACACAGTGATGCTGCTGAGCGCCGCGCGGCGCGCCGGCGCGCTCACGATCGGCATCGCCAACAGCGCGGACACGCCATTGCTCGAAGCTTCCGAATATCCCGTGCTGATTGAAACCGGCGCGGAAGTGATCGCCGGATCGACGCGGCTCAAGGCCGGCACGGCGCAGAAAGTTGTCCTCAATCTCTTCTCGAGCCTCGTGATGATCCTGCTCAACCATGTCTATCGCGGCCGCATGGTCGATCTTCAAATCACCAATGCCAAGCTCGCCCGGCGCGCAGTTCGTACCGTCTGCGAACTGACCGGCGCGGGCGAGGAGGTTGCCGCCTCGCTTCTTGGCCGCGCACAGGGGAACATCAAGCGCGCGCTGCTCCTTGCCCGTGGCCTCACGCCTGAGGAAGCGGACCGCGCGCTCGCGCAACAGGGCGGAAACCTGCGCGCGGCGCTCGCCTCTCTCGATCATCCGTCGGCATGACGCGCGCCATGACATGTTGGGCGATCCTCGTTCCGTTTCTCTTCGATGGCACGAAGCTCCGCTCCGGGCAGGCGGTGCTTATCGAGGATGAGCACATTGCCGCCATCATTCCGCCATCGGAAGTTCCTGGATCGTACGCGGCCGTTCGCCCTGCCGGTGCCGCCTATCTTTCGCCCGGCCTCGTCGATCTGCAGGTGAATGGCGGCGGCGGTGTTCTCTTCAATGATGACATCACGCCAGAGGGGCTTGCACGGATCGCGGCCGCGCATCGCGCGCTCGGCACGTCCCATATCCTGCCGACACTGATGAGCGGGAGCACGGCGGAGATCGCGGCCGCGCTCGATGCCGTGCGCGCGGCCATGGCGCGCGGTGTCCCCGGTATTCTCGGGCTGCACATCGAAGGCCCGTTCTTCAATCCGCACTGGCGCGGCATCCATCCCGCGCGCGCGATCCGCGCGATGAGCGCGGAGGATCTCGATCTTCTCACCGCTCCCCATCCCTTCCCTCTCGCGCTCACGCTGGCGCCCGAGACTATGGCGGAGGCGACGCTCCGCCGGCTTGCCGCCGCCGGCATCGTGCTGCTGGCCGGCCATACCGAAGCGACAGTCGAGGAGATTGCGCGGGCGCGCGCGGCTGGTCTCATCGGGTTCACGCATCTCTTCAACGCCATGCCGCCCATCACCGGTCGCGCGCCCGGTCCGGCCGGCGCCGCGCTCGCCGATCGCGAGGGCTTCGCTTCGATCATTGTCGACGGGCTGCATGTCCATCCGGATGCCGTGCGCCTCGCGCTGGCCGCCAAGGAAACGGAGCGTCTTTTCCTCGTCTCCGATGCCATGCCGACGGTGGGTGCGACGATCGATTCCTTTCTCATCGGCGGAACGCCCATTCGCCTCAAGGAAGGGAGGCTGGTCGATGAGGCGGGCACGCTGGGTGGCGCCCACCTCTCGCTCGCCGAAGCCGTGCGCAATGCCCATCGGCTGCTCGGACTCGACCCGGCCGAGGCGCTGCGGATGGCGACGGCGACTCCCTCCGCCTGCCTCCGCGCGGGGCACGGGCCTTGGGCGATCTCGTCGGGTGCGCTCGTCCCCGGCGTGCGCGCCGATCTTGCGCTCTTCGATCGCTCTCTCGCGCTGCTCGGAACCTGGGAAAGCGGCGTCTTCAGGCCGAGGCCGGAGAGGGAACCCGCCTCCATGGAAAAACAATGAGGGGAATGGAAGGTTTTTCCACTTCAGGCGCGGATATGCGCATGGGGCGTCGTGCCGGGACCGTGATCGTGCCGCGCGCCTGATTCGCGCACCGGCACGACGTGCAGGCTGGCATGACGAACGCCGCGCTCCACCGTGATCGCATCGGCGAGCGCGCGGACATCTGCCAGCTTGCCTTTGAGCACGGAGACGTCGAGCGCGCTCTCGTGATCGATCGGCACGCGCGTCGTCGAGACCACGAGATCGTGATGGTCGTGCAGCGCGCGGCTCAGAATCTGCGCCAGCCCTCTCGTCTCATGCTCGAAAACATAAGCGAGGACGGCCATGCAGAGCGTCCTGCCTTCGGCGACGATCTCTCGCGCCGCCGCGGCCCGGATCATGTCGCGAACGGCCTCGGAGCGGCTCGCATAGCCGCGGCGCTGCATCAGCGCATCCACGGTATGCAAAAGCTCATCGTCGATCGTGATGGTGACCCGTTCCATGCCGCACCCACCCTCCGGCCGGCCAGTCACTCGGACGGAGCGTACCGGCCTTCCGCGCCCGCGTTCAAGGGATATTGCGAATAGAGCCTTTTGCGAAAATAGCACAATTGCGTCTCGCAGCGCGCGCGGCCCAGCAGCGCGATGCGATCGGGCAGGTTTGACGGAGCACCCCGGTCAGGCGAGCGAAAGCGATGGCAAGAGAAGATGACGAGAAACGTGGCTCATCGGACCTCGCTCGCGAGGGAACCGCAGACGGAAGGGCGGGACTTATTTCGCGAGGGTGACTTCGATGTCGTCGTAGCGCCTGAGCCGGTAAAGCAACACCGAGACGATCCAGCTCACCACGAAAATGCCGATGATGATGTAGCCGAGCGTGCCGAAATTGTTGTTGATCGCGGCGATCGCGTCCCAGAACGGCCCCGAGAGGTTCATCTCGCCCTGGACCAGGCCGAGCGTCTCGATGCCGCCGACGATCAACGCGACGAGCACGGAAACCGAGGTGATGGTAAGGTTGTAGTAGAGCTTGCGGATTGGCTTGGCGAAGGCCCAGCCATAGGCGCCGAGCATGAGCACGCTGTCGGTGGTGTCGATCAGCGACATGCCGGCAGCGAACAGCGCCGGGAAGACCATGATGGACCAGACATTGAGTCCCTTCGAGGCCTCGGCGGCCGAGATACCGAGCAGACCCACCTCGGTCGCGGTATCGAAACCAAGCCCGAACAGTACGCCGATCGGATACATCTGCCAGCTATGATCGACGAGGCGGAACAGGCCGCGGAACAGGCGGCCGAAGAAGCCGCGCTTGGCGAGGATCAGGTTGAGGTCCTCGTCGTCGTAACGGCCGCCCTCCTTGACGCGCTGGAATGTGCGGTAGATCGAGGTCAGCACCAGGATGTTCATCAATGCGATCGCAAGCAGGAAAGCAGCCGAGATCATCGTGCCCACGATGTTGCCGAAATTCTCGATCGCGTCGAACCGGTTCTTGATCGCGACCGCGGTGAAAGCAACGGCTGCGGAGAGGGCGAACACGATGGTCGAATGACCGAGCGAGAAGAAGAAGCCGACGCCGACAGGGCGTTTGCCCTGCTGCATCAGCTTGCGCGTGACGTTGTCGATGGCGGCGATATGGTCGGCATCGACGGCATGGCGGAGGCCGAAGCTGTAGGCGAGGAAGGCGGTGCCGAGCAGGACCGGATAGTGATGGAAGGCAACGATCGCCCAGACCCAGGCAAGGATGTTGAAGGCTGCCAGGATGGTGTAGATGCCCGCGACATTGCGCGCGACACCGACATTGCCGTCGCCGAAGATCCGAGTGACGAAAGAGGACATGGAGGCTCTCCGCAACGTTCCGCGGACCGTAGCGAAGGCAACGTATGAAGTAAAAGGAAAAAGATCATACGCCGCGGCGGCTGCCCGTCCCGCCATCGGGCTACGGCTCAACCTTCGCCGCCGCGAGCGTCAGGAGATTCGAAAGTCTTGCTCGCGCCGGTCCGATCAGAAGCGTGCGCCTGGCGGAACATGTGACCGGAGCAGATACGCAAGCCCGCCGCCCAGGCTTGGCGAGCGTCGGCGTCTTCGTGCCGAGCTGGGCAACCGCGCCCCTTCCCTGCCGTGTCCGTGATTACGATCGGCCCTAGATCGATGCCCTAGATCGAGGCAGGAGATCGAGGGCAGGAGCGGGCGGAAAACGCTTCCGCCCGCCGCGTGTTCCCTCAGGCGCTCGCCTGCGAGACGAACTTGGTGATGAGATAGGCCTCGATCGCCTCGAGCCCGCCTTCGGAGCCATAGCCCGAATCCTTGATCCCGCCGAACGGCACTTCCGGCAGCGCGAGCCCGTGATGGTTGATCGAGATCATTCCCGTCTCCACCGCGCTCGCGATTGCCGTCGCGGTCTTCGCCGAGCTTGTATAAGCATAGGCCGCGAGCCCGTAATTCAGCCGGTTCGCTTCCGCGACCACCTCATCGAAGTCACGGAACGGCGCGATCAGCGCCACCGGGCCGAACGGCTCCTCGTTCATCGCCCGCGCCGTCTTCGGCACATTCGTCAGCACCGTCGGCTCGAAGAAATAGCCCTTGTTGCCGATGCGCTTGCCGCCCGTCACCAGCTCCGCGCCCTTCTGCACGGCATCGGTGATGAAGCCTTCCATCGCCGTCACACGGCGCTCATGGGCGAGCGGACCCATCTGGGCCGCGGGGTCGAGCCCGTCCCCCACCTTCAACCCCTTGGCGACCGTGGCGAAACGGTCGACAAAATCGTCATACACCTTCTCCTGCACCAGAAAGCGCGTGGGCGCGATGCAGACCTGACCGGCGTTGCGGAATTTGTTGGCGGAGAGGATCTTCGTCGCCGCCTCGACATCCGCATCCTCGAAGACGATGGCGGGCGCATGCCCGCCAAGCTCCATCGTCACCCGCTTCATGTGCGCCCCGGCGAGCGCGGCGAGCTGCTTGCCGACCGCGGTCGAGCCGGTGAAGGAAATCTTCCGCACCACCGGGTGGGGGATCAGGTAGCCTGAGATATCGCCGGGCACGCCGAAGACGAGATTGATCACACCCTCGGGCAGGCCGGCATCGGCATAGGCGCGCACCAGCTCGGCGCAGGAGGCGGGCGTCTCCTCCGGGCCCTTGAGGATGATCGCGCAACCGGCGGCGAGGGCAGCGGAGATCTTCCGCACCGCCTGATTGACAGGGAAGTTCCATGGCGTGAAGGCGGCGGCCACGCCCACCGGCTCCTTGACGACGAGCTGATAGATGCCGGGCGCGCGCGCCGGCACCACACGGCCATAGGCGCGGCGGGCTTCCTCCGCGAACCATTCGATGATGTCTCCGGCGAACGCGGTCTCGGCACGCGCCTCCGCCAGAGGCTTGCCCTGCTCGATGGTCATGATGCGCGCGATCGCCTCGACCCGCTCGCGCATCAGGGAGGCCGCCTTGCGCATGATCTTTGCCCGGTCGTAGGCGGAAATGCGGCGCCAGGTCTCGAAACCCTTGGCTGCGGCGGCAAGCGCGCGGTCGAGATCGGTCTGCTCGGCATGCGCGACCCTGCCGACCGGCTCGCCGGTGGCGGGGTTCATCACAGCGATCGTCTTGCCGGCGGCGCCGCCGCTCCAGGTTCCGTCGATGAACAGCGAGACATCGGAATACATGACTCTACTCCTCCGCAAGCACGCGCGGGCGATCCTGCGCCGCCGAATGCACGCATCATGCGCCACGCCGCCCGCACGGTCGAGACCACCCCACGGAAGCATGCCTTGGGAAAGCCTGACCGGAAGCCGGGTTTCTGCTTTACGGAATGAGCCTGATGCCAGCTTTCATGGAAAGCCGGCACAGAGTTCTTTGTCTCGGTGCGTTCTTTGTCTCAGTGCCCGATTCACGCGCCGAAAAACGCTCGCTCCGCGGGTCACTTTTCTCTGCGATCGGGCACCAGAGCAGATCGCGATCAGACGGAATCGGCTGATCGCGTGAAGATGCTCCCAAAACAAACACATAGAGCGGATTGCGTGAGCCCGTGCAAACGCAATTCCCTCTAGACGGGCTCGGTATCGAGCGCGTAGCCCGCGGCGCGCACGGTGCGCACAACGTCCTGCTCGCCCGGCGCGTTGAGCGCCCGACGGAGCCTTCGGATATGCACATCGACGGTGCGCGGCTCGACATGGATGTCCGGGCCCCAGACGGCGTCCAGCAGCTCCTCGCGGGAGAAGACCCGGCAGGGATGCTGCATCAGGAATTCGAGCAGGCGGAACTCGGTCGGGCCAAGATGCACGGGGCGATTGTTACGGCTGGTCCGGTGCTGCGCGAGATCGAGCGTGATGTCATGAAAGCGGAGCTGCCCCTTGGCCGGCACCGCGCCGGAACGCCGCAGCAGCGCCCGCATACGGGCAAGCAGCGCCTCCACGCTGAAGGGCTTGGTGATGTAGTCGTCGGCGCCGATATTCAGCCCGCGGACCGCATCCTGGTCCTCGCTCCGCGCCGTCACCATGATCACCGGCAGGTCCCGCGTCGTCGGCCGACGCCTTATCTGGCGGCAGACCTCGATCCCAGACATCACCGGCAGCATCCAGTCCAGCAGCACGAGATCCGGCTTGGCCTCGGAGATGCGCATCAGCGCCTCCTCCCCGTCCCCCGCCTCTTCGACCCGGAATCCCTGTCTCTCGAGGTTGTAGCGCAGCATCGTTGCCAGCGCCGCCTCATCCTCCACCACCAGAACGAGCGGCTTGCCCAACCCGTTCAGTGCTTCTCCCATCCCGGGTCTCCTTTCAGGCCTCTGGGCGGTCGATGGCGAAGGCGGAACTCACGCCTTTCGGCCGCTCATCGGGAAGGACCTCGCCGGTCGCGGCGAAATGCACGGTTTCGGCGATATTGGTCGCATGATCGCCGATTCGCTCAAGATTCTTGGCGATGAAGAGAAGATGAGTACAGGGCGTGATATTTCGCGGATCCTCCATCATGTAGGTGATCAGCTCGCGGAAGATCGCCGTATAGAGATCATCGATCATCCGGTCGGACTGCCAGACCTCGATCGCCTTCTCCGGATCGTTCTGGCTCGCGGCGTCGATCACGGTCTTCAGGTTTTCCTGCACCATCCGCGCCATCGAGGCGATGGGAGTGAGGCTGAAGGAGAGCGGGACGTGCGAGAGCACCATGCTCCGCTTGGCCGCATTGACCGCGTAATCCCCGATCCGCTCGAGCCCCGCGGTGATCTTGAGCGCGGCGACGATGCGGCGCAGATCGCTCGCCACCGGCTGGCGAAGAGCGAGCATCCGGATCGAGAATTGCTCGACCTCGCGCTCCAGCGCGTCCACCAGCGGATCCGTCTCGACGGCGCGCGTCGCCGCGTTCGCGTCCTGCTCGACCACCGCGGTCGCCGCAAGTGCCACCTCGCTCTCGACCAGACCCCCCATGCGGGCGATCAGATCGCTCAGTCGCGTCAGCTCCTGCTCGTAGCTCCTGACGATGTGCTCCGCGGGTTCGGACATCGCGGCGTCCTCAGCCAAACCGCCCGGTGATGTATTCCTGCGTGCGCTTCTCGCGCGGCGCAGTGAACATCGCCGCGGCCTGCCCTACCTCGACCAGCTCGCCGAGATAGAAGAAAGCCACCTGGTCGGCGCAGCGCGCTGCCTGCTGCATGTTGTGTGTCACCAGGGCGATCGTGAAATCCTGCTTCAGCTCGTCCATGAGTTCCTCGACCTTGAGCGTGCTGATCGGGTCGAGCGCGCTGGTCGGCTCGTCGAGCAGAATGACCTGCGGGCGAACGGCGATCGTCCGCGCAATGCAGAGCCGCTGCTGCTGCCCGCCGGAAAGCCCGGCCGCCGGACTGCCCAGCCGGTCCTTCACCTCGTCCCAAAGGGCGGCGCGGGTGAGCGACCATTCCACCCGCTCGCGCATCTCGGCCCGGCCAAGCCGCTCATGCAGCCGGACCCCGAAGGCGATGTTGTCGAAGATGGACATCGCAAAAGGCGTCGGCTTCTGGAACACCATGCCGATCCGCGCGCGGAGCACCGTAAGGTCCATATCCGAATCGAGGATGTTCTTGCCGTCGAGCAGCACCTCGCCAGTCGCCCGCTGCCCCGGATAGAGATCGTACATCCTGTTCAGCACCCTGAGCAGGGTGGATTTTCCGCAGCCCGAGGGTCCGATCATCCCGGTCACCTGCCGCTCCGGAAAATCGAGACGCACATGTTTGAGGGCCTGGGTCCCGCCATAGAAGAAATCGAGGTCGCGGATCGCGATCCGCGTTTGCCCGGGCGCTGTGGCGGCAAGCTCCACGTCCATCTTCGCGGATGCAAGCACAGGCTGGCGTGAGGCATCGTTCATCCCAACGAACCTACGGAGACCCGAAGACGCCACTATTGCAGATTTATGAAGCTTTCATGACAGACCCGGCGTCGCTGACCATCCCGCCTCCGGTCACCACGGTTTCGGCGCGATTGGGATGCCCACCCGCGTGCCGACCCGGACGCCACAGCCGGGACCGGGCTGCGAAGCAATCCTCTAAGACTTTGAAATCAATCGGAAAAAAACGAAGCCGAGAGCGCGATGGCCCGAGACCGTCGCGCCCCCGGCGGACGACCCGCTATTCGGCCGCCTTGTCCGGCGCGTCCCCGGCCGTCTTCGGCAGCTCGACGATCCGGAGATAAGGCCTCAGCGTCTTCCATCCTTGCGGGAAACGCGCTTTGGCATCTTCGTCCGAAAGGCTCGGCGCGATGATCACCGGCTCGCCCGGCTTCCAGTTGACCGGGGTGGACACCTTCTCCCGATCGGTGAGCTGGAGGCTGTCCACTGCCCGGAGAATCTCCTGGAAATTGCGCCCCGCGCTCGGCGGATAAGTCATGATCAGCCGCACCTTCTTCGCCGAATCGATCACGAAAACGCTGCGCACCGTCACCGTCGGATCGGCGAGCGGGTGCACCATGTCATAGAGCTTGGAGACCGCCTGATCGGCATCGGCGATGATCGGGAAGTTCACGCTCTGGCCCTGCGTCTCCTCGATATCCTTCTCCCAGCCCTTGTGGCTGCTGGCAGGATCGACGGAAAGGCCGATGACCTTGACGTTGCGCTTCGCCCATTCCGGCTTCAGCCGCGCGACCTCGGCAAGCTCGGTCGTGCAGACGGGCGTGTAATCCTTGGGATGGCTGAACAGGATGCCCCAGGAATTGCCGAGCCATTCGTGGAACCGGATCCGGCCCTCGGTGCTCTCCTGTTCGAAATCGGGAGCGATCTGCCCCAATTGAATCGCCATCGTTCTCACTCCTTCCTCGATCCTTGCTGCGCGATGGGAAGTACTCGGCCCTTCTGCCGGAATGACAGTAGGCCGGAGGCGAGATCGCCTCTTGGCGAAAAGAGCTACGCGCGTAACAAGACGCTCTCTAATCCACTTCGCGGCAGAGGTGTCCGGTTCCGTGCCGCCCGTTTGCCAAAGGCTCGGAAAGCGAGCCATCCTCCTGCCGGCGGGGCCAGCCCCTCCCACCAGGACCAACGCATGGCTAAGACGGGAGGAGGCGGGACACTGCCACAGCTCTGCGGAGGCGCCAATGCGAAAACGGGGATGAGCAGCTTTCTCTCTGGTCACCCGTTCCGCCAGTTCCTGCCATCCCCCCAACCGTGCTTGCGGGAGAATAAATTGCGGTGTTTCCACGCCCTTCTCCCCGTGCCGTCCGTGCTCCGGGCTGCAACGATGTGCATGCAGCGGGGCCCGGTTGGGCGGAGAAGCGTTCTTCGCCTCATATGATTGTGATTTGGGAATGATTGGATCCGTCGTGAAAGGGGTGCGATGACCGAATCCCCCGCCATCGCCCGCTTTCTCGCTGGCGAGCGCGCCCGGCAGGAAGCGTTTCTCGCCGCCCTGGTCAGGGAGCCTTCCGACAACCCGCCCGGCGATTGCTCGCCGCACGCCGAACGCGCGGCTTCGTTGCTCGAAGGGATCGGCTTCTCCGTCGAGCGCCATCCGGTCCCGCCGGACCTCGCGCGCACCCACGGAATGCGGAGTGCCACCAATCTGGTGGTGCGGCAGCGTTTCGGCGCGGATGGTCCCGTCGTCGCGCTCAATGCGCATGGCGATGTGGTGCCGCCGGGCGAGGGCTGGACGCGCGATCCCTACGGCGCCGAAATCGTCGATGGCTGGATGTACGGGCGCGGCGTCGCCGTTTCGAAATCCGATTTCGCAACCTATGCCTGGGCGCTCCTGGCGCTGAAGACGCTCGACCGGAAGCTCGGCGGCACGGTCGAGCTTCATTTCACCTATGACGAGGAATCGGGCGGCGAAATCGGCCCGGCGCTCTTGCTGCGCGAAGGCATCTCGCGGCCCGATCTTGCGATCGGCGCCGGCTTTTCCTACGAAGTCGTGACCGCCCACAATGGCTGCCTGCATCTCGAAGTCACGGTGCATGGCAAATCGGCGCATGCGGCGCGGCCCGCGAGCGGCGTGGATGCGCTGGAGGCGGCAAGCGCGATCCTCACCGCACTCTATCGGGGGCGTGGCGGGCTTGCCGCGCACATCTCCGCCATCCCCGGCATCGGCAGTCCGCAGCTCACGGTCGGCCTCATCAGCGGTGGGATCAACACCAATGTCGTGCCCGACCGGGTAAGCTTCCGCCTCGACCGGCGCATCATTCCGGAAGAAGACCCGAGGACGGTGGAAAGCGCGCTGCGCGCGGAGATCGCAGCATCGGCCGCCGCTTTCCCCGGGGCACGAATCGAAGTGCAGCGGATCCTTCTCGCCACACCCCTCGTCCCGCTTCCCGGCGGCAAGCGCCTCGCCGAAATCCTCTGCGGCCATGCGACGCGATTGATGGGCGAGCCGGTCGGAACGACGGGCGTGCCACTCTATACCGATGCGCGTCATTACGCCGCAGCCGGCGTGCCGGTCGTGCTCTATGGCGCCGGCCCGCGCACGATCGAGGAGGCGAACGCGCACCGCGCCAATGAACGCCTGCCGCTTGCGGACCTCCACAAGGCAACCGAGATTGTGGCGCTCACCCTCGCCACCCTGCTCGGCCCAGGATAGCGTTCCGGGCGAGCGCGCACCGCACCGGAGGCCATGCCCATGACCGCCTATCCCCGCGACATGACCGGGTACGGACGAAGCGCGCCCGACCCCGGCTGGCCGGGGGGCGCGCGGATCTGCGTGCAGTTCGTCATCAACTACGAGGAGGGTGGCGAGAACAACATCCTCCATGGCGACCCGCATTCGGAGGCCTTTCTCTCCGAGATCGTTGGGGCAACGAACTGGCCCGGCCAGCGCCACTGGAACATGGAATCGATCTACGAGTATGGCGCGCGCGCCGGATTCTGGCGGCTCTGGCGGCTCTTCGCCGCGCGGCGCATCCCTGTCACCGTTTTCGGGGTCGCCACCGCCCTGATGCGCGGGCGCGAGCAGGTGGCCGCGATGCGGGAAGCCGGCTGGGAAATCGCCTCGCACGGTCTCAAATGGATCGAATACAAGGACATGCCGCGCGAGACCGAACGCGAGCATCTGCACCAGGCCATTGCGCTGCACGAGGAGGTGACGGGCTCGGCGCCGCTCGGCTTCTATCTCGGCCGCTGCTCCATGAACACGCTCGATCTCGTCATGGAGCATGGCGGCTTCCTCTATTCCTCGGACAGCTATGCCGATGACCTGCCCTACTGGGTCGCGGGGCCGGCGCGCGCGCAGCTCGTCATCCCCTATACGCTGGATGCGAACGACATGCGCTTCGCGACCGCCCAGGGCTTCAATTCCGGCGCGCAGTTCTTCGCCTATCTCAGGGATTCCTTCGATATGCTCTGGCAGGAAGGCGGCGAGGGACAGGCGAAGATGATGAGCATCGGGCTGCATTGCCGGCTTGCCGGCCGGCCGGGGCGGGCGGCGGCGCTCGCGCGCTTCGCCGACTATGTGCTGAGCCGGCCGGGTGTCTGGCTCGCGCGGCGGATCGACATCGCGCGCCACTGGCACGAAAACCATCCGCCAAGGGCCTGACGAAGGGAAGCCTTCATCCGAAGCCATCTTGATCTATAACGCCGTCCGCATGAACGGCGGGCAGCGCGCATGGCGGCGAGAAACGGCGAGCAGAGATCCGGCGCCGCCACGAGGCGGACGGCCAAAGGAATTCCCAAGGCAATGCGGGGTGCGGCGGATCGCGTCGTCTATCGCGCGATTCTTGCCGCCATCACCGATCATCGCCTGGCACCCGGCACCCGGCTGACCGAGGACCGGCTGGCCGCGGTCTTCGGCTGCAGCCGCACCATCGTCCGCCAGGCGTTGCAGCTCCTCGTGCATGACCGGCTGCTCGAGCAACTTCCGAACCGCTCCGCCGCGGTCGCGCGGCCGGGCTTCGACGAGGTGCGCGAGGTTTTTGCCGCCCGCGCAACGATCGAGGTGCCGCTGGTCGCGATTGCCGCGCGGCGCGCCAGCGCGGGGGATATCGCTTCCCTGCGGCGCAATATCGAGGAAGAGGAAGTGGCAACGGAAGCGGGCGACCGCACGGCCGAACTCCGCCTCACCGGCGAGTTTCACCGGTTGATCGCTTCCATTGCAGGCAACCGGACGCTGGCCGGCTTCGTTGGTCAACTCGTTTCACGCACGGCCCTGATTCTCGCGCTTTACGAGAGCGTCGGCACGCCCCCTTGCTCCAAGCATGACCACGGCGCGCTGCTCGCCGCGATTGCCGCCGGCAAGGCGCGCGAGGCCCAGAGCCTGATGGCGGCGCATCTCGCCCGGCTGGAAGCCGGGCTCAAGCCGCGTCCGGCCCCGCGAGAGCTGGATCTCGCTTCATTGTTCGCGCCTCGACGGGGGCGGGCGGCTGCGCGTCCGCCGGGCGCGGGGCCATATGGGCGAGGAAGCCGCGATATGGCTTGACCCCGGGCGGAGCGAGATCGCCCCGCTTGCTCGTAGCGAGACCAAGCCCGACCAGCGCCTCGGCGAGCTTCACCGCGGCGCCGACACCATCGATCACCGGCACGCCGAACTCGGCCGAGAGGTCGGCGGCAAGGTCGGCCATCCCGGCGCAACCAAGCACGATCGCGCCCGACCCGTCCTCGGCGAGCGCACGGCGGCATTCCGCCGCGATCACGCCCCGTGCATCGAAGCCGGGGTCGGCGAGGCCGAGCACGGGCAGCTCCGTCGCCCGCACGCGCCGGCAATTTCGCTCCATCCCGTAGGCCAGGACGAGATGCTCGGCGATGATGCGGGTGCGGGCAAGCGTGGTGACCACCGAGAAGCCGGTCGCGATCAGGCTTGCGAGATGCATCGCCGCCTCGGCGATGCCGATGACGGGCCCGCGCGCGATCTCGCGGGCGGCGAGCAGGCCCGGATCGCCGAAGCAGGCGATCACATGCGCCGCCGCGCCCGCTTCCTCGCCCGCCCGCACGGCCTCGAGCACGGCGATCGCGGCAATTGCCTCCTCGTAATGGCCCTCGATCGAGACCGGACCGGTCGCCGCCGTCACCGGCAGGATCACCGTGCCGGGGCTGGCGGCGGCGCGCCCGGCCGCGGCGATCGTCCCGGTCATGCTTTCGGTGGTGTTGGGGTTGATGAGCTGGATCCGCATCGGCGCTTCCTTCTCCGCGCCGCGGCGCGGCCGGCGAGGATATACAATTCGATGGTCAACTTGCATACAATAATTGCGCACCCGCACAAAGCGGTGCTAGCCTTCGCGCAACGAGCGGAATGAGGGGCCATCGACCGAAGAGCCCCGCCGACAAGAGCGAATTTGGGGGGAGCGGCCTTCTGCCAGGAACGGGCGAGGGACAGGGAGGCACCGAACGATGAAAACACCGGCACTGAAACGTCGTCATTTGCTGGCCGCCGCGGGCGGCGCGGCGGTCGCCGCGGCGGGCCTTGCCCGACCGGCGATCGCCGCCATGAAAACCTTCCGCGTCGGCGTGCTCGGCGTGATGAGCGGACCGGATGCCGCCTGGGGCCTGCACAACAAATATTGCGCGATCGCGACCGCGAACATGTACAACGAAGCAGGCGGTTTCCCGATCGGTGATGACAAGTACGGCATCGATGTGGTTGCGATGGACGACCAGCTCGACCCGAAGATCGCCGTCGCGGCGGCGGAAAAACTCACCCAGGAAGATGGGCTGCGCTACGTCATCGGGCCCAACGTGGATACCACCGCGCTCTCGATCAAGCCGGTGATGGAGCGTAACAAGGCGATCTACATTCCTTACGCCTTCAACAAGACGCTCTATACGCCGCCTGCGGAAAACGCGATCCTGGGCATGATCGCCTCCTATGAGGCGGGGCCGATCATCTACAAATATCTGATGCAGACGAAGGGCATCAAGACGATCGCCTTCCTCGCCGCGAACCAGCCCGATCCGCTCAACCAGCAGCAGGCCGGCGTCGCGGCCGCCGAAAAGCTCGGCCTCGACGTCCTGGTGAAGGACGCGACCTATCAGGCGAGCGCCACCGATTTCTTCCCCATCGTCTCGCCGATCGTCAAGAAGAAGCCGGACCTGATCGTGTTCTCCGGCGTCGCCCCGGCGACCGCGCCGCTTCTCATCAAGTCCGCCCGCGAGCTCGGCTATCAGGGCCTCCTTTCCACCGAGACGGCGCAGGACATCAAGATTCTGAACGAAGGCGCGGGCAAGTATGCGGAAGGTTTCATTTCGGTGGGCGGCGCCTCGACGCCCGAGATCCGCTCCGCCTATATGGAGGATTTCGTCAAGGCCTACACGAAGGCCGCCGGACAGTGGGACGACGAAGCCGGCACCAAGGTCTATGCCCTCGAAATGATCCTGCACACCATCGCCAAGGCCGGGCCGCAGGCGATCGGCGATAGCTCGGTCTACAAGGCCGCGATCGGCAGTTTCGCGATGCCCAACCCCTTCCTCAAATCGGCGAGCACGCTGCGCTATGTGGGCGATGCCTATTTCGGCCAGAAGCGGCAGATCGGCGTGCCGATGGTGGTGAACGAAGTGAAGGACGGCAGCTTCGAGACGCTCTTCGTCGGCAGCGTCGCCTGACGGGAAGGGAGGAGCCGGCGCCGCAACAATCCGGCGCCGGAACGGGCGGCAAGGGGCGATGGCGCAGATCCTGATCGATGGCTGCGTGCTTGCCGCCAGCTACGCGCTGATCGCGCTCGGCATCACGCTCATCTTCTCGATCATGAGGCTGCTCAACTTCGCCCATGGCGAGCTCTTCATGATCGGCGCCTTCATGGTCTATTACGTCTATGGCGCCTGGCATCTGCCGTTCGCAGTAGGGCTCCTCGTCGCGGCGCTCGTCCCCGCGCTGATCGGCGCCGGCTTCGAGAAATTCCTATTCCGCCGCGTGATGCGGATCGCGACACGGGAAGAGAACACGATGCTGCTTGCCGTCGGCACCGCGATCCTGCTCGACAATGTGGCTCTTTTCCTCTTCGGCGAGGAGCAGCACGGCGTCCCCGAGACGATTTCCGGCGTGCTCCAGATCGAAGGCGGCTTCCTGCCCTATCAGCGGCTTCTCGTCGTCGTCATGTCGCTGGTGCTCATCGCCCTTCTGCTTCTCTTCGTGCAATATTCCCGCCCCGGGCGGGCCATGCGTGCCCTCGCCCAGGACCGGGACGCGGCGCTGCTCATGGGCGTCGATGTCGATCGCACCTCCATGCTCGGCTTCGCGATCGGCGCCGGGCTCGCAGGGCTCGCGGGCGGCCTCCTGGTGACGATCCAGGGCGTGAATGCGGGGATCGGCGTCGATATCTCGATCAAGGCCTTCATCATGATCATGATCGGCGGCGCCGGCGTGGTGAGCGGCGCGCTGCTCGGCGCGCTGGTGCTCGGCTTCGCTGAATCGGTCGGCTACGCGCTGTTGCCGGGATCGGAGACCTATCTGCTGATCTTCGTTGCCCTGGTTTTGTTTCTGATCGTCCGCCCGCAGGGCATCATGGGCCATCCCTGGGGATGATGCAGCGCTTTCCTGCCCTCGCCGGCTTCATCCTTTTCGCGGCGGTGATGCTCATCGCCATTCCCCTCCTTCTCGCCGGCCAGGGCTACTGGCTCACGGTGCTCACCACCGCCGCCCTCCTCGCCTTCGGCAGCATCGGCGTCTGGCTCACCTTCGCCATCGGGCGGATCAACATCGCCCAGGGCGCCTTCGCGCTGATCGGCGGCTATGTCGTCGCGATCCTTTGCACGCGCTATCACACCTCGTTCTGGATCGCCCTGCCGCTTTCCGTGCTCGCCGCGATGCTTGTCGCGACCCTGGTCGGCTGGCCGATCCTGCGGCTGCGCGGCGTCTATTTCGCGATGATCACGCTGAGCCTCACGGAGGTGGCGAGCCTTGCCTTCCTCAATGGCGGCAGCTTCACCGAGGGCGCCTCCGGCATCACCTCCATCCCCCGCCCCGCCCTCCTTTCCTCGTCGCTCGCGATCTATATCGCCTCGGCGCTGCTGCTGCTCATCGGGATCGTCGTCGCCTGGCGCTTCGCCGTCTCGCCGGCCGGCGCCGTGTTCCGCTCGCTCCGCCAGGGTGAGGAGCTCGCCGCCTCGCTCGGCATCAATATCGCCCGCTACCGCCTGCTCGCCTTCATCGCGTCCTCCGGCATGGGCGGTGCCGCCGGCGCGATGTTCGCGGCCTTCCAGCAGAATATCTTCCCCACCAGCTACACGGTGAACGACAGCGTCAATTTCATGCTCTATTGCTTCCTCGGCGGCCTGCAATCGGTCGCCGGACCCGTCGTCGGCGCCTTCCTGCTCGTGATCGCCTTTCAGCTCCTCTCCGCCATTCAGCGCTTCCAGGCTTTGCTTTACGGCATCTTCATGATCGCGGCGATGCTCTTCCTGCCGAACGGATTGATGAGCCTGCCGCAGCTGCTCCTGGCACGCCGCGACCGGCGCGCCGACGCCGTGCCGCCGCGGTGAGCCTGCTCGCGGTCGAGGGGGTAAGCCGGCGCTTTGGCGGCCTCACCGCCGTCAACAATGTGAGCTTCAGCGTCGAGGCAGGCGAGATCCTCTCGGTCATCGGCCCGAACGGCGCCGGCAAATCCACGCTCTTCAAGCTGATCGCCGGGTTCCTCAAGCCGAGCGCGGGCCATATCCTGCTCGACGGCAGAAGGATCGACGGGCTTCGCCCGCATGCGATCGCCGCGCGGGGCCTTGTGCGTACGTTTCAGGAGACCACGGTCTTCCGCGAGATGACCGTGCTCGAGAATGTCGTCGTCGCCCATCACCTGCGCCGCCGCCACTCGGTCCTCGCCGAGCTGCTGGCAACGCCGGGCGTGCACGCCGAGCAACAGGAATTTCTGGCGGACTCGCGAAAACTCCTGGCCCGTCTCAGCCTCTCCGGACTCGAGGACGAAGAGGCCCGCAACCTCCCGCACGGGCATCTGCGCGCGCTCGGCATCGCCATGGCGCTGGCCGTCAGGCCGCGCGTCATCCTTCTCGACGAGCCCTTCACCGGGATGAACTCCGAGGAAACGGAACGCGCGGTGGAGATCGTGCGCGATATCCGCGCGGGCGGCATCACCGTCGTCCTGGTCGAGCACGACATGGGCGCGGTGATGCGGATCAGCGACCGGATCGTCGTCCTCAATTTCGGCACGCTGATCGCCTCCGGCGTGCCCTCGGCGATCCAGCAGGACGAGACCGTGATCGATGCCTATCTCGGCCGCGCCGACGAGATTGTCGCGTTGTGAGCGAGATTTTCTTCTCCGTCCGCGATCTCGTCGTTCGTTACGATCGCGTGCTTGCCGTACGCGGGGTCTCGCTCGCCTGCCCCGCCGGCAGCGCGATCGCGCTGATCGGCGCCAATGGCGCCGGCAAGACCTCGACCTTGCGCGCGATCACCGGTCTCGTCCGCCCCGCGGGTGGGGAGATCCGGCTGGAGGGTGCCCGCATCGACGGGTTGCCGCCCGCCGCGATCGCAGCCCGCGGCATCACCATGGTGCCGGAGGGACGGCATGTCTTTCCGCTGATGAGCGTGCGCGACAATCTGCTGATGGGCGCCTATCTGCGGCGGGACCCGCACACGGTTCGCGCCGATCTCGATCGCCTGCTCGATCGCTTCCCGCGCCTTGCGGAACGGATCCACCAGCAGGCGGGCACGCTCTCGGGGGGTGAGCAGGAAATGGTGGTGGTGGCGCGGGCCCTGATGGCGCGGCCGCGCCTGCTCCTGCTCGACGAGCCTTCGCTCGGCCTCGCGCCCAAGGTGGTGCGCGATATCGCCGCGCTCATCCTCTCGATCATTCGCGACGACAAGGTGAGCGTGGTGCTGGTCGAGCAGAATTCGCGGATGGCGCTCCGCCTCTCTCATCACGCCTATGTGCTGGAGACCGGCCGCGTCGCCCTTTCCGGGCCCTCATCCCGCCTCGCGGAGGACGACCACGTCCGCCGCCTCTATCTCGGCGCGGCGGAAGGCGAAGCCCGCAGCGAAGCGAGGCCGTAGAGCGCCGCGCCGAACAACGCGGAGCGCGCCACGACCACTTTCACGGGAATCTTGCCCAGGAGCTCGGCGAAGCGGCCCTTGGCGGTGAAGCCGCGCATGAACCGCCCGTCTTTCACGCCGGCCTCGAACCGCGAGAGGATCCGCGGCGGCATTCCGCCGGCGAGATAGACCCCGCCCGTCGCCAGGACTTTCAGCGCCAGATTGCCCGCCTCGGCACCGAGGATGGAAGCAAAGAGATCGATCGTCGCCAGGGCGAGCGGATTGGCGTCACTCTCCTCCATCGCCGCCGCGACGATCAGCGGCGTGCGGTCCTGCGCGGCGGCGAGCTTTGCCGCGAAGCTGGCCGGCTCGGCCTCGGGCTTCGTCGTGCGCAGGAACTCGTACATCTCGGGAATGGCGCTGCCCGAGCAGACCCGTTCGTAAGCGACATGCCCGAACTTGCGCGCCAGATGCTCCCGGAGCGCCGCCTGCAACGGATCGGCCGGACCAAAATCCGCATGCCCGCCCTCCGATGCGCAGGGGATATATTCGCTGCCGCTCCAGATCAGGAACGCCTCCCCCAGACCCGTGCCGGGCGCGATGATCGCGATCGCCCCCAGCGGCTCGGGCTTCCCCTGATTGATCGTGCGCAGATCCTCGTCCTGCAGATGCGGAACCGCGTAGGCAACCGCCTTGAGATCGTTGATGACGCTCACCTGCGCGAGCCCGAGCTCGCGGGCCAGCACCGCTTCGTCGATCAGCCAAGGCAGGTTGGTCAGGTGCGCCCGCCCGCCGATCACCGGGCCTGCGACGTCGAAGCAGGCGGCCGTGACGGGCTGCTTCACCTCCGCGAGGAAGGCGCGCACGACATCGGCAAGCCCGGCGAATTTGCCGCTCGGGAATTCCCTGACGATCGTCGGATTCCGCGGCCCGCTCTCCTCCGTATAGAAAGCGAGCAGCGTCTTCGTCCCGCCGATATCCCCCGCGATCAGCATTCCTGGCTCCGTCCCCCCCTTTGTGTCAGCGTGTCAGCTGTGCCCGGGCACCGGAGCGAGACTACCCTGCTCGATCCAGAATTGCTCGATCTGCTCGAGCGAATGCCCGTTGGTTTCCGGGACGCGCCGCCAGATCCAGATCCAGCCGGTCAGGCAGAAGAAGGCAAAGAGCCAGAAGGTGGCCGGCCGGCCGATCGCATCGACGAGGGTGAGAAAGAACCGGCTGACGATGAAAGCCGCTCCCCAGTTCACCGCCGTCGCCACCGCGACGGCCCGGCCTCGCACCCGGCCGGGAAAAATTTCGTTGATCACTGTCCACACCACTGGGCCCAGCGAAAACGCGAAGGAGATGATGAAGACGACGAGCCCGATCAGCGTCACGATCCCGATCATGCTCGATCCACCCCCGGCCGCCGATCCCCTGATGAAGAAGAACGCGATGCCGACGATCACGAGGCTCCCGCCCATGCCGATCAGCCCCGCGAGCAGCAGGGGCCGGCGGCCGATCCGGTCGATATAGGCGATCGCAATGAAGGTCGCGGCCACATTGACCGCGCCGATCGCCCAGGTGGTCGCCGTCGTCTGCGCGGCAGGCGAGGCAAAGCCGGCGGCGGAGAAGATGCTGTCCGCGTAATAAATGATCGCGTTGATCCCGGTGATCTGCTGATAGATCGCAAGCCCGACCGCGACCATCAGCGGCCGGCGCCATTGTCGATCGAACACTTCGCCCCAGGACGCATTGTGGCTCTCCTCGCGCAGCGCCGCTTCCATGGCGGCGAACCGCGGCGCGAAATCGACGCCGGGCCGCGTCGCGCAGAACCGGGCGACCGCTTCCTCCCGCCGCCCCATCTTGAGGAGCCAGCGCGGCGATTCCGGCGCGATCAGCATCGCGAGAAAAAGCGCGATGCCCGCCACCGCGCATATGCCGAGCATGAGACGCCAGCCGCCATTGCTGCTGGTGAGGGCGGCATCGACCTCATAGGCGAGGAAGATGCCGATCGTGATGGCGAGCTGATAGGCCGAGACGAACCGCCCGCGCCATGCCGCTGGCGCCATCTCCGCGCCATAGAGCGGCGCCGCCACGGCGGCGAGCCCGACGCCGAGACCGATGATGAGGCGCCCGCCCACCAGCAGGAATGGATGCGGCGCAAAGGCTTGCGTCAGCGAACCGATCGTGAAGAGCGCGCCCGCCGTCAGCACCGCTTTCTTGCGCCCGACCCTGTCCGCGAGCTCGCCACCGATGAGTGAGCCCAGCAACGCCCCGAGCGTGACCCAGCTCGTGATCACCTCGAGCAATCGCGGGCCGAGATGGAATGTCTTCTTGATGCCGCTGAGTGCGCCTGAGATTACGCCCTGGTCGTATCCGAAGAGCATGCCGGCGAGGAGGATGACGGTGATGGCGGCGACCATCAGGGGCGAAAACCGCCCGCCTTCCTGTGCTGCCCCCTGATCCATG